>Ga0182024_10016528_pt1 | contig 13986 bp, 12 predicted proteins | sample P32metaG_FD_120480 | JGI IMG/M metagenome (GOLD analysis project Ga0182024, IMG submission 120480) | Permafrost microbial communities from Stordalen Mire, Sweden - P3-2 metaG (Illumina Assembly) | ecosystem: Environmental > Terrestrial > Soil > Wetlands > Permafrost | place: Sweden: Stordalen... | reverse complement strand
TGGCGCGAGGTCGAACGACAGGTCCGCGTCGTCGGACCGGTTTCCCGACTCGGCGACGACGAAGCCGAGCGCTACTGGGTGACGCGTCCGCTGGGTCATCGCCTGGGAGCGTGGGCTTCGCCTCAGAGCCGCGCGATCGATGTCGGCGCGCTCGATGCGCGCCTCGCCGAGGTCGAGTCTCGATTCGCCGGCGGCGAGCCGCCGCTCCCGCCGTTTTGGGGCGGCTACGTGGTCGATGTCGACGAGCTCGAGTTGTGGCAGGGCCGTCCCGATCGCCTGCACGATCGTGTCGTCTACCGCCGCACCGCTGCGAGGTCGTATATGCGGCAGCAGCTCGCGCCCTGACCTCCGTCCGAATCCGCCTGCGAGTGCGTGGAGCACCGCCCGACCGGCGCGACGATGAGCTACCGACGCGCGGATCGTCGCCGGTTCGCAAACCGGGACGCGTGTCACTGATCGCGACATTGGGCGTCACGAGCTGACGTCGCGAACGTGTCAGAGCCAGGGCCAACCGAACGGTTGGCCCGCCCGCGAACGTCGCGGCCGACGGCTACGACGTGGCAGACACGCAGACCATGAGCGACGGTACCGGGCGAAGTACCGACCGAGGCTGGAAGGGTTGTGCGTCCTGGAAGCGCATGAACCAACCCGACGAACTGACCGCCGCAATCGAACGACCAGCGGTTTGAGCTGATGCGCTCTCGACAAGGGACGAGCCGTGAGCGGTCCACACGCCCAAGGTCGACAGCCGAAACACCTTGGCGGTGCGGTGCTTGCTTGGTGGAAGTCGACGTCCTTGGCGAGTCGTGTTCGGGGGGTGGGACGCGGCGCTGCCCCTCTTCCGTCGACAGGTGCGAAGCCCCCGACTACGCGCGTTGCACGTCTCGCTGACCGAAGCGGATCGTCGCGACGACGCACATTGCGAGCGCGAACATGACAGTGATTGCGAGGGTCTTCGGGTCAGCGCGTTGCGCCGGCGCCAACGCCATGTAGTGGAACAACGAGAGACGGTCGAGCCAGCTGAGCCTCGCGACGATCGAGCCCAGCAGGTCGATGAGCAGTGACCACATGACGACGCCGTAGACCGTTCCCGCTGCGCGTCGGGGCGCCACCGAGAGCAACAAGGCGCCGATGCCGAGCGTCACGAGGGCGGTCGGGACGACGTTGAGGCCCGCGCCGACCATCGACACGAAGTGCAGGTTGACGCCTTGAGTCTTGGCGCCGAGCCATGCGGCGAACCCGGCAAGGAGTCCCGATAGCGCGATCGCGGCGCCGCTGAGCAGGAGCCGCCCGGCGAACAGCCGGGCGCGCTGAACGGGTTGGGCCAAGACGTGCGCCAAACGTCCCGATGTCTCCTCGTCGGACGCGGCCCCAATCTGACTCGCGGGGACCAACGCCACCAGCGTCGCGACCAGCAAGAACGCGACGCCGAAGTACTGGTTCGCGAAGGCGCCCTTCACGCCGAACCTGCCGAGTGTCTTCGTGAGCGATGCCGGCACCTTGCCCGTTGTGACTTTGACGATGATCCCGAACACGAAGGCCGCGGCGGCCGCACCGGCAAGCCACGCGGACAGGACCGGGAACTCGAGGCGCAGAGCGAGCTGCGACGGCGAACTCAGTCCGAACGGGCGCAGCGACGACATGTCGCGCGCGGCGAGCATGCCGGCACCTGCGTCGCGGCGCGACGCGAGCACGATTGCCGCGCCGGACAATGCCACAACGGTCACAGCTGCCGGTACCAGCGGCCACGGATCGTTGTGCGTCAACGGTCGCATCAGTTCGGTCCAACCGAACGGCGTCGCCCACAGAAGCCAACGAGCGTGCGGGCCTGAGTCGGCGAGCATCCGGACGATGAACGAGAGGCCGAACGCACCGATACCGAGCCCGGTGGCCATCCGACGGGTGCTGCCGAGCTGCGACGTGAGTGCGCCGACTGCGCCGAACACTGCCGGAGCGACAGCGATGCTCAACGCGTACAAGACGGCTTCGCCGACGCCGAAACCTACCTTGGCGTCCCGACCGGCCAGCACGATGATCAGGGTCGTGCCACAGAAGACGATGGCGACCGCGGCACCCAGTGCGCCCAACGTCGCGGCCGTCGCTCGAGCGGGGCGAGTATTTCCCGCGAGTAGCAACTGCCAGCGTCCTGCATCCTCCTCGTTTCGGAGCAGCCGGGTCGCGGCGACCATCGCCCAGATCGCGCCGATCGTTGTCAGGAAGACGAAGCACTTGTATACGGTGTAGCCGCCGACCGTGTCTATCGACGAGACAGGGCCCAGCAGCACCGCGAGGCCGGTGTCGCCTCCGGTCGTGACCGCGAGTTGGTGACGGCTCGACGCGGTCGGGAACGAGGAGACGTAGGACAGCGCGGACGCCGCGACTGTGCCTCCGAAGACCAGTGCCCACGCCGCGGCGCCGATCCACAGTTGTTTGAACGCCCGGCGAGCGATGGCGGTTTCCGCCCGGAGCTGAACGATGTCCGCGCTCATCGGTCCGATCCGGTCGCCGCGGACCGGTCGCGGTAGTGCGAGACGAAGACCTCCTCGAGTGATGGTTCGCGCGTCGTCATGTTCTTCACGCCGGCTGCGGCGAGCGCACGCACGAGCGCTGTCATCGAACCGGTGACGTCGCACTCGATCGTCTGGCCGTCGACGACGACGTTGCTCACGCCGTCAAGTCGCGAGATATCGGGCGCGGAGGACTCGAGTTCGGCGCGGACCCGGAGTGCGGCGATCCCGCGGAGTGCCTCGAGATGGCCGGTCTCGATGATCCGGCCGGCTCGCAGCATCGCCACCCGATCGCACAACGCCTCGACTTCGCTCAGGATGTGCGAGGACAGCAGCACGGTCTGACCGCGGTCGTGAGCTTCGTGGACGCAGGCGCGGAATACTTGTTCCATGAGGGGGTCGAGCCCGGTCGTGGGTTCGTCGAGCAGCAGGAGCTCGGCTCGGCTCGCGAACGCGGCGATCAGCAAGATCTTCTGCCGGTTACCGTGGCTGTAAGCCCGGATTTTCTCGTCGGGGACGAGCTCGAACCGATCGACGAGCGCTGTTCGGTATGCGTCGTCGACCGAGCCGTGGATATTGCCGAGGAATTGCAACGCCTCCCCGCCGGTGAGCGACGGCCAGAGGTTCGCCTCGCTCGGGACGTAGGCGAGGCGTCGATGAATCGCGGGAGCGTCGCGCCGGACGTCGAGATCGAAGATCCGCGCCGCGCCGGAAGTCGGCCGGATAAAGCCGAGGAGGAGTGCGATCGTCGTCGACTTGCCGGCACCGTTCGGTCCCAGGTAGCCGAACACCTCGCCTCGTTGGATCTCGAGGTCGAGCGAATCCAGCGCTGTGTTGTGACCGTATCGTTTGGTCAAGAGCTCTGCCCGAATCGTTACGGTCATCACGCCTCCATCCGGCTCGACGGCAGCCAGTGTCGCATCGCGGGAGCCCGTCTCATCGGTTTCGGTCGCCGACGGGTTCGAGGATCAGCGCGGTCGGTTCACGGACGATCTGTGTCGGGCGGGCCGTAGAACGCCACCGGCCAAGGCTCGGGACGTTTCGGTCCTTCAGCGTCGTCCTCGTGCAACACACAGGCCGTCGCGGCCTGCGGGGCTCGCTCGACCTCGACACGACTCCGCCACGCTTCGATCACCGCCGCGCCGTGCTCACACCACCGTTGCCGATCGATGATTCCAGCCCACTGCTCCGGCAGTCCGAACGCGAGCTGATGCACTTCTTTGGCGGTGAACGGCCCGGCGACGTCTCGACCTGCGTCGACACCAGCACGTCGCCGCCACCTACGCAGCTCATCGAGCGTCCTCACAACCCGTTTATCGGGCGGACGGACGGTCCGCTTAATTGGACCAGCGCGGTCGGCCGCGCCCGCATCGACGCGGAGCTCCGCGTGGCGCTCCGCAGGGACAGACGAGTGCGCTGAGGACCGAGGCTCGCACGTTGGTGGGCGCCGTTGGTTGCCTGCCGACCGTTTGAACGGTCTCGAAGAGACCATGTGCCGGGTCACAAGGTGAGGATCTCGGGCGGCACCCGAAGTGGCTGAGGTTGCAGCCAGAACCGGTTCATGAATCGACCGTGATCGGTGTAGTGGTACTCGACTCGAGCGACACGCCGGATCGGATCGTGCAACGCGTACGGCGGACTTCGTCGCAACGTGATCCGCAGGCAGTCCGAGTGGAGGTCGTAGGACCAGACGCGCCCCCAGATAGGACCGTCCCACTCTCCGCCTGGCATCTCACCTTGTGCCTCCGAGCACCGCTCCAACAGACGGGCGTCGAGCAACTCGAAGGGAATGACAAGTTTGAGGGCACGGTCGCGTTCGTGCCAGTGACCCCACACCTCGATGAGGCCGTCCGGTCCGCCCGCGCACGACAGCTGCGATGCGCCAGAGGCAGCGACCTCGGGCCCGTAGCGAACCAACGAATGACCCCACGTGTCGGAACCGTCTTCGACGACGATCATGCGAACGTCAGGTGGGGGCGGTTCGAGCACTGGCGGCTGCCCGTTGATCGGCGACCAGCGCAACTCTCGTTCTTCGTTGGGTTCGAGCACGATTCGGACGAGTGCGTTGAGGCGCCATGAGGTGCCGTGCTGTTCGACTTTGCGGAGTATGGCGTCGTGGCCTTCCACCTCGATCGCCGCAGGCATGCGTGCCGAGATCCACGAGACCTCCATCCAGCCGTCCCATGAGGCGCCGAGCGTTTCGCGGACCAGCACTGGGCGGCCCTGATCGATGCGGTGCCGGGCGATGAACGTCGGTGCGGCGTTCGGTCCTGGTACGGGGCTACGCAGCTCTTGCTCGACGCCCGCGAGATCGATCGCTGCTTCGTCGTAGACGCCCTCGATCGACGAGCCGGCCAAGACGTCGTGGAACTGCCAGAACAGCAGCGGTTCCCACGTTTCGATCGGCGCACCGCGCTGCAGGAGCTGTCGTTCGAGGTTGCGCATCCGTTCTTTGAACGACACCAGAGTCGCGTAGCAACCGCGGGCGTGATGGACGAGATCGCCGCGGATGACGGGAAGGTCGTCGTCACGAAGTTCCGCAGCCCACGACTCGATCGTTCCGTGCCGGCCGGTGCCACGAGCACAGAAAGCGTCGACGGTCGACAGGTGCGCCCGGGTCGGTCCGCCGCCGTGATTGCCGACGCCGTACAGACACAGCCCCGACGGATCGGCAGTCGGCTCGCCCGCGTACTGTTGAAGTCGGGCAACTCGAACCCGGGCACCATCGCGACCTTCCCACACAAACAGCGGCGGAAGTCCCGACTCGGCGAGCGACGGCCGTGTGATCACGTAGGTCGTCAATCCTGCCTCGGCCAGGACGCCCGGCAGCCAACCGGGATGCCCAAAGGTGTCCGGCGAGAAACCGGTCGTGCATCGCCGGCCCGTCACTTCTTCGAACACCTGCTGGCCCAAGACGCCTTGTCGACGCACAGACTCGGGCGAAGCACCGAACAGATCGGCTTCCACCCACCAGCCACCGACAGGCTCCCAGCGGCCGGTGTCGACGAAGCTGCGGATACGGCGTACCAGCCCCGGGTCGTCGTGGGCGAGCCACCGGTACACGACAGCCTGACTCATCACGAACGACGCGGCCGGATGCTCCTCCAACAGCTCGACGGCAGCCCGCGCGGTATCGAGCGCCTCGATCCGCGCTTCACGCGGACCCCACACCCACGCGAGGTCAAGATGCGCGTGACCCACGAACGTCGTGACGTCGGGTCCCGCGACTTGTGCCCGTGCCTGTTCATCCATGCCGAACCACGAAGCATAATGAAGGCGAACTCGACCGAACGGCCCGCGCGCCGAGCTCGTACCGCGGCCGGAGGCCGACGAACCTTCGCATGACTTCGATCACGACTCCGAACGAATCGGAAATCGCCCACGCCGCAGCCCTGGCCGCCGCGTGCATCAACGCAAACGGCGCGCTCTTCGTCGCCGGCAACGGCGGCAGTTTCGCCGACGCCTTGCACGTCGCCGGCGAACTCGCCAAGAACTTCGAACGCGAACGACCGCTGTCTGACGAGCTGCGCGTCCGTCTCACCGAAGTGTCAGGTAGTGCGGAACTGGCCGACTGCCTCCAACAAGGGCTCCGAGTCGTCGTACTCGGAACCAACCCGGTCCTCACCTCCGCCATCGACAACGACCTCACGCTGCGACATCTCGGATTCGCGCAAGAGCTGTGCGCCCTCGGTCAGCCGAACGACGCGCTGTTCGCGATCAGTACCAGCGGCCGGTCAAAGAACCTCATCAACGCCGCACACACCGCCCACGCGCTCCATATGCACGTCATCACTCTCACCGGACCCGGACCGAACCCGCTGGGACAACTCGCCGACGCCGCGATCCACGCGACCGGGGAGACCACCGCCACGGTCCAAACGAGCTACGTCGCCGCCTACCACCGGTTCTGCCAGCTGGTCGAACAGGCAACCTTCGCGCCCTGAAGATCACCGTCCGCCGCGCGAGATGCGACCGCGACGGCGGGCCAGCGGCTCTCGGCGACGATCCAGCCACGCAATTTGTGCGGTGCACCGGTCACCTCGATGCCGGGCCGCGTCGCCAAAGCCCGGATGCGTCGCGTCGGCGCCGGCACGTGACGCTTCGCCGGTCGATGCCGGACGTTCCGACGCGGTGGGTCGACGCTGGCGACTTCGTGTTCGTCGACGTCCGGGAAGCCACGGACTTCGGGCGTCTTGTGTGCGTACGCGCCGGCATCGATCGCAGGCCGGACCTGATCGAAACGTCCAGCATTCGACGCGACGACGTTCGGGTCGGCGACGGGGATCCGGTCAAACGACGATGGTTCGCCGGCGCACAGACGACGGCCTGATCAGTCGCTGACGCGGTTCGGAAGCGTCGACGTGGGCGACCGTGCGAGGGCGCGTCGTCACGTCCAGGCAGCCTCGCTCGTCGCCAAACCCGTCTCAGGGTCCGGGCGGGCCGATAGTGATTGGTGCTGTCGCCGCCGAGGAAAGGCCGACACCGCGCGAGTTGATGGCCGCGATCGTGAACGTGAAACGACCGTCGCTGAGCCCGCGCAACGTCTGAGATGTGGTGGCGGCGTCGAACGTGCGAGGCGTCCCCGCGACACCGTTCTCGTAGGGGGTAACCCGATAGCCGATGATTCGGGAACCCCCAGCACTCAACGGCGCCAGCCACGTCACGATGGCCTGCCGATCGCCGGGCAGAGCGGATCGTGCCGTGGGCGCGAAGGGGACGATGCTCGTCAGGGTCGTCTTCGGGTGAACGGACAGGATGACCGGAGGACGCGGAGCCTGGTTGAAGTCGAAGTCCGACGCAAGATCGCCGAGCACGCTCACGTTCTCGCGGACGTCGGGACGCGGGTCGGGGCGGCCGTCCGTTTTGGGGTCGAGGCGCTGGCCGTTCAGGAAGTCGTCTTCGATAAATGCGTCGTAGGCGTCGAAGCTGAGGACCTGATGGTCGATGTAACCAGCTTTGGCGTAGGGACTGATGACGATTCCCGGGACCCGCAGACCGTAACCGTTCTCGTCGACCTTGGGCGGCAAGACATTGTCGTAGAAACCGCCCCAGTCGTCCCATGCCAGGAATATGGCGGTCGACGACCAGTCCGGGCTGCGCATGACTGCATTGACAAGACTGGTCACGTATGACTGTCCAGCGCTGACCGACCAGGGCGGGTGTTCGCTCACATCGGCCGAGGGGATAACCCAGGAGACTTCGGGAAGCGTCCCATTTTCGGCGTCCGAGTAGAAGTTCGCGACCGACTGGATATTGCCGAGCTGTTTGTCATTGTGGACCGTGTCGAAGTAGGGCAACGGATTCCAGATCCCGGGGGTGCGCGGATCCTGGCGCACTGGCGCGCAGCTAATGACGTTGTCGTTCTGGCAGTCAGGTTCGGTGCCGGTGGTCACGAAGTATCGCCAGGAGACATTGTCCTTGTGCAAGAGGTAGGTGAGGTCCGTCCACGCGTAGATCGGTGTACGCGGCGTGCCGAGCGGATACCGGCGCGACAGCGTCGGCGGATACGGCCGACTTTGGCTCACCGAGTTGACACAACTGCTCGCTTCATCGGGCCGCGAGCACGTCGCGGACCATTCGGAAACCATGAACAGATGTGCGGGCAAACTCCACGACGTCGTCGGTTCGAACATGTGGTCTTGGAGTACGAAGTCGCGCGCGTACGTCCAGTAGTTCGGGATGTCACTTTCGGTGTGGTAGCCCATGACATCCATCGGGCCAGCTGCGCAGTCGGGATCCTCCAGATCTGCGCACTGTCGCTGCGCGCTTTCGAACGCCGAAATGAATCCGTTCATCTTTCCGCGATCTTCGTCATGCACTGACGCCGGGTCGCCGTGCGGGCCGCCACCCTGGACATCGGCATGATTCACGTATGGGCGCTGACATTGCCCTGTCCCGGGGTTTGGGACACACACTGTCGGGACACCGTGCTTCATGGGGATGCCATCGGCTCCGGGAAACGTCCCGAAGTAGTTGTCGAACGAACGGTTCTCCTGCATGATCACGATAATGTGCCGGATTTTGTGAATACCCGCCGGTGGCACATATCGTCCGACCGCGCGGCGAGCAGGACTGCATGCCGCCGCGACGACGCAGACGAGGGCGGCACACATCACGGCCTTCGTCGGCCGCCCGACACGCACTCTGGATCCTCCCGCCGTCCGCACCGCGAAGCTTCTCAGATCACCGCCGCGGTTCGTGCAGCCTTGACGCGAGCTTGACCCGAACCTGACACAGCCGCGCCGGAACTGCTCTGGTCAAGTGGCGACACGGAAACCAACGGGTTGATCTTGCCCGGACGTCTCCACCGCCGAGCAGCATTTCGGGGGCCGCGGCTAGTTGAACGAATCGCCACGTTCAGGAACGGGTTCAGGTGCGACAACCGTCGCCGGCACGGTCCGTTCCGCGTCGAGGGACGGGTCGGCGTCGAAAGCCAGTGCCGAACCGACTTCGGCTCGCAGCGCGTCCTGCCACGACCGGAGCTGGCCCCGCACGGCACCAATCTTGCGTGCCGCCTTCGGAAGTTCTGTCGGCCCTAAAAACATGCAGGCGACGGCCAAGATCATCAGAATTTTTTCCGGCCCGAGGTCGAACATGGCCACGCTCCAGTCGGCGACACCCAGTGTTCGTACCGGACTTGCGCAGCGGATGGGCACGGCGGGGTCGATGATCGCGTCCCGAATGCCGGGGCAGACGATCGACACGGCGGCGAACCCACCTCCGTGGTCGCGGCCGGTTGACGTCACGTCGAGTTCGGACGTCCGCGACCGTCTCGTCGAGTCCCGGGGAGCGGCGCGGGCCGTCGGCCACAAGGTTCCTGTGTGACGGCGAGCTCCGTGCGGTGTGGTGATGGGCCGACCGACGCGGCTGGGCAAGATTGATAGATCCGCGCCGCGGGCCTGGGAGACGTTGGTGCGGCGCTTCGTCGTTCATGCGGTGCTCGCGTGCTTGATCGCGAGTGCGTGCCTCGTCATCGATCTTGGCCCCGCGGCGGCGGTGGTCGGACCGGGCCGTGTGAGCGTGCTGCACGTCGCTTCGGCCGACAGCGACGTGCCGGTTCGCGACGTGTGGGTGTATCGCCCGGCGGTTCCGGACTCGCGGACGCTGCCGGTTGTGTACTTCCTGCACGGCTTCCCAGGAAGCGGTGATGACCTGTTCGCGCACGGCGGAAAGGCGGTGCTCGACCACATGTTCGCGACCGGGACGCCGCCGTTCGTGCTGGCCGCGCCGACCGGAACTGGACACGCGCACGCCGACACGGAGTGGGCCGATTCTGTCGATGGACGGGACCTTGTCGAGACATATCTCATCGACCGGGTGATCCCGGCGGTCGCATCGGTCTTTCGTCATCCGTCGCGGACTCGCGTCCGGGCCTTCACGTGGTTCGCGTCCGTGGTGCTCTCACGGTCGCGAGGGACCAACGCGCGTGCGCGTCGTCCCGCACGATCGTTGCGCGCGGGACTGGCAACCGACGCTCCGCGACGGGCGGATCGCCGAGACCGGTGGGACAAATCGCAACAAATCGCCACGACGGCTGGGGCTGGACGGCCCCGGTGTGAAACCAAGGTTTCGTTTCCTCGAGTTTCGGGTACATGAGGGGTACGCAGGCGGGCTCACCGGCCGCCAGGAACCAAACCTCGGGGGACCGTCATGTCGAAACGGACGCCGCGCACACTTGCCGCCGTCGTGCTGACCCTCACCGCGTTGGCTCCCGTCACCATGTTGGCGTCACCGGCGTCGGCGTTCCCCAAGGGCGACCCCATCTACACGTTCAAATACACCGTCGTCGCCACCACGCACATCGCCAAAGCGAATCTGACGATGTCGCCGCCGCCTGGGATCTTCAAAGGCGGCATCGACCTCAGCACCGGTCAACTCCAGGGCAGCATCGCGCTGCCCGACACGACCTTCACCCAGTCCGAAGAAGGCGTCGGACTCGTCACCGCGACCGCCGCGATCGTCCAGACGAAACCGGTCACCGGTCATGTCAACATCGGGACCTTCAAAGTCACGGCGACCTCGACGTTCAACATCCACATCATCACCATGTATCTCGCCACTCCCACACTTCCGGTCACGCTTCCGTCGCTGCCGGTTTCGCTCCCACCTCTTACGATCCCGCCGGTCAACCTCGTGGGCAACTCGTGCAGCACGGCGACGCCGGTCAGCGTCACGATGAGCGGCACCGCACACCTCGGCTCGGCTTCGACGTTCAAAGGCACGTTCACGATCCCGGACTTTGCGAACTGCGAAGCCTTGACCTCGGTACTCAACGAAGAAATCCCCGGTGGGGGCAACACATTCTCAGCGACCGCGAAACCCAGCTGACCTGCAGATGTTCGCCCGGACCTGAGCGGGTCCAGGGTTTGGTGCCGCCGACGTGCGTCCGCTCCGGGTCCGAACGAGATCGTTCGGATCTCCGCGCGGGAGGCTCCTGACGGGCGAAAGCGGGTGGTGGCGGCAGAAGCCTCCACGCGCGGGCAGATCCGACCGTGTTGTTACCCGAGCCGGGCGGGTGTCAAACCTCGCCCGAGCATCGTGGTCCCTGAGCCGTCCGCCTGACCGCGGACAATGACAACGGCCGGTCCTGCCCGTGCGTGGACGTCGAGGCCCGTTAGACCGCGTCGAGGAGTCCTGCGAGGGTTTCGGTTTCTTCGACCGTCCGGTCGACGAAGGAATCGACGGACGCGACACGAAGTCCGAGTGCGCCGAACACGGTGTCGGGTTCTTCAGCCGGTTCGTGGTTGAAGGTCGGCAGGTCGAACGCGGCACGGGCGAGCGCCTCACCGAGGATGACGACCCGACCCAGTTTGTCGGTCACTTCATGCGGGTTGTGGTGATGTGTTCGAAGCGCGTTGACGATCACGGGGGGCAAGTTCCACGCGGCGAGCGCTTCCCCGCCGAGAGCGGCGTGGTCCGCGCCGTACGTGTCGACCTCGTCGTCGAGGAGGCGGTCGGCATGGTCGTGCCCGGCGGCAATCCGAGCCGAGTAGTTGTCGCGGTCGTACCGGTACAGCAGGGCCGTGCCGAGGTCGTGAAGCAATCCGGCGCAGATCGCGTCGCCGCGCGGAGCCGAGCACATCCGGGCGGCGATCGCCGACGCGGCAGCGACCGCGACGGCATGGTTCCAGAACCCTGGTGGGAGGTCTTCGGGCCGGCCGAACATGCCGGATGCGGTACTGACGACGAGGGTACGCATGGTGGTCGCGCCGAGCGTGACGACTGCTTGGTCGAGGCTGGCGACCCGGGCGGACATGCCGAACTGTGCAGAGTTTGCGAGCTGAAGCGCACGTGCGCACAACGCCGGGTCGGACTGCAGGACGGCGGCGACGTCTTGGGCACTCGCGTTCGGGTCGTCGAGCACGACCAACGCCCGCCCGACCGCCGACTGCTGCACCGGCAACTCGGCGAGCAGCGCGGCGACGTCGACGCGTCTCGCGCCGGTCTGGCGCGTGCCCCCATCAACCGCCGGTCGGTCGGCTGGATGCACGTCGTCGGGCGTGGTCCGTTTTCTGGGCCGGCCTCGCATGGACCCTCCATGGGACAGGACTCGTGCACGTCGTCGGAACGACCCCGCGACGCCGGCGAGCGAGTTGCAGCACGCGAGCGACAGTCTGCAGTACCTCGATGACGGGGTTCTCAAACCTGTCGGCCACGTTCCTTCGACGGCGCGTCCAGCCGATTGGGTCCCAACCGTCGCGATGTGCGCGCCGGAGACCGTCAATGCGACACGAGCTGGAGATCGTCAGCAAAGCGGCTCGAGCGCGCGGGGCGACGTCCATGTTCCGACGGCACCATGGCGCCGGCCATCGTTGCCGAATCTGAACGTGGTGCCAAAAGGCCCCGAATCCAACTCCTCCGTCCCACAATCGGCCGAAGCGTCGGTCGTTCGTCTCGCGGGCGGGTCGTCATCTCCGGCCAGAAGCTGTCGAGACCGTGACGTCACGGCGACCTCGGCTCCGGTAGGTCAGTCACCGACCCGGTCGTTCGTCCTGCAATCCGGCGGCACCGTTGAGGGATGCGGATTCGATATCGGGATGACGGTTCGCTGCTCGTCGGACCCGCGACTGCCGTTCGCGCCATCGTGTCTTGACCGACGCGGTTTCGTCGATGACGAAGGATCAGCCGTGCGCGAGCTCAACTGCTGGCGCCACGGGTCGTCTGGACACCGTCAGAGGGTCGGGTCGACGCTCCGATCGTCAGGGTGCGGTCGGGGTAAACAACGCCGCGATCTGGTCGATCGCTGCTTGCTCGGCGGGCCTGACCGTCTTGGCCGCTCCCGCGACTGCCTTCGCAATGTCGACGAGCCAGGCGCCGACTTGCGCGGCCTCGTCGGCGGGCAGTTTCGCCAGCGCCGTCCCCGCCGGCTGCAGGTCGGCCAACGAGCGCTGCAGCGTTTCGTCGATGGACGAGCCTCGATGTTCTTTCATGTCGTGGCGTGCTTCCTTCGTCTCGGCGTCCGCCGCGATCTGCGTGATGAGCGCGTCGGCGGAGCCACGATTGCCGGGCCGCGCGATTGCGCGGGCACTCGCGCTCGCCTCTTTGACCAGTGAGATCGGGCCGTGCTCGCCGGTGACGAAGATCGCCTGAGTGATGAGCAGCGGTGCGTCGGTGAGTGCATGCCACTCGGCGTCGCTGAACACGGACTTGTCGGTCATGTCTTCGCTCCCAGATCCGAGGTGCTGAAGAGCCTACGACCCGCAGGAGAGGGCGGGTGCGGGTGATGCCAATGTGCGCTGTCGGTCTTGCGGGCCGGACAACAGGCAAGACCAGAACGGGCGAATCGTCGATGGTCGTGCACGTCGAGCAGCCAGCGGCGATGGAGGCGGCGAGCATGCGGAACGCGTGTTCGTGCGTGTCGACGAGCCTCGACGTTGGTGGGCCGAACGTGTCGACGGCACGTTCGCTGGGAGTGAAGCGCGATCGGGCGGCGCGGTCGGCCGGGCCGGTCAGGCGGCCGACCGAGGGTTCGTTGGCTCGTGCACCCGCTTCGGTGATCGTGCCGGACCGCGCCAACGCAGTTCCCTTCCAATGGTGATGCGTATCGCGCCGGGATCGGGACGTCGGTTGTCGCCGTGCACGTCGGGCCGTCCGCGTGCGGCAGCACCGACCCGACGTTCAGCGAGTTGATCCCCCGATCGTTGGTGCTGACGCGCCGCCGTCCGTCGCAGTGACGGCGCTGTCCCACTGGCTCACGTCGGTGGTGAACTGACTGTTGAACATGTCGAGCGTTGTGGCGTTCGGCTTGTCGGTGTGGGTCGCCAGCTCACCGATCGCGTTCTGCAAGCCTTGAGCGGCAGCGTCGAGATCGGAGCTCACGTTGTCGGACTTCAACTGAGCAAGGAGGTCCGGAAAGTCGGACAGGGCAGTCTGAGCGATCCCGGCCACGGGCTCAAGGTTCGCTTTCGATAACGGCTGCAGCTCATCAGTCGTGTTCTCGACGCTGATGGTTGCGCCGGGCGGAGATGCTGTCTGCGCA
>Ga0182024_10016527_pt1 | contig 13987 bp, 6 predicted proteins | sample P32metaG_FD_120480 | JGI IMG/M metagenome (GOLD analysis project Ga0182024, IMG submission 120480) | Permafrost microbial communities from Stordalen Mire, Sweden - P3-2 metaG (Illumina Assembly) | ecosystem: Environmental > Terrestrial > Soil > Wetlands > Permafrost | place: Sweden: Stordalen... | reverse complement strand
CCGGCTTCGTCGAGACCGCTTGCCCAGGTCTGTTTGACGTACGGCTTTCCCGCGATGAACTTGCCGGTGGTGCGGTCGAGCACGTAGTAAAAGCCGTTGCGATTGGCCAGCACCACCATTTTGCGTGGCTGTCCCTGCACCAGGCCTTCGATCAGCATGGGGGTCTGCGTCGAGTCCCAGTCGTTCACATCGTGTGGAGTGTATTGGAAGTGCCACTTCTTGGCGCCGGTGTCGGCATCGAGCGCGATCAGGCAGTCGGAGTAGAGGTTGTCGCCGGAGCGCGAGTCGCCATTCCAATCCGGCCCGGGATTTCCGGTGCCCCAATAGACAGTGTTGGTTTCCGGATCGAAAACGCCAGTCACCCAGGCGGTCGCGGATCCGGTCTTCCAGCTTTCGCCGGCCCAGGTTTCATTTCCCGGTTCGCCCTTGACGGGGATGGTGTTGAAGCGCCATACGCGTTTGCCGGTCTTGGCGTCGTAGGCATCGATGAACCCGCGCACTCCGAACTCGCCACCGGCCATTCCGGTGATGATCTTGTCCTTTACCGCGAGCGGAGCGCCGGTGCCGGAGTATCCGGTTTTATAGTCGGCCATGGTCACGTCCCAATGGACCGTGCCGGTGCGCGCGTCGAGCGCGATGAGGTGCGCGTCGATGCTGGCGTAGTAGACGGTATTGCCGAGAATCGCGAGGCCGCGATTCACCCGGCCGCAACACAGGCGCAGGTCGCGAGGAATTTCCTTCTGATAGCTCCACAAAGTGCGGCCCGTGGCTGCGTCGATCGCCTCCACCATGTTCGGCGGCGCGCTGATGAACATGGTGCCATCGACGACGATGGGCGACGTCTCGATCGTATCCAGATCGTTCGCCTGATGCATCCAGGAAATTCGCAACTTGCCCACATTGCCGGTGTCGATCTGGTCGAGAGGCGAGTAACGCTGGCCGGAGTAGTCGCGCGAGTAGGTGAGCCAGTTGCCGGGCTCCTTGCTCGCGTCGCGAATCCGTTCGTAAGGCACATCGATTTGCGCCAGGAGCACGACGGGCATCGACAGCCACAGCAAGGCTTTCATTTCTTCTCCTTCATTTTTTCTCTTTCAAAGACGCGAGATAGGCTACCAGGTCCGTCAGCTCCGGATCAGAGAGTTGACCGCGATAAGACGGCATCGGAGACTTGTTCTGCGGCCTGTCGATCCGCACGATGTCCGACTTCCAGAAGGACCAGGAGCGCCCGGAATCGTCCCGCACCTGGATGGAAAAGGAGTCCTCGTTGACGCGGACACCGGTGACGCTGGGGCCAGTCTTTGGGATCACCGTGAGGCGCACGTAGCCCTCCGGAACGGCGGCCTGCGGATCGACCAGAGATTCCCGGAGATACGCCGCGCTTCGCGCTTCGCCGATCTGCGTCAGGTCCGGGCCGACTACGCCTCCCTCACCGGCGATCGAATGGCACGCGCCGCAACTGCCTTTCGTGCGGTAGATCTCCGCGCCGTGGGCAGGGTCGCCCGGGACCGGTTGTTGCGGCACTCTGCCGAGGGAGCGGACGAAGGCGGCGGTCTGGAGAATCTCGTGATGCGACATCGCCTCCGCGCCGGGCATCTCAGTCCCGCGAATCCCCTCGTCGATGACCGCTACGAGAGCGGCGTCGTCGGGCGCGTGCACCAGCCGTGCGCGAATCAGCGTGGGTCCACGGCTGCCCTCGCCCTTCGGCCCGTGGCAGCGCGAGCAGTGGACCTGAAACAGCTTCCCGCCTTGAGCAAGGTCGGCGCGGCTGTTGGGAAGTTTAACTTTAGTTCCGGTATCTGCCGCGATTGCGGCGATGGCGAAAAATAAAAATAGCAGCGCTCGCTTCATTGCTGGCGCTATCATATCTTACTTCCGCTGACCGCTCCCGGAGGTCGCGGATCTAAAAGAACGCTGATTCCAGATAGCCGGACATGGAGCCGCGACTAACAGGAGCGGTCAGCGGAATAATCACACGATCTGCGGAATCAGATCCCCGTACACATCGGTCAACCGCATGTCCCGACCGTTGAAGCGATAGGTCAGCTTGGTGTGATCCATGCCCATCAGATTCAGGATGGTCGCGTGCAGATCGTGGATGGTGATGGGCTGTTCTTCGGCTTTGTAGCCGAACTCGTCGCTCGACCCGATCACCTGGCCGCCGCGGATGCGCGCGCCGGCCATCCAGATGCTCATCGCGCCCGGATTGTGATCGCGCCCCACGCCGCGCTGCGAAATCGGCATGCGGCCGAATTCTCCCTGCCAGACCACCAGCGTCGAATCCATCAGGCCGGAGGCCTTCAGATCGGTCAACAGGCCGGCGATGGGGCGGTCGACCTCGGCGCCATGCCGCGAATGGTTGTCCTTCACATCGGTGTGAGCGTCCCAGGTATCCACGTTCTGATTGCCCAGGCCGCCGTGATACAACTGCACGAAACGAACGCCGCGCTCCACCAGGCGGCGCGCCATCAGGCACTGGCGTCCAAAGGGTTCCGTGACCGGATCGTCGAGGCCATAAAGCTTGCGCATCGCCGGCGTTTCGGCGCCCACGTCCACTGCTTCGGGCGCGCAGCTTTGCATGCGATAGGCGAGCTCATAGGACTCGATGCGAGCCGTCAACTCCGTATTGCCCGGGTACTTTTCGGCATCCTTCTCGTTCAGTTTCATGAGCAGGTCCAGGCCCGCGCGCTGCTCGACCGGCGTCACCTCCGCCGGCGGCTGCAGATCGACGATCGGCATTCCCGACGGACGCAGAACCGTGCCCTGATACGATGCCGGCATAAAGCCCGAGCCCCAATTCGCGGGACCACCGAACGGACCTCCGTGCGCGTCATAAATGACCACGAAAGCGGGCAGATTCTGGTTCTCCGAGCCGAGCCCGTAAGTCACCCAGGAGCCGAGGCTCGGGAAGCCCATGCGGATCATTCCGGTCGCCAGCTCGTAATGGGCCTGGACGTGGTCGTTCGACTGGCCTTTGACGGAACGCATCAGCGCGAGATCGTCGGCATGCGAAGCGATGTTGGGAAAAATCTCCGAGACATCCATTCCGCTCTGGCCATACTTCCGGAACGAGAACGGACTCGGCATCAACGGGCCGGGATTGCCCTGGCGCACCACGACATCGCCCTTCCCGGTGAGCGGTTGTCCGGCGTACTTCGCGAGCGCCGGTTTGGGATCGAACGTATCGACATGGCTTACGCCGCCGCTCATGAAAAGGGAGATGACGCTTTTCGCCCTCGGCTCAAAATGAGGCTTGCGCGCCGCCCCGGATCCCGCGGCGCAATTGACCGGAGGCGCGGCGAGCATGCCATCCTGGTCGAGAAGCAGAGCGAGGCCCAGACCGCTGATGCCTCCGCAGCTTTCAAACAGGAATTTACGGCGCGACCGGAAGCGTTTCACACATCACCTCATATACAGAAACTCGTTCAGATTAAACATGACATGCGCGAGGCCCGAAAGCGGGTGCTGCGCCAGAAAATCGAGCGCGAGCTTGCGTTCGCCTGCGTCCGGCGACCGGTTGAGCGCAAGTTGATAGGCGAGGTCGACCTGCTTCTGCGGATCGTTGGGCGCGGCTTCCTGCAGGCGATTGGCGAAAAGTTGCGCCTGGCGCAGCACGAAGTCGTCATTCATCAGCGCGAGCGCCTGGGTGGGAACGGTGGAGACGTTGCGGGCGCCGCAGGAAATGTTCTGGTTCGGGAGGTCGAAGATTTCGAGCATCGGCATGGGCAGCCCGCGCTTGCGGTAAATGTACACGCTCCGCCGCCACGCCTCCGCTCCGTCTTCCTTCTGTTGTTTCCAGATGCCGTACTGCATCGATGCCAGCACTTCGGCTTGTATTTTCGGGAAAATGGGCCGACCGCCCATCTCCGGATTCAAAGCTCCGCTCACGGCGAGGATCGAATCACGGATAATCTCAGCGTCGAGCCTGGTCGCGCGGTAGCGCCACAGCAGACGGTTCTCGGGATCCTTGGCCATCGCATTCGAGTCGGCGTACTCGGAAGCCATTTTATAGGTGTCCGACGTCATGATCAGGCGGTGCATCTGCTTGATGCTCCATCCGCGAGTCATGAACTCCACCGCGAGCCAGTCGAGCAGCTCGGGATGAGTGGGCGATTCACCCATCCTGCCGAAATTATCGAGCGTGGAAACGATTCCTCGTCCGAAGTGATGATGCCAGATACGGTTCACCATCACGCGCGCGGTTAAGGGATTGTCGGGGGACACGAGCCACTCCGCGAGCGCGCGCCGGCGTCCCGAGGTCTGACCTGATGCCGGCGGCAATTCGACAGGAGGGTTGCCGGAGGTGAGGATCTCGACAAAGCCCGGCTGCATCTCGGGACCTTTGCTGTTCACGTCGCCGCGAATCAGCAAGTACGACGGCGGCGCTTGATAACGGCCCGGGCCGCGATGGAGGAAGCTGCCTTCGATGGTCTCCCGCTTGACGCCTTTGCCGGGCGCGGGCTCGTCGCCGGGACCGTCCGGGGTGAAGCGGTAGTCGCCGTCGGTAATTCCGGCCGCGACAGGAATCGGTTTGAGGCGGGTCTGTTCCACCTGCGCGATCTCCGCGCTCAGACGGCGCTTCTCCTTCAAATCTTCGGGCTTCATCGTGCGATCGATCTCGTCCGAGGAAACCGTTACGCCGCGGATGACCTGGTCCGCCAGCAGGACCTGTCCCGGGGTGCGTTGCGCTTCCGGTGTGGCGATCGCGTCCTGCACGTTCTGCGGGAATTTCACATACTTCGCGGGGAGGAGCTTATCGCGATACGGCTGCTCCAAGGCGCGAAGCACGCGCCGCAAATCGCCCAGGCGAGCATCCACTTCCGCTGTTTTCTTTTCGTACTCTTGGGCTTCATTACGCGACACCAGCGGGTGATCCACCTCAACGTAGCCGAACAAGGACGCCTGTAAGCGGTAGTAATCCGTCTGCCGGATGGGATCGAACTTATGATCGTGGCAGCGGGCGCATTGCACCGTCAGGCCCAGGACGCCTCGCCCCAGCGTGGCGATCATGTCGTCCAGATATTCATACCGGTTTTCCGGATTGTCTTTTTCGCGAAAACCGACCTTGGCGTAATTTCGCAGAAACCCGGTGGCGATCAAGCTTTCCTGCGTGACGGGTTCCAGTTCATCGCCGGCGATCTGTTCGCGAAGGAACTGGTTGTAGGGCGTATCTTTATTGAATGCGCCGATCACGTAGTCGCGATAGCGCCACGCGTTGGGACGGTCGAAGTCATGTTCGAAGCCATTCGAATCGGCGTAACGCGCAACGTCGAGCCAGTGGCGTCCCCATCGCTCGCCGTAGTGCGGAGAAGCGAGCAGACGTTCAATGAGTCGCTCCCATGCATCGGGGGTGCGGTCGTTGAGAAATTCGGCAGCCTCGGCGGGTGTAGGAGGGAGACCGATCAGGTCCAAATACGCGCGGCGCACGAGCGTGGCGCGACTGGCGGGAGGCGCGGGAGTGATTCCCTTGGCGGCAAGCTCCTTGCGCACAAAAGCGTCGATGGGATTTCCAGCGACGGGCGGAGCAGTGTGCACCAGTTTGCGGAAAGCCCAGTAATTGCGAGCCTCGTCACTGAACGGGGCGGGACCCGCGTCCGTAACGACAGGCTTCGCCGCGCCGTCCCAGATCGCTCCCTGGTCGATCCACAGGCGAATGGCTTCTATATCCTCGGCCTTGAGCTTGCCGCCCAGAGGCATGGCAGGTTTATCGAGGCCCGCGGCCATCCGGTACATCCGGCTCTTCGCGGCATTGCCCGGGACCAGCACCACGCCGCCTTCCCCTCCCTTAAGAGCGGATTCGCGTGAGCTGAGATCGAGCCTCGACATCTGGACCGTGAGGCTGTGACACTTCCAACAAGTGGCTTGAAAAACTGGCTGGATGTCTTTAGAGAAGGATATCTCGTGGTCGGCAGCGCTTGCTGCGGTCGCGCAAATCAGGACCGTCGTTAATGACTTCCGCGTGGGCTCTCTCCCTTCGATGATTGTACATCCAATCCTACTCCTTCGCGCCCTTGAGCCACTGCAGGATCGTAATGTATTCAGCGGAGTCCTTGGTGAACCTCACTCCACCGCCATGCGCCAGGGTGGTCGATCCGGCAATTCCCTCTGTCTCCGCCGTCGAGGTTGGCTTGCGCAGAATCAGGCTATTTTCGGGGTCCGAAGTATCCACCACATTCATAGCCGTCCCCCAGGTAGCATTGAACAGGGTGTGACTCGCGTGACAATGCACGCACGCGTAGCCGTCCTTGCCGCGCTTCTGAAGAATCGGCTCGACGTAGCCGCGGAAGAACGCTTCATCTAATTTGATCGGCGCCCGCGCTCCGCTAGACGCCGCGGCCTTCGTCGGCCGTGGCGGAGGCTTCAACACGTGCGCAACCTCGATCGCTTCCGGCATCGCCTCCACCTTCGCGGTTAAGGCGCGGGTCTGCTCGCCGGTGGGTCCCGCGATCCGGTTCACGTCGGGAAATTTGACGTCGCGCACCAGAATCGCCGCCTCTTCCGCCAGACCGCGCAATTCTGGATCCTGCGAATCGAGAAGCGGCGACAGCGCCTTCGCCATCCGGTCCGCGCTCTCGCCGAAAAACGCGATCTGTTCGATATCGTTGCCGATACGGTTGTAAACCGGCGGAGCTTTCTTTCCCAGATCGGCGTCCAGATCGTAAATATCCCCGCGCCGCAGAGGCAACTCCGTCAGCGATTGGAGCAGAGCCTTCTTCTGGACATCCGAACCCTGTTCCAGCACAGTAGCGAACTTGCTTGCGAGTCTCGATTCGACGGCCAGCCTTCCGCGAATCGCCTTTTCGCGGTCCTCAGGGCGGCCCATCAGGGGAACCCAGTTGTTGTAGAGATACCGTATATTTTCGTCCGCAAGATTGTAAATCGCGTGATGCAGATTTTCGGCGACCCACTCGGACTGGGGCTTGCCGAGAGCGGCTAGCAGCGTGTCTTCAATGAGGTTCTTTGTCGCAGGATCGGGGGTCCAGAACCAGAACTGCCACAGCGCTTTGAACGCGCCCATGCGGACTGTGACCACCGGATCGTCCGCCAATTTCGCCAGCATCGCAGCGTACTCCGGGTGCCTGGCCAGCTCTGAAAAGTGCTGCGCGAACACTCGCGTTGCGCCCCACCGTGCCCGGTCGTCCTTCGATACCATCGCCAACGGCGTCGTCACCACGCGACGGCTATACTGCTGCCGCGTCGCCCACGCGGCCGTCCGCTGCACGAGCTTGCTGGGATCATCCAGCCCTGCCGCCGCCTCTCCGAGTCTTCCCAATGCCTCTACCGCCGCCTGCCGAATCAGCGCGTCACTCGATTTCGCAGCGTCCCGAATCTGCACCACAACTTCATCAGACGGCTTATCCCACACGTTATCCAACTGCTCCAACATCTCCACCGGATCGCTCGATAATTTCTCAATCTTCGGCGAATTCCACCCTTTTGCGCGTCCCGCCAGCGGGAAGTAGGAGCTCAGCGCGACCACCGCCATCTGCGTCTCCCGAAACGGCGTGCGGAAGTTTTCGAACGATTGCAGAGGATCCATCCATCCGCCGAAATCCTGCTGCCTCTTCATCAAATAATCGATGGCCTTCGCGACCTGCGGATTCGTTACCGGAATTCCCGCGTCGTGCAACGCCCACAGTGCATGCCCCGTCTGAAACTCCACCTCCGCTTGATTCGCCTCAAACTTCATCGACCACTGCCCGTCCGGCCTTTGCAGCGACAAAATCCGTTCGGCGTCCTTCGCGATCTGATCCCGATATTTCTCCCGATCGATATCCGCCAGGGCCAATGTCTGATAGCAAAGGTCGATCATATTTTTGACTTCGCCCTTCGCAATCCACTCGCCCAATCGGGGATCTTTCGTCTCCGTCCACGCATACCACGCGACCTCATGTGCGCTCACCAGAGGAGTATTTCCGTTCGTCTCATCGCCCGGCAGCTTGTCGCGACCGGCGTAATAAAGGTCCAGATATTTCGCGATCCCTTCGTGATACCCTTCCCTCTTCTCGCCGGTGATCTGGTCTTCATACAAGCTCATCAGATGCGACATGCGGCCCAGCACGTTCGCGGGAGCCGAAATCATGCGCGCCCACACCGCGCCCTGCTCCTCGAATCCATAAAACGGACGCGGGTTGTTATAAAACCGCTCGCTCAAAAATTGGAGCTGCTGGCGCATCACCACCGGATACCCATTGCGCGTGGCGTACAACTGCGCGCGCTGCGGAAAATGCGTCGTATGACAACCGACGCACAGAGAGGTTTCCTGGTGGACGCTCGCGACGCGATCCAGAATGCCTCCGCGGCGAGGCGTATTGGCGTGCCACGAATCCCCCGCGGCCATGATGTAATCGACGCCCGTGCGAACCGCCATGCGTGGATCGGAATACGGCGGAGCATCGTACATGCGCGTCCGGAGCTTGTACTCCGGATGGCTCGCATGAACTGAAATGTAATAGGTTCCCTTGTCTTTAAGTATGCGTGGCGTGAACTTATTTCCTTGCAACGCCTGCACCTCGTGGGGCAGAGTCACCGGATCTTCGCCCTCGTAAAATTCTTCGATCTTCCCATTAATGACGCGATACACTCTCACATCCACGGGAATCTGATCGCGCTCCATCAGGTCGATCTGGAAAAACACCAGTTTCGGCTTATCCGATGAAAACTCGATTTTGTACCAGTCGCCGCCCTCGGTGGTTGCACGACGTGGAGTGCCGGGAAGAGGGATATATTCCTCGTCGTCTCCAAAAGCGAAGACAGTTTTGCCCAGCGAAATCGCCATGGCATCCTGCCAGCGATGATCAGGCTCGCTCTTCACCTGTGCCGACAGAGGCCATCGATTCACTTGCAAGAAATAATTCCCAGCCGCATGAGACGCGCGAATCACCACTGTCGCGGCGCCCGCGCGGGGCACGCGGAACTGCGTGTAATAATCCGGATCGCCCACATGCAGCGTCTTCGAAGCCAGCACCGCGTCGCCTTGGCGAACTTCAACCTCTACTCGCGTCCCGGGTGTTAGTTCGTGCAATGAATTAATTGAATAAAGGAAACTGTACTGGCTCTGCGGACTCAGCTGGTTCAGCGCGATGGTTTCCGATCGAACCAGGCCGGTCTTGGACGTGACAGCCGACAATCCCGCGGCATTCGCTGAAAGCATCAGCCCCAATAACGCCATCCACTTCATATTGCATCCATTATATATAAACACAATATGCTTGACGGTCAAACAAATTACCAGTAATCTGTTAGACATTATGCGTATGCTTCCCGTCTCGCGTCCGCAGTTTCTTTCCATGTCGATCCGATGGATCTTGCTTCTTATTCTTACCCTCTTCCCTGTCGCGCGAAACGGCTGGGGTCAGGTCCTTTATGGAACCCTGACCGGAACGGTAACCGACGTTTCGGGCGCTCCGGTGCCGTCGGCTAAGATCGAGGCGGTCGATGTGGGCACCGGTGTCGCCAGGCAGACGACTACTGACGACCGTGGGAATTACGTCTTTACCGATCTCCAGCCGGGGACTTATAAGGTGACCATCTCGGCTCCCTCATTCCGCACCGTGGTCGAGCAGGGCGCCCGGCTGGATGCGAACCAGACCCGCCGGTTCGACGCGCAGCTGCAGGTTTCTACCGTCGAGCAAACCTTGACGGTCAATGCGGAAGCCGTAGCCCTGCAAACGGATCGAGCGGACGTGAGCCAGCAGCTTCAATCCCAACAGCTCAGCGATCTGCCGGAAGCGGGGACGCGAAACTTTCAGAGCGTGTTCGTTGTCATTCCCGGATTCAGCCCGCCCGCGTCGGAGCATTCGGAGGCGGGCAACCCGCAGGGTGCGCTGGGAACCAACGTCAACGGCGCATCCTATAACAACAATGCGACGCGGCTCGACGGCGCACTCGATTTGTATCCGTGGCTTCCGGAAATCGTGGCCTACGTGCCGGCCGCGGAGGCGATTCAAACCGTCAACGTGGTCACCGCGAGCTTCGATGCGGAACAAGGAATGGCCGGCGGATCGGTGGTCAACGTCTCCATCAAAACGGGCACCAACCAGTTCCACGGCGCGGCTTGGGAATACAACACCATCAGCGCTCTCAAGGCGCGAAACTATTTCTACTACGGCGCCAACAACCCGAAGAACATCATCAACCAGTTCGGAGGAAATTTCGGCGGACCCATCAAGAAAAACAAGTTGTTCTTTTTCGGCGATTGGGAAGTCACCGACAAGCGCGCCAATGTCTCGGCGCTCGAAACCGTCGCCACCGATCCTCTGCGGCAAGGCAACTTCACTGGAACTTCCATCATCTACGATCCCAACACTGGCAACGCGAATGGCACCGGCCGCACAGCTTTCCCGGGCAACATGATTCCGACCACCCGTTTCGCCTCCGCGGCGATGAAAATGATCGCTCTGATGCCGGAGCCGAATCAAGCTTCAGCCTCCTCGACTCCCACCAACGACTATTTCGGTTCCGGCGATTATTCGTCGACCCACCACAACATCGATACCAAGGTGAACTGGATTCCCAGCGCGAAGACCTCGGTGTTCGCGCGCTACAGCATTTCGCCGAGCCATATTTTCGATCCGCCCGGCCTGGGTCCCGCGGAAGGAAATACGCTGGACGGAGGCCAACCGGGAACGGCCACCGGACGCGTGCAGAGCGTCGGCTTCGGAGGGACCTATACCGTATCGCCGACGATTCTGGTCGACGGCAACGTAGGCTACACGCGTCTGCGCTTGGACGCTGAAAACGTCGACATCGGCAAGAATTATGGCCTGGATGTCCTCGGCATTCCGGGCACCAACGGCTCCTATTATCTGGATGGAGGTTACCCCAATTTCGGCGTGACTGGATTTTCGTCGTTCGGAAATTCCAACGTCTCGAATCCCTTCCTGTTCCGCGACAACGAGTACGTCGGCGGGGTGAACCTGGGCTGGGTGAAAGGTTCTCATTCCTTCCGTTTCGGGGGCGAGTACCAGCATTTCGCCATCAATCACTTCCAGCCGCAGACCTCCTTCGGGCCGCGTGGAGGTTTCACGTTCACCGGCGGGCTGACGGCCTTAAGCGGCGGCGCCGCACCCAGCTTGTACAACGGATGGGCAGACTTTTTACTCGGCGACGCGCAGACCCTGGGAACGTCCACCGAGTACATCAATCCCGCCACCGTCCGCGAATCGATGTATGCCTTTTACGCGCGCGACCAGTGGCAGGTCACCCGGAAATTCACGGTCAGCTACGGCATCCGCTATGAGCTGTATCCTTTGGCGACCCGCGATCACTACGGCGCGGATATTTACAATCCCAACACCGGAGTCGTGTGCCTGGGCGGTCTTGACGGTGCGCCGAAGGATTGCGGTGTTAACGTGGGTCACGGGGATTGGGGTCCGCGCCTGGGCTTAGCTTACCGTCTGAATGATAAGACGGTGTTTCGTCTCGGCTACGGCATCAGCGTGGATCCCAACAGCTATCGCGCCATGCGCGACGCGTATCCCGCCACCATCGCCGAATCCATTGCCGGCGCCACTTCTTTCCAGGCCGCCGGCACCCTCGCCACCGGCATTCCCCCCATCGTCGGGCCGAATCTCTCGGGCAACGCGCCGATTATCCTGCCGACCACGATCACGACCACGACCTATCCGATGAATTACAAACGTGGCTATATCGAGTCTCTGAATTTCACCATCCAGCGCGAACTGAGCAGGGATTTCACGGCACAGGCCGCGTTTGTAAGCACCAAGGCGATTCGTCATACCGACGACATCAATATTAATCCCGCCGGTCCGGGCGGAGGCGTGGCCGGACAGTATTACTATCCGATCACCGGCCAGACCACCGCGATCACCGAAAGCACTCCGTTCAGCACGTCGAACTACGATGCCTTGCAGACGCAGTTGATCAAGCGTTTGGGCGGAGGTCTGGTCGGCGCCAGTTATACCTACTCCAAGGCGATGGATTTCGGCGACAACGACGACTCCGGTCTCACCTGGGCCTGGGCTCCGATGTTGGAGCGCAACTATGCTCTGGCCGGCTTCGACCGCACCCACAACTTCCAGTTGTTCTCCAACTATGCTTTGCCGTTCGGCCGCGGCAAGCAATTTCTCTCGCAAGGAGTAGGCTCGAAGATCGCTGGGGGCTGGCAGCTCAACGGCATCCTGAGCCGCGAAAGCGGACTGCCCTTCACCGTCGCCTCCGCAGCTACGTCAGTCAACGCACCAGGAAACTCGCAAACCGCGGAGCAGGTTCTGCCCGATGTCGCCATCGAGGGCGGACACGGCATTGGCGCGAACGGAGCGTCATATTTCAACCCGGTGGCCTTCGCTCCGGTCACAACAGTCAGTTTCGGCAACAGCGGACGCGACATCCTGCGCGGACCCGGCGTGTTCAATGTCAACGCCAGCCTGTTCCGGACCTTCCGCTTGACGGAGAAGTTCCAGCTCCAGTTCCGCGCCGAAGCGTTCAACCTGACGAACACTCCTCAGTTCGGACAGCCCGGCGCCACGGTCACGTCGGCGACGTTTAATGGGGATGGGAGCGTCAAGGCTCTGAACGGTTATACGCAGATTACGTCGGCCAGCAACGAGCGCCAGCTCCGGTTTGCTCTTAAGTTCTACTTCTGAGACTCAAGCCGTGACCTCGGAGGTCACTCCAAAGTGCTTTTGCAGCACCAGCGCGACGGTTCCGCGCAACCTTGCCATGCCGTCCTCGTGGACAGGAATGAGCTTGGGCGCGACGCCCCCGGACAAGCCCTGCGCTTGCACCTCCGCTTGGATCACAGGCCCGAATCGATGCCAGGAGCGGGTGATGTCTCCGATAATCACGATCTGTTCGGGGTCCAGGCCTGCGACGATCATACGCATGCCTCGGCCGAGAAAATGCGCCTGCGTTTCCAGAGCTTTTTGGGCGCGTCCGTCGCCCTGGTCGGCCAGGCTTAACAGGTCCTGGAAACTCAGGCCCTGCTGCGAGCTCGATTCGAAGTAATAGCGCAGCGCGGCGCGATTGGACGCGAACACTTCCCAGCACCCTCGGCTGCCGCAACTGCACAAAGGGCCGTCCGGATCGAGAGGCACGTGCCCGAACTCCCCCGCCATTCCGCTAAAGCCGCGGGCCAGACGGCCGTTGACCAGAACGCCGGCGCCGATCCCTTCGGAAACGGTAACCACCACCAGATTGCGGCTCTCGACGCGGTCGAACCATACGGCGGCCAGCACGCACGCGTTGGCGGCATTCTCCATCTCGACGTCGAACCCGGTGGCTTTCTGTACTGCTTCCGCAATATCGAAGTCCGTCCATTTCAGATTCGGCGCAAACACCAGACGTCCGGAGCCAGGTTCGACGCGGCCCGGCACGCTGATGCCGATCCCTTCCACTTTTTTCCCGCCGCAGGAACGGAGCAGACGCTGGATGCGCGTGATGACTCCGTCGATCGCGGTCTTCGGATTGGCAGAGGTCGGCATCGCTTCCTGAGAAGTGAATTTTCCGTTCACATCGGCAAGCGCGACTGTTATCTGGAGCGGACGGATATCGACACCAATGATCACCCGATCGTCGTTGAGACGCAGGAATGTCGGGCGGCGGCCCCGTGGCAGGCGGCCCGTGGGTCCTTCGAGCACCCAGTGAGCTCCAATAAGGTCCTCCACGATAAGGGAGATAGTGCTCCGCTGCAACCCGGAAATTCGGGCCAGGTCGGCACGCGAAACCGGTTGCTTGGTGCGGATCAGATTGAGCACGGCGCGGCGGTTGATATCGCGGACACCCTCGCTCGAAGCGACCTTGATTTTCTTTTTTTCAGTTACGCGCATGGTAACGAATTTACTCCCGAGGCCAGGAAGCCTCCGTCGACCGTGATGCACTGGCCGGTGATGAAGCTGGCGGCGTCGGAAGCCAGCAGGACGGCCGCGCCTGCCAGTTCTTCGGGACGGCCGAATCGCCGCATCGGAGTGCGCGCCAGCAGTTCATGGCCGCGGGCTGTGCCGGTGATAATTCCGCTGGTCATCTCGGT
>Ga0182024_10016526_pt1 | contig 13988 bp, 9 predicted proteins | sample P32metaG_FD_120480 | JGI IMG/M metagenome (GOLD analysis project Ga0182024, IMG submission 120480) | Permafrost microbial communities from Stordalen Mire, Sweden - P3-2 metaG (Illumina Assembly) | ecosystem: Environmental > Terrestrial > Soil > Wetlands > Permafrost | place: Sweden: Stordalen... | reverse complement strand
GGGTGGTGGCGGCAAGATTACTCACCGCCAGGCCCGTGGGCACCGTCGGGGCCTGGGCGGGTGAGGATGATCCGGCCGAGACCACCGTGACGTTATCGAACACGGCAGTGCCGAGCGCGCCGTTGTTGTGGCTGGTCACGGCCAGCCCGACGTAGGCCTGGGAGGCCATCGTGATGGTGTACTGGCCGTACTGGGTCCAGGTGTTGCCATCCGGGGAGGCGTAGGCGGTGAAGGTGCTGCCGGCACGTACCACCCGCAGCCAGTAGGGGGCGGCGCTGTGCGGCCCGTAGGTGATGACGCTGGTGCCACCCGTGGTGGCGCGGTCGGTGAAGATCACGCCGTTGCCGATGGTGACCGCGGCGAATGCGTTGGTGGCACCGGCAGCGAGTGTCTCGCGGAACATGATGCCGGACTTTGCCCAGGGGTCCGTATTGGTCTGGCTGACCACGCGAGCGGTGATCGAGCCGTCACCGGTGAGGGGCTGGGAGACGAACTGGAAGGCATCGGCTGCATTCCAGATGTCCCCGCCGGAGCCGTTGACCGTATAGGTGCTGCCGCTGAGGCTGTAGGAGCCGGCTTTGCCGACCGCTCCGATATCGCCGCTGCTCCAGTTGGCAGTGGTTAGCGCCTGTGCAAGGTCGGACGCCGCGAGTACCTTGCGAGTCGTCGTGGTGACTGATGCAGCACTCGGGGCGCCGGCCGGCGTCCCATTGTTGAGCTGAGTGGCCAGGGTTGGCGCAGTGGTCGTGAGCGGGACGAGTGACGCCGCCGGGCCAGCGGTCGCCAGACTCATCGGCGAATAGGTCAGCCGATGGACCTCGGAACCCGACGTCCCGGTGATGTAGTAAAGATCACCGCTGCGCGGGTCGACGCCGAGTGCCCCTATCGGGCCACCGCTTGCTAGAAAATTGTTGACCGCCAGCGGATTGTCGCCGCCATCGAATGCGAAGGCCTTGATCCATTCACCGCCCGAGTCGGCGTGGTAGTAGACATCGCGGAACGGTGCCGGAAAACTGCTGGCCTGATACCACACGCCGCCGATAGAAGCCGTGCCGCCGAACAGTGGGCCGGAGACCAAGGCGCCATTCGGTGCCCGGGTGCCGAGTGTGAGTGCCAGCGGCTCACCGGCATTATCAAAGGCCGCCCAGCGCGCGTCCGGGCCGCCGTGTAACCAGTCGATCGCGGGACGATCGCGAATGAACACAGCATCACCCGCGGGCACCTCGACCAATGGCTGGCAGGGGTTCGGCCATGATTCGCGCAACGGATCGGGACTGATCAGGTCGAGGAAACGGAAATACCGCTGCGAACACGCGCTCGGAAACAATGGATTCGGCGCTTCCAGATTGAAGGCCGGCAAGCCCGCATAGCTGGTCGTATCGTTGCCGATGCCTTCGTACAGCGGCCAACCGAAATTCATGCGACCCTCGCGCGCCACTGCTAGGGATTCCCAGGTGCTGTAGCCGACGTCACCAATGTAGAGCGTGCCCGGTCGCCCGGCCGTGCCAGCGGATCCGGGGCGCACGCTGAAGTGCTGCGGGTTGTGCAAGCCCAGCACCCAAACGCGCGAGCGGGCGGCCCGCGGTGCCGTTGCGTCGTAGAAAGGGTTGCCCGGTAAGCCGTCACCGGTCGCAGCATCGAGCCGCAGAATCTTACCGGACAGCGACTCGACGAGCTGCGCACGAAACGCGCCGACGTTCTCGGCCGGTGTCATCAGTCCCGCCGCGAGCGCCTGTTGATATTGCGTGTTCGGATTGCTGCCGGAGTCTTCGGTGCTGGCGCTGGCGCCGTCGCCGCAACCGACGAACAGCGTGCCGTCGTTGCCGAAGGCGATCCCGCCAGGGCCCTGCGCCGTGTCGGTCACCACACAGCCTGCGGGCGCGCCGCCGGCGGCGGGCGTCTCGCCCAGTAGAACGCGACGACTCGCCGCATTCACCGTGGTTGCGGTGCTGAAGTCCTGCGCTCCCGCGGGCCGCAGCAGTTGGTAACGAACCAGGCGTCCGATCGTTGCACCGCTGGACGCGTGCCGGCCGGAGCGGTAAGTCGCGCGGCATGCCACAGCGCCAGTAGCCGGCGAGGCGCAGTTTGCAAGCTGGTCCGGATCGACGGCATAGAACAGATAGAGGTAACCGTTCTGTGCAAATTGAGGGTCGAGCGCGAAGCCGGTCAGGCCGAGGGAGCCGATAGTACTGACTTCGTCCGACAGATCGATGAGCGGCGCAGAGCGCGCTGCCGCGCCGGCGGCGAGCCAGACGCGTCCGGCGCGCTCCCAGACGAACATGCGGCCGTCGTTCGCAAACGCGACTCCGGCGGCGCCATCCCACGCCAACCCGTCGGGTCGGCTCACTGACGCGTCGGAAAAGCCTGCCGGAAGGGAGCTTGCGTGCGCCGAGTGATTCGATGCGGCGAGCAGTACGAGTCCGAGTAGCAGCCACACTTTGCCCACGGCAGCGTTCGAAACGCGCATTTTAAGTTCTCTCCCTATCTTTGCTTGGGCAACTCACGTGACTAGCCGTGAGGGCGCGCAGCAACGCTGTCCATCGCGCCATTTCAAGATATGAAATGGCGACAGGCGGCGCAAGACAAACTTCTTCTACAGCCATATTTCTTCATCACCGGACATAATGTCGGTGCGATTAAGGTGTATCGGGGGGTGTGTATCAGCACTTCCGGATTCGCAGCATGATTTGCGTGTTTCTTGGGCTGCGCGCTACACCAATGTCGAGCAGCGTTCGATTCGATGTCGCGATAAAATTGCTTCAGCTTTGCATCGCTAGGCGCTACTTTTATTACGTCGAGGTCGCAACCATGACGCATCGCAGCTGCCGAAACTTTCGATGACGGCGAGCGATCAGCGATCAGCGATGGACGATGATGACGCCGCGATCGCGTCTCGCTGCGAACAGGCGGATCACTCGCACGGCGCACCGCTGCTGCGTTCGATACCGTGTCGACGCTGTCGCCGCTCGGGCGCGCCGCGGCGCGCGCGCCTGCCGGCGCCGCTTCGGCTCAGCCGGGGAGCATGCGCTATGAATTTTAGTTGGCGCTCCATGCCCGGCGGGGCTTAATATCGCTGGTGAAGACAGTTATTGACAGGATTCATGGGCTTGCGTACCTTCGCGCCCCTTCCGTGGGGCTATAGCTCAGCTGGGAGAGCGCTTGCATGGCATGCAAGAGGTCGGCGGTTCGATCCCGCCTAGCTCCACCACGTCTACCCGTGTCATCCGGATGTCCCCATCGTCTAGAGGCCTAGGACATCGCCCTTTCACGGCGGTAACAGGGGTTCGAATCCCCTTGGGGACGCCACATTAACTCCCTTGTCGAGCCGCTCGCGCGCGGCCTCGCTCAGGTACATTTGTCCGCGCGCTTGGGAGTTCGCCGCTGATGTTCGTCGATGCCCGCAACCTGCCACAAGGATTTGCCGTCAACGCGGATATCTGCATCGTCGGCGCCGGGGCCGCCGGCATTACCATCGCCCGTGACCTGGCGTCCGGAAATCGCACCGTGGCGGTGTTTGAGAGCGGCAGCTTCGATTTCGATGCTGAGACGCAGAAACTGTATGCCGGCGAGGTGGTCGGCGTGGCCTATACGCCGCTCGAAGCGGATCGGTTGCGCTATCTGGGCGGCAGCACCAATCACTGGCAGGGCTCCTGCCGGCAATTTGACGCCCTGGATCTCGCGGACTGGCCCATCGGTCTGGACGTGCTTGAACCGTACTATCGCCGCGCCCACACCGTGTGCCAGCTGGGGCCTTACACATTTGATCCAAACGACTGGACTACCGACGACGCTGCGCCGCTCGACCTCGGGCCCGAGGCACGGCTGAAGAGCGGACTATTTCAATATAGCCCACCGACACGTTTTGGAACCGTCTATCGAAGCGATCTTGCTGCGGCCGAGCGGGTCACGGTGTACCTGAACGCCAACGTCGTGCAGATCAACACCAATGACAGCGCCAGCACCGTGACTGGCCTTGAGCTGGCGTGCCTCAATGGCACGCGTTTCCACGCTCGCGCCAAGCAATATATTTTGGCGGCCGGCGGTATCGAGAACGTGCGGCTGCTGCTCAACTCCGACCGGGTGCAGAAGTCCGGGCTGGGCAACGGTTTTGATCTGGTCGGACGCTATTTCATGGATCACGCCGACGTTCCGGCTGCTGCGACCATCTTTGCCGATCCGGCGCGGGTCGAACTGGGCTTCTACGATCACCACGAGGTGCGCGGATACACCATTGAAGGCTACTTCAGTCTCAGCGACGAACTACGGCTCAAGGAACAACTGCCGGCATTTGCCATAGGTATCCGGCCGGCCGGCGCGGCCACTGAAATGGGTGTTGGCAACATCACGCTGCCGCCGTGGCTGCGAGGAGTGATGTCGGACCGTGTCGCCAATGCCTTCACCTACAACCTGCCCCGCTGGCTGGACCGCGTGGACGCTCCCGCCAAATGGCTGTATGGCAAGATGTGGCGCGAACCGCCCGGCACGTTTTTCACCGTGTTTACCTGCGGACCGGATCCTGATCCGCAAAGCCGCGTGACCCTTACCGACACCGTGGACGCACTGGGTGTGCGCGAGAGTCGACTGAACTGGCGACTGCCAGCGGATTTCGAACAGAAGATGCGGCGCGCGCACGAGCTGCTGGGACAGGAACTGGGCCGTACCGGGCTTGGCCGGTTACGCATCGAATCGAGTGCCACCACCGGTTATGACCCCATGCGCAACCTGGGCGAAGGCAATCATCATATGGGAACGACCCGGATGCATAACGATCCGCATCACGGCGTAGTTGACGCGAACTGCCGCATGCACGGAATCAGTAATCTGTACATCGCCGGCAGCTCGGTGTTCCCGAGCTATGCCTGCGATGACCCCACTTTGACGATCGTGGCGCTGGCGCTGCGACTGTCGGACCACCTCAACGCTATGGCTACCTGAGAAGGCCACCAGATGCGCTATTCGCGACGTCTCACGCTGGTTTCGATCGCCTGGGCAGTGGGCATGCCGGCAGCGTTGGCCGCGCACAACCGCCCGGACACGGGCGACGCCACTGAATCGAGCGCCGCGCGGCTGCGCGCACTGATCGCGGATCGGCGGCGAGCGCGGCTATTCGGGCGCGAGTATCGCAGCCAGTGTCCGGCGGAAAGTCAGCCCGCCATATTGACCAAGTTGTTGTGCTCCGGACTGGGGCTGGATGACGCAGCGCCTGCGCTCTGGAGCCGCGATCGGCTTCTGGCGGCGCTGAACTCGCGCGTGCGCGCGGAATTCGGCCGTGGCGATGCGGTACTGATACAAGGTTGGGTAATGGCGCGATCCGAGGCTCGGCTGTGCGCACTGTTCTACTAATCCGCGACGCAGTGCTCGACCTGCTTGCCTCGGGCATCGGCGCACTGCTGCTGTTCATATCGGCGCGCCAGTTACTCGGTCATCCGGGCGTTGGCTCCGCGATGCTGGGAGGCACGGTGCCCATCACCAATCACAAGTGGCCGTGGTTGGCGGTCATCGCCGCGCTGCTGCTGCTGTTCTGGCTCGGGGTGCGCGCGATTGGCGGGCGCCGTGGTGGTTTCTGGGGCGCACGCCTGTGGCTGCTGCGCGTTGGGTTCTGGTGGAGCCTGGCGGCATTGTTTCTGTTCGTCGGGGTAGCTGGCTATGGCTTTGCGACCAGGTCCATCGCCGACCTGAACTGGTTGTTTGCGCTCGGTTATCTGGTACTGGTAGTCCCCGTTGTACTGGGTTTTTGGTTCGGTTGGCGCTACACGGCGCGCGGCCCCCTCCAATGATGAAATGGCGGGGGTTGAACCGACCGCGCAACAGCGCATCACGAGCCAGATGCGTGCGCCGGCTCGCCGTTCAATAGGCGCGTTTGTCCCGAAACACCAGCCGCAGCGTGCGCAGCAGGATCCTGGCGTCCAGCCGCAGCGACCAATTATTCATATAGTCGATATCGTATTCGATGCGACGGCGCATCTTCTCGACCGTGTCGGTTTCGCCGCGCAGGCCGTTGACTTGCGCCCACCCGGTGATTCCGGGACGCACCTTGTGGCGGATCATGTAGCCACTGATGAGCTTTCGATATTGCTCGTTGTGTGCAACGGCGTGGGGACGCGGCCCGACAAAACTCATCTTGCCTTCGAGCACATTCAGGATCTGCGGCAACTCATCGATCGAGGTGCGCCGCAACACGCGTCCCAGTGGCGTGATCCGCTGGTCGTCCCGAGTTGCCTGCCGCACTACCGCGCCATTTTCGCACACCGTCATGCTGCGGAATTTGTAGACGCAGATTTCCTCGCCGTATAGGCCATAGCGTTTTTGCCGGAACAGGGCCGGACCCGGTGAGCTCAGCCGCACCGCCGCCGCTACCGCAAGCATCAGCGGGCCAAGCAGCGTCAGGGCGATCAGCGCCAGAGCGACGTCGATGGCGCGTTTGCGCAGACCTGACATTCCCTGATGCGGGGTTTCGCACACGGCCAGCGCCGGAATGCCGTGGATCTCAAGGCAACGTGGCTGCACCAGGTCGAACGCGAACAGGTTTGGCACGAAATAAATCGACGCCGTGGTGTCGCGCAGATCCCGCAGCAGTTCGGCAATGCGCGGTGCCGGGGACATCGGCAGGGCAATGTAGATCGAGTCGACCGCGTTACGTTGTACGAAATCGGCGACGCCCTTGCAGGCGCCGGCCCATTGCTCGGGTGCGAGCTGCGGCAGGCGGCCTCGATCGCGGAAATCGAAAAAGCCGAGAAACTGGCCGGTATCGCTGTCGCGTTCGACGCGCTTGGCGAGTTCCAGGCCGATTTCCGTGGCGCCAATGATGATATGACGACGCAGACCATGCCGCGTGGTCCACCAGCGTGCCAGATGAAGGGTACCGTAGTTAGAGGCGAGCAGCGCGGCGGGCGTCAGCAGCAGCCAGGTGGTCAACGCGCCGCGCGGAAACAGCTGGGTGAATTTCAGCGCGATCGCGAGCAACGCCAGCAGCGCCGAGATGGCCCCCCACTCGAGCAACAGCCGGGTCGGTGTCGGCCGCAGCCGCGCCTGACCATTGGCCTCGATCCGGGCCTCAGGGGTGCTGAGCACCCGGTTCGATACCAGAAATACGATCAGCCCGATGGCAAGGTATTCCAGCGACCATCGGACGCCGTCCATGCGAAGGCACAGCGCCAGGATCGTGACTACCTCCACCGGACCGAGAAATTCCCTCAACAGGGTCATAGACGGCGGTTCGGCGGTGCCAAGGCGGAACGCCTTGTGGCGCATCGAGCCATCAGAGAGGAGTGCGGAGGGGCCGCCCACCAGACGGTCGGCTACCGGTCTTGCGAGCCCGCCGCTGAGCGATCCGTCGGCTTCCACGTCCACGTGCACCTCGCAAACCCGTTCTGCCGCAGCAACTATAGCGCTGACCTGCTGCAATCGTTGACCGTCTGGCAAGGGGCGCAGTTGCATGCACGCGGTACATGCAAACTGCGTACCGCCGCACGGCCGGGGTGCGGTAGGGGTAAATTCGCCGGCGACCCGGGCTTTTCCCCTCGCCGTCAGGTAGTTATTAAGTAAAGGTCCCGGGTCACGCAAGCAGCGGGCGCGCGCAGGCCGGGCGCGAAGGCGCCGGCTTGCGGCCTGCTTTGGAATCGTGTTGAACTGTTTAGGTGCGCAAGTCGCGCACCGGCATGGGGAGAGCATCGGGTGAACGATCGTGAATGCCACCGACCGGCCCCGAATGCACCGGCGCCGCACCGCCGCCGGCTCAACTGGAAGCTGCTGTGCAGCACGGTGCTATTGGCAAGCCCGACCTGCGTGTTTGCGCAGCTGGCCGTGACGGCGGCGGCGACTTCCCAGTACGAATACAACACCAACGTGTTCGATCAGCAGCACGGGTTTGCAATACCCGGCCTTAACACCCCGGGCTATTCGGACTACTTCATCGCTTATGGCGGCAAATTGGACGCCACCTACCTGTGGAGCCAGCAGCAGTTTCACTTCGTAGGGATCGGCACCGATTATCACTACGATCGCTTCACCGAGCTGAACCACAGCGAATATACGCTCGATGGCGCCTGGAACTGGAAGGTCGGCCGGATCGTGGATGGCCTGCTCGAGGTCAGCCGCGTTCGCAGTATGGTGAGCCTGTACAACCTCATCGAAGCGCAGCTGGCACTGCAAACCGAGCAGCGCGAAACCGGCAAGATCGGAATTCAGTTCGTGCCCGATTGGCGCGCCGAGGCCAGTGGCTACACCAGGCGCGACCAGGTGCCGCTGCTGGATGTCGCGAACCTGCCAGAGACCCTGAGCCTGACTGAAACTTCCGGCCAGGGCGCCATTAAATACACCGGTACCGCGGGCGTGACGGCCGGAGTGAGCGCGGGCTATCTGCGCGGCAGCTACAGTGGCACCGCCAGCAATGGCGGCCCGCTCACCGCCGTCGCCCCTGCCTATCACCAAACCAATGCCGCTTTGACGGCCACCGACATCGTGACCGGACTGTCGACCTTCACCGGGCAGATCGGCTATTCGCAGCGCAGCTCAGCGTCTACCGGGCTCGGTGGCGGCATCAATAACGTCTCCGGCGTCACCGGTGAGTTCGACTACAAGCGCGCGCTGACGGCCAAGACCACCGCGGAGCTGGACCTGAGTCGGCAGATCAACGCTTACATCACCAACACAGGTTCGGAAATCGACACCATAGCGGTGCTGTCGGCCAACTGGCAGGCGACCTATAAGATCGGCGTGGCAGTGTCCTATAACTTTACCTATCGGCAACTGCCAGACCAGGGCGATGTCCCGGTGGGCAGCAACCGGACTGACCGGCTGAACTTCATTTCACTGGCGGTGGACTATGAGCCGGCGACGTGGCTGACGCTCAAGCCGTACGCCAACTATCAGGATCGCAAAGCGACGAATTTCGCCGGCGGTAATTTTAATGCGACCTCGATCGGCGTGCAGTTCTCGCTGCACCTGCAGCATGGCGTCGTCCCACCGCCGACGCCCTTCCAGATTCAAGCGCCCTGAAGTCAAGCGCCCTGAAGTCAAGCGTCCTGCGTTTGCCGCTGGAACCAGCGCACGCTCTGCTGCAAACCATCCGCCAGCGCTGTCCAGTGCAGCTGCAGCGATTGTTCAGCCTGCGCTACGTCGAGCCGCATGTCCTGCTGGAACAGCCGCAGCAGCGACGGCGGGATGGCTTCGGGCAGGTGAGTGGACCTGATCCGCGCCTTGCTGCACAGGATCTCGGCGATTTTCAGCGGCGGTGCGAGCAGTTTGGTCTCGATCTGAAGCCGCCTGCGGCCAATTCGCTTCACTGGCACCGCGGCCAGCGCGCGCGCGAAGTCGATCAGGTACTGGTTCCAGGTCGGCGGCTCGGCCATGGCAAGATTGAAACACCGCCCGTGCGCGGCCGGCAGACGCAGTGCCTGTGACACCGCTGTGACGACGTCATCGACGTAGACCAGGTTGCAAACGCCGTCGCCAGCGGGGCCCAGATCGCCCAGCCGACCGGCAAGCAGCCAGCGGGCGATGCGCTCGGTCCATTGCCAGCTGCGAGGGCCGTAGACGATGCCGGGCCGAAAAATGACCACCGGCTGGTATTGGCGGCACAGGGATTCCGCAGCGATCTTTGCCTGAGCGTATGGATCGTTTCCGAGCAGAGCCGCGGTCTCCGGCACGACGCCGCTGACCGCACCATAGACCGCCATGCTGCTCAGGTGCACCACCAGCGGCGGTCTGGATTGGCGCTGCGCGGCGGCAAACAGCGCCCGCGCGCTGCTGGCGATGTTCGCGGGACTGCCGGCGATGCAGTTGACCACCGCGTCGACGTCTCGCAGTGCCGTGACCAGCGACTCCTCGGCGGTGGCGTCGAAGGTCAGTCTGGGGATGGCGGCGGTGCTCGCGGCCGCCGCAGCGCGGCGGCCAGCGGCAATCGGGCGGGCGAAGCCGCTGCCGGCCAGCGAGCCGACCAGATGCTGACCGATAAAGCCATCGGCGCCCAGCACCAGCACGCGCATCGTCATGCCGGGAAATCCGCGACGACCGAGGCGGGCGCGCCGCTCAGCGACTGCGGATCCGACGGCCGCGCGACCGCGTTCTGCGTCCGCAGCAGCGCTCGCACGTGCGCCGCCAATCGCAGCGACAGTGCGATCAGCGTCAAGGTCGGATTGGCCTGGCTCGAGGTCGGAAAGGTCGCGGTGCTGGCGATAAACAGGTTGCTGACGCCGTGCACGCAGCAGTTGCCGTCGACCGCGCTGCTGCGCGGATCGCTGCCCATTCTGGCGGTGCCGATATGATGGCCGCCGTAGGCGCCGTAGCGGATCATCTCCGATTCCACTGTCTCGGTCAGGTAGTCGAGCTGGCCGACGCCGGTGCGGGCGAATTCAGACGCCAGCAGGCCAATCGAGCGCTGTACCGTATCCACATCCCCGGCGCTATATCGCCAGTCGATGCGCAGCCGCGGCATGCCGAGCGCGTCGCGCGTGGCATCGAGCGTGACCCGGCTTGCCGCGTTGGGCTGTTGTTCGGCATGAAAATCGACGCTGTACAGATTGGCCTTCGAGGTCACGATGATGGAGGGGAATTTTCGCTCCGCCAGTTTTCGATCGCGTAGCATGTGCCAGGCAAATGCCAGTGCTCCAAACGGGCCGGTCACGACATTACGCGCGTGTCGCAGCCATGAGCGCAGGCTTGCCGGCTCATCGCCGTACAGTCGCCTGGCGTACTCGTAGGCGATGAACGGCTTGGCGAGGTACAGCAACGACAGTACGGCACTTCGGTGGGCCGGATCGGTGATGCGCGGATGATGCAGCCGCGCGATGAAATTCCCAAGCCGTTCGGCGCGTTGCGCCTCGGGCCGCAATGCGAGCCGGCGCCGGCAATAGATGCCTTCCTCGGAAATCTCATAGCCGTGATGTATCGCCCCGGGAGCCTTTTCAACGCTGAGGGCTCCGATGGTGCCGGCCAGGTGGCACATGTAGTATCGACCGACCACATCGTGCTGGTTACCGATGCCGTTACCGTGCACATCGCGGCTGGCCAGCAGTAATCGCGTCACTTCGAGGCCACCGGTGGCCAGGATGAAGTGCGTCGCGCGCGCCTCCAGGCGCCTGCCGGCCAGAGTGCGTACCTCGAGCGCGGTCACGCGATCGCCACCGGCTTGCAGCCGGATCAAGGTCACATTGGCGTGCAACAGCACGCGAATATTCGCGGCTGCACGCAGTTGGTGACCGTAGCGGACACCGAAATTCGTAGGGCAGCTGAATCGCTCGAGAGTGTCACTGCTGAAGAACGGGCTGTCGAAACCTTCAATCATCGGCCGGCCGCCGTCGCGAAAAGTCTCGGCGGCGGTGTAAAGAAAATCCCCGGCCTCACACAGACGATTTGCCTGCGGATAAAACGGCAGCAGCTCGGCGCGTGCAAGCGGCCAGCCGCTGTGCGGCACGTAGTCGCGCGCTTCGAAATCGATGGCATCGAGCGGCATGCAGCGGCCGCCCCAGATGGTGGTAGTGCCTCCGAAACGGCGCTGCCGATAGTGCTCCGGGGGGCTGTGGAGCCGCTGGTCGACTACGCTGCCCGCGTACAGTGCCTGCGTGCCGGTCTCCGCCTCGAGCGCGCCCGACTCGAGCAGCAACACCTCGGTAGTGGTGCCGAGAAACTGCAATGCCATGCTGATGCCCGCGGCGCCTGCACCGACGATGCAGACATCGGCCCGTAATGCGTGCTCCTCGGGAAGATTGTTCGCATCGAGAATCATGATAGCTTTGCCGATTCTAAAGCATCTGTAAGGTTTGAAGCAGTGCCTACGTCACTGAGACTGTATCTGGACGACTATGATCCCGGGGAGGCCACATCGCTCCTCGCTCGCCATGGACCCGCCTCGTTCGAATTCGCGGTCACGCCGAATATCGACCATGTAATCCGTTACCATGACGATGCGCAATTTCGCGGTGCTTATGCGCAGGCGCGCTACATTCTGCTCGATAGCCGTCTGCTGGCCGCCATGGTGCTGGTGACCCGCGGTCTGCGACTTCGCGTCTGCCCAGGCAGCGATCTGACGGCGCGGCTGTTTTCGCTGATCGCGCGGCAGGATCGTATCGTGCTGATCGGCGCCAGCGCGCAGCAGGCACAGAAGCTGGTACAGCTGTACGGCCTTAAAGATCTGCGGCATTACAGTCCGCCGATGGGATTCATCCGCGACCGCGCTGCGGTCGAGCGGACGCTGGAATTTGTCGAGGCGCACAGTCCGTTTCGCTTCTGCTTTCTGGCCGTCGGCTCGCCGCAGCAGGAGCTATTGGCGCTCGAACTGAAGCGGCGCGGCATCGCGCGCGGTTTCGCGTTGTGCATTGGCGCATCGATAAACTTCCTGACTGGCGCCGAGAGGCGCGCGCCGCGCTGGATGCAGCGACTGGCGCTGGAATGGCTGTACCGCCTGTTGAATAATCCCAGCCGCATGAGCCGGCGCTATCTGGTGCGCGGACCACGCATTCTTCTGCTGCTGCCGCGCATACAGTTCGAACCGCGTCGAACCCTGCTCGCAGCCGACGAACATCAGGGATAGGCCGGGCCAGAGCTCAGATCGATGCCAACACGATCACGCCGAGCGCCCCGACCACCACCAGGCTTATCCGATCGCGCAGCGCGAACACGATTGGGTCGTCATGCATGTGCCCGCGCGCGGTGAGCATCCAGACGCGGCTGATCCAGAACAGCATCAGAGGGCAGATCAGCCACAGGGGCTTGTGGTGATGGTACAGCGCGATCGAATCCGAGCTGTTGATGTAGAGTGCGATGACGACCACGGCACAATATCCGGCCGCGGTGCCAAGGTTCATGATCACGGACAGGTCCGCATCGCCATAACCGCGCGAATGGCCTATGAGCTTACCTGCCCTGGAAGCATCGGATACTTCGGCGTAGCGCTTGACGAAGCCAAGACTGAGGAACAGGAAAACGGAGAATGCCAGCAGCCAGAATGACAGGTCGATGCGCGAGGCTGCCGCGCCGGCGATGATGCGCAAGGTGTACAGCCCCGCCAGTGTCATGACATCCACCAGCGCGATTCGCTTGAGGCGCAGCGAGTAGGCCCAGGTGACGAGGTAATAACTCGCCAGCACCGCCGCATAAAGCAGTCCGATGTATGCCGCCAGCGCCGCGGCGCACAGCATGAGTATTCCAGCGGCCAGGATACCGCTACGCACCGACAGCAGCCCGGCGGCGAACGGCCGGCGACGCTTGCGTGGATGCTGGCGGTCGGCGCCCAGATCGAACAGGTCGTTGGTAACGTAGACACTCGACGCGCAGCAGCCAAAGGCGACAAAGGCCAGCGTGGCCTGCAGCAGTACCGACGGATCGGTAATCCGGTGTGCCAGCAACGCCGGCAGGAATATCAATGCATTCTTGACCCACTGGTGCAGCCTGATCGCCTTGATCCAGGTGCGTACGGTCGGCTTGGGCACAGTGAATAGCCGCAGCACCGGCGTGCCGCCGCGTCCGACACGATCGCCCAGGCTGCGATCACCGACCACGACGGCGCCGCGCGAGACCTCCCATACCGGCAGGTCGCCCGCATCGCTGCCGGCATAGTCAAACCCACGCTCGCCGAAACGCTCGACCAGTGCACGACGGGTGCGTTCGGCTGCCGAGCCTTCACCATCGGTTCGGGTAATTTCGTCGAACAGCCCCAGATGCGATGCAATCTGCCCGGCAAACAGCGGATCGCCATCGGCCACCAGGACCATGCGCCGGCCAGTCGCGCGCTCCTGATGCAGCCATTGCAGCAGCTCGTCTCGAAACGGCAGCGTCTCGGCATCAACCGGCGTGCGTTTGATGACTCCCAGGGCGCGCTCATGCCGAAGATTGGACGGCGTCAGGGTGCCGATCAGGCCCAGGCATAAAGGCACGCTCTGCGCGTTCATGAGGCGGAGCGCAGCCGCGCCGGCTTGCCGGCAAATTCGGTGAGTATCGCTGCCCCGATCCCGATCACCACTGCAGACCACAGTGTCGCGACGCGACATAGC
>Ga0182024_10016525_pt1 | contig 13988 bp, 11 predicted proteins | sample P32metaG_FD_120480 | JGI IMG/M metagenome (GOLD analysis project Ga0182024, IMG submission 120480) | Permafrost microbial communities from Stordalen Mire, Sweden - P3-2 metaG (Illumina Assembly) | ecosystem: Environmental > Terrestrial > Soil > Wetlands > Permafrost | place: Sweden: Stordalen... | reverse complement strand
TGATGTCGATCAACTTTACATGACCGCGGTGCAACTCCTGACCCGCCACGGCGGATGGCCGATGAGCGTCTGGCTCACGCCGGACCTGCGGCCGTTTTATGGCGGGACTTATTTCCCGCCGGCTAATTTCGTGGGATATCTGCGGGCGCTGGAGGAGGCATTTCGCAATCGCTTGCCGGACGTGGAGCAGAGCGCGGGGCAGATCGTCAATATCCTGGAACGTCTGGCGCAGCCAGGCGCGCCCGAAAAGCCGCTGACGGTGGATCTGCCGCTGATCGAGGCGATCATCAAGCGATCGGCGGCCGATTACGACTCGCGTCATGGCGGCTTCGGCGGCGCGCCCAAGTTTCCCCGCGAGACACTGCTGGAACTGCTGCTGGTTTATCTCGACGGGCCGGATGCCAAATCTCAACTCTCAGATCCAAAATCTGAAATCGCAAATCTCGGATCGCGCCTGATCCACACGCTGGATGCGATGGCCGAAGGAGGCATCCGGGATCAACTGGGCGGCGGGTTTCATCGCTATTCGACCGACGCGCAGTGGCTCGTGCCGCACTTTGAGATCATGTTGTACGACAATGCGATGCTCGGCTGGATATACGCCGAGGCGTACCGCCAAACCAAGCTGCCACGCCATGCCGAAGTTGCTCGCGAACTGTTCGATTTTGTGCTCCGCGAGATGACCTCGCCGGAAGGCGCGTTTTACACCGCATTCGATGCGGAAGTGGATGCGCAGGAAGGCTTATCCTATCTCTGGACGATGACGGAAATTGAAAGTCTCCTTCATGCCGAGGATGCGAAACTGTTCAGCCGGGTTTACGGGGTTGACCGCGGCCCCAATTTCGCCGATCCGCATCACGGAACCGGCACGCCGGACAAGAACATTCTGTATCTCCCGAAATCGCTGCAACAGGTTGCCGACGAATTGAAAATGTCGCGCGATGAACTGCGCCAACGCCTGGCGCCAATGCGGCAGAGGCTCTACGAAACGCGCCTCCGCCGAAAGCAGCCGCTGCTGGATACCAAGATCATCACCAGTTGGAATGCGTTGATGATCCGGGCGCTTGCCCACGGCGGCGCGGTGCTCGGTGAGAAGCGATACGTCGACGCGGCGGCGCGGGCGGCTGAGTTTCTTCTGAGCCGGCATCTGACGGATGGCACCGTCTTCCGCACGAGCCGCGACGGGCAGGTCAAGCACCATGGGTTCCTCGACGACTATGCCTTCCTCGCCCAGGCGTTGCTGGAACTGCACGCCGCCACCGGAGATCGACGATGGCAGCAACAGGCTGCCACGGTAGCGCTGGCGATGGTGCAAAAGTTCGTCGATGACGAAGCCGGTGGCTTCTTCTTCACTGACAGCGAGGCCAAAGATTTGATCGTCCGGCAGAAGACCTCACAGGATTCTCCACTTCCCAGCGGAAATGCGGTGGCGGTGATGGTGCTGCTCGAACTGGGGCAGGTGCAGGGGAGCGTCTCGGCGTTGGCTGCGTTTGCAAGGCAGATCGCCGAGCAGGGGGAGTCAATGAGCTCGATGGTCCAGGCGGCACTGCTTTACCTGCGCCGCGCCGAACCCTTCACAGTCTCTGCTTCATCCGATGAGCATGGCAAGACCGATCACCCCGAGTCGCCGCAGGCAATCGCGGCGGGGGTGGTGTCGGTGGCGGCGCGCTGGGTGGCAGCGGATCAGTTGGAAATCGCGCTGAAAGTGCTTGACGGGTTTCATATCAATGCAGATGAAAGCGGAAGTGGTGATAGTCCGCCGCTGATTCCGACCCGCATCGCGGTCAACGTGCCGGGTGCAACCATCGAATACCCGCCGGGAGAATTGCAGGCTTTCGCGTTTTCGCAGCAGGCAATTCGCGTTTATACCGGGAGGGTGATCGCGATCGTGCGATTTGCGGCCCCACCCGATCAGCAGACGAAGATACAGGTGACGTTGTCGTACCAGGCTTGCGACGAGAGCGCGTGCTTCCCGCCAGTAACGAAACAGTTTGACATCGACCCAGCGCCGGCCGTGTGACTGTGGATGTTCACGGCGACTGGATGATCTGGCGGAGGGCGTCGAACGCCTGCCGCCACTGGCTGCTGGTTTCGTTGGCCTCGTAGGTGAGGATGTCGGAAAGGGTGACAAAATCGCGGTTTTCCAAAGCGCTTTTGATCTGCCGAAGCTGCTCGCCGAATCCGCCAAGCAACTGTGTCAGCGGGCGGCCGAGAACGCTCACGCCTTCCAGGTTGATTCGCAGCAACTGGGCGACTTTCAGGACGGATTCCTGGGCGTTCTGCCATGTGCTGAAGCAGCCGCTGAGTTTCTCCAGCGCCTTATTCTTCTGGCCGCGTTGAAGCATCTCCACCGCGTCGGCTCGCGAGCGATCGGTTTCCCGCAACTGGCCTTCGACTTCGTCCAGCGCGTCCAGTGCCATTATTTCCGGGTCGGCGGTCTCGATGAACAGAGTGTGGCTGTTAAGCAATGAATGGCGAATCGTCGAGATGCAATCCAGGTCCGGCTCCTGCCCGTCGATCAGCAGGTTTGTCACCAGCCGGTTGTCCCGCTGAATGTGCGACAGCAATTGCCCGATCGTCCGCAGCCCCATTTTCTCTGCCGCCAGCGGCTCATGATCGATCGTCACAGACATCTGCTCCACTCCCGGTAAGGCGTCTGGAAGGGATATCGACGCACCGGGGCCAAAACCTTCAAAAGGTCCGATAATATTTTGGGATTATTGTGGTGCAGGCTTCCAACTCAACTTTTGCCCTTTCCCATTGCCCAAACAGCAGCATTCAAGAGTGATCGCCCCGGGAACCAATCCCGGATCGCGATCCCCGACAGTTCGCGTCCCCCCAAAGCCGCCGGCTCCGCCGGTGGGAATCCCTCCGCGCGCCACTCCAGATCCCACCGGCACAGCCGGCGGCTTTGCGGACTGCCCCGCCCCCGACTCCGATCCCGGTTAGCCGCAACCCGACGGGGAGCGCGTCCGGAAGCGCTCCCCTCCGGGTCACGGCTAACCGAGACGTGGGAGCGTTGGTCGAGTTGGGCGAAGTTCTCGCGATCGCCGGTGAGTCCTGGCGCCTCGGCGACCCGGAATGCCCGCCGACCGAGCGCGTCCATCATGCAATGGCAATGGTCCTCTACCGCCACCACCTGCTTCGACGCCGGCCGCCGCCGAGGGTTGGGGAATGACCGAGCCGGAAAAGGCCGGTCGCGCGGAACGACAGGAGATCAACTGGGAGGGGCGGACAGAAGCGAGTCCTGAGAATTGGCTTCTGAACGTTGTTCCGCTTCGAAACGATACCAATGTGGTCACAAGCGTCGCACATACGCGACCAATTGACCTCGGACGACGGCACGATAGCCTTAGTGAATGGACGTCGTCGGTCTCAGTGGTCCGTTCTTTGATCCGCCATACGACAGCCCCATCGAGGAGTTGTTCGCGATTAACGCGATAAAGTACTTCGCTGAGGATGCGCGGCTGGAAAAGCAGGTGGAAGTCCCTACGTTCGCGGGCACCTTCCGGCTCGACCTCGTGGCTGAACGGGCCGGCAGACGTTTGGCCGTGGAGTGTGACGGCCGTGACTTCCATGACGAATACCGCGACGAGTGGCGCGACGCGTTAATCCTGGGCAACGAGGTCGTCGACGTCCTCTACCGCCTGCGCGGTTCGGACCTTACCTACCACATTGAGGACCTGCTTTTCCTGATGTCCCAGGCGGATCCCGATTTCTTCGGCGACCGCGGGAAGCAAAACCTTACGCGATTAGCATCGGACGAAGCGAGGGCGTTTGCGGGCGATGACCTGTCGCCCGGACGCATTGTCCCCTACCGCCCGAGGACAGATGAACCGCACCGGGGCATTAGATACATCTACATCCGCCGCTGGCCGCAACTTGTACCGCCGTCACGCAGGGCCCTGTGGTGGGACTGGTGGCGGCACGCGCGCCGCTACCGACAGCACTGTCAAAACGTTGATGAGATGATGGCGGCGCACGCTGCGTGGCTGAACGATCTGGAGGCCGGCGCGATTACCGGGGATGAGGCGTGCGAACAATGCGGCATGAAGATGGAGCGATGGGCAACGAAGGCGGTTTGGCACGGAAAGATTGTCTGTCGAGGCTGTCACCTTCAACTCTCTGATGGCGCCTGAAGGAAAGGTGAAACGAAGACATGACGACGACGATGGAGCCAAAAGGGGGCCAGAGGCCAGAGGGCCATCCCGGGAATTGGCTTCTCCCTCTTTCTTTTTCCTGACCCTCTTTCTGCGCCGATATTGATCTACTGGTAATTGTTCGTGACGCCCGAACGGCGAATTGGTCAGATGCCGTAATCCCGTTTGCTTCGCATTTCGATGACTTGACCACTAATGTGATCGGCGGCGTCTGACACAAGATATTTGGCCAGACGTGCTACGTCCTTTGGATCAAGGGCCGTTTTCGAATCGTCTGGAAAGAACCGGAGCACAGGTTCGGTCGCTACGAACCAGGGCGCAATGCAATTTACCTGTATTTCGTATTGACGCACTTCAGCGGCCAAACCGAGTGTAAATGCCTCGATCGATTTATTGGTGACGTAGTAATGCAGCCAACCTACCGCCTCCTGAGGCCCGGCAAAGCCGCACGCGATTTGTAGAATCTTGCCACTTCTTCTGGTTATCATTCCCGGCATGAGTATTCGCGACAGCAGCATTGACGCTAAAAGTCCCACTTCCACTACCTCCTTGACCTGCTGGGCCGGGGTATTGGCCAATAAAGGACCACGGTAACTTTCATGGTCGTCATGCCAACTTCCCGCAGCGTTCACGAGCACATCCACGTCGCCGAACGTCGTAAGCACGCTCTCTCCAACTCGTGCAATCTCTTGTTCCTTCCGAAGATCCCCCGGAAAAGAGAGGACTGTCGAGGTTCCGGACAGGCGGACGGTCTCTTCCAGGCCGGAAACGGACCGGGCCACGAGACCAACTCGAGCGCCTTCCGCCGCCAAGGCAAGTGCGATCTCACGGCCAATTCCCGTGCTCGCGCCGGTCACAACTGCTGTCCTGCCGCGGACACTCATGATCGGCTCCGAACTATTTGCGGGCAGCACGTGTCACTTAGATGGTTCATATAGGTTGCGAAATCTTCGTCGTATTCGTCTTGAATATCGATCCAAACCTGTCGATACGCAGGCCGCACCAGAAATTTCTTGATGTAGCTCTCCCAGCCAGGCCATTGCTTGTCAAAGAGCCGTCGTCGTACCGCATCGTCGACCGCCTTGGTCTTCCAGTATTGGACGTAGGCAACTTCAAACACGTCGGTCAAATTGCTGTACAAGAGCTTTTGCCGAAACTCTTGAGTTGCGTCCAATTTCGGCGCCGGGGCGAAGGGCGTGCTGTAGCCATCGAGCTTCGGGTGATCCATCGCAACCTTCAGGTAATCCACATATCGCTCATCGACATCGCGATAGATCTTTTCGGCAATCGCCTCTTGATCCCTCTGGACGCTCGCCCGGTGTTCAACGTAGACGATGGGAGCCGTTATGATGACGGCGAGAAAAGACAACAGTTCGATGGGGAGTCGGCATTTTTCCACCGACCGAAAGCACCGCCGCAAAAAAACCAGCCGAGTACCACCGTTGGAAGGAACAATTGGGGATTGCTGGAGGCTCTGTGTTCGATTGGATCCGGCACACATCGGTAAGACGATTCCATGCCCGCGGAGCCATCGCTCCGTCTCGTTTTCGTCTCCCCCCTTCATGAGCAATGTTACTCCGTCGCCGTCGCCACGGTATGCCCCGATGAGATGGAATTGCATGTTATGCACTCCGATTTGGAATTCATCCTTTGCTTTGAACCTGTGAATAAGCGAATACAGAAATGCGAGGTGACGGCTCCTCTTGCGGCGGCCGCGATTCATCGCCCTTTGACAGAAAGCGGACGCAAGCCATCGAGTTCCTCGTCCAATTGCTTACGCCAAAGACCTTCCTGAGTTCGGTAGGCAATCGGATAAGTGGGCGAGCGGCCGCCTTGATCGGCCTTCCCCGGTTGCAAGGGCGTGACAAGCGCCCTGCAGCTGAAACGCGAGCAGCGTCGGCTGGAGACGTTCCCGGCGAACGAATGCCCATTCCAATGGGCGCATCCAAACTGGCCCCGCCCGTTCGAGGGTGCTCAGGGCAGGCGAGCGGCCCTCGCCTCTGAGGCTCGGGCTCGAAGAGGGACGGCTAATCAAATCGAAGCGTTCCACGCTGCGGCGGAAGGAATGGGCTGCCTCAGGATGAATTAGACGTGAGCCTACTTCTTAACGATCTTCTTGTCCTGCTTCGGCTTCTTGACTTCCTTTTTCCGTACTTTGTTTCCCTTGCCCATTGCCGGACTCCTTGTCGTTGTGTCTGCCGCTGGCACCGGCTCACAAGAGCGCGAAACCTTTGGCAGACTCGTCTCATTCCATCGGCAGATCGTAAGGCTCTCTGGTGGAAATGAAAGTGCACACCCCCAGCACGCGGCAGGGAATCCGTTCAAGCCCTCACACTCATTTCATCCTTCGATTTGATTAGCCGTCCCTGCTTGCGGGGCGTGACCAAACACGCCCCCAACTATAATATTATCAGATACTTACATATTTATCATCATCCATATTGCGCGACTCAGCGCGACAGTTTTTGGCAATCGGGCGATTGTCGCGCGGCAGCCTTTGGGTTAGCGGCCGCCCGATGAGGCTCGTCGCGAGACAGCCGGCGAGACAGGCGGGGGTTGTCTCGCGACTCGGTCCAAGGCAGGAGATTCCAAGCTGATGCCGCGGCGATGGTTAGCCGCTGAGTGAATGGGGTCCCATGCTACAAAAGAGACAAAAATCAATTTTGTCGGATGCGGCCATCAATGGCGCCCTCCCCACGGATATCGCAAAAGCTGGTGCATCGTGGTGCATTTGGGGGCCGAGGCCAAGCCAGCCAGGCCGTATCGCGGGCTTGGAAGCCTGCATCACGATGGCGTATTACCACTGAGCCTCTTCAAACGGACTGCTCGGCGGCTTCATCTTGGGCTTGGGCAGAAGGCCGAGCATCATCTTGGCCAGCGATGCGTCGCCCGAACCGCGAATGCGGATGTTAAGCGGCGATCCCTTGAGCAGCATGGCACGCACCGGGGCCGTGGCATCACCGCGATCGGCAATGCCAGAGAATTTGGCCTTCGAAAAGACCTGGGGCGTGAGCAACTGAACGAAATCAGCCGCGCGCCAGTGGTGAAGCGGGTTGCCGGCATCATCCACCTGGATCAATTCCGAGCGGACCGGCGCGGTCAGCACGACGGCGTCTTCCTTCTCGGCCGCTTCGAGCAGCGCGTCGATGTCGGAATATGCCACCACCGGGCGGGCGGCATCGTGAATGATCACATGCGTCGCATCCGGCGAAATCTTCGGCGCAACCGCCTTGATCTGGTCCGACCAGCGTGGGCCTCCGCTTACCAGCTTGACGCCGGAAAAGCTCAGGTGCGGGCCGTACTTTCGCTTGGCCTCCTCCAGGTCGTCGGCCATCACGACCACCTGGATCTGCGTGATCGGGTCACGGTTGAGGAACAATTCGACGCTGCGCAGAAGCGCCTCGCGTCCATCAATTTTCACAAATGCGCCGCCGGCCTCGGCGGCCTGGCCGGTGGGGGCGGCGGTTAGAATCGCTACGCTGAACGTGGGCATAATTACTCCCGCAAAGCAACGTTCATCTTCCGATGCCCTCGAACCATGTCAAGCCGGTCTGTCCTCCCAGGTGCGTAGTGTCCAACTTTGGCGTGAGATAAAACTATTGAACGCGGTTGCCTTCCATCGGCGCAAGGCACGGGGTGCGTATAATGCGCGTCGATTTGGAGACTCGATGATCAACTCGCTGATCGAGAAACAAGTTATCTACGACGGCAAAAAGGTGCGACTCGAATTGCACCACTTGCGCGATTCGGAAACCGGCAACCGCCACAAGCGCGAGGTGGTGGTGCATCCGGGTGCGGTGACCATCCTGGGGCTGCTGGACGATGGGCGGGTGCTACTGATCCGTAACCGGCGTTATGCCGTGGGCCAGAGCCTGATCGAGTTGCCCGCCGGCACGCTGGAGAAAAATGAAGATCCCATGAACTGCGCCGGCCGCGAGTTGCTCGAGGAAACCGGCTATCTTGCCCGGAGGCTGAAGCCGATCGGGACGTATTTCACCTCGCCGGGAATCCTGAGCGAGAAGATGTACTGCTTTGCGGCCTACGATCTGTTGGAACAAAAGACGGCCTTGGAAGAAGGCGAAGAAATCGAACTGGAACCAACCGCGTTTGACGAGGCGATCCGCATGTGCGGCGACGGCCGCATCCAGGACGCAAAAACCATCGCAACGCTCCTGATGTACGACCGCTTTCATCGGGGCGAGAAGTGAACGCCCATGGGTTGGCAGGACCGGCCATACTACCGAGATCAAAGCGCCTCTTCGGGTAATCCGCTGCTCTGGATTTTCTCCGGATCGGTGCCGCTGTTTACCCTGTTCGGCATCCGCGTGCGGATGCACGCGACGCTGCTGATCCTGATCGCGCTGTCGCTGGCGACGTCAGGCTTTGACGGCCCCCTCGCGGTGCAGAACGCGCTGGCGGGAAGCATCGTCCTGTTTTTCATCATTCTGCTGCACGAGTTCGGGCACTGCTTTGCGGCCAGGTGGGTGGGGGGCGAGGCGCATGACATCCTCATGTGGCCGCTCGGCGGGCTCGCGTACGCCGATGCGCCCAACCGCCCGTGGCCGCAATTGGTCACGGCAGCGGGGGGGCCGCTGGTCAATGTCGCGATTTGCCTGCTTGTCGTTCTCCTCTCCTTGGTCATCCGCATTCATACCGGCGGCCACCTGCTCTGGAACCCGTTCGTTCGCGATGTGACGCTGCCCGGGATGGGCCATGCCGAGTTGTACATTTGGATGTACTCGTGGTGGATCTTTGCCATCAGTTGGGGCTTGCTTCTGTTCAATCTTCTCCCGATTTTCCCGCTCGATGGCGGCCGGATCCTTCAGGCGCTGCTCTGGTTCAAACTGAAGTATTACCGGGCGACGCTAATCACCTGCGTGGTCGGGATGGTCGGATCGGTGCTCATGGTGATGTACGGCGTTACCTCATTCCGCTCGTGGTACGGGCTGCTGCTGATCTGCATCGGCGTAAGCTGCTTCATGACCTGCTACCAGACCCGGGTGCAGGTAAAGGCCGCGGGCCCGTGGGAATTCGAGGACGACGGGATCGACTACAGCGCCAGCATGTGGCAGCCGGACGAGCCGCGGAAAAAACCGAGGAAGCTCAGCCGCCGGGTGGTCAAGCGACTGCGCCGCCAGGCCGAGCAGGAAGAAAACGAACAAGCCCAGATTGATTCCATCCTGGCGAAAGTGTCCGCGCGCGGCATGCAGAGCCTCACCTGGTCCGAGCGCCGCGCCCTGCGCAAAGCGACCGAGCGCCAGCGAGAGCGGGAGATTGAAGTGACGGACCGCCGGTGATGGGTTCCTGTCCCGGATCGGGTGCGCTGCGATTTCCTCGAATATTAAAATGCCGCGGAAGCCGGGGCGGCGCGGCGGCGGCACTTTTTGGAAAGCACTGTTTCCCGCGCCGCTCTACCCCGGCGTGGGGCGGGCCAGGCGTGGTATAGTCCCCGCCCATGCGAAACGACGGACGGACCAACGAGCAACTTCGGCCCGTGAAGGTGACGCGCGACTTCACCAAAACCCCGGCGGGCTCGGTGCTTTGGGAACAGGGCAATACGGTGCTGCTTTGCACCGCATCGGTGACTCAGGGTGCGAGCAACTGATGGACATTCAGCGGCGCTGCTTGGGTTTGGCCTAGTGCAGAATCCGAGGCTTCCGCGCTTTTTGCCGCGCGATTTGTTAGACTTTCGGCTCATCCAGCGGAGACATCCATGAAATTGCACCATTGGGTCGGATCGGCTCTTGTGGCGTTGGCAGTGGCCTCCTGTAGCGAAAACAATCCGCCGCCGGCACAGTCGCAAACCGATTTGTCAGGCGCGCGGGCGGCTCGGAATCAGAATTTGCCCGCGCCCAGCCATGTGAGTGCGGCGCAGCCGGCAGGGCAGAAACCGGGCGTTCGAAATCATGCTGATGATTCCCCCACGCCGCCGCTTGACGCCCAATGGACGATCTACTGCGATTCCGTGACTGGGATCGGCCATATTGAAAACGCCGGCATTCTCAGGTCGCGGCTGGTCGCCCTCACCGGCCTGCACGATTGGTATGTCATCCACGGCGACAAGGAAAGCAGCCTTTACTACGGCTTTTATCGCTCGATCGAGGATCCCGCCGAGCACAAGCGCGCCGAGGTGGATCGGGTGAAGGTTGCATCGCTGACCGACCGATACGGCAATCGTCTCATCCGCGGCGGGCTGCTCCAGCCGATCACCGCTCCCGACCCGGCCGCTCCCCCGGAATGGAATCTGGTGAATGCCCCGAAGAACGCCTTTTGGACGATCGAGTGCGCTACGTTTTCGGGAAATCCAAAGCGCAAAGAGGCCGCCGTGCAGGCGGTGCGCGAGCTTCGCCAGGCGGGGGAGACGCAGGCCTTTTACTATCACGGGCCGACCGTGAGTTCGGTCTGCATCGGCGCCTGGCCGCGTGAGGCGGTGGCCGAGCAGGGGACCGGGATCGACAACAAGGGCCAGATGCGCGACGACGCCCATAGCACGAATGCCGATCAATCCATCTTCGTCTTCGGCGGCTTCGATCAGGCCCCGCCCAACGTGGCGGGCCGAATCCTCGAGCCCGGGACGAACAAGCCGATGGCGGTCGAGGGCAAGCGGCTCGAAATCCTCGATCCCCAGATGAAGCAGAAGACGCTGAAGTATCCGAATCATTACGTGAACTACGAATTGCACTCGGTGCAGAATGGGAATCAGAACTTCCCGGATCCATCGGTTTTGGTTGAGATTCCTCACGACGACGCATCGGCCAACGATGACAGTTGGCGATTGACCGGTGGCCAAGGCGTCTCGGCTTCCACCGGCGATCGTCCGGCGCCGGCCGGGGCTGGCGACAGCGTGCTGCGATCGATCGGGGACCACTAGTGGAGCTGCTGATTGCGACCAGCAACGCCGGAAAAGTGCGCGAGTTTCGAGAAATGCTCGGTTCCCGGCGATTCACCTGGCGTGATCTGGCGGAGCGGAATGACAAGCAGCCAGTCGAGGAGACCGGCCGAACGTTCCGAGCCAACGCCTGCCTGAAGGCATCGCAGTACGCCATTAGACATCGCATGTGGGCACTGGCGGACGACAGCGGCCTGGAAGTGGACGCCCTCGGCGGCGCGCCGGGCGTGATCAGTGCCCGCTGGGCCGAGATCAACGGCGCCGGCAAGGGCGACGCGGACAACAATAAAACGCTGCTCCGGCAGTTGGAGAATGTGCCAGACGATGCCCGCTCGGCGCGATTCGTCTGCGTTCTGGCGCTGGCCGACCCGGCGGGGCGGGTGATCCTCACCGCGCGGGACACCCTAGAGGGAACTCTCCTGCGATCGCCGAGAGGTTCCAACGGGTTCGGATACGACCCGCTGTTTTATGTAGCCGAGTTGGGCAAAACCACCGCGGAACTTTCGCCGGATGAGAAGCACCGCATCAGCCATCGAGGCAAGGCGCTGCGGCGACTACGCGACTTGATGGAGATGCAGCGGATCCCCGGCTAGAGGGACGGCTGATTGAATGCTGCAATGAAAAGGCGCGCCTCTTTCTCCCTCTCCCGCCGGGAGAGGGCCGGGGTGAGGGGAAGTCGGAGCAGGCATCGGATCAGCAAGGGAAGGCGCCTGCGGTTTCCCCTCACCCTAACCCTCTCCCGGGTGGAGAGGGGACAAGAGGCAAGGTCGCGGCCCCTCATTTACCTCGCAGTCAGTCAACACGCGGGACCGGTAAGGACCACAGAAATGAGTCGGATTTTAATTGCCGTGAGCAGCCCTTGGGCGGCCGAGAAGGTGGCTGACAGCGTCGCCGATGTGGCAAAGCGCCTTTCGGCGGAGGTGCTGGTCGTTCACGTCTCCCGCCCAAGCGGCGGGCAGCTCCGCGAGCAGGAGCAGGCCGACGGCGAGGCCGCCATCCGGTTGCTTCGCGACAAGTTGCAGCAAAGGGACGTTCCGGTTCAGGACCTGCTCATGTTCAGCGACGACATCGCCCGCGCGATTCTCAATACCGCAGTGGAACGGAACGTCAGCCTGATCGTCCTGGGCCTGACCGGCAAGAACGTCTTCGCCCGCTTGCTCGCGGGGAACGTGCCGGTGGAATTGATCAAGAACACCCGCGTGCCCGTCCTCATCCTGCCCCCGGATTGGAACAAATCGATTTAGTCATTTTTCGCGCCGCAACTTTGCCGCCAGACGATGGCGCAAAACAATTTTTCTGATTCACTTTGCGTCGCGGCACGTCACGATATAATCCCGCCTCGAATTCGGGTTTCGTCGGGCGCGAAGGAGGTTCATTGATGCTGGGAATGAATGACATGGTGCCGCGGGAAGTATTTTTCACCAAGGGCGTGGGCAGGCACATCCACAAGCTGCAGAGTTTTGAGCTTGCGCTCCGTGACGCGGGGATCGAGAAACAGAACCTCGTTCGCGTTTCGTCAATTTACCCGACGATTTGCAAAATCATTCCGACCAAGGAAGGCCAGCCCAAACTCAAGCCGGGGCAGATCACGTTCGTCGTGCTGGCCGAGGCCGCCACGGATGAGCCGAATCGGCTTATCTGCGCGGGTATTGGTCTGGCCATCCCGCGGAACTACCCGTACGGCTACATCGCCGAGCATCACGGCTACGGCATGAGCGAGAAGAAGACCGAAGACCTGGTCGAAGACCTTGCCGCGACGATGCTGGCGACGACGCTGGGCATTCCCTTCGATGCCGACAAGGCATGGGACGAGCGCGAGCAACAATTCAAGCTCAGTGGCGAGATCGTGAAGACCCGCGCCATCGTGCAGACCGCCGAGGGGGACAAAGCGGGGCTCTGGAGCAGCGTGATCGCCGCGGCCGTCTTTATCCTGGACGCCAATGGAACTAGCGCCGCTCCGGCATCGCCCGAAGTGTTGCGGTGATGCCCGGCCCGGGGACGGGCCGGCTCTCCCTTGCTCGGGCGCAAGCTCGAAGCGTTGGGAAGTTTCATTAAAATGCAGGCTGCTGCTGGGTCAGGCAATGGATTGCGCCCAGTCCCCAGATCAGTTCCACGCAATCAATTCCGATGACCTGACGATCCGGCAGTTCGTGCTGAAGAATCTCAAGGGCGCGCCGGTCGTTTTGCTTGTTCCGAAATGTTGGCACGAGCAAGGCGCCGTTTACGAAATAGAAATTGACGTATGTGGCCGGAAGCCGCTGGCCGTCGTGCTCGACCACGCCCGGCATCGGGATCTCGACGATGCGAAATCGCGCGCCGCCCTGAGCTTTCAGCTTCTCCAGTCGCTTGCGGTTATCCCGTAGAATCTCGTAGTTTTCGTCCTTGGAATCTTCTTCCACTGCCGTCACGATCGTCGTCGGATTGATGAAGCGGGCAAGATCATCCACATGTCCGTCGGTATCGTCGCCGGCAATTCCTTCGCCCAGCCAGGCGACGCGTGTCTGGCCGTAGTAGTCCTTTAGATATTGCTCGATTTGGGCTTTGCTCAAATCCGGATTGCGATTCTTGTTCAGCAGGCAGGAAGTGGTCGTTAGGACGGTTCCCCGGCCGTTGAAGTCGACCGCGCCGCCTTCCATGACGATCTTCGGATAGAAGACCGGAAGCTTGAGTTCTTCGGCAATGCGCGTCGGCACCGCGTCGTCGTCGTCGTAGGGCGGGTACTTGCCGCCCCATGCATTGAAGCCCCAGTCAACGATCGCCGCTGCGGTCTTCCCGCCGCGCCCATTTTTCAGCACGAACGCCGGGCCGTGGTCGCGGCACCAGCTCTCGTTGGTCTTGATGTGGTGAAAGTAAATGTTTTTCGTCGGGCAATCGTGTTCCTCCAACTGCTGCCGAACGATGTGCTCGTAATTGCCGTTGGGAACATTGATCTCCACCCG
>Ga0182024_10016524_pt1 | contig 13989 bp, 11 predicted proteins | sample P32metaG_FD_120480 | JGI IMG/M metagenome (GOLD analysis project Ga0182024, IMG submission 120480) | Permafrost microbial communities from Stordalen Mire, Sweden - P3-2 metaG (Illumina Assembly) | ecosystem: Environmental > Terrestrial > Soil > Wetlands > Permafrost | place: Sweden: Stordalen... | reverse complement strand
TCAGCCACATTTTTCCCGCTCGCATCCAGCAGCACCTCGCCGAGCTCACCTCCTACCGGGCTTGTAAAGCCCAAGCGACTGGGCGGATAAAATAATGCCAGTAGATGCTGCCCTGGCCTCACTTGCCTTTTGGCGGACGCGCCCACCCACTCATGAATAGTAATAATTTGCCCAGCATCCACCCCGGCGATCGCTCGGTCCACTCGAAATCTCAACTGCGTTCCAACCAGCGCTGTCGAAAACGTCGCCAACATAGGAACTTCTCCATCACTTCTTGCAGTTGGCGCATCGCCCCCCAACACAGTTCCCGCAAAGATCATCCCCGCTCGGCGAGCCATCTGCTTCCATTGCCCACCAAGAACTCTTTCAGCAGCTATTTGATCGTCCGCAACTTGGCCTTTCGACACTTGTTCCGCAATAGCTTGATCAAGATTCACTTGTTCCGATTGCTGCGCGCGCGTGAAGGCGGATAAGTAAATGAGACTAAACAGCACGCGTGACAATGGTCCTCCCGCCGCGTCGAATAAAGTTCGCAAGAACTCACGATTTAATGCGTGACCACACACTCGAGGCGAATGCCGCCTTGACGCAAACATGCCTACTTCTTTCCGGAGGGAATCGGGCCGGGAGAGCCCTGAGAGTGATTTCAGACTAGCGCACTAAAATTTATTTGGATGTGCGGACCGTCACTCATTCTTTGTGACGAATGTTTTGCAGTTAGCTTCGCAAACTTACCTTTGGCGATTCACGCAAATGCAGGATGGGTCAGGCGACCCATCCCGCAACCACTTCAATACAACAAAGGAATTGTGCTACAGCCCCGGCCCCTCCGGGTAAGTCGGCAAATCCGGAGGCCGTGGCGGCAACTTCTTCGGATCCTTCTTGATCTGCTCCATCACCATCTCAATCGCCTTCTCCAGTTGCGGGTCCTGCCCCTTGCGAACCAAATCGGGAGGATTATCCACAACCACGTCAGGCTCCACGCCGCGATTTTCGATCAGCCATTTGCTGTCCAAGCTATAAAGTGAAAATTCCGGCCTCGTGATATATCCGCCATCCATCAGCGGTATCTGTCCGCGAATGCCGCGCACACCGCCCCAGGTCCGCTCGCCAATAAGCGGCCCCAGCTTATATCGCTTGAAGAAATAACTGAAAAAATCTCCGTCCGACGCGGCAAAGTGATTCGTAACGCACGCCATGTGTCCATAAAAAACATTCGCCGGAATAGTGCCCGGCTCCCAGTTGCGAGGCGGGCTCATAGCGGCCAGCACGCGCCGCAGACGCTCAAAAATAAGTTGATCGACAAAACCTCCGCCGTTATAGCGAACGTCAAAAATAATTCCTTCCTTGCGAATCTGCGGGAAGTACTGTTTAACGAATTCATTCAGTCCCGCATCCCCCATATCAGGCAGGTACACATAGCCAATCCGTCCTCCGCTAGCGGCATCCACTTTTTTGCGATTCGTTTCCACCATGTTCAATTGCCGCAACGTGTACTCATCGCCAATCGGCTTCACCACTGCCTTGCGCGCGCCATCCGCCGAGGCTTTAGAATTTACCGTCAGCGTCACCACTTCATTCGCCGTATTCACCAGCAGTTCATCCGGCGTCTGCGGAGCCCGTAAAGTGCGCCCGTTAATCGCAAGTAAATACTCGCCTTCCTTTATATTGACGCCTGGTTCCGTCAGCGGAGACCGCGTATGCGCATCCCAGTTCTCGCCGGTAAAGATTTTTTTGATCCGATAAATGCCACTCCCCGAATCCACTTCATAATCCGCGCCCAGTAATCCCACATTCACCGGATGCAAATCCGGCATATCGCCGCCGCCCACATACGTGTGCGAGTTCGATAACTCGCCAATCATCTGTCCCATGATGTAAGTCAGCGAATAACGATCTGCGACATACGGCAGCATTTGCCCATATCGCTCCTTCTCCTTCTGCCAATCAACTCCATTCATCGCGGGCTCAAAAAAGTAGTCGCGCTCCTGCCGCCACACCTCATTGAAAACTTCTTTCCATTCCGCAGCGGGATCAACTTCCGCCCTCATGCCACTCAATTTGAGCGCCCCATCACCGACTTTGTGCGGTGTATCGGGAATCTTGGTCTCGATGATCCCCATCGGACCTCCGCCGCCCTCGCCCCCACCCTCTCCTCCAGTTGCCTCGTCAACCCGATACAACAGCTTCGATCCATCCGTGGATAGCGCAAAATGATCTGCTCCATCCAACAGCACTTTATCCTTGCGCTCCTTCAAATCGTACGCGTGGATCGCCTTAGCCTCCCCCGGTATCGGTCCTGACAATCCCTGTATCGGCGAAGTCGAATAAAAAATTGCCTCCTTCGAAGCCGCCAGATTCCGAATCACCGCCGGAGGAACCGCAAGCGCTACAATCCGGTTCTGAATGCCTTCCAAATCAATCCTGAATACTCGCGGCGGACTCTTCGTCTCCGGACCCGCTGTCTTCTCGTCTGGCTTCTCCTCTTTTTCTTCCTTCTTATTCGGCTGCTGCTTGCCCGAATTTTTCTTGTTCGTATCCGGTACCGGAGTCGTTGCCGCCGGCTCCTCGCTCTTCACCTTTACCTCGTCGCTCAATGCTGGAAACGGCGACAGCTCGTCGGCCGTCAGCGTCGCGACATAAACCCGCGTCGTCTTCGGATTCGCAAACTCAAAATCTATATTCCCCAGCACCTCGTTGTAGTCCCGGTCCGAAAGAAAATATAAATATCGTTTATCCGGATCAAACACAGCCGAATAACTATTATTCAAATTCGAGGTCACAGCCGTAATCTTTCTGTCCGCTAATCCGTACAAATACACGACCGAGTAACCCGACTCCTCATTCTTGTCGTAAGTCAGCCACTTGCTGTCCGGAGACCAGTTGTAATTCAGAATTTCGCCGTACTTACCCTGGTCAACTTGAACCGGCTTTTTCTCCTTCAAGTCGACATACCAGACCTTGCAATCCTTATCCGCCCACGCAATCTTCGAACTGTCAGGCGACCATACTGGCTGGTACATAAATCCCTTATGCCCGCTAGTGACTGCTTCTTCCGGACCCAGCCCGTCTTGCGGCGAGACATAAATCTCATCCTCACCGGTTCGATCCGAGACATAAGCGATCCATTGCCCATTGGGAGCCCACGCCACATGCTGTTCGCGAACGCCCGGAGAATGCGTAAGATTCCGAATGCTCCCTTCCTTCGCCGGAACAGTAAACACCTCGCCCCGCGCCCCAATCACCGCTCGCTTCCCATCCGGAGCGATATCAAAATCGGTGATATGTTTTCCGGCATTGACCCAGTGCTTCATCGCCTCATCGTGATCGCCACTCACAACAACAGAGAGTTTCGAACTCTGACGCGTCTGCAAATCAAACTTGTACAAGTACCCCGCATTCTCAAACACAATCGCATCAGGGCCAAGGCTCGGCCACATGATGTCGTATTGGTCAAACTTAGTAAGTTGTTCAACCTGCTTACTGCCCAAGTCATAGCTGTAGAGATTCAACCTATGCGCATCGCCGCGATCCGAAGTGAAATAAACAGTGTTGCCATGCCACATCGGAAACGTGTCGGTATACTCCGTGTGCGGGATCGTTTGCTCCACCACATTATTCCTGACGTCGTAAATCGTAATATCCTGCGCCATTCCGCCGGTGTAACGCTTCCATTGCCGGAAGTTCCGGAAGATCCGGTTATAAGCGATCTTCGTTCCGTCCGCCGAGAATGAAAGCAGCCCGCCTTCATCCATCGGCATCGGTTGAGCAAGTCCGCCATCAAGGCTCACCGTATAGGGACGCTTAATCCAGCCATTCGAAGCGTCGCGTCGCGAAAGAAAAACAATGCTCTTCGAATCCGGCGTCCACCCAATCACCTCATTCAGCACACCCATGCGATCGCTAAGCGGACGCGCCGATCCTTGATAGAAAGTCAACTGCTTCGGTTGCCCGCCATCGGACGGCATTACATACACATTAAAATTGCCATCGTACTGCCCTGTAAATGCGAGCCACTTTCCATCCGGCGAAAATTTCGGAAACAATTCCCGCCCCGGATCCGAAGTAACTCGCCGTGCCGTGCCTCCCGAACTCGACGCCAGCCAGATATCGCCGCCATATACAAACGCGACTTTGTCCTTATATATGTCGGGAAAAAGAAGCAATCGCCCTTCTTGTCCTTCCTGAGCAACGGCCTGAGAAAAACAAAGACAGACAAGAGTGATGACCAGGCAAAGCACGACGCGCGCAAACAAAGGTACATTACGAATCACGAGAGATCCTTAGTGGCGAGATATATTTGCTGAATAGCTAGTGGAGACAAGCCCATTTTTACAAGCAAAATTGTAACAGCTTGCGCCGGACAGTTTCATAGCATTAGTCAGTTATTTGTGGAGAAGTTTCAATCTCAATGCCTCGGCGAAGCGCCAGAACCGCGCACCGCCTCCTGGCACTCGCCTGCGGCACTTAACAAATTGTTAAATCCTGTTTCTGTGCGGAGCTTAGCCAACAGCGGATCGGAAATCAAATTAGAGTAAGAACAATAATTCTGTCCGATCGCACTCTCCAGCATATGCAGCGCTGCTTGCTTCTTGCCGCAGAATGCAAAAATTGCCCCCTCGTAATACCACGTTTCCGGATCAGGATCGGAAGGCAGATTAGTTTCAGCATCTTGAGCGAAGCGATCAAGATCCGAAGCTGGCCTCATTTGCAAACAAGACTCCAGCAAATCGCGATGATACCGTGACGTCGCGGGCATGTGCTTAACCGCCTCGCGCGCTTCGCCAATTTTTCCTTCGCGCAACAAAATCGATGGCGTCACATACGCCGCCCACTCTGACCCCGCATCCAGACGAACAAAATCCGCCGCTCGCGCCGTCTTACCTAACTCCATAAACGCCCACGCGCACGATCGAAAAGCATAGTTACCCGGATCAAGCGCCAGCGCCGTATTGCATTCGCTCGTCGCTTGCTCCAGCATTCCGGCATAGCGATACACATAGCCCATCACAAAATGCGCCTCCGCGCTCTCCGGACGCCGTTTCACTAGTGCCACCGCCGCTTCATAAGCCTTGCCCAATTCGCCGCGTTCCACCCGATTCGTAATCAACTGCCCAGCCGCCACCACACGATTCGGATCAAGACTAACCGCCTTCTCGCAGGCCTCATTCGAGCGCTGGAACATCGCTTCTCCGCCATCCGAATAATCGGCGTCATAATAGGATCGCAATCCCAGTTGCTCCCACGCCGGAGCGTAAGTCGGATCAACTTCAACCACATGCTCCAACACGGCAATCGCATCCTTATTAGGTCCCGCGTCGTGCGGCAAGGCTAGGCTGTGCAAATACAGATCGTAAGCCTCCGCATTCTTCGGACGCGTGCCCGTATCGAGAAACTCTCCCGCCGCCCCCAGCGCCGGTAACAATCCCTGCCGCATCTGCGCCGCCACCTGCGCTTGCAACGCAATCAAATCTTCCGCCGGAGCAGTGATATTCGCCTGCCACAAAAGTTTGTCACCCTCAACCTGAATCGCCTCCAGCGTAATAAGAAGACGATCCCCTTGCTTCAAGAAATGTCCGGTAAGAACCGTCGCGACATGAACCTCGCGCCCAGCCTTCTGCGGATCCACATCGTTCCCCACAAACTTTCGTGTGATTGCCGAGGGACGAACGTCAAGCGCTCGTGTATACGTCAGCGTATTCGCGATCTCATCCGCTAGGGCGAAGCGCAGAAACTCCACGCTGATGTCGTCATTCATATTCTGTAGCGGCAACACCGCGATCGTGTTCTGAGGAGCGCCGCTCGCCGCCATCCTCCGCTGCTTGAGCCACCACGCACCCAACGCCGCCAAAACCGTCAGCAGCAGCGCACACACTCCCAGCAGCACATAAACTGAAAATTTGTGGCTCGCCGGCTGAAACGTTGTGGTAGCAATGCGATAAGGCAACGCCGGACGTCGCATCCCGGTTTTCGTAAGTCCCGATTCCGTCTCCTTACGCAACGACTGCAGATCGCCCTTCATCGCCAGCGCATTCGGATAGCGATGCCCGCGATCCTTTTCCATCGCGCGCCCAATAATTCCCTCGAGATCGATTGGCAATTTGGGATTGAGCTGCCTGGGCGAAACCGGCTTCTGATTCAGCACCGCGTCCAAAGTCGTGATGACATTGCCAGTGGCAAACGGCTTTTTGCCCGTCGACATTTCATACAGCACCACGCCCAGCGAAAATAGGTCGCTCCTCTGATCCAACTCTTCCCCGCGCGCCTGCTCCGGCGACATATACACCGCCGTCCCCGGAATCACTCCCATCGCGGTCAGCGATTCTTCCATCGCCGCTGTACTTGAACTCTCGTCCCGAGCCGACTTCGCCAACCCAAAATCGAGAATCTTTGTCTGCCCACTCTGCGCCACGAAAATATTCGCCGGCTTAATGTCGCGATGAATAATTCCCTTGGCATGCGAAGCCGCCAGCGCATCCGCCACTTGAATGCCAATATCCAGGACCTCATCCACTTCAAGCGACTTGCCCCGCATCCGCTCCTTAAGGCTTATCCCCTCAAGTTTTTCCATGACAATAAACGGATGCCCGTCATTGTCATCGATATCGTGAATCGTGCAGATGCCCGGATGATTGAGCTGGGAAGCGGCGCGAGCCTCGCGTACAAACCGGTCCAGCGACTTGCGGTCGTGCACCATCTCCGCGGGTATGAATTTGAGCGCAACATGACGGGCAAGGCGCGTGTCTTCGGCCTCATACACTACCCCCATGCCACCACCACCGAGCTTGCCCACAATGTGATAGTGGGAAACCGTTTCGCCGATCATTCCGGGCCTCAGTGCCGTCGGCGGCAATGTTAGGCCGCAAAGGAAGCCGCGGTCAACTTGATAGACAACCCAGGTAGTGTTAGCCCCAGCCCTTTCAGTCCCGAAGGGACGCCCGAACTTAGCCCAGCGCTTCAGCGCTGGGAAAACCGCCAGCATAACCTAAGTCCCCGAGGGACGACCCAGCCTCGCCGCAACCCGTTTACTCTGCCCGTGCGAAGTCCGCTATCTGAGGAATATCACCGCTTCGCAACCATCGCGCTAAAGCCCAGCCCATCTCAGCCGATTACTCAAGATAGGCGTATCTTCGCGTACACGAGTCATAGTCGACATCATCCTTGTGTCCCACCTGCCCTATCATTAGCAAGGTGCGACGGGCCCCTATTAAATGCGGCGCTTAATGCGCTCAATCTCGAGGACTCAATCTCATGCAGGCCTTGGTCGTCGACGATTCCGCCGTCTATCGCAAGTTGATCGGCGATCAGCTACGAAGTTGGGACTTCGAGGTCACCCTAGCCAAAGACGGAGCCGAAGCCCAGCGTATCCTCGACAAGCCGAACGCTCCTAAACTCGTGCTCCTCGATTGGGTGCTTCCCGACATGGACGGCACCGACCTTTGCAAATGCATCCGCGCTGCCGAATCCGGCACTTACGTCTATGTAATCCTCCTCACCAGCAAAGAGGGCCGCCAGAACATGCTCGAAGCCATGCAAGCCGGCGCCGACGACTATCTCGTCAAGCCTTTCGACGAATTGGAATTAAAAGCTCGCCTCCTGGTCGGCAAGCGAATCCTCGACTTGCAGGAGCAACTCATCTCCGCCCGCGAATCCATGCGCCACGCCGCCACCCACGATGGCCTCACCGGATTAATGAATCGCGGCGAAATCATTAACATGCTCGAGCGCGAACTGGAACGCGCACAACGCGAGCGCAAACCAGTAGGCATAATCTTGGCTGACGTCGATCACTTCAAGAACGTGAACGACACCCTCGGCCATCTCTTTGGAGACGAGGCCCTCCGCGAAATCGGACACCGTCTCCGTGAACAACTTCGCATCTACGACGGCGTCGGCCGCTATGGCGGAGAAGAATTTTTGCTGGTCCTTCCGAACTGCGATTTACCCAACACCATCTTGCGCGCAAAAGAACTGTGCGAGGTCATTTCGAATACTCCGATTAACCATTCCGGCTCACAACAAACGATCACCATGAGCATGGGAGTCGCCGTCTCCGAAGCAAACGCCAAAAACCAACCAGACATTCTTCTAAATCATGCAGACATTGCCCTCTACGCCGCCAAAGAAAACGGCCGCAACTGTGTCGAAAGCTATTCTGGATCCCCTAAAAAAGCACCGCTCCCACGCAGAAAATAAAGACCACACCCTCCAACGAGGTCCAGTGAACCAAGTCCAGTGAAAGAAGTCCAGTGAAAGAAACCCGGTGAAAGTGTTAGCCTTTTTCTAGGCGCAAAATCCGCCTGCCGACTCACACCTCCACGTGCATTCCGACCTTTCATCCCGCATCAAGCAATGCGCCATCGACGCAGGATTCCATCTCTGCGGCATCGCTCCTGTCTCCAACTTTCACGAGCTGCAAGTGTTTCCGAACTGGATTGCCGACGGGAAACATGGAGAAATGAAATACATGGAGGCCCGCACCGACGCCGGAGAACTAAAACGCGAAACCCTCGCCCGAGTCGCGCCCTGGGCCCGCAGCGTGATCGTCTGCGCCCTAAACTACAACACCGCCCACCCCTACTCTACCGATCCGACTAACGTAGAGACCGACGCATTCGTCCGTGCCGGTTTTGTTGCTGATGGTTTTCCCCGTAACAATAAAGATCAATCGGCTACCGCGAGCAAATCGCACAGCGATGCAACTCCATACGCAACTCAAGGCTGGATCTCCCGCTACGCCTGGGGTCACGAAGACTACCACAACTCCGTGCTCCGCCGCCTTCGCGACACAGAAAATGCATTGCGTGCTCTGCTGGTTGAAACGGGATACTGGGCACCCGGCACTGATGACCCCATCCAACTCCGCTCTTACGTAGACACCGGCCCCCTCATCGAGCGCGTCTACGCCAAATACGCCGGCATCGGATGGATCGCCAAAAACACCTGCATCATCAACCAGCAGCTAGGATCATGGCTGTTCCTAGGCGTAATCCTGACGTCGCTCGAAGTAACGAAACTCGAAGTAACAAAAAAAGACGCCACCAAGAATGAAGCACCGGAAAAATATGTAGCAGGAAAAGACGGCGCGAAAGACCATGTCGCGCAGAGCAGGGCCACTAAAAATCATCCTGCGAAAATTACGCTGACCGCCGACCTGCCCGCCCCCGACCGTTGCGGCACTTGCACCCGCTGCATCGCCGCCTGCCCCACGCAAGCTATCATCGCCCCCGGAGAACTCGACGCCCGCCTCTGCATCTCCTACCTGACCATCGAAAAACGAGGCGAAATTCCCGCAGCCCTCCGCTCCCTCATGGGACGCCACGTCTTCGGCTGCGACATCTGCCAGGATGTTTGCCCCTGGAATAGAAAATCTCCCATCACCTCCGCCGCAGAATTCGAGCCTCGCGAAAAATTAGTCAATCCCGATCTGGACTGGCTAGCCGAAATGCAGCCCGAAGAATTTCAAACCGTATTCCGCGGCTCCCCAGTCCGCCGCGCTAAACTTTCCGGCCTACGCCGAAACGCAGTCATAGCCATGGCCAACAGCGCCAACAAAAAATTCATACCAACCCTGAAAAAGTTAAGCGAAGATCCCGACCCGCTAATATCTGATCACGCCAAATGGGCGCTAACCCAACTTTCCTAAAATTAGTGGAAGAGCGGCCCTTTAGGGCCGCGTTAGACAGCGAAAACGGCGGGCTTTAGCCCCGTGGTCGACTTCCCGGCGAGAGTTTGAAATCTCGTTTGCGAATATCATAGTGTCAACCGAACACTCCCCGTCTGGGGCTGCGGAGTCACCAATGTTCCAACAAAACCTGCTCCAAAACAAACGCGCCCTAATCACCGGAGGCGGCACCGGCCTAGGCAAAGCCACCGCACAACGTTTCCTCGAACTAGGCGCTGAAGTCCACATCTGCGGCCGCCGTCAGGATGTCCTAACCGCCACTGAACAGGAACTCCGAAGCCGCACCGGCGCCAAAATCCACTCCCACCAATGCGACGTCCGCGACCCCGCAGCCGTAGAAAAGATGATTGAAAAAATCTGGGCCGAATCTCCCCTCGACATCCTCATGAACAACGCCGCCGGAAATTTCCTGGCCCGCACCGAAGACCTCTCGCTCGGCGCCTTCCAATCCGTAATCGGAATCGTCCTGATGGGCACGCTGCACGCCACCATGTCCTGCGGACGCCGCTGGCTCGCCGAGAAGCGCAAAGCCGTAGTCCTCAACGTCACTACCACCTACACCACCACCGGCTCCGCCTACGTAGTCCCCTCCGCCGTCTCAAAAGCCGGAGTCCACGCCCTGACCAGAAGCCTGGCCGTCGAATGGGGAGATCGCGGCATCCGCATGAACGCCATCGCCCCCGGCCCCATCCCCACCGAAGGCGCATTCTCCCGCCTTCTCCCGCGTCCCGAACTGGCAGAGGCCGCCAAAAAGCGCATCCCTCTCGCTCGCTTCGGAACCACCGAAGAATTCGCCAATCTAGCCGCCTTCCTGGTCAGCGACGGCTCCTCCTACATCAACGGAGAAATCGTCACCATGGACGGCGGCGAATGGCTCCAAGGCGCAGGCGAGTTCACTGCCCTAGGACGTGACCTAACAAACGAAGAATGGGAAATGATGAAGCCCAAACCAAAAAAGCAATAGGAACCGTGAGCCACTATAAAGCCTTTCCCAGTGTCCTCTGTGAATCCCCCGCGTCCTCTGTGGTGAAGTCTTTGACTTTGACTTTGACTTTGACCCTTGACGTGAGTGGCAAGCGGAAGAATCGACGACCAGAACTAACGCCAGGACGGATCAGAAATTAATCCCAAAAAAACGAAAGCGCCCCAACTCAATAAAGAGTCACGGGACGCTCGTCGAACAGCCCTCCCCCGAAGTCTGCTCAATTAGGAATCTATAATCTATTGCCACCTTTGAAAATGGCACGAAAGTGCGATTACCTTGGTACTTTTTGGTAGGCCCGGCAGGAGTCGAACCTGCAACCCTCGGATTAGAAATCCGATGCTCTATCCGCTTGAGCTACGGGCCCGCTTGCTGATAACCCCTTGATTTTACTACGTCACTGCAACATCATACCGACCGTCTGAGTTGAATTCTGAGCACGAGTTGAGCACAGAACCGCATCTAGCGATGCCATGGCAAGCATTGAATCCTGATCCGACGTCTTGATGTAGCACGCTTGAGTGACAGCGACGTTAGAGTGGCGCAACACTCGCTGGATCACCAAGTCTTGCACTCCGAGCCGGTGTAGGTTCGAGGCAAGCCCGCGGCGAAAACCGTGCCATCCGTGCCAGAAAGTAATTCCCGCTCGTTTAAAGGCAGGCCGTAACTGATCCCGCAAAAGATTGTTAGGATCGATCGGCGTCCCGTGGGCCGTGCGGAACATCGGTCCCGTGACTGGATTCCCGCCGCGCTCACGATGCCGGCCGAGAACTTGCGCCAGGGATGGAAGCAACGGCACAGTGGCCTTTCTCGCCAGCGTCTTTGTTTCCTGAATACGTCCCGCAACAATGCCGCGCAGAACGTGCAACTGATCCCCTTGCCACGCTTCCCAAGTAAGCCCGCGAATCTCGGAACGACTCAGGCCCGTGAATGCTGCTACTGCAACCATGACGCGGGCAGTAGGATCGGACAGCGCCGCGATCATCGCAGCGATCTCTTCGAGTGAGTAGGCTTGCGTTTCCTTTGGCGCTGGCGCCCCGCCTGGCAGCATCGCCCCATGCACGGGGTTCCTGTCTTGCAGGTAACCAAGGTTGACTGCAAGAGTGAACACCCCAGACAGGAGGCTCTTAAGGCGCTTGATGGTAGCTGATCCCAGCGTCTCCCCGGTTTCGATTTTGTCGGTCGCTACGATTTCCCGCAACCATGCGTAAACGTCAGACGTATGAACGGAGCAGAGCAGCATCCGCGTGACGTGAGGACGCGAGGCGAAATGCTTTGCCCAGGTCACCTTGTAACTTTTTGCCGTCCAGAATCGCAGTTCTCTTTCTGCGAACGGCATATAGACCTGAGTCACAAAATCCCCGAGAGTGAGAACCATTTCCGGCTTCGCCGGCCGGGACTGTTCCAACTTCTGCGCTTCGACCAAGGCCATTGCGCTTGCTTGTTTCTTCGGGATGGTGGACGGACACAAAGGTCTGGCGCGTTGCACGGTTCGCAGTGTTCCGCCGTCGTTCAGCGTTTCACGGAATCGCATGACCCACAAACCTGATCGTCGAAAAATGTACGGTGCCCGCTTCATTTTCTCACCCCCTTGATCGCGTTGCGCAATTGCCGCAGCGCCGTTTCCGCGTCTTCGATCTGTTCCTTGGTGACCACCGGACCCACGAAGAATGGATCGTCGCTCCCGCTGGCGTGTGCCCTTGCGGTCAGTTTGAGCAACTCGACCGTATGACGCTGGAACTGAGCTATGAGTCTGGCGCGTACGAGATCGAGACGGCCATCCTTGATTCTGGCGACATATTCGGCGATCTGTCCGGCCTTTCGCGCCTTCCCAGCTTTCCGCGCTCGCTCGCTACGCTGTTTCGGAGTCATGCGAGATGCGGCAATCTTCCCGCCTTCCGATCCAGACTTTATAAAGTCGCTTCGCTTCATTTTCTCTTACCCCCTAAGCATCATATTAGCTTAGGGTCTAAGCTCCGTCAAACACAATCTTTTACCGCCGATAGCGAGTCGACAACCAGCGGTTCAATTCGGGAGAGTCCCAGAAAAAGCGCACGTAGCGACCGAGCTTGACGTGCGGCAACGGGTCTGCCGGTGCGCCCGTCTGTTTCCGAATCCAGCCAGGCCGTACCTTCCACCGCTCGGCAAGGGTGGGCCCGTCGATCATCTCGAAAGATGTCAGTAGTCGCTTTCCCTCTTCGGCCATCGCCAAAATGCTGCCAATCACGAACGGTGCGTCCTCACTTGCCCCCCTGGCGCTAATCACTATCCACCACGTCTGCCACTCGCCCTCCAATCGGACGCTTTTCCTTGAACTGGATCCCGCAGTGGTTGCGCACCTCCACCTCTGGCGGCGCCGCTCTGTGTATTCCTGCGGGTTCGCCGCCGGCACACGGCGCCGGGTTCTCGGATTCAAGCGAGATCAGCCGGATCCCTGGATAGTGTCCAATTTTCCGCTGAACGGCTGCGTCCGACGTGCTGTAGCGTCCCGCCGCCAGTGTCACACGCGGCCCTTCGCCGAGGATGTCCACCGGCCGTTCGATTTCATACGTCGCGATCATTCTCTTTTTCCCTTCTTTTCAAAACGCCCGGTCGGAGGATCCCAAACCAACCCGTGATTCTCACCGCAGAAGAAAAGGCAAGCCCGCTTCAACACGCGGAAGCATCGGTTCAATTCATGGATGGTCGCTGGCGCGATGTCCTGGCCCGAGTGGTGGTAAACCAGCCGTTCGATGTCGGACGCAAGTTCGCTGATCGCAACGGCGGCCAAGACTTCGAGGGGTTCAACGCCGGGAGTGTCTAGTCGGGGCACGTGTCACCTTCTTTCGGTTCCGCGAATCCAGTACTACACTCGTAGTTCGCGTCGATGTGATCGCGAAGCCGCTTCGTAGAGGCCAGTGCGCCGGTCAGGATAGTTCTCGCTTCTGGAGAATCGGCATTTTCTTCGTCGGGCAAGGCCTCCGCCAGCGCATCGGTCGCGGCGTCAATCAATCGCTCGCATCGAAAACGGACGCGGCACAAGATGGCGTCCGAAGTGAGAACGTCCGGGGCAGTCCCACCAAAGCCCGTCACGGGGGTGTATCCAACATCGTCGGGTGTCATTTAGATTCCTTCCGTACCCTTACCGTGTTTGGCGTTCCATGCGTCCATCAAACCAGCGCGCTCCTCGTTCTGGCCGATTGTGCCACTACCGCGCCGACCGTTACTTCCACGCATTGCGGATCCTGTAATGCGGCGGGAGCTGCGCTCTGCGCTTTTCTTGCCCAGTTGCAGAGCGTCGGCAATTTGTGCAGCGGCGCGCTTCGGGTCAACGCGCTCACCG
>Ga0182024_10016523_pt1 | contig 13989 bp, 6 predicted proteins | sample P32metaG_FD_120480 | JGI IMG/M metagenome (GOLD analysis project Ga0182024, IMG submission 120480) | Permafrost microbial communities from Stordalen Mire, Sweden - P3-2 metaG (Illumina Assembly) | ecosystem: Environmental > Terrestrial > Soil > Wetlands > Permafrost | place: Sweden: Stordalen... | reverse complement strand
AATTGACGAGCTTGCCAAAACGGTGGCGCAACGGGAGGCGGTGATGTTCGAGCCGTCGCGGCCCGATGCCGATGAGCCGCCTGAACTGTGGGCCTGAACGTACTTCGTGGTTTCGGCCCGGAGTTTAAGCTCCAGCTTGCCCTTTTGATCTGGCGCTGGGTTTGGTTCCGTCCTCAGTTGGGCCTCCGCTTCCAGCCAGTCCTGCAAGGCTCGCCACTCCTGCCTACCGTGTTTCTCCCAAATGTTCCGAGCAAGATGGACCCACGGCGATTAGCCTCTTTCGGCAGGTCCGATAAGCCGAGCGACTTCGGGTGGGTGCAAAAGTTTTTCCGAAATCGGCGGTTTCTAATTGACTTTGCCGCATGCGTGACGGCACCATATTGACGGTTGGATAGCGGAACGACTCCGGGCTGCCGAACTCAGGGATGGAGGCTGCCAGAAGAGTTCGCTTGCAGCCCGATTCTTGGACGATCTGCAACGGAGGAATGAAATGTCTCCCGACACATTGTTGTTGGAGTCGTATTCATTCTTGCGGCAAACCATGCAGCGTGATCTGACGAGTGGACTTATCGTTTTCACTTCAAGAAAGGCGGTGCAAATCACAAACGTAACAATGCCATCGCTTCTAGCGGTGCGAGACAAACAAATCATGGCAGAACACGCTGGCCGAGTGTAATGCTCAGGCCATTGAATTGGCTGGTTTCCTAACCAGTCCGGCGGCTGACTTTGGCAGTCAGCCGCTTTTTTATGCTACGCGTGACAGTTTCCGGGAAACGCTTGGAATTGGCTGTTGTGGCAATGGGTGTCACTTCGCCTTTTTCAGACCCACCACGACACACGACCTTTTCTCTTTGAGCTTGCAGGTTCTTCGCCGAAGGTTACGCTGCCTACTGGCGCGAAGGGCGGCCGACTGACGAGCGAATACGGCGATTCGGCCGGGAATTGCCCCGGATCGTGCAGCATCATAAGAACGCTATGCCGAGCAGGATAAGGCGCCGCAACGAAGGACTACGCGGGTGCATGCAATTGGTGGCGTCCCATGGCAGGCGTGACCCGATGCCGGTTGTTTCTCACACCGACACCGATTCCGGTATCTCCGCGTTGTGGCTGACCGATTGCACATCGTCGTTGTCTTCCAGGCTGTCGATGAGCTTGAGCAGCTTCTGGGCGGCCTCAGGCTCCACCGCGATCGTGCTGTTGGGGAGGTTGGTGATTTCGCCGGCTTCGACGGGGATTTTGGCAGATTCCAGGGCGTCGCGGACCTTCAGGAAGGCCGTGGGCGGGGTGAGGACTTCATAGACTTCGCCTTCGTTGAGGACGTCGTCAGCGCCGGCTTCCAGGGCCAGCTCGATCAGCGCATCTTCGTCGACCGCTTCGGCTTTGACGGTGATGACGCCACGCTTGGTGAACTGGAAAGCGACTGCGCCGCTGGTGGCGAGGTTGCCGCCGGCCTTTTCGAGGACCATGCGGATTTCGGGGGCGGTGCGGGCGCGGTTGTTGGTCAGGCCGTCGATCATGAGGGCGACGCCCCCGGGGGCGTAGGCCTCGTAGACTACCGTTTCGTAGTTTTCGCCCCCCAGTTCGCCGGTGCCCTTTTTGATGGCCTTTTCGATCGTGTCCTTGGGCATGTTGGCGGCCTTGGCCTCGTCGATCGTATAGCGTAGCGAGAGGTTGTCGCGCGGGTCGCCGCCGTTCTTGGCGGCGATGATGATCTTACGGGAAATCTTGCTCCAGACTTTGCCGCGCTTGGCGTCGGTAGCGCCTTTAGCTCGCTTGATCTTCGACCAATGACTGTGACCGGCCATATTTGGTGTCTCTCGAGAAAGGGACGCTCGCTGCGAAATCAAATTCGAAATCCGAAACTCGAAATCCGAAATAAATTCAAAATGCAAAAAAGAGAAAATTCAAAACCGAGGGCGAGAGCCGTCGCCGCGAGCGCAGGGGAGGGTCTCTTCCGGTCTCGCTTCCCAGGAAACACTCAACTCGCGCGCTTTTAGTCATTTGCATTTCATTGCAGATTTTGAATTTATTTCGGATTTCGAGTTTCGGAATTACCTCCGCATCGCATTTCGAATTTGGATCGTCCTTACTCTCCCGCCCGCGCGTCCCGCGTCGCCGGCGCGGACGTCGGCACGGTCTCAGCGACGGGCGCGACCGTCACCGGCCGGCCGGCCTTGAGCTGCTTCTGCTTCTCTTGCAGTTCCAGCCGAAGCGGGCCGAATTCTTCGCGGGAACCGCCCTCGGGGCTCGCGCTGACGATGGCGCCAAGCCGGGCATAGGAACGCTCCCATAACTTGCCGGCGGCTTCGGCATTGTGGAGACGATACATCACGTCGCCCAAATGGTCGAGAAGGACGGGATCGGTGCGGTCGTCCCTGGCGGCTGACTCGTCGCTGCCGCCGCTGAGGCCGGCTAGGAAGGCGGGGCCGACGGCCTGCTCCAGGGCCGCCCGGGCCTCGTCGAACCGGCCGCGTTTGTAGAGCACCCACCCCAAGCTGTCCAGCTTGGCCGCGTCGTCGGGGTCGGCGTTCACCGCCACCCGCGCCAGCGCCTCGGCCTCGCTCAGGTTCCGGCCCTGTTCGGCCCAGGCGTAGCCCAGGTCGTTGCTGGCGCCGGGATGGAAGGGATCGAGCTTCAGCACCTGCCGCAACACGTCCTCGGCGGTATGGTTCTGGCCGAGCCGGTTGTAAGCCTGCGACAGATCGTACAAGACGTCGGGCTCGTCGGCGGCGGCAGCGCGGGCCGAGTCGAGCACGCGGGAGGCCTCATCCACACGCCCCGACTCGATCTGGGCCAGCAACTCGGCACAGTGGAACGCCCTCGGCCGGCGCGCGAATCGTTCTTGCAGGAGTTTGGCCAGAGCGTCGAGCCGGTGTCCCTGCTCGAATAGTTCCCGGCAGGCCGACAGCACTTCAGGGTCGTCGGGGAACTCGGCCAGCAGGCTGGTCAGGATCACCTCCGCCTGAGGATGACGTAACCGCACGGCGTCCCGCGCCTGGCAAACCCGCACCGCCAAGCCCGCCGGGTCCGCTTCCAGCCAGCTCGAAGAGACGCTCTCAGCCTGCTGGTAAAGGCCCTTGACCCAGAAATGATCGTGCAACGCCAGGTAGGCCGGGCCGAACCCAGGATGGTCCGCTATCACCTGGCGGACGATCCGTTCGAACGAGGCATCGTCGCCGAAGGTCCGGTAGGAGGCGGCAAAGGCGAGTTGGAGATCGGGGTCCGCGGGCTGATCGCCGGCGAGCTTGACGGCGTCGGCAATGGCGGCGACCCCGCCGGCCTCGTCGCCGCTCATCAGCATTTCCCGTCCCCGCAACTCGGCGGCCAGACAGGCGTCGCCGGCCCGCGTGGCCGCGTCGCACAGCTCGTCGGTCCGGCGGTGCTGGGATGCCGGCGTCTGGGAGGCGTCCGACCAGATCTGGTCCAGCCGCTCGCGAAAGGCCGGCGCGAATGCCGGCTTGGACCTGATCGCTTCAACCAAAGCAGCCCGCGCCGTAGCGCGTTTCGGCCAGCGCTCGGCATACATCGCCACGGCATGCGACCGCGCCGCCTCAGCGCCGCTCCGCACTGGAAGCGCCGCCAGCGCGGTCAGGCTCAATCGTTCGCGGGTCAGCGGATCGGACGGCTGGAGCAGTCGCTCCCACATGTCCTGCAGCTCCCCCGCCAAAGCCGGCCGGCGTGCGGTTGCCTCGATCAGCACGCGGGCGGCGCCAGGAAGGTCGCCATCGCTCTGGTGCAGCTCGGCACGCTTGCGGACGATCTGGCCGTCTCCCGGCGATTGGTCGGCGGCGCGTGCCAGCAATTGGTCGGCATCGGACGACTTGCTCTCGGCCCGCATGACCTCCGCCAAGGCGAAGAGGATCGGCTTGTTACCGGGGTCGCGGGCGTAAAGACGCTTAAGCGCATCGATCGCCCCGCCGGGCTGGTGCGTTTCCCGGCACGTCTCGCGAAGCAGCGTGACCGACTCGCCGGTGCCATGGCAGCGCAACACGGCATCGGCGGCTTGGGCCTGCGCCTCGTCGACTTTCCCGCACAGGAGCAGCGCCCGCACGACGCGGGCGTAAAGGTTTGGGTCAGCTACTTCATGGCCCTGTTCGGCATCCTCCAATGCCGATCGGTACGCTGTCAGGGCCGCGGTAGGGTTGCCTTGACGAACGTAAAGGTCGCCGACCTGGGTATAGAGCTTGTCGGTGACTTGGTAGGCCAGGTCGGGATTGGGGCTGTGGGAGAAGTCGCGGTTGTTGAGGCGGGCGAGCAGTAGTTCGTATCGCTGCAATGCCGCCCGTTCGTAACCTTCCTGCTGAAGGGCGTGGGCCAGGAACAGGTCCGCCTCGGGAGCGCGGGGCGCGCCGTCGCGGTAATCCTGGGTGAGGATGGCCAGGCGCAGGTGTTCCAGCGACTTGGCGGAATCGCCCCTGGCCAGAAGTTGCCGGCCCAAATCCAGTTGAACGTCGAGGCTGCCGGGATCGAGGATCGCCGCCTTCTCCAACTCGGCGATCGAATGGTCTTCAAATGCGAACGACCCGCGATAAGCATCGGCCAACTCGCGGTGCAGTGTGACGCTGGCCGGATCGAGGGCAACCGCCTTTTCCAGCATGGGGATCGCCTTGAGGCGGTGCCCTTCCAGCAGCTCGGCCTGCGCCTGGGCATAAATCTCGATGGCATCAAGGGGAGGCACAGAGCCCGAGTTCACCGGCTGCGCCGGCGGAAAAGCCGGCGCGGGCTGGATCTGATCCAGTGTGAGATAAGCCCGCCCGCTTGGCTGCGTCGCCACCGCCGCGACCGGCAGGGGCGGCACCTTCTGGGCGCAGCCCGCAAGGGCGGCCACAGTCAGAACGAGGATAAGGCGTCGCCAGCGAGTCATGAGTCCGTAGACTTTAGCACGCCTGCTCGCGATCTTCACCTTCGGGAGATGGAATCGAGCTGGACCGTGCCCCCGTACGCCGGGAGTCGGGGTGAACTGCTGCTTAATGACAATGCCTAAACGTCATCCCAAACTTTGGCCAGGGAAATCGATACGCCCCCGAAGGCTTGCGTCCGCACAATATCTTCATCCGTCCCGGCTGATTCCTGCACGTACCGGTCCCCGTCGAGGACGTGACAGACCAATGAGCGCTCGAAGCCGGTCAGCAACCAATAATGGGGGATCCCGGCGGCGGCGTACCATTCAAGCTTGGTAACGCGATCGTGGTCTTCGTGGAACAGGCTTACGGATTCAACGACGAGGTACGGGACCACGTAGATGGGATGGTATTTGCCAGGCTTGAGCTTGCGCGCCTTTTGCAGCTTCTTTTGCCGCTGCCGCATTTCGGACGTGAGGAAAAGCATATCGGGCCGGGCGATCCTTCCGCGGCGAAGCAGGAGATCCACTTCCCGGTAAAAGTTCCCGCCCCGGCCTTTCGCATCGAGCTCACGCTCGACGAAACGCCGCAGATTTTCCAGGGGATCAACGCCTTCGAATCCTTGGGGAGCCATTTTGGTGAGAACTCCGTCCACGAGCTCAAAACGACCCTGGGACCACCGCGACTGAATTTCGGGGTCGCGCAGGTCGTCCACCGTCCATCCGGTGGTGCCCGGCTCGAAAACGCGATGTGAGACAACCTGAGGCATCGAATGTATTGTACCACCTGGCGGGCGCGACTTCACCCGTAGAGTCTGTGATCTAATTCGTGGCACGGGCGTCCGCCTGTGTCTTCGACCAGAAAACCACAGCCGGGACGGCGCCGGGACGGCCGTGCTACGAAAAACTCACACGCTCGTATGAAGGTAGCTTTTCCTGAAGCGCATCGCTGGTTAGACTCCCCGCCAGCGGCCTGGCCAAATAAACAACGTCCGCGTTGGCAGGTACAAAAAGTGCTTGCCGCCCGGCGTGAGGGTTGCGGACCCTCCGCCCACCCGTTTGACCCCAACTGAAATTGACCCCGATGAACGAGACGACGAAGATGATGATCCACCAATCGACCCACGGTCGGCCCGTCGGCCGCCTCCTTCTCGGCCTCTTTGTCTCGACACTTGCTGTCGCGGCAGTGAGCCTCGGCATCGCCGGTCACAAGCCTGCCGCCGCAGCGCAAGCCCCGGCACCGGCTGCCGAGCAGCCCTTCACCTTGAACAAGGGGGACCACATCGCCCTGCTTGGCGGAGCGCTGCCCGACCGCATGCAGCATGACGGCTACCTGGAATCGCTCATTTACGCCCGCTTCCCCCAGAACGACCTGGTCTTCCGTAACCTCGCCTGGGCCGGGGATGAGGTGGGGACCTGGCACCGCTCGGAAAACTTCGGATCGCGCGACCAGTGGCTCACCCGTGCCAAGGCCGATGTGGTCTTTGCCTTCTACGGCTTCAACGAATCGTTCAAAGGCGACGCCGGCCTCGATGAATTCAAGACCGACCTGCGAAAGTTCATCGAAGAGACCGCCAACCAGAACTACAGCGGCCGGGGCGCCCCGCGCGTCGTGCTCTTCTCCCCCATCGCCGTCGAACACAACCGCGACCCCAACATCCCTGACATCACCGCGGCCAACTCCAACATCGAAAAGTACACCGCCGCCATGGCCGAAGTCGCCAAGGCGACCCATACGCCGTTCGTCGATCTCTTTCATGTCTCCAAGGGCCTGTACGAGCAGGCGGCCAGCGAGAACAAATCGCTGACCATCAACGGCATGCACCTCACCGCCGAGGGCGACCGCCTGCTAGCGCCGGAGATGTTCCGCGGCATCTTCAAGGAAAGCGCCCCCACCACCGACAACGATAAGCTCCGCGAGGCAATCGTCGACAAGAACGAAATGTGGCACAGCCGCTACCGCACCATGGACGGCTACAACATCTACGGCGGCCGATCCGCCGAGGCCTACCAACCCGGCAAGGGCTCCTACATTACCGACCGCAACCCGCCCGCGCCCTACGTCTCCAACTACCAGGTCATGCAGGAGGAGATGACCCAGCGCGACGTCTTGACCGCCAATCGCGACAAGCACGTCTGGGGCCTGGCCGAAGGCAAGGACGTCCCGATCGAGGAGAACGATCTGCCGCCCGTGCAGAAGGTCAAGACCAACCACCCCGGCCCCAACCCCGATGAATCATGGCCCTACCTCTCCGGCGAAGAGGCCATATCCAAGATGAAAGTGCCTGAGCACTGCAAGGTGAACCTGTTCGCCAGCGAAGAAATGTTCGACCACGAACTCATCAAGCCGCTGCAAATGCTGTGGGACACCAAGGGGCGGCTGTGGGTCTCGGTCTGGCGCAACTACCCCGAGCGCACGCCGACAAGCACCGTCGGCGACAGCATCCTCATTCTCGAAGACACCAAGGGCACTGGCCGGGCCGACAAGGTCACCCACTACATCGACAATCTGAACTGCCCCACCGGCTTCCAGTTCTACAAGGACGGCATCCTCCTCATGCAGGCGCCGAACCTGTGGTACGTCCACGACAGCAAGGGGGGCGACCACGCTGACACGATCGAGCGCGTTGTCATGGGCATGGACTCGGCCGACTCCCATCACACCACCAACTCCATGGTGCTGGACCCGGGCGGCGCGACGTATCTCAGCGACGGCGTTTTCCACCGCACCCAGGTCGAAACCTACAACGGCCCGGCCCGCAACGAAGACGCCTGCATCTGGCGCTATGAGCCGATCACCGGCAAGTTCGAGCGCTACGCCCCCTATGGCTTTGCCAATCCCCACGGGCGCGTTTTCGACTATTGGGGCAACGACCTGATCACCGACGCCACCGGAAACAACACGTATTTCGGCCCGGCCATCAGCGGGCATATCGACTATCCGGCCAAGCACAGTTCGGTGAAGCAGTTCTGGGAACGCCCCAGCCGGCCTTGTCCCGGCACGGCCATCATGACCAGCAAGCAGTTTCCCGAAGAGTTCTGGGGCAACTTCCTCAACTGCAACGTGATCGGCTTCCAGGGCATCTATCGCGTGAAGGTGACCGAAGACGGCTCGGGGCTCACCGGCACGACCATCCCCGAGGAACTGGTTTCCAGCACCGATCCGAATTTCCGGCCTGTCCAAGTGGACGTCGGACCAGACGGCGCCATTTACTTTGCCGACTGGAGCAATGACATCATCGGCCATCTCCAGCACCATCTGCGCGACCCCAACCGCGACCATGTCCATGGCCGCATCTACCGCATGGTTTACGAGGGCCGGCCCCTGGAAAAGCCGTGGAAGATCGATGGTGAGCCGATCCCCGCCCTTCTCGACCTTCTCAAGGCGCCCGAAGACCACATCCGCACGCTGGCCAAGATCGAGCTGGGCAAGCACAACTCGGCAGAGGTCATCGCCGCCGTCAACAAGTGGGTCGCCGGCCTGGACAAGAACGATCCCGCCTACGAGCACGAAGTGACCGAGGCGCTGTGGGTGCACCAGTGGCACAATGTGGTGGATATCGACCTGCTCAAGCGCGTGCTGCGTTCCCCTGACCCGCACGCCCGCGCTGCGGCCACACGCGTCCTGTGCTACTGGCGCGATCGCGTCCCCGAAGCGCTGGCCCTGCTCAAGGTGCAAGGCAGCGACGACAATCCCCGGGTGCGCCTCGAGGCCGTCCGCGCCGCCAGCTTCTTCAGCGAGCCGGCGGCGGTCGATGCCGCCCTGGCCGCCCTCAAGTTCCCCACCGACTACTACCTCGATTACGTGCTGCACGAAACCATGCGGCAGCTCGACCCGATCTGGCACAAGGCCCTTGCCGAGGGCACGCCCATCGCCTCGGACAACCCCGCGGGCGTCGAGTACCTGGTCAAGAGCGTCAGCACCGCCGAGCTGCTCAAGCTGCCCCACACGCAGGGCGTGCTGGAGACCATCCTGGCGCGTTCGGAAGTCCCCGATGCCGACCGGCAACAGACTCTGGCCGAACTGGCCAAGCTCCTGAAGACCGACACCGTCACCGCGCTGCTCAACGTCATCGACACCGCCAACGCCGATTCCGCGCGGTCGGCGGCCCTGGCCAAACTGCTGCCGATGCAGGCCTACAACGACCTGGGCAACTCGCGGAAGCGCCTGGAGGATTTGGCGAGAAAGAGCGGCTCGCCCGATGTGCGCTCGGCCGCCTGGGCGGGCATCGCCACCGCCGACAACACCATCGCCAAGGTCTGGGGCGAAGGCACCAAGACGCCGGCATCACTGACCGACGTGCTGAACAGCATTCCGCGCGTGTTCAAGCACGACATCCGCAACGAGGGGTACGACAAGGTCAAGGCCCTGCTCGCCCCCGAGCTGCCCGCCGACGTCGTGGCGGAAACCAGCGGCGGGTCGCAGGTCAAGGGCCGCTACGTCCGCGTCGAGCTGCCGCGCAGAGGCACGCTCACGCTCGCCGAAGTGCAGGTCTTCAGCGGCGGCAAGAACATCGCCCTCAACGGCAAGGCCAAACAGTCCAGCACCTCCAACGACGGCGACGCGTCCCGCGCCATCGACGGCCACACCGACGGCTCCTTTGCCAGCGGCACCGAGACCCATACCAGGGAAAACGACAAGAACCCCTGGTGGGAAGTCGATCTGGGCGGCGAGCACCCCATCGAATCAGTGGTCATCTGGAATCGCACCGAAGACGACGGCAAGTACGCCAGCCGCCTCGACGGCTTCCGGCTCCTGGTCCTGGACGCCAAGCGCAACGAAGTCTTTAAGTCCGAGGGCAACCCCGCCCCGGCGGAAAGCGTCAAAATCGCTATCGGCAGCGATGCGGTGAGCACACTCCGCCAGGCCGCCATCGCCGCCGCCGTCAGCATGGATTCGGACCAGCCGGGCGTGTTCAACGCCCTGGTGAACCTGATCGAGAAGGGCGAATTCGTCCCCGCCGCCGCTCATGGGCTGCGCTCGCTGCCGCGCTCGGCGCAGACGCCCGAGAAGGCTGCCGCCGCCGCCAAGGCCCTGGTCGCCTGGGCCAAGAACGTTCCCGCCAGCGACCGCACGGATGTCGACTACGTGGAAACCGTGCAGGTCGCCGACGAGTTGGCCGGCGCCCTGCCCGCCCAGCAGGCTTCTGCTCTCCGCGGAGAATTGAAGAGCCTGCGCGTCGCCGTGTATGTGGTGAACACCCTCCGCGAGCAGATGAAGTATGACACGCCCCGGCTGGTGGTGCAGGAAGGCAAGCCGTTCGAAGTGATCTTCCAGAACGGCGATTTCATGCCCCACAACTTCGTGGTGGTCAAACCCGGGACGCGCCCCGAAGTCGGCGCCGCCACCGCGACCATGCGGCCCGACCAGTTCGACTCCCAGGGCCGAGCCTTCATCCCCACGACCTCCGACATCATCGCCGCCACCAAGCTCGTCGAGCCGGGCCAGCGCCAGGCCCTCAAGCTCATTGCACCGACGAAGGAAGGCGACTACGAGTTCCTCTGCACCTACCCCGGCCACTGGGAGTCGATGTGGGGCCAGCTCGTGGTGACCAAGGACGTCGATGCGTATCTGGAGGCCCATCCCGATGCGCAACTGCCGAAGACGCCGCCAAAGACGAAATAGCGCCGGCAAACGCGGGCCGTTATGGCCCGGCCCGGGAAAGGCACGGGGGTAACGGTTATTCAACTGCGTCACTCCTTTTCCTGATACCGGAAAGGAGTGAGTACGATGGAGTCGCCTCTGGTCGCCTCTCCCGGTACTGCTCTGAAAGAAGCAAACGTGCGGCAGTCGGGCTGTTGTTCCCTCTCCCGGTACTCCGGGAGAGGGTTAGGGTGAGGGTCTTCTTTTTGCGGCGGTGAAAAAGACCTCCGCCCTCTCCCGGAGTACCGGGAGAGGGAGTATGGCTTTCATCCTTCGTGGGTGAGCCGAAGGCTCATGCGGACTCCGGGAGAGGGTTGGGTGGGTTAGGGTGAAGTGGTACGAACATTCCTGTACCCCTCCCGCCTCACGGCTCGATTGGATTGACCCATCGTTCAAACTTCCAATCTTCCCGCCTCCAGAACTCAAACTTCGGCATCATTTTCGCCTCTCATGCTGAAGTTTGATTTTCACCCGTGCCATGGCTGTTTTTGAGTCCTTTCGGACACTTTGTCACCGCGCTTTTCATCTCAGAAATCAAACTTCGGCATCGGCGCGATACATACCCCCCCCGCGCCGGCGAACGCCCTCGTTCTCCGCAAGAATCACGAAGGTTCACGAGCAGGGGAAGTGCAGAATCGATCGGCAGATGAGCGGCCATGACAATCTGATGTAGAAACATTTAGTATAAATTTATCGTGCCGCACCGGCCTTGCGCGCACCGGGAACCGACCTCTCTCGCTGAGATGTCACGGGGAGGGTACATGTAGTGAACTTAGCGGAACAATCTTCGTGAAGGAGTCCAAGTGCCGCAACAATTCCGCCGGCCAATCCGCTGGGGCATTATCGGGTGCGGAAACGTAACCGAGGTCAAAAGCGGGCCCGGCTTCCAGAAGTCGGCCGGCAGCCAGCTCGTCGCCGTCATGCGGCGCAGCGGCGACCTGGCTCGCGACTATGCCGTCCGCCATGGCGTGCCGAAATGGTACGACCAGGCCGATGCCCTGGTCGCTGACCGGGAAGTGGATGCGATCTACGTCGCCACCCCGCCGGGGACGCACGAGCTGTACGCGATGAAGGCGCTGGCGGCGGGCAAGCCGGCGTACGTCGAAAAGCCGATGGCCCGCAATCACGCAGAGTGCCAGCGCATGACCGATGCTTTCGCGGCGGCCGGCGTGCCCCTGTTCGTCGCGTATTACCGGCGCGGTTTGCCGCGGTTCATCCGGGCCAGGGAGCTGCTGGAATCCGCCGCGCTCGGCCCGGTCACCGCCGTCAGCTACCGCTACGCCGCCCCGCCCCACCGCGGCGACAGGGCGAGCCTGCCCTGGCGGCTCATCGTGGAGCAATCCGGCGGCGGGTTGTTCCTGGACCTCGGCAGCCACACTCTCGACATTCTGGATTTTATTCTCGGCCCGCTCGGGTCCGTGTCCGGCATCGCGGCCAATCTCGCGTCTGATTTCGACGCCGAAGACGCCGTCGCCATGACCTTTCGCACTTCCGCCGCAGCGCTGGGCGTCGCCTCCTGGAATTTCGCCGGCCCCGACCATGAAGATCAGATCGAAATCACCGGCGTGGACGGCCGGTTGACCCTCTCCACCTTCGGCAACGAGCCGCTGCGGCTAGAGCGCGGCCAGAACATCGAATCATTCGATTTGCCCAATCCCCCGCACGTGCAACAGCCGCTCATCCAGTCCATCGTCAACGAGCTACTCGGCGGCGGCCCCTCTCCGAGCAACGGCCAATCCGCCGCACGGACCTCGAAGGTCATGGATATGGTCCTGGAAAGATACTACGGATCGCGCGACGACGGTTTCTGGAACAATCCCGACCGATGGCCCGGTCGCAGGCGCGTTGCCGACAACTCGGTCCTCGGGAGCAACGGGCCGGACGCGTGCTAAAGGAAGGCGAAGGCGAAGGGGTCAGAAGTACTGGCTAACCAAAGGGTCAACTCCGTTCTACTCCATGCAAGCCGGGTGCCCGCGAAAAAATTCTAACTGGCGCTGATCGACTGATGGCGGTATCATCGTCGCCCATGAGCCGTCTTCTACGATGGGCATTCGACGGCGCGGCGGCCATATCGGCATTGCTCCTCGTGGGAAGCTGCGTTCTGTGGTCGCGAAGCTACTGGCGCTATGACCTCTGGCTCGACAAGCAGCGCGCCGTTCAGACGTCCATATCATCAATACGCGGCGGCGTTCACATCGTGCGCACGAACTGGGCTGTACCTTTCCCGCCCTCTGACCAGGGAAGCCACTGGTACACGATGCCGACGTTCCCCTTCGACACCCTCGACAGCCAGTACGGCTCGCGAACGCGCGACTGGCGGTTGGCCGGGTTCGCCTGGATCGAAGGTGATGCGAGGGAAGGTGCATTTTATCCAGGCGAGCCGCGGGTCCCGTACCGAGCCGTCGTCGTGCCGTGGTGGTTTATTGTTGTATTCTTCGCAGCGTTTCCGCTGGCCAGACTGGCGTCACGGCTCCGCCGGGGCCGCATGAATGCCGATGGTCGTTGCCCGTCTTGTGGCTACGACCTCCGCGCCACACCCGACCGCTGCCCGGAATGCGGGGCGGTTCCAACGGCCCGGCCCCTAAAGCCTAAAGTGACCGGCAAGTGGATAAGACGATAAGACCCCTTTTTATTTTCGACCGCCTTCGGCGGTAGATGGTAAAGCAGTAAGGGAGCCGAGCGGTAAAGTCCTCGCCAGACGAAAACCGAGCATGAGGTCCCGGTCCGTCGGCACGGTGAGGTCGCGGTAGGCAGAGCGGACGTGCGACGCAGGATCGGAGAACGAGCCGCCACGCAGCACACGGCTATCTGTACTTGTGACCACTAATTCATCTTCTTGGTCCTCTACCGCTTCATCGCCCTTGCCTGCGGGATACTCTTTGTGCCTCTCCTGACACCACGTGTACAGGTTTCCCTGCGCGTCGAATAACCCAAGATCGTTCGGCTTCAGGCTCCCGACCGGCCAGGTCCGTGCTTGCGAGTTCTTGAAATACCACGCATACTTCGGCAACAGCTCGTCCGTTTCTCCGTAATACCGGCTCGTCACCGCACCTGCACGAGTTGCATATTCCATCTCCGCTTCCGTCGGTAAGCGATACCCCGATAGGCTCAGATACTTCGCCTTCAGCGTAACCGCGGTGCCCTTGATTTCGTAGCACCATTGGTCTTCAGGTATCCCCTCTTCCTTGCTCAGCCAGTTGCAATACGCCGCCGCTTCGTACCAATCTAAGGCCCCAATCGGGCAGGTCGGTTCCGGATAACGCAGCATCCACTCGGTAGACTCAGACTCACGCTCAATATATTTCGGCTGAAAACGCAAGAACCGTTCCTTCGTCACCGCCATCGTTGCGAGGGCGAATGTCCGACCAATCCGCTTCGGGTGCTGCGTCTCGCTGCCTGCCCTGCCCTTCTCCGTGAGCGGCGATCCCATCGTAAACTCCACGGGGCCGGGGATCACCACGAATGTCTGGCCCTGCGTGTTGACGTACCACTGCGGCGGCGCCTT
>Ga0182024_10016522_pt1 | contig 13990 bp, 17 predicted proteins | sample P32metaG_FD_120480 | JGI IMG/M metagenome (GOLD analysis project Ga0182024, IMG submission 120480) | Permafrost microbial communities from Stordalen Mire, Sweden - P3-2 metaG (Illumina Assembly) | ecosystem: Environmental > Terrestrial > Soil > Wetlands > Permafrost | place: Sweden: Stordalen... | reverse complement strand
GCGCTCCGGCGGCTCTCCCGCGATCGGCGACGCCGCCGTCGGATGCCGGCAGATCAACTGGTCCGGAACCGTCGAGATTCCATCGCCGTCCGCCTTCTCAACACTCACTTACGGGAGCTTCAAGTAATGTCGCCCATTCCCGTCAACCAAACCGTCGCCGTTGGAACCACGCTGGCCGTGATCGGCACTCCGCTGGTCCTCAACGGCGTTGCGCATGATGTGAGCCTGGAGCTGAAAAACACCGGCTCCGCGGCTCTCACCGGTTTCAAAATCCAGCGCCAGTTCATCGACAGCGGCGACTGGGTCGATTGGCTCACCAACAACGATTTCGACATCGCCACCAGCAAATGCTCCGCATCCGGCGGAACGTCGGGCAACCACGTCTATTCTCTTCCCGCGGGCGGCCAGGCGTGGCTGGATTTCGACCCCGGCGCCGTCGTCGCCGTGCAGTTCCTCGCATCAGCCGCGTCAGCCACCACGCTCGTCATCACCGGCGGAGTGCGTCTGGAAAGCCAGGATTAACAGGCTCTCGAAGGAGCAATCAACATGCCGTCCCCCACAGCCCAGGGCCGCTATTCGGCGCAGTCCGACATCGAGGACATATTCGGCGTCACCAACGTGGCGATCTGGTCGCAACTCGACCCGACCCAGCCGCCCGGCACGCCCGATGTGGATCGCATCCAGCGTGCTCTCGATTACTCCGACGCCCGCATCATCAGCTTTTTCTTCACGCAGGGAAACTACGTCACGCCGCTGGTTCCCCTGAACACCGACATTGATCTGGTGACTCGCTGGGCCGCCACATTGGCCGGCGTCTGGCTCTACGAAAGCCGCGGCCTCCGCGACGACACCCCCGACGGCAATAAATATTCCGCCATGGCCCGCCAGGTGATTGCCGAAATGGGGCCGTACCGTTCACAGGAAAAGCTGGATGCCGTCCGAAGATGGCCGGCGCCGACGGCGCCTGCGGCGAGCTAGTCTGCATCGGGCGCTGCTCCAGGTTTAATTGCTTCGTTATTTTTCGCCTTCGCCCAGACGTTTAGCGCGGCGGTCGCGCCACGACTTGCGAGCCTTGCCTTCGAGCCATCCCGCCCCAGTCGCGGCATATATACAAACAATCACCAGTAGGCAAATGATCGCGATGTCAAAGCCGACATCGTTATTGTCGTTGGGGTCGTTGTCATTGAATTTCCACGTCCAAGCCCCGATCGCGAGAGGAACCGCGATGACAGCAAAAGCTGCGAGCAAAATATAGCGCGAACGGGCTTTCATTGACATTATTTTAGCCGGCCGGCGCATATCGGCCACCAATTTGGGACTTTACTGAAGCCTGTGCCGGCCGCCAGGCCGATCATTCCATGACCGTCGAATACGTCCCCATCGAGAGCATCTGCGCCGATCCGGCCAATGTCCGCCTCCACTCGCCGCGGAACATTGACGCGATCAAGGGCAGCCTCACGCGCTTCGGGCAGCAGAAGCCGATCGTCGTGGACGGCAAGGGAATCGTCCGGGCCGGCAACGGCACGCTCGCGGCGGCCAAAGCGCTGGGCTGGACGCACGTTCAGATCGTCCGCAGCGACCTGATCTCCTCCGAAGCCACGGCCTACGCCATCGCCGACAATCGCACATCGGACCTGTCCGATTGGGACCAGGAAGCATTGGCCCGCCAACTGGACGAACTGCGCAGCGAGGGAATGAATCTGGCCCAGCTCGGCTTCGACACCCGCGAAGTAAAAAAGCTCCTCGACGAAGCCGAAGCGGCCCAGGACGAGTGGGAAGACGAAAAATGGCTGGTCGTCGTGACTTGCAAAGACGAAGCCGACCAGGCCGCGTTCCTCGAACAAATGGACCGCGAAGGCCGGCAGAGCAAGGCAGTGATGGCTTAAACGCTTCACTCCCGGCGCGCCGGGACAAAGAGCGCAAAGAAGAACAGAATTGAATTTGAATTCTTCGCGTCCTTCGCGTCTTCGCGGTGAACTCTTCTTTTGAATCCCCATGACCATCGACTGTGAAATCCGCCGCGGCGTCGACGTGCTTCGCACGGTGCGCGTGCGCCAGCTCGAAGGCATCTTCGATGTCGCGCCGTCGCAGCGGTCCGAGCAGACGTGGCATCATCAATTCGAGCTGGCTGATGATTGGAACATCGGCGTCATCGTCGGCCCCAGCGGATCGGGCAAATCGACATTGGCCCGCCAGATTTTCGCGGGAGCAATGGTTCAGCAATGGGAATGGCCCGCTGACAAAAGCGTCCTGGACGGGTTTCCCAACGGGATGAGCATTCGAGAGATCACCGGACTGCTCTGTTCCGTCGGCTTCAGTTCCCCGCCCGCATGGGTGCGGCCATTCGCGGTTCTGAGCAATGGCGAGCAGTTCCGCGTGAATCTGGCCCGCACGCTTGCTGAATTCCCGGCCCTCGCTGTGGTGGACGAATTCACTAGCGTCGTCGATCGCACGGCGGCACGCATCGGCTCCGCCGCCGTGGCCAAAGCCGTGCGGCGGCGCGGCCAAAAATTTGTCGCCGTCACCTGTCATTATGATGTGCTCGACTGGCTGGAGCCGGATTGGGTGTACGAGCCGCACACGGGCAAGTTGGAAAGGGGGTTGCTTCGGCGACGGCCGCCCATCGAACTGGAAATCGTGCGCGTCTATCCGTCGGCGTGGAAGCTTTTCAAGCCGCATCACTATCTGAGCGGCAGCCTGCACCCCGCCTCCAAATGTTTCGTCGCTCTGGCTGCCCTCGGCAACGAGCCGCCGCAGCCCGCCGCCTTCGTCGCCGCTCTGCCCTTCCCGCATCCGACGCACCCCGGCTGGCGTGAACATCGCTGCGTCTGTCTGCCGGATTTTCAGGGCGTCGGCATCGGCAACGCCCTCAGCGAATTTGTCGCCCAGATGTTCGTCTCCCTCGGCAAGCGTTACACCAGCACCACCAGCCATCCCGCGATGATCCGCCACCGCGCCCGCTCGGCCCTCTGGAAACTGATCCGCCGCCCGTCGCTGGGCGGCAGACAAATGAGAGGCCGCTGGCCCGGCAGCGCGGATCGCCTGACAGCGGGGTTTGAGTATGTTGGGCCACCAGCCCAGACTAGCGCCGGAACGGCCCGTGCCAATTCGGTTGCCCAGTAGTAGCTTGCTTGAGGCTTTCACCTACTATGGACATAATGTGCTAACGTGCCAATCACCGCCGCACAAATCCGAAGGCGATTCGCAAACTGCGGCGTAACTGCGAAAAATTACGGCGAAGCTGCGGGCTCGCTGAGCGAATTCCTCGCTATCTGTTCGGATCTTCTCGGGGCGGACGAGACATATTGGTTCCGCGGCCTAGCCGACAAAAGACACCAACTCGTGCCGTCCGCGCTGCGATACCCCGACAAAGACCGGCGCACAACAGCTATCTCCGGTGTTAAAGATGTAACACGAATCCTGTCCTACAAGCTCCAACGCCCACCCGCACCGGGGGACCGACTTAAGTGGCTACAGATCGCGCAACATTATGGCTATCCGACGCGATTGCTCGACTGGACACAAAATCCCGTCGTAGCGCTTTTTTTCGCGTGCTGTGGCCAAGAGGCATCCGACGGCCTCGTTGCGGTTCTTCGTCCCGTCGAACTCAACACGCGCCTGGACCCCACGAACCCAAGAATCTTCGAATACGAAGCGGACAAATCTCTAATCGACAGTTACCTCGACCTCGATGGTCGAATCGACAGCAAAAGAGGAAAGCGGACTATCGCCATCAGTCCAAGTTGGGACCACGAGCGCATATTCGTGCAACAAGGGTTTTTTACCTTGCATGGATCGAGAGCATTCGCGCTTGATGACGCCCAAGCCAGCTCTTTGATATACATTCCCGTGCTGAAGGAATCCAAAGCACGGTTGGTAAAGGAACTATCACGCGTTGGCATGGGCGAGATGTTTGTCTACCCCGAGCCAGAGCACACATGCAGCCACCTGAAACGGCAGAAGGGACTACTCTGAAATGCCAAAATCCCCATCCATCCCATTTTTGACCGGCCAAGAGGTGTGCCGCTTAGCTAGAGACTTCTATTCCGATTCACCACTGTTCCGGGTCAATTCGCACCAATTTTCAAAACTCAAAGACCATCTGCCGACAGCGCGGTTCTGGATCGATGCTGGCGTCGACGGAATCCACGAACACGAAAGCCGCGCCCAAAACGAGGACGAAGGGTGGGTGAAAGCGATGAACGCCCTTCCCGGCTTCGATCAACTCGCGACAGGCGCGTTCCACGCATCGCCAGACTATAGCCTCGTCGAACCATTCGTCGCGGCAGCGCTAAATGGCTGCGCGTCGCATCAGCCGGCCTTCGTCACCGTTCCGCAGCTCCCGTACGTCAAGGACAACAGCCGCAATAAGGTCAACCGCATGATGGCAAAGGCCGCATACATGTGGCGGCGCAAACATCCCAAAATCAAGCTTATCTTGCCAATAATTCTTACGCACCGGGAATTGACAGAAGGCAAAGTCGTTCGCAACCCGAAGGTCACGCTGGCATCTCAATGTCTAGATACTTCACAAGCCGAGGCCTACTGGGTTGTTGACTGCAGCTTCAGCGATGAAGAGGGGTCGCCGAACTTACGACGCGACCGGATGCAACAACTAATCGCATTTCACCAAGAACTGAACGAGCGCACTCAGGGGCAACAACTTACCAGAATCGCGGGGCCTTATTGGGCGTTAAATCTCGTCCTCTGGACCCGTGGGCTAGTGGATAACATCGGAACAGGTGTCGGAACGGGCTATAAGTACTATCTATCCGGAGGGTTCCAGCGATCGGGTGACGCAAGAGTCGCGATCGAACCACTGCTCCGAAGAGCTAGAGTAGTGCCGACATTCACATCGTGGGTTGCTGCCACGCTGAAGTCACTTGACGAGTCGCACCCATTCCACAAGCCCCTATCAAAGCTACAGCGAAGCCTCGCCATACTGACCGACAGCAGCGCAAAGCGCCAAGTAGCCAAATTTCAGCGGGAGTGGACGGATCAGCTGCTGTCAAACCCAGAACCTGGGAGACCGATGGCACTATTTCAATCGCTATCAATGGCGTTTAGTTATGGCAAGCAGATTTTGGGCGACCTAAAAGACGAAGGAGCCACGCGGCGCCCAGAGTCAATCGCTGAGCCACTGATGCTCAATTGCTTCTGACCCATTCGCCAGAACCTTTCAACGGTGTGAATCTGCAGCCATGGGATGGTGGCCGCAACAGGCACCCTTGAGCGCACTAGAATCTCAACACGTGAATCCCCTAATCCAATTAGCCCAACACCCGCTCCTAAGAACCGACGGCTTCTCTCGGACCGCTGAACGCGCCGCGCAGTGTCCAAGGGCAAGCATACATACGATTCCGTTGAAAACCCCGTATGGCTGCTCGCTTGCCGAAATGCTTCTTCGATCCGGTCGAGTTTCAGTTCCACTGAGACGATACGGCGGTGCATTGGCATCCAGCCATTGAGCTTTTGGTATCCCCCAGATGCCCACTGAACAAATCTTCGCTCGGTCAGTCGATCGAGCTCTCGAAGGATGTCTCCGCGTGCGACCAGGCCGCCAAATGTCGCTTGTATGTTGCGAAGCGAGGTCGTCTTTCCTTCGTTAACGTCTGGGAGGGTAGACAGGACCGCCACACTCAACTGCGACCCAATGGGTGCCCGTTGGCGAAGAGCAAGTCGTCGCGCTATAGGCCTTTTTGCAAAGGAAACTCCAATCAGATCGCAAATACCCCAAGGTGTCGCGCACTCGGTTCGAACAAGCAGCCCTTGGGCCTGCATCCAACGCAGGACCGGCTCCTGCATGTCGCGTTCGTATCGTAAATGCCGACGCATTTGCTTCCTTGCAGTGCGAACAGCGTATGCCCTTGTGACTGCCATGACAGATTCTACACCTTGACACCCGCAAGTGTGAAGCCGCCGAACGCAAAATTTACTGGCTTGCCAAAGGGAAATCCGAATGCGCAATCGCCACCATACCCTCGATTAAAGTAGTTGGCCTATGCGTCCAGCTTCTCCCCAGGAATTTACATCGCGCCAATCCCGTCCGCGCCACGTGCAGCGCCGCGCCCAGTATCGCGAGTACGACCCCCAAATCGACCCGATGCTCGCGCGCTGGGCGGCGCAGCGGAACCTCGCCCTCGACCACGCGGCCAGGCAGATGGGCATTCCGACGTGGCTGTTGCGTCAGTGGATCAAACAGCACCCGGAGCTTGCCGCTGCGATGAGCGAAGGGGAGCGCGTTGCCGATGCCAAGGTTGTGGAAGCTCTCCATAAGCTCGCACTCGGTTACGAATACAACGAGGCCCAGGCGGAAATCAGCGAAAAAAGCAAAGACGGACGCAAGGAAAAACGCAAACGGTCCAAGCGGCACAAGGCCTCCGACTATCGCGCGATTGCCCTATGGCTCAAAACCCGTCAACCCGAAATCTGGGGCGACAAATTCAAATCGCTCCCCCCAAAAGAAATCATCGCCCGCATCCGTCCGATCCAGTTGCCGTCCAAACCAAAGGACTGATCGACGGTGAAGCTACTCTGCTGATCTGTGTGAATCTGACTCATAATCTGTGGCCAAGATGAATTTGATTTGAATTCCTCTGCGATCTCAGCGTTCTCTGCGGTGAAAAATTCCGTATCCAAATTGCTGGAAGACCCCAGCCTTTTCACCCCTCACCCGCCGGATGCGGATGGCATCCCTTCCGCGCAGGCGCAATTCCTGGACGACTACGTCCATCGATTCTGCGCCTTCGCGGCCGGGTGGGGTGGTGGAAAGACATGGGCCGGCGCGCGAAAGCTGGTCAATTTACATCTCTTCAACGCGTTTGATGAGAGTGGCCAGCCTACCGGCGTTAAAGGGTTGGCAATCGCCCCCACTTACCAAATTGCCAACACGGTACTTGTCCCTGAATTGCGCCAGGCGTTGACTGAAGCCGATCTCAGTCATCGTTTCCTGAGCGATCAGCGCCGGTTCTGTTTCGTCCTGCCCGACCTCGGTACGCAACTGCACCCCAGCGAGATTCTGGTCCGCTCAGCCGAGCGGCCCGATCGGCTCGTGGGGTTCGAGGTCGGCCATCTCTGGGGAGATGAAGTGGGACGGTATAGACAGAACGAGGATGACCCCACCGACGATACGATGCTCCAGGCCGAAGGACGCCTCCGCGCCCCCAAGGCCCGCATCCAACAGGCGAACTATACGTTCACCCACGAGGGCGACTGCACTGCCGTCTTTCGCCGGTTCGAGCAAGAGCGTGCGGGTCATCCCGACTACGGCCTTTATCGTGGCAGAAGCGAAGCGAACCCGCTGATGTGCCACTACGCCAGGGAGGCGCGCGCCCGTCTGTCGCCGCAATTGGCCGCGCAATACCTGGACGGACAGGCGGTAAACCTGAGCGGCGGACAGGTCTACAACAGCTTCGACCCGTCCCGCAATATCGACGGCGAACTCCGTCTCGCCGACGGATTGCCGCTGCATCTGTCAATCGACTTCAACATCGATCCGGGAATGCACGCGGTGATCGGACAGCATCAGGTCAACGAAGACCTACTAATAGCCGTCCACGAAATCCACGAGCCGCGGATGGATGTGCGGCGGATGGTTCACGCGCTGCGAGCGCTCATCGAGCGTGAACTCGGCGGTTGGCGTTGGCCCGCTCTGCATGTCTTCGGCGACGCCACCGGCAGCGGCAAATGGGCGGGCAGCGGGGAGTCGTGCTGGGATGTTCTTTGCGAAGCGCTGCGGCAGGCGGCGCTGCCATTTCGACTGATGGCGCCGCGGGCCAATCCGCCGGTGGCTGATCGGGTCAATGCGTTCAATTGTGCTTTGCATTCATTGGACGGACGGACGCGATACAAAGTGCATCCGCGCTGTCAATTGCTTTTGCGTGATTTGCGACAGATGCGCTGGTCAGGCGGCGAAGTTGATAAGTCCGACCGGCGACTGAGTCATGCGGCGGATGCCGAGGGATATCGCGTCCATCGGCTGATGCCGATCCGGCCGATTCGCCGGGCCATCAGCCGGGCAAGCGTCGGGTTTTCGGATTGAACACCTTTATTTTGGATTTGCACCACCGATGGCAAACAAAATGACCGCGCTGCTCAGCCGCGCTTCGCGCGCCCTGGGCCTGAAATCGAAGATCGTGCCCGGCGTGCGCAGCGGCGCACAGAGCCGCGGGGGCGGAGCGTTTCCCGGCGTGGCGACGACCTCATTGAGCGGCTTCGCCACGCCGGCGGCGGGGACGTATGAAACCTATCGCCGCATCAGCGGGCATCCGACGATTGCGCTGGCGCGGTCGATTGTCCTGTCGCCGGTTTATCGCAATGACTGGGCGTGGACGCTGCGGCCGGACGCGCCTCGGGAGTGGCTCGACTTCGCTCGACAAGTCATTGCACCGCTGCGGCATCAGCTCATGCGCGACGGACTTCGCGCCCTCGATTACGGCTGGGCGGGCGGGGAGATCGTCTGGGAGGAGCGCGACGGCCGTATGTGCATTGCGCGCGTCAAGCCGCTGCTGCCGGACATCACGACAATTCTCACCGACGACAATGGAAACTTCGCCGGCCTGGAGAATCGCGGCGCGGGGAGCGAGCCGGTGACGCTTCTCGCCGATCAGGGCAAGACGTTTCTCTATACCTATGACGGCGAAGCGGACGACCTCTACGGGCGCAGCCGGCATGAAAATATTCGTCATCAGGCGTGGGGACCGTCGCTGCAGGTGGCCGAGCGGCTGGGACAATATCTGCGAAAAGTCGCGGGACTGGTGATTCAGTTGCACTATCCCGAAGGAACCAGCCGCGATGCCGCTGGCGCGGAGCGGAGCAACGATTTCCTGGCACAGCAGATTCTCGATGCGGTATCGCAAGGTCGCAGCGTGCGGTTGCCGAATCTGTTTGCATCGGTTTCGGCCGACGGATCGGACCCGCGCTCGCTGGAGACGGCGGCCGCACTGGCCGGAAAAAGCCAGTGGGTGTTGTCCGCTTTCGAGGCGGGCGCATCCGATCACGCCAAGGGATTGCTCGACACGCTTGCCTATCTGGACAAGCTGATGTTCCGCGGCTGGCTGCGGCCGGAGCGGGTTGGTTTGGAGGCGGAGCATGGCTCGCGGGCCGATGCCACCGTTCACACCGATACGGGCTTGCTCGACAGCGAATTGATCGACCTGGATTTCGCGGCGGCTGTCAACACGCAGCTGGTCAATCCGCTTCTCGTCGCCAATTTCGGGCCGGCCGCGCGCGATGCGGTGGCGATCGATCCCAATCCGCTGGCCGACGACGCGGCGGTGACGAATCGGGCGATCATTCAATCGCTGCTGGCCAATCAAAAGTTGGGGAAGAAAGTAGCGAAGAGAATCGACATCGACGCGCTGCTGGCCGACCTGGCCGTTCCGCAAAAGCAACCAAAGGCGTGAAACTCCATGACAACTATGCAATCCACACTGCCGGAGACGGTGGCGGCACAGCCATGCGTCTATCTATGGAAGGACGTGATCCGCGTCGGGCGTTACCGGCACCCGGGTCGCGGCTTTGCGATCCACGTTGATCGCAAACGTCTGGACCACTGGGCACGGAATTTCTCGCGGATGAACGCCAACGGCGTGCGCGTGCACATTCCCGCCGACCATTCCGACGCTGCGGCGGATAACCGCGGATACGTGCTGCGCCTGAAGCGCGTGGGGGACCGGCTGATGGCGTTGTGCCAGTTCATCGGGGCCGACGCGGCGCGGGATGCGTCGCGCAATGAGGTGTCGATCGGGGTGGCGCCGACGTTCATCGACGGGAAGGGACGAACCTATCGCGACGCGATTGTTCACGTCGCGCTGACGCCGGTGCCGGTGGTGCCGGGGCAGGGACGATTCATGGCGGCGGAGACGTTCTCCGCGCCGGTCGCCGACGCGACCGCTGCCGCCGGGGCCGCACCGGCGGGAGTGCTCTCCCTCGCGCAGGGCAAGCCCTACGCTGCTGCGGCGAATTTCACCAGGAGAGCCAACATGGCTCAAATCATGCTCCCATGCAGCGAGGAGACCCTCTCGGCGCTGCACGATGCCGTTCCGGGACTTTCGGATGTTCCCGACGAAGGGAAACTGGATCAGATACTCCAGTACATCCAGTCGGCGGCCGCTGACAGCGATCAGGCGAATCTGCGTCTGGCCGAAGCGAACAACAAACTGTCGATGCGTGACAAGCGAATCGAAGAATTGTCGCTTGCGATGGCCGCGCCTGCGCCTGATCCGGCCGTGGGCCGGGCGCTGCTTGAGGCGGTGAAGGCGAAGCGCGATCTGTGCGTGTCGCGCGGCGCTCTGACGCCGGTGGTGGCTGACGCACTCCTGGCGCATCTGGCGCCGGATAATCAGCTCATCGGTCTTTCGCGCGCCAACGGCGGCGGGGTGGATGCGACGCTGGCGCTGTCGATCTTCTCCGCCCTGGCCGACAACCGGCCCATCGCCAGCGGCGAGCGAACGGGACCGCAGGGTCGCGCGTTGCACGCGCTGGGGCGCAGTGTTCCCGGCGAAGGCCGGCCGCAGGGTCCGCCTCTGTATGAGAAGATGGCCGCGATGGCCGACGGCAAGCGCGTCGAGTTGTAGTTCTCATTCCCGTCTCGAATCCGAGACATCCAATCACAAGCGAGGTATCCCATGTTCAATGTTCCCAACGGTAAGCCGGGCGTGCTGCTGAATTTGACGGTGCAGCCCCGCGAAGTGTTTTATTCGGGCCGCGACCATGCGCAGTACATCGCATTGCCGGTCACGGTGGACGGCACGCTGACCAGTTGCCCGTTCAACGCGCCGTACATCTTTCAAATTTTGGCCGGCACTCTGATGGGGCGCGTGACCGCCACGGGCAAGTTCGCCAACAGCGTGCTCGGCCAGACGGGCAGCGCGACGGCGGCCAGCGCGACGTCGATCCAGACCGACGTGAACACGGCGGCCGAGATCGTTCGCCGCATCGGCACCAGCGGCACGTTCAAGCTGACCGGTCCTCCAACCTCCGGCGGAACCGTCGCCACGCAGGTGGTTACCTATACCGCGGTGAACACCAGCACCGGCGTCGTCACCTGCTCTGCGACCAGCGCAGCCGCTGTCAGCGCGTCTCTCATCCAGCCGACCGACGGCAGCGATTCCATTCTGACCATGGTCGCGGACCTCTACGGCATCAAGGTGACGGATCAGACCAACGTCAATCGCGTGGATGTGTTCGATCCGCAACTGCTCCTGGCCGGCGGCACGATCAACAGTCAGATGATCGTCAACTATCCGGCGGATACGTCGCTTCAGAGTTACGTGAAGTCCGCCATCAAGGCGTTTGCCGCCAGCGTTACGTTCTCCGACGACATCATTGGGTAATTTTGAGTTTTCGATCCGATTCCAACAAACCGAGGTTTTTCACATGGCTTCATATAACATCAACGACATTCTCGGCGGCCCGAACCTGGTCGGCATGATCCAGCAGACGACCAGCGGAATCCCCGACCCGTTCCCGGCAGAGTTTTATCGCGTTGACGGGCAGGTCGACGGCGACACCGGCGAATACACCGTCTTCACCGGCCAGCGCGGCACGGCAACGATGTCGGCGTACGGCGCTCCCTCCAAGGCAGCGCAGTTCCGTAATGTCGGCAAGATGGCCGTCAAGCTGATTCACTCCATCGAGTCGATCAGCCTGCCCATCTCCGCCTACATCAACCTGCTGGCTTACAACGATCTTTCCAAGCAGCGGCTGGGGATTGCGGAAGTGACGCGGCAGATCAAGGAATTCAAGCGCCGCTTCGCCAACCTGCGCGTCGCCGCCATGACCAGCGCCCTCTTCAGCGGGCAGATTTACTTTGACTCCTCCGGCAACCTGCTCCCCACCTCCACGGGCGCCGCGACGACGGTCAATTACAACATTCCGTCGGGGAACATCGGGCATCTTGATCCGTTCAACACGGGCACGCCCATTCTCGGCGGCACGGCGTGGAGCAATGCCAGCTCCAACATCGACCAGCAGATTCAGGCGCTGTTGCAGGCCGCGGTGCAGCTCACCGGCTACGAACTCAAGCACGCTTTCTACGGCAAGAACATTCCCCACTATCTCACGGGAAATACGAACCTGGGGAATTACTTCTATCGCAATCAGTCTTTCAATCAGGGGTTTGTCGAGACGGCGGATGTTCCCAATCCGCTGCTGGGCCTCACCTGGCACAAGGCGTACTACAGCTTCTTTCAGGATCAGAACGGCAACACGCAGACGCTGGTCGGCAACGATCAGATTCTGTTCACGCCGGACCCGTCACCCGATTGGATCGGCGTCTTGGAAGGTTCCTACGCCGTGCCGACCGACGTCGGCATCATCGCTCCCGGCGAAGGAAGCGTCGTGGATCGGATGCAGCTTGCCCACGGCATGTTCGCCTACGGCCGGCAAACCGATGATCCGGTCACGGCGAAGATCATCGCCGGCGACACGTTCCTGCCGGCGATCAAGAATCCTCAGGCCATCTTCATTGCGACGGTGGTCTGATGGCCGACGCATGGGATCCATTTACCGCCGCCCATCAGGCGATCTTCGCCGCGTTTGCGAACTATCCGGCGTTTGCCTGTCTGGTTCTGCCGGGCAACGTGATCGACACAACCGATCCGTTGTTCCAGCAGTTTAAGCCAGGCGCAACGGCCGGGGACACTCCGCAACTGAAGATCCTGCAGGATGAGTTCACGCTTCCTCCGTTCGGAGGAAACAGCACGACGGTGCGCATCACGCAATCGTATCGCGTGATGATCTGCACCGACGTGCTGCGCGTGGTGCCGCTGAATCAGGTGAAATATCTGGCGCTGATCGCGCTGGTGAAGGCCGGGCCGAACCTGGGCTTGAGTTGCATATCAGGCTACGACGTCGCCGCCGGCCGCGACGACGCGGATTCAGCGCAAAGCGAAAAATCGCAGCGGTGGGCGGCGGCGTTCACGATCACCGTGCAGCTTTATCTCTCCCGCCGGCAACTGGCGGCGAGTTGATTTGCTGAAATCGAAAGGAAACCAATGGCCATCAGCAATCCGAATTTCGGAGCGGTCATCGCCGCGACCGAGCCGGTGGGCAGCGGAAAATTCACCGCCACCGGGTCGCTCAATCATTCCATCGCCGTCAACTACTCCGTCGGTTCGTCCGCCGGGCAGGTGGATACGGTCTATACCAAGGGCCGCACGGTGGCGTCGAGTTCGTCGCCGGATTCGGTGGTGCTCTCCAGCCTGACCGATCCGGCGGGCAACGCGATCGCGTTTGTCCATGTCGTTGATTTGATTCTTGAAAACACCGATGCGACCAACACCCTCACCGTCGGCGGCGGAACCCATGCCGTCGCCTGGCTGCCCACGGCAGGTGTGCCGGTGCCGCCGGGCGGGGCGCTGATTCTGCACGCGCCCAGCGGCCAGCCCATCACGGCCGGCAGTGCCGACACGCTTCAGGTCGTTTCCAGCGGCGGAACCAACGTGGCGTACAACCTTACTGTGATCGGCAGCAGCGCTTAACAGGGGAGCCGATATGACATCACAATTCCATTCCGGCGCCGCCGGCACGGCGTCGCTGGGCGATCCGCCGGTTGAATTATCCATCACCGACTGGCAGGTGAACCCAACGGCCAGCCTCAACCGCTTTCGCAATTCCAAAAGCGGCCCATTTGAGATCGTCGAAGCCAGTTGGCAAAGCGCGACGGTCACGATCACCGTCGAATATGATTTTGCCAACAGTCCATTCCAGGCCATCCAGATCGGCAGCCGCCTGACGAACGTAAATCTTTATCTGCATCAATCCGCCGCCGGCCTGCTCGATGGCCCGGCTTGGTCGTTTGGCGCTCTGGTCGTGATGGCAACGCCGCAGACGCTTCCCGTGACCGGCAGAACGATCACCATGCGATTGTCCTGCGCCAGCGATGGGGCATTCAGTTCTCCCGCTTGAATCAAAGCAGCCGCCGGTGCTGCCAGCTACCATATTCACCGACCCGCTCTAAACCAAAATGCCCGCATTCTCCAGTTTC
>Ga0182024_10016521_pt1 | contig 13991 bp, 11 predicted proteins | sample P32metaG_FD_120480 | JGI IMG/M metagenome (GOLD analysis project Ga0182024, IMG submission 120480) | Permafrost microbial communities from Stordalen Mire, Sweden - P3-2 metaG (Illumina Assembly) | ecosystem: Environmental > Terrestrial > Soil > Wetlands > Permafrost | place: Sweden: Stordalen... | reverse complement strand
GGCTTCGTAGGCGTCACCCCGGGGACGGGCGTCATCATGATGGAGCCCGTTTCCGTCTGCCACCATGTGTCCACGATCGGGCAGCGCTCGCCGCCGATGACGCGGTGGTACCACATCCAGGCTTCCGGATTGATCGGTTCGCCGACGCTGCCGAGCAGGCGCAACTTGCTGAGGTCGTATCGAGCGGGTAGCGCGTCGCCAAGCTTCATCAGCGCCCGAATGGCGGTCGGCGCCGTGTAGAGAATGCTGACCTCGTGCGTCTGGCAGATTTTCCAGAAGCGGCCGCCGTCGGGGTATGTCGGTGCGCCTTCGTACATCAAAATCGTCGCGCCGGCAGCCAGAGGCCCGTAGGCCACATAGGTATGGCCGGTGATCCAGCCGACGTCCGCCGTGCACCAGAAGACGTCGCTGTCCTTGATGTCGAAAGTCCACTGCATGCTCAATTTGGCATTCAGCAGGTAGCCGCCGCTGCTGTGTTGAATGCCCTTTGGCCGTCCCGTGGATCCGGAGGTGTACAACAGAAAAAGAGGATGTTCGGCGTCCAGGCTTTCCGCCGCACATTGCTCGCTTTGGCTCGAGACCGCATCGTGCCACCACTCGTCGCGGCCCGGTTGCATGTCGCACTCGGTGCCGGTGCGCTTGTAGACGATGACCCGCTCGACGCTGGGACACCCTTCAGCCAGCGCCTTATCGACGGCGCGTTTCAGCTCAACCACCTGGCCGCCGCGCCAACCGCCGTCCGCGGTGATGACCAGCTTGGCGCCGGCGTCGACGATGCGATCCTTCACCGCGTTGGCGGAGAAGCCGCCGAAGACCACGGAATGGATCGCGCCGATCCGGGCGCAGGCTTGCATGGCGATGACCGCTTCGGGGAGCAGCGGCATGTAGATCACCACGCGGTCGCCGCGCGACACGCCTTTCGCCTTCAGTGCATTGGCGCAGCGGCAGACCTCGCTGTGCAGTTCCGCGTAGGTCAATTTCCGCACGTCGCCGGGCTCGCCCTCGAACACGATGGCGACCTTGTCGCCGCGGGTCTGCAGATGCACATCCAGGCAATTGTGCGAGACGTTGAGCTGCCCGCCGGAAAACCAGCGGTAATTCGGCGCATCGGAATCGTCCAGCGGTACGCTGAAGGGCCGCGCCCAGTCGATTTCCTCGACGGCGAGATCCGCCCAAAAACCGACGTAGTCGTCCGCCGCCTTGGCATGCATGCGTTCCAGGTCGTTCGCCTTCAGCTTTGCCTGCCGGCGAAACCCCTCGGACGGCGCAAACAGCCGCTCCTCTTGCAGAACGGATTTAATGTCCTTTCTTGCCATAACGACTCCCCCTCATGCAGCGGCGATTCGACGCGCCTGCTGCCTCAATATATTGCCGAAACCGTGCGCATCGAAGAAGCAATCGAGCTTACCGCGGTCGGGCGCCCGGACCTTCAAATCGTCCAAGCTGGCCTGCAGCGGCATGTCGCAGACGATACGTGTCAATCGCTGCGCAAGATACGCGGCTTCCTTGTGCGCGAGAAGCCTGGCGGCCATGGCCGCGCCGCCGCGCAATATCAACTGAGGTACTCGATGCAAATTCTCGTACAGCTCATCGAGCGAGCCGAAGGTGCTGAACAACAGCGCGGCGGTCTTCTTGCCGACGCCGGGCACGCCCGGAATGTTGTCGACGCTGTCGCCGGTGAGCGCGAGGAAGTCGGCGATGAGTTCCGGAATTGCCCCGAACCTCGGCCCGATGTCGTGGTAGTGATAGCGCGCATTGCCGCTGTAATCCCAGAATACGTCGCCGTCGCGTATCAGCTGCGACAAGTCCTTATCCCGGGTCACCAGTACATTGCGCAATCCGGCAGCCCGCGACCGGGCTGCCAGAGTGCCGATGATGTCGTCGGCTTCGTATTCCGCGCTGGCGTATTCCGCCACGCCGATGTGCCGGCAAAATTCGCGGCACAACCCGAATTGGCGTTCGAGATCGGCAGGCGGTGACTCACGATTCGCCTTGTAGGCCGGATAAATGCCGTTGCGGAACGAGGTTTCGCCGCGCAGGCTGATATCGAAGGCGACGCCGATGCGTTCCGGCCGCACCTGCTCGAGAAGATCCGACAGGAAGCGCGCGAAGCCGTACAGCGCGTGCGTGCCGTTGCCGTCCGCATCGACCATATCCGGCGGCATGGAGTGGTAGGCGCGAAACACGAAATAGCTGGCATCGATGAAATATACGACGCCCGAACGCGTACCGGTCGGCAGCACGTTCACATCGGCCAGCGTTGCATGCGCTCGTGCAGCGGACTGGAACGCGGGAAGTGCGCCACCAGATACTCCATCTGATCGGCCAACACGCGCCGCCCTTTAAGGAAGATATATTCGGCGTAGGTCGGTGTGAACGGTACGGCCAACAATTGCATGCCCGCCTGTTCCGGCGTGCGGGACGCCTTGGCGTTGTTGCAGCGTCGGCACGCGGACACCACGTTGCTCCAAGTATCCTGGCCGCCGCGGCTGAAGGGCGTGACGTGGTCGCGCGACAGCAAGCTATACGTAAAGCGCGCGCCGCAGTACAGGCACAGATAAGCGTCGCGCCGGAACAGCGTTTGATTGTTGAGCGGCGGTGTGTACGAATTTCCGCGCAGGTTTCCTGGATTGCCCGTTACCCCGAGCGTAGCGATGATCGAGTTCACATCGACGATGGTGCGCAGGCCGGTCCTCGCGCACGTCCCGCCGTAGAGCCGGTAGAGCAGCGTGCCGCAGGTATAGGCGACTTGTTCCGTGTGATACAGTCGCGCCGCTTCTCGATAGTCGACCCATTCGAGCGGCATGCCGGAAACGTCGGTGCGCAAGATTTGTTGGGACAAAGGATAGCCGTGCGCGACGACCAGATCGTCGCGCCAATCCAAGAGCTGAAACGGCTGTTCCTTCACCTGCTGCATGGGCACTAAAGATAGTCGAGTCTTATGCCATAATTCAATGTTTCGTGTCCCATGTCTTGGAAGAGGTTCGCATGCCCGTCGTCGTCGGTGTCCTAAAGGAGACCGCTGCCAGAGAAACCCGTGTCGCCTTGGTCCCGGAAGTTGCTGCTAAATTACGCGCCCTCGGTGTTCGTGTCTTGTTGGAGCGCGGCGCCGGTGCGTTGGCGCATTTTCCGGATGCCTCCTACTCGGACATCGAATTCGGCGATTCCGCGTCGATTTTGCGCTCCGCCGACGTGCTGTTGAAGGTTCGTCCTCCAAGTCTTGCCGAGGCGGCGGCGCTGAAGAGAGGCGCTGTGCTGATCGGATTCATGCAAGCCTACGCGAATCCTGAGCTGGTAGGCACCATGCGCGACCGCGGCATCACCAGCTTTGCCATGGAGCTGGTGCCGCGCATTTCGCGCGCCCAATCGATGGATGCATTGTCATCGCAGGGTTCGGTCGCCGGGTATAAGGCCGCGCTCATCGCCGCCAATTCCCTGGAACGATTCCTGCCGATGCTGACGACGGCTGCCGGAACGATACGGCCCGCACAGGTGCTGGTGATCGGCGCCGGCGTGGCGGGCCTGCAGGCGATCGCCACCGCCAAACGGCTTGGGGCCGTCGTCGAGGCGTACGACGTGCGCGGCGCCACCAAGGATCAGGTGAAATCCCTCGGTGCGAAATTCGTCGAGACCGGTGTCTCCGCGGAGGGCGCGGGCGGCTATGCGCGCGAGCTCACGGCTGAGGAGAAACTCAAGCAACAGGAAGTACTGGATGCGCGGATCGCGGCCAGTGACGCGGTGATCACCACGGCATCCGTGCCGGGCCGCGCCGCGCCGCGCATCGTGTCGAAGGCAGCGGTCGAGCGCATGAAGGCTGGCTCGGTCATCGTCGATATTGCCGCGGAACAGGGCGGCAACTGCGAATTGACGCAAGCCGGGGAGACGGTCGTGCATGGCGGTGTGAAGGTCATCGGCCCGCTCAACCTGCCGGCGGCGCTGCCGTATCACGCCAGCGAGATGTATGCGCGCAACTTGTTCAACCTCCTGAAACCGGCGCTACCCAAGGGCGAATTGGCCATCGATTGGAACGACGAAGTTTTTGCCGGCGCCGTTCTCACGCATGACGGCCAAATCAAGCACGAAGCCACCCGCAAGTCAGTAGAGGGATAACACAGATGATCGACGGCGTCATTGCGCTCTATATATTCATGCTCGCGGCATTCACGGGATACGAGGTGATCTCCCGCGTGCCGGTGATTCTGCACACACCCCTCATGTCCGGATCGAATTTCGTCCACGGCATCGTCCTGGTCGGGGCGATGGTGGCGCTGGCGACCGCCGACTCGACGCCGGTGCGTGTCATCGGTTTCATCGGTGTGGTGCTTGGGGCGGGCAACGCGGTCGGTGGCTACGTCGTGACCGAGCGCATGTTGAAAATGTTCGTCTCGGCCGGCAAGAAGAAGGGGCCGTAGCCAATGTTCGCCGCTTCGACCTTGCAAATCCTGACGCAGCTTTCCTATCTGGTGGCGGCGGCGCTGTTCATCCTTGGCTTGAAACGCATGAGCTCGCCCGTAACCGCAGTCAGCGGCGTGCGCTGGGCCGGCGCCGGAATGCTGCTGGCGACCGTGGTTACGCTGACGTTCGTCGCCGGCGCTTCCGTCTTGAACCTGGCCTTGGTGCTGATCGCCATCGCCATCGGCAGCGTGATCGCCTGGGCCAGCGGCAAGCGCGTCGCCATGACGGACATGCCGCAGATGATCGCGCTGTACAACGGCATGGGCGGCGGTGCCGCGGCGGCCATTGCAGCGGTGGAACTGTACGGCGGCAACGAGCAGAACCTCGTGCACCTCACGATGGCCAGCATCGGCGGCTTCATCGGCGCGGTCTCGTTCAGCGGCAGCCTGATCGCCTTCGCGAAACTGCAGGGGCTGATCACCAAGTCCGTGCGCTTCGCAGGCCAGAAGGTCCTCAATTTCGTGCTGCTGCTGCTGACCCTCGCGCTCGGCTTCATGGCGGTCACGGGCGCAGGAATAGGCTCGGGCGAACTCGGGGTTTCCCTGTTCTTTGGCTTCGCCCTGCTGCTCGGCATCGCCATGACGCTGCCCATCGGCGGTGCCGACATGCCCGTGGTCATTTCGCTGTACAACGCACTGACCGGGTTGGCCGTAGGTTTCGAAGGCTTCGTGCTCGACAATGCCGCCATGATCATCGCCGGCACCGTGGTCGGGGCCGCCGGCACCCTGCTTACGCAGCTGATGGCGAAGGCAATGAACCGTTCGCTCGGCAACGTGCTTTTTTCCAATTTCGGCGAGACGAGTACGGCATCCGGCGGCGTGGCGGGCTCGCAAAAGGCCATCGAGGCTTCGGACGCTGGCGTCATGATGGCCTATTCGCAGAAGATCATCATCGTGCCGGGCTACGGTCTGGCCGTGGCCCAGGCGCAGCACAAGGTTTGGGAGCTGTCGCAGTTGTTGATCGAACACGGCGTCAAGGTGCGCTTCGCCATTCACCCCGTTGCCGGCCGCATGCCGGGTCACATGAATGTGCTGCTGGCTGAGGCCGGTGTCCCGTACGATCTGATCGCGGATCTGGATGAAATCAACGCGGAATTCGAAACCGCCGATGTGGCTCTCATCATCGGCGCCAACGACGTGGTGAATCCCGATGCGCGCAGCAACAAAAGTAGTCCGATCTACGGCATGCCCATCTTGAACGCGGACAAGGCCAAGAATGTCATCGTCATCAAGCGCGGCCAAGGCCAGGGCTTTTCCGGCATCGACAACGCCCTGTTCGTACTCGATCAGACCCGCATGCTGTATGGCGACGCACAGGCAGCGGTCAGCCAGCTCATTCAAGCAGTCAAGGCGGCAGGATGATTTCGAAGCGGTCGCGCACGTGCCAGAGCAGCGGCATCGCCGCGCGATAGTCTTCGAGGCGAATCATCTCGCCCACTGCATTGTTCGCGTGCAGCGTGATTCGCACGTAGTGATAGTTCGGAAAGTCGGTGTTTTGGTACAGATCCGGCGGCGTCCTGTCCACCTCGTAAGGCGCCGCGCCGCCGCCGCCCGACACCAGATAGATCACCCCGTCCTGGGCAAAGCGCTCGTAGTTGTGGATGTGCCCGGCGCTGACGATGAATCGCGCTTTGGACTGCGCCGCCGTAGTTTTTAGAAACTCCACCAGGGCTTGCTCGTTGGGCCGCGGGTTGTGGTCGGTGAGTCTGACGGCCTGGACGTCGGCTACGGGCGGGTGATGCATGACGATCAGTACCAGGCGAACCTGCGGCGCGAGGCCGCTGGTCTGGGCCTCCAGCCATGCGCGCTGCTCGCTACCCCGCAGCAGCGATGCGTCGCTGTCCAGGCATATGCCGAGTACGCGCGAACCGAGAGCCACCGAGTACCAGCGTCGGCCGCGAAGCTCAGGAAATGCGCTCCACCAATGCTCCAAACAGCCCAAGTCGAGGCAACCTGAAAATTCGTGATTGCCGAGCGCCGGATAGACGCGCAAGTGCTTTTGACGCCAAGGAAACGTCTCGCTGCGGAAAACATCATAGTCCGCCGCAACGCCGTGCCAAGGCACGTCGCCATTGATGAAAATGGCAGCCGGATTCTCCGCAGCGATTTTTCTCACCAGAGCCTGACGGACGTCGGGTGCGGATGCTTGAGTCTCGCTTTCCTGAGTGAATCTCATGTCGCCGTACGCCACCAGCACCGTGGGATCGGGAACATCACGGTCCGGGACGCTGAACGTGGGCTGTGCCATGGTCAAGCGCGCACTCAGCACGCAGCTCGACAGGAAAAGTCTGGGCAACGTCGTGCGCATTGCGCGATGCTACTTTAGAGGAGACCTTCGCCGCCATGAAATCATCCATCTTCGGACTTCTGTTTCTGTTTGCGGCCGCACATGCCGCGGCCTTGCCTGGACCGGCCGAGGCTGCGCGCTGGCGGCAGCACGCCGCCGATGTGCGCATCATCCGCGATAATTTCGGCATCGCGCATGTCTACGGCAAATCGGATGCCGACACCGTCTTCGGCGCGATCTACGCGCAGGCCGAGGATGATTTCAACCGGGTGGAGCGCAATTACTTGAACGGCCTGGGTTGGTTGGCGCAAGCCGAAGGCGAGTCGGCGATTTACAGCGATCTGCGCCAACGCCTGTTCACCGATCCAAAGCGCCTGCAGGAGTTGCACCGAGCCTCCCCTGTCTGGCTGCGCAAGCTGACGGAGGCATGGTCCGACGGCCTTAATTACTACTTGTCCAAGCATCCGCAAGTTACGCCCAAGTTCATTCGACGTTTCGAGCCTTGGATGGCGCTGTCCTTCACCGAAGGCAGCATCGGCGGGGACATCGAGAGGGTGGATCTCGCCAAGTTCAAGAGGTTTTATGGCGCGCCGTCCGCCGCGCCTGGGCAGGCCGTCGCGGCGGCGGCGCAGACCGCCGTGCCGAGCTCCGCCGCGCCGGGCGAACTCGCCGAACCTGTTCCCGGTGGTTCGAACGGCTTCGCCATAGCACCGCAACGAAGTGCCTCCGGGCATGCTTTGCTGTGGATCAATCCGCACACCTCCTACTACTTCAGATCCGAACTGCAGATGGTGAGCGAGGAGGGATTGAACGCTTATGGAGCGGTCACCTGGGGTCAATTCTTCATCTACCAGGGCTTCAATTCGCGCAACGGTTGGATGCACACCTCGTACGGCGGCGACGCCGTCGATGAGTACGGCGAAACCGTCGAGAAAAGGCCCCAAGGGCTGTACTACAAGTACGGCGCCGGCGCGCGAAAGCTGCAGGTCAGCGTGATCGCGATTCGCTACAGACAGGGCCAGTCCTTCGCCACGCGCAGCTTTACGGTCTACCGCAGTCACCACGGCCCCATCATCCGCGCCGAGGATGACAAGTGGATTGCGATCAAGCTGATGCAGGATCCGGTGCGGGCGCTGGAACAGTCCTACCTGCGCACCAAAACCCGCGACTATCGGTCGTTCCGCAAGACGCAGGAAATGCGCACCGACACTTCCAACAATACGGTGTACGCCGATGCCGACGGCACCATCGCCTATTTTCACGGCAACTTCATCCCCAAGCGGGATCCGCGCTTCGACTATGCCCACGTGGTCGACGGCAGCAATCCGGCCACGGAGTGGCACGGAGCGCATGCCTTGGAAGACACCATCACGCTTCTGAATCCGAGCAGCGGCTGGATTGCGAACACCAACAACTGGCCGTTTTCCGCGGCCGGCGCGGCCAGTCCCAAGCGTGAGGATTATCCGGCCTACATGTGGATCCGGGGAGAGAACCCGCGCGGCTTGCACGCCATCGAGGTGCTGCAGAACATTCACGACGTCACCCTGGACAGTTTGATCGCCGCCGGCTACGACCCGCATCTGACGGGCTTCGAGGCGCTGCTGCCGCCGCTGATCGCCGCCTACGATGCGCTGCCTCCCGATGATGCGCGAAGGCTGTCGCTGCGCGAGGCCGTCGCCGCATTGCGCGGTTGGGACCGGCGTACCGCGGCGGACTCGGTGCCCACGGCGGTTGCGATCTTCTGGGCCCAGGAGATGGCGGAACGCGGCAACAGCGCGGCGCACGCCCTCGACCAGCCGATATACGATTACCTGGTCGACAAGTCGACCGACTCAGGAAGGCTCGACGCCTTGGCGGCCGCGCTCGCGAAGCTTTCCGGAGATTTCGGCCGTTGGCAGACACCCTGGGGCGAGATCAATCGCTTTCAGCGCTTGAGCGACGACATCGAAGGACGCTTCGACGACTCCAAGCCGAGTTTGCCGGTTGGATTCGCGCCCGGGCAATGGGGAGCGCTCGCGTCCTTCGACTCGAGCAAACCGCGGCACACCAAGAAGATCTATGGCTCAACGGGCAACAGCTTCGTGGCTGCCGTCGAATTCGGACCCAGTGTGCGAGCCAAGGCCATCATCAGCGGCGGCGAGAGCGGCGATCCTGCGTCCGCGCATTTCGTCGATCAGGCGGCCATGTTTGCGCAAGGAAGATTCCGCGACGTGTACTTCTCAGCGGAGGACGTTCGCAGCCACGCCGAGCGCAGCTACAATCCTTGAACCGCATGCGCGGCGCGCCGCGACGATCAGCGCGGATTGCGCCGCATGGCCTGCGGGCGCTGCACGGCCGCGCGCGGCGGCGGCGCGCGTTGAATGACGCGGCGGCGCTGTTCCGGCGTCATTTGGCGCCACTGCTGGCGTAATTGCTGCCGCCGCTCCGGCGGCATCTGCCGGAACCGATTGAATTGCTCGCGCACGCGTTGCTGACGCTCCGGCGGCAGTGCCTTGAACTGCTGCCAGCGTTGCCGCAGCAGTTGCCGCTGTTCAGGCGGCATGGCGCGCCATTGAGCGAAACGCTCCTGCGCACCGGTGCGCTGCTCAGGAGTCATCGTCAGCCAGCGTTGGCTGCCCCGCGCCAGCGCCTGCTGGCGCTCCGGCGGCAACGAATTCCACTTGTCCTCGTAGCCGTGCAGCAACTGCTGTTGCTGCGGCGACATCGAATTCCAAGCCCTGGGCGTAGCCGGCGCCTGGGGCGCGGCCGGCGCTTCCGTGACCGGCCCAGGGGATGCGGGCGCAGGGTCTTGCGCGAACGCCGAGGCGGCCGCAAGACTCAATACACTTAGCACTAGCGCCCTGATCATTTACTTGCATCCTGCGGCGGCGGTGCGGGGGGATTGTTCCCCCGTGGCGGCGCCCGTTTCAAAAATTCCCACCAAGCGGCATCCCCGACATTGTCCGAACCCAAGAACTCGATGAATCCATCGTCCGGCGCATCGCCGGGCGGTGGATTCGTCGGCTGCGTCGGCGCTGCCGGCGGCTTCTGCGGCGGCGTGGGTGCCTGGGCATGTGCCGCCGCGCACATCACCGTGGCCGTCAACAACCACCCTTTTGCCGAAATCAAAGACGATTCAACCTAAGCGGCGGGTTCCGTATTCGCCGCTTTGTCCGCGAAATCATAGAAATCGAGATCGTCCTGAAGCATCTCCATGGCGTCACCTGACTCATCCGAGGAAGCGACGATATCCAGATCTTCGAGATTCGATTGTGCATCGGCCAAGGATACCGCGTGATGGCCCAGCGGGGTGCCCATCCAGAGCGCGACGCCCAGCACGACGGCGGCGGTCACCCCCGCGGCGGGCATCCACCAAGCCTTGCGCGGCAACCACGAATGGCTGCGTGGCGCGGCAGCCTCGAGCGCGGCATGCCGTGCTTGGGTAAGCCGGGAACGCATACGCATGTCGAGGTTCTCGACGCTGTCGTGAAACAGCGCGCGGCTCCGCTCCTCAAGAGAATCATGTCTTTGTTCGCTCATCACCACGCCTCGCCAAGTTGTTCGCGCAGCGCATGCACGGCGCGCGAGTAATGCGTTTTGACGCTGCCTTGCGAGCAGCCCATGGCCGTTGCCGTTTCGGCGACATCCATGCCTTCGAAGTTTCGCAGCATGAAGGCTTCGCGCTGGCGCGCCGGCAGGGCGCGCAGCGAAATCTCCAGTTGCTGCATCGCTTGATCCTGCATCAGCGTTTCAGGGATGGGAGTGGCCGCATCCGCGACGCTCTCCAACGGATCTTGCGCTTCGTTGTCGGGATCCTCTTTGGGCCCCGGCAACCACGTCATGATGCGACTGCGTACCGAACGGCGCCGCTGTAGATCGCGGATGCCGTTTTCCAGAATTCGATAGAACAGCGGCCGCCACTCGGAGCTCGGCTTCGAGGCATAATTCTTCGTCAGCTTGAGCATGGCGTCCTGGACCACATCCAAAGCGTCGTCGGCATCGCGCAGTGCGACTTGCGCCATGCGAAATGCCCGGCGCTCTATCTCGGCCAGGAATTTTTCGAGTTCTCGCGAGTACTCCAGAACCACTCCCTCACGCGCTGGAGTGGGACCATCCCAGTCCATCCAAGCGGTGTGGAGGGTATCAAAGCGAGACATAATCGTCCTCATGAAGGTTGGTAAGCTGTGGCGTCCCTTGCCCTTACAGGTATGAACGCCCTGCAGCGCCAGGGGTTGACGATGATTGATACAAGATCAGCGACTTACGCACACCGGTTGTGACTTCCATTGCAATATTTTTGGCCGACACCTCCAATGACAATGTAGAGGGTTCCGCAACACATTGAATTTATTGAATTCATTTCCATTTCGGATACTTTTTGGCCATTTTGAACACGACCCGAAACGGAACGGGCACTTAGGGTAAATGATCCCCGCTTTTCAACAGACTTATCCACAGCTCTTGTGGACAACGAGACCCGCTTGATTTTGGCTGTTGCGCTCGACACGCCGTTGCGCCGTGTCTTCGACTATCTACCCCTGGACGAGCAGTCAGTTCCACCGCCGCTCGGCGTGCGGGTGAGTGTTCCTTTTGGGCGCCGCAAATTGATCGGCGTCCTGGTATCCATCGCTTCCGAATCGACCATCGCCTCGGCAAAGCTTCGCAGCGTTCTCGAGATCTTGGACACGGCTCCCATATTTGATACGGCAACCTTCGACCTGCTCAAGTGGGCCGCCGACTACTACCATCATCCGATCGGCGAGGTCTTCGCTGCGGCGCTGCCGGCGAGCCTGCGTTCGGGCCAGGCGGCGATCGAATCGACGCAGTATTGGACCCTTACGGAACTCGGTCGCGAAGAGTTGACCAAACCAAGCCATAGACGCGCGCCCCAGCAGCGCGCGCTGCTGGCTTGGTTGGCCGAACGCGGCCAAGCCACAGCCGCCGATGCAACCGCGGCATTCAAGGCCTCGCACTTGAAAGCCCTGAGCGCGCGCGGCTGGATCGCGGCGTACAGCGCCGAGGTGGTCCTACCGGACCCGGTCCCGCGGGATCGGCCCGAGGCTGGCGTCCCGGAGGCCGACGAGTTGACCTTGAGCGGCGCCCAGGCCGAGGCGGTCAAAGCCATCCTCGCCACGCTGTCCAAGTTTGCGGTGCACCTGCTCTACGGAGTGACCGGCAGCGGCAAGACCGAGGTATATCTGCGCACCATCTCGGCCGCAATCGCGGCCGACGGTCAGGCGCTGATCCTGGTGCCGGAGATCGCCCTGACGCCCCAGCTGCTCGAGCGCTTTCGGCGCCGCTTCGGCGGCGGCGTGGTCGCGCTGCACTCAGCCTTGACCGACTCGGAACGCCGCGATGCTTGGCGCGCCGCACACGCCGGCATCGCGCGCATCGTCATCGGCACCCGCTCCGCGGTGTTCACTTCCCTGCCGAGGCTCGCGCTCATTGTGGTGGACGAAGAACATGACGCCTCCTACAAACAGCAAGAGGGCTTCCGCTACTCGGCGCGCGATCTGGCGGTGATGCGTGCCCGAAGCGCCGGCGTTCCCATCATCTTGGGCTCCGCGACGCCTTCGCTCGAGACGCTGGAAAATGCGGCCACCGGCCGTTATGCCAAGCACTTGTTGCCGCACCGCCCCGGCGCCGCCCAGGAGGCGCGCATGTCCTTGATCGATCTGCGCCGCCACGCCGCGGATCAGGGACTCTCTACCCCCGCCATGGTTGCCATCGCCGCGCATTTGAAGGCCGGCGGCCAGGTCATCGTGTTCCTCAATCGGCGAGGGTTTGCACCGAGCCTGTTTTGCAACAGTTGCGGCTGGATTGCACCGTGCGCCCACTGCGACGCGCGCATGACGCTGCATCGGCGCGCCCAACAGCTGCGTTGCCATCACTGCGGCGCGCACGCAGAAATTCCCGCCGTCTGCGGCCAATGCCACCAGGCGCTGCTCGCCGTCGGGCAAGGCACCGAGCGGGTCGAGGAAACTCTCGCCCGGCTGTTTCCGGATGCGTCCCTGGCGAGGCTGGATCGCGACACAGCCTCGGCGCGCGGCTCCATACAGACCGTGCTCGAGCGCGTGCACAGCGGCGAGGCGCGGATCTTGATCGGCACGCAAATGCTCACCAAGGGTCATCACTTCCCCGATGTGTCGCTGGTGGTGATCCTCGACGCCGATCAAGGCTTGTTCGCCAGCGACTTTCGCGCGACCGAACGGCTTGCGCAGACCATCACGCAGGTCGCAGGCCGCGCCGGGCGCGCCGCCCGCGCCGGCGAGGTGCTGATCCAGACCGAATATCCGGAACACCCGTTGCTGACCCGGCTCATCACCGAAGGCTACGAGAGCTTCGCGGCGAGCGCATTGCAGGAGCGTCGCGAAGCGCAGTGGCCGCCCTTCTCGCGGTTGGCGATGCTGCGTGCGGAGGCCAAGGACCGCAGCCGCCTGAACGATTTTCTACAGGCTGCCGCCGAGCGCGGACTTCTTCTGAACGAAACCGGGATCAAGGTTTTAGGGCCTGCCAGCGCGCTGATGGCGCGGCGCGCCGACTATTTTCGCGCGCATTTATTGATCGAAACGCCAAGCCGCGGCGACTTGCAGCGCTACCTCGCCCGCTGGCTGCCGGCGGTCGAGGATCTGCCGGGAGCCCAAGGCATGCGCTGGTCGATCGACGTGGATCCGCTCGAAGTAGACTGACGGCTTTGCGGTAGACTGCCCACCCATTCATGAAGACCCTGATCGAATCACTGCTCAGAGAAGCGCTCGCGGGCTTGCCTGACGACCTGCTTCCGGCCGCCGCCCGGGCTTCGAGCATCGAGGTGGAGAACACCCGCGATCCGCAGCACGGAGATTTCGCCAGCAATCTCGCCATGCGCTTGGGCCGTGCCGCGCGCCAGAATCCGCGCAAGCTCGCGGAAGCTCTGGTGCAGGCGCTGCCGCACAGCCCCTGGATCGCCAAGACGGAAATCGCCGGCGCCGGCTTCATCAATTTCTTTTTGACGGACGCTGCGTACACCCAAGAGATCGCGCGGGTGCTGCGCGACGCGGAGGGCTACGGCAGATCGAACCTCGGCGCCGGCAAGCGGGTGCAGGTCGAGTTCGTCTCCGTCAATCCTACCGGCCCGCTGCACGTGGCACACGGCAGGCACGCTGCCTTCGGCGCCTCGCTCGCGAACCTGCTGCAGGCGGCAGGTTTCCAGGTGGCGCGCGAGTACTACATCAACGACGCCGGCCGGCAAATCGACATCCTGGCCGTCAGCACCTGGTTGCGCTATCTGG
>Ga0182024_10016520_pt1 | contig 13992 bp, 11 predicted proteins | sample P32metaG_FD_120480 | JGI IMG/M metagenome (GOLD analysis project Ga0182024, IMG submission 120480) | Permafrost microbial communities from Stordalen Mire, Sweden - P3-2 metaG (Illumina Assembly) | ecosystem: Environmental > Terrestrial > Soil > Wetlands > Permafrost | place: Sweden: Stordalen... | reverse complement strand
CGATATCATCTTGAATCTCAAGGATCTCGTGCTTCGTTGCACCGCCGACGAGCCGGTGACGTTGCGTCTCGACAAGCGTGGACCGGCCGAGGTGCGAGCGGGCGACATCCAGACCACCGCCGACGTCGAGATCCTCAACCCTGATCTGTACATCGCCACCGTGAACGCGACCGGCCGCCTCGCGTTCGACATCACGGTCGAGCAGGGTCGTGGTTACCTTTCCGCCGAACGCAACAAGCGGACAGTCACGATCGGGGTCATCCCGGTCGACGCGATCTTCTCGCCGGTGCGTCGGGTGTCGTTCTCGATCGAGCCGACCCGCGTCGAGCAGGCCACGAACTTCGACAAGCTCAACCTCGAGATCGAAACCGACGGTTCGATCTCGCCGCGCGATTCGTTGGCATCGGCCGGCGACACGCTTCGCAAGCTCGTCGAGCTCGTCGCGGAACTTGCCGACGAGCCGCGCGGTCTCGAGCTCGGCGAGGTCGCATCGCCGACGTCGACGTCGCCTGACCTCGACCTGGCGATCGAAGAGCTGGACCTGTCCGAACGGCCGCGCAACTGTCTCAAGCGGGCACGTGTCGACACCATCGGTCAGCTCGTGCAAAAAAGCGAAGATGATCTGCTCGCGATCACGAACTTCGGCTCGAAGTCGCTCGAAGAGGTCATCGAGAAGCTCGACGAGCGCGGCCTGTCTCTGCGGGTGAAGGAGTAACGATGCCCGCGCCGAAGAAAGGCAAGCGTTTCGGGAAGAGCGCCGCCCACCAGCGGTTGCTGCTGGCCAACCTGGCCGCTCATCTCATCGAGGCTGAGGCCATCACCACGACCGAAACGAAGGCGAAGGCGTTGAGGCCGTACGTCGAGAAGCTGGTGACGAAGGCCAAGGTCGGAGGTGTACACAAGCAGCGCCAGGTGGTTTCGACGATCCACGACAAAGACGTCGCCCACAAGCTGTTCGTCGACATCGGCCCGCGCTACACCGACCGCAACGGCGGCTACACGCGAATCCTGAAGCTTGGCCCCCGCCCCGGCGACAACGCGCCGATGGCGCGCATCGAGTTCGTCTAGCCGTCACCCTTCGGCGACGAGCATGACGTTGTTCGACGCGGCGGCGAACGCTGACGTCGGGCCGGGAACAGTGAAGATGGTCGTGGCCTACGACGGCACCGACTTCAGCGGGTTCGCGGTGCAACGCGGCCAGCCGGCGGTGCGGACGGTCGGCGGTGTGCTCGAGCAGGCGCTCGGCAAGGTTTTGGGGCGCGATGTCGAGCTGACCTGCGCGGGCCGCACCGATGCCGGGGTGCACGCGTGGGGTCAGGTGGTTTCCTTCACGTCGAGGTCCGGACTCGACGAGTGGCGGCTCCAGTCGGCGGTGAACTCGATGCTCGGGCCCGAGGTTGTTGTGCGTTCGTGCGAGTCGGTCGGGTCCGGTTTCAACGCCCGCCACGGCGCCCGCTGGCGGCGTTACCGCTACACGATCCTCAACCGGCCCGTACCCGACCCGTTCCGCGACCGATTCGTGTGGTGGCTGGCCGATCCGCTCGATCTGCGTGCGTTGCGACTCGCCGCCGACGTGTTCGTCGGTGAGCACAACTTCTCGACGTTCTGTCGGAAGGGACCGCAAGGATCTCCGCTGACGCGGCGTGTCCTCGACTCCCGCTGGATCGACGAGGGTGACGGCGTGCTTCGCTATGAGATCCGCGCGAACGCGTTCTGCTGGCAGATGGTTCGTTCGATCGTGGGTACGCTCGCCGAGGTCGGCGCCGGGAAACGTCGTCCGGGCGAGATGATGGCCGCGTTGCACGCCGCCGACCGCAACGCCGCCGGTCAGCTCGCCCCACCCCGCGGGTTGTGCCTGTGGGAGGTCGGCTACTGAGCCACGCCAGCGGTGGCGTCAGCCGCCGCCGGGGATGGTCGAATTCGTGACCGACCCGCTGCCCGGAGCGGCGACGCCTGGTGGTGTCGAGGGCGTCGCCGGCGGTATGAAGTCGGAAGCTTTCGGCGATTCGAACTTCGTGACGAGCAGACTCGTGGTCCGTTTTCCCGACGAGTCGATCACGGCAACCTGCAAGGTGACGCCGGTGTCGTCGTCGATGCAGTACGAGAATGTCGTCTTCAGTTGCGCGGCGACCGAGTTGGCGACCGTTCCGCCAACCGATCCCAGCAGGTCCTGTTCCGAGAAGGTGACGCATTGGGCAGCCCGGCCCGCGATGGTCGTCGTGGACGTGTGGCCGAAGCGTCCGCCGAGCGCGCTGAGCTGCGACTGCAAGGCGGTCAGGACACCGGAGAACGGATTGGTCGCGGCGTCCGGCGAGACCGGCGACCGTGTGCATTGGTAGCTGCCCGACGTCTGGTCGCAGATCGTTTCTGAAGTCTTCGTGTCGAACGTCAAAGAACCTCCGCTTCCCGACACGCTGTCGCCGTTGCCGTCCTGTTCGTAGGTCTGCACGTTTCCGCCGCCGTCGACGTAGGTGATCTTGAACACCTGTTTGTTCTCGTTGGCGACGAGTTGCGAGAGCTCGGCGTTCGAAGGTGACGAGATTCCGCCGTTGGTCGTCGACGGCGAGGAGTTGGTCGCCTTGTGGCCGCCACCTCCGCAGGCGGCGAGTGCGACGCCGGCCAGGATCACGGCCGAGCACGAGGCGACGAACCCGCGCATGCGTACCTCCTGGGGGCGCCGACTCCGCCGACGGCAGTCGACGCAGGATGGTAAGCGAGTCGCCGAGCAGCGTCGGGGACTGCCCAACGGCCGCTGCGCCAGGCCGGGGCAGCGGGTCAGGCGCCCAGATACAAGAAGCTGTACGCCTCGTCTCGAGATTCGATCCCCGCGGCGCGCAGCGCGACATCCCAGTCGCCTCGGCAGCGCGGGTCGGTTTCTTCCATCCCGTGATCGGCGACGAGCACGAAGGCGCAGTCGTCGAACACGCCCCGCGCTTGGAGCGCTTCGAAGATCGTTCCGACCCGGCCGTCGCTGTCCCGAACTGACGCGGCAGCCATCTCCGAATGCGGTCCGCCTTCGTGCATCGCGGAGTCGGTGAGCGTGAAGTTGCACCACATGAATTTGGGGACCGGGTAGGCGACGTCGCGGTAATGGCCGGCGATGATGCCGAGCGCCTGATCGACGCCCATATGGTCGACCACCGACGACCACGAGTAGTCCTTCGAAGGACGTACGAAGCGCTCGGTTGTGTTCGGAAGTCCGAACGGATCTTTCGGGATCGGCGGGACCTCGCCGCGGCGGAAGAAATCGAACGTGGAGTAGCTCGCGCCCGTGTCGCAGGGCTCGTTGACCGACGCCGTGAACGCGTCGGGCCAGGTTCGGTGCACCGCGTCGTGGATCGACTCGATGCCGGACGTGAGGTGTTGCATGCTCCACGGCCAGGTGGCCTGCGAATTGGTGATGACCTGCTCGCCGGTCGCCCGGTTGAACCATGCGTTGTTGAGGATGCCGTGATGGCCGGGATGCGCGCCGGTGATGATCGACGTGTGATTGGCGAGGGTGACCGTCGGCAGCGACGACATCGCCCCGTGGCCGAACGCGACCCCCATCTCGATGATGCGCGCGATGTTCGGTGCCTCACCGCGGGCACACATGTCGTACAAGACGTTGGAGTTCGTCCCGTCGAACAGGAACGCGATCACATGGCGGGGACGATCCGTCAGGTCGAGCACGTCTGTGAGCGGGTCACCGTCTTGTACCGCCAGGTAGGTCCCGTCCGGGCGGGGCGCGCAGCCGAGGAGCGCGGCAACGGTCGGAGCGGTGTCGACCAGACGGGCCGCGCGGGGGATCAGACCGAGCGACTTGACGCCCTTGCCGCCGAGCACCATCGGCGCCCGCGCCTGCACGATGCCGATCGAGCCATGTTCGCCGAGATGTCCGCCCTGATCCTCCCAGTTGTGCGCGGCCGAATGGATCACGCACAGGTCGGGAGCGGCAGGCGAATCGAAGAGCTGCGCGGTCTGCGCGTACGCGAACGGGTACGAGTTGGCGTCCCGGTGCGGGTGGAGGTGGTCGCGCTCGGCGTCGAGTCCGACGAACTTGTCCGTCGACTGCTCGGCGAGCGGGTTGCGGCCGGCATGGCCGACCTCGACGAAGGCACCATCGTCGGTGCGTTCGAAGGTGACGCGGCCGGTCGCTGCGAGCGCCTCGTAACGGCCGTCGCGGCGGGTCAGCACCATGTCGACGATCGGTTCGAGCGCAGGGTCGAGCAGCACGTCAAGTGCCCGCTCGGCGGCCTCCCGGTGCTCGTCTTGGATCTGATGGCCGGTGTTGGCAAGGGCGCTGGTCACAGCGCAAGCGTACGACAGGTTGTTGGCAGTTTCCCAGGCCCGCTATCCTGGCTTGTTCGTCGGATGGCCGAACGCGGCCCCGCCCGCTCCAGAAAGCAGTTGTTCCGTTGCGCACGTTTTCGCCCCGCTCGGCAGACATCACGCGGCGTTGGTTGGTGATCGACGCCGAGGGCGCGATCCTCGGCCGGATGTCGACCGAGATCGCGACGCTGCTGCGCGGCAAACACAAGCCGATCTACGCACCCCATCTCGACACGGGCGACCACGTGATCGTCGTCAACGCGTCGAAGCTCGCGATCGATCCGAAAAAGGCGACCGACAAGCTCTACCACCATCACACCGGATATCCCGGCGGGATCCGTACCGAAAGTCTCGAACACATGATGAGCCGCGACGTCGAGAAGGTCGTGCGGCTCGCGGTGAAGCGCATGCTGCCGAAAGGCCCGCTCGGACGTCAGATGTTGAAAAAGCTGAAGGTCTACGGCGGCGCGACCCATCCGCACGGCGCGCAGCAGCCGGTCGATCATCCGTTGCCGGCCCGTTCCCGTGCGCGTCAGAGCGTCTGATGTCGATGTCAAAGGACTGCACTTGCCCAAGCCCCTGATCCAGACGACCGGTCGGCGCAAAGAAGCGATCGCGCGCGTCCGAGTGCGCAACGGCACCGGCAAGATCACCGTGAACGGGCGTCCGTTCGCGAACTACTTCCCGATCCTCACCCATCAGGTGATCGCCAAAGAACCGTTGCGGCTCACCCAGACCGAAGAGGTGTACGACGTCGAGGCAACCCTCGATGGCGGCGGGGTCAGCGGCCAGGCCGGCGCGATCCGTCTCGGCATCGCCCGCGCGCTGATCGCGCTCGACCCCGACACCCGGCCTGCGTTGAAGAAAGCCGGCCTGTTGGCGCGCGACGCCCGCGAGAAGGAGCGCCGCAAGTACGGCCTCAAGAAGGCCCGCAAGGCGCCGCAGTACTCGAAGCGGTAGGCGCCGGAACGCGCGTGTTGCGGTTCGGTACCGACGGGGTCCGCGGCGACGCGGACACCGACCTGTCGACGCCGTTGGTCGTCGCGCTCGGCCGCGCCGCGGCACGGGTGATCGGCGCCGCCGAATTCGTCGTCGGGCGCGACACCCGCGAGTCGGGCCCCCGCATCGAGGCCGACCTGGTCAGGGGCCTCACCGCGGACGGTGCACGCGTCCGGTCCCTCGGCGTCGCGTCCACTCCCGCCGTCGCGTTCGTCGCGCAACGCGCCGACCTGCCCGCCGCGATCGTGTCCGCGAGTCACAACCCGTGGAGCGACAACGGCGTCAAGCTGCTCAGCCGTGACGGCCGCAAGCTCGCACCGGACATCGAAGCTGCGATCGAAACGCAGGCCGGCGCCCTCTTCGACCCGGCACTCACCGGCGCGGCCGCCGGGTCGGGCCTCTCGACGCCGGCCCCCGACCCGGAAGCCGACCTCGACCTGTACGTACGTCATCTCCTGAGCGCGCTCGACGGCCGAACGCTCGACGGCCTGCACGTCGTCGTCGACTGCGCAAACGGCGCCGCGTCCGAGCTCGGCCCGCGCGCGCTTGTCGCGGCCGGCGCCCGGGTCGACGTCATCAACGCACAGCCCGACGGTCGCAACATCAACGCAGCGTGCGGATCGACATACCCGGCTCACCTTCAGCGTGCCGTCGTCGAACGCAACGCCAACCTCGGCCTCGCGTTCGACGGTGACGCCGACCGTGTCGTCGCGGTCGACGAACGGGGGGAACTCGTCGACGGCGACCAAATCATGGTGATGACCGCGCTCGACTGGCACCAACGCGCCATCCTCCGCCACGACGCGATCGCAGTGACGGTGATGTCCAATCTCGGGCTCCGACGCGCGTTGACCGCCGCCGGCGTCGACATCGTCGAGACGCCGGTCGGCGACCGGAACGTGATCGCGGCGATGGCCGACCACGACCTCGTGATCGGCGGTGAGCAGTCCGGCCACATCGTGTTCGCCGATCTCGCGACGACCGGCGACGGCGTCCTCACCGGGCTGATCGTCGGTGACCTCCTCGTCCGGCACGCGGTGCCGATGTCGACGCTCGCCGCCGGGATGACCCGCCTGCCCCAGGTGTTGGTGAACGTTCGTCTCGCTCCCGGCGTCGACCTCGAGCTCCCCGCGGTGCGAGACGCGGCCCGGCGTGTCGAAACCGACCTCGGCGAACGTGGGCGCCTGGTGTTGCGCCGCTCGGGTACCGAACCGGTCGTTCGGGTGATGGTCGAGGCGCCCACCGAAGCCGAGGCGGCGTCGGCCGCGGCCCAGGTACGAGCCGCACTCGAGGGCGAATAGCCACTCTCGGTCGTATCGGTCAAAGAGACGACCGAGCGCTTCTACACTGGCACCCTTATGTGCGGAATTATCGCCGTTGTACGGCGCCCCCCGACCGGCGCGCCCCCGAATCTGGCGCCGCTTTTGGCCGAACTCGACTCGGTCGTCGTTCGGCTCACCGAAGCCGACGTCGACCGCGACGCCGACGCGTTACGCGACGCAGCCGCGATGGTGCATACCGTGGCGCGGACCTTGCGCGGTCCGCTCGGCGCAGGCGCCCTCATCGCCGAGCCCGTCTCGAGCGCCGCGTTCGAGCACCGGGCGACCGAGCTCGGCGATCGACTTGCCTCGATCGAGGCGCGCCTCGACAGCGCCGCCGGCGACGACACCGAAAACGCCGACGACATCGAGGCACGCAACGCCGCACTGGTCGCGTGCAAGGACGCAGTGTGGGCGTTGCGGTGGGATCGCCTCGCGGCGGCTCGCGCCGTCGAAGATCTCGCCGCCCGCGGTCCGCTCGGACCAGGGTCGCTGGCCGGATACCACTCGATCCAGGTCGCGCTGTCGGCACTCGATCGGCTCGAAGTGCGTGGCCGCGACTCCGCCGGCCTGCAAGTACTCGTCGCCGCTCATGATCTCGATCTGGCCGACGCCGACGTCGCCCGGCTGATCGCCGAGCGCGCATCCGATCCGCTGTTCACGTCAGGCTCGGTGCGAATCGCCGACGGCCACCTCGCCTTCGTCTACAAGACCGCCGCCGAGATCGGCGAGCTCGGCGACAACACGGCCCGACTCCGTGCCCAGATTCAAGCCGACGACCTGTTGCGCATCGCGCTCCGCTCCCCATCGGCACGAACGGCGGTCCTGTCCCACACCCGCTGGGCCAGCATCGGCATCATCTCCGAACCCAACGCACATCCGCTCAACCACGAGGAGATCGACTCGAGCGGCCCCTACGTCGCGGCGGCGCTCAACGGCGACGTCGACAACTACGCCGACCTCAAAGCCCTCGAATCGTTGCGCCTGCCACCCGAAATCACGACCGACGCCAAAGTCATTCCGGCGCTGGTCTCGCGTCGCATCGCGGCCGGCGTCGAGCCGACCGAAGCGTTCCGTTCGACGGTCGCGTCGTTCGAAGGTTCGGTCGCGATCGGAGCCATCGCCGGCGCCAACCCGGATCAGATCCTGCTCGCGTTGCGGGGCAGCGGCCAGGCGCTGTACGTCGGCCTCGGCGACGACTGCTTCGTTGTTGCCAGCGAACCGTACGGGGTGGTCGAAGAATGCGACCGGTACCTGCGGCTCGACGGAGAAACGATGCTCGAGGCCGCCAACCCGGCTTCGCAAGGCCAGATCGTCGTGGTCGACGCGCGCGCGGCCGGCTCGATCGCCGGGATCAGCCGCCAGTCGTACGACGGACGTGCGCTGCCGGTGGCGGACGCCGAACTGCAAACGCCGGAGATCACGACCCGCGACGTCGCCCGGGGAGACGCCGCGCACTACCTGCTCAAAGAGATGGCCGAATCTCCCGACTCGTTCCGCAAGACGCTACGCGGCCGAATCGTCGAACGCGACGGCCGGCTCGACGTTCGACTGCCGACCGAAACCTTCCCGCCGGTCGTCCTCGAGCGTCTCCGCGCGGGCACGACCCGGCGCGTCTTGGTCATCGGCCAGGGGAGCGCGCACGTCGCCGGACAGAGCCTCGCCCGTGTCTTACGCGAAGCGCTCATCGGGCATCCGGTACCGGTCGAGGCCCTGACCGCGACCGAGCTGTCAGGGTTCGAGCTGTCCGCCGACATGAGCGACGCGGTCGTCGTTGCGATCTCACAGTCGGGCACGACCACCGACACGAACCGCACCGTCGATCTCGTCCGAGCACGGGGCGCGGTGGTCGTCGCGATCGTCAACCGCCGACAGAGCGACCTCGTCGACAAGAGCGACGGGGTGCTCTACACGTCCGACGGCCGAGATGTCGAGATGTCCGTCGCGTCGACCAAAGCGTTCTACGCCCAACTGGCAGCCGGCGTCCTGCTCGCGCTCGGATTGGCGACCGAGCTCGGCGCCGACACGGTCGCCGACCGCGCCCACCGCAGCGAACTGCTTTCCGCGCTGCGCGAGCTGCCGCCGGCGATGCACGAGGTCTTCGCGCGCCGGCCCGCGATCGCGCTCGCCGCGCAGCGGCACGCGCTCTCGCGCCGGTCGTGGGCGATCGTGGGCAACGGTGTCAACCAGACCGCCGCCCACGAGCTTCGAATCAAGCTTTCGGAGCTGTGCTACAAGGCCATCGCCTGCGACGTCACCGAAGACAAAAAGCACATCGACCTGTCGTCGGAGCCGATGATCCTGGTCTGTGCCGCCGGTCTGCACGGGTCGAACGCCGACGACGTCGCCAAAGAAGTCGCGATCTACCGCGCGCACAAGGCCGCCCCGATCGTCATCGCCGACGACGACGAATCGCGTTTCGAAGCCGCGGCGGCCGAAATGATTTCCGTCCCGACGGTCCATTCGTCGTTGGCGTTCGTGCTGTGCGCGCTCGCCGGCCACCTGTTCGGCTACGAAGCTGCGCTCGCGATCGACGCGTCCGCTCGTCCGCTGCGCGAGGCACGCGGCTGCATCGAGGCACTGGTCGGGTCGGTGGACGCCCGCGACCAGGACCCGCTCGCGGCGCTCGTCGGCGATCTCGAACCCCTCGCCCAACGTTTCTTCGACGGGTTGCGTGCCGGAAACTACGACGGCAGCCTCGAGGCACGCACCGCGGTGCAGCTCGCGTCGATGCTTCGCTACGCGGTCGGTGTCGTCCCGCTCGACGCCTACCAGGTCGATTTCGGCAAGGTCGGGACGCCAAGTGTGGTGGTGCAGGACCTCACCGACGCGCTCACGAAAGCGATCGAGGAGCTCACCCGCCCGGTCGACGCGATCAAACATCAGGCGAAGACGGTCACGGTCGGGATCTCGCGCTCGGACGAGACGTTGCTGCAGGTGGCGCTCGTGCGCGAGGTGCTCGCGGCCGGAACCGCACGCGACAGCCTGACCTACCGGGCGCTGCGCACACTGGTCGCGCTCGACAGCGCGGTCGAGTCGGTCATCGGTTGGACGAGATACCGCATCGAAGGAGATCCGGCACGCGGTCCGGCGACGGTACGGGTCGTCGACCGCGGCGGGATCGCACGCGACATTCCCTCCCGCACAGCCGACAGCCCGGCGCTGCGCGGCACCAAGCACCGCGTCGCGACCGAACGGGAAGTGACCGTCGCGCGCGGCTACGACCAGCGGATGCTGATCCATGTGCCCGAGGTGAAGGGCGCACAGACCACCGGCATCACACTGCTGCACGTGCGGATCCTCGACCGGCTCGCCGCCGATGCCGCCCGCCGAGTCCTCGAGGGATATCGCGACCGATATCAGGCCATCGCCGACCAGGTCACAGAGTTCGAACCGGTGATGCGCGACGACGTGCTCGGCAGGATCGGACTGGTCGAGCTCCTCACCGAGCCTGTCGTCCGGCTGGCCGACCACTGGAAGCAATAGGCGCGCCGACCGATGCAACCCGTGCTGACGCCGCTCGAAATGACAGCGGCCGATCAGCACGCCATCGCGACCGGCACACCGGAAGCTGCCCTCATCGACCGGGCCGGACGTGCCGTCGCACGTCACGCGCGGCGCATGCTCGGCGGCACCTACGGGCGCCGGGTCACGGTTGTCGCCGGCAAAGGCAACAACGGAGCCGACGGGCGGGTCGCGGCGCGGGAACTGCGAGCGTGGGGGGTCGGCGTCGACGAGCTGGTTCTTTCGTCCGGACCCGAAGACATCGCTGTCGCACGAGCCTTGGCGCGCGCCGACCTTGTCGTCGACGCCATGTACGGCACCGGCTTTCGCGGCCGGCTCGAAGGCGCAGCCGCGAAGATCGCGGCGTCGATGAACGCGTCGACCGTTCCTGTGCTCGCGGTCGACATCCCGTCCGGCGTCGACGGTAAGACCGGAGCCGCCTCCGACACCGCGGTGCGCGCCGACGAGACGATCTGCTTCGCGGCCTACAAGTCCGGGCTCATGTTCGCGCCCGCCAGCACGCTGGCGGGCGCGATCTTCGTCGCCGACATCGGGATCGACGTTGCCGGCAGGTCGCAGCTCGCGGTCTTCGACGCGACCGATCTCGCGCTCCCCCGTACCGATGCGGCCGCCCACAAATGGTCGTCGGGCTGTCTCGTTGTCGGCGGTTCGCAAGGCATGGTGGGCGCGCCGGTACTGGCCGGGAGTGCCGCACTGCGCTGCGGTGCAGGGATGGTGGTGTGCGCGGTGCCGGGCGCCGGCGCAGCGTCGCAGGTTTCGGGTGCCGAGCTCGTCGCGCGGGCGTTGCCCGTCACCACGAACGGCGCGCTCGCCGAAGACGCCGCGTCGACGGTGCTCAAGGAGATCTCACGGTTTCGTGTCCTCGCGATCGGCCCCGGACTCGGTCGCGACGACGAAACCCAGGCCGCGGTACGTCGGATCGTGACCGAGGCCGACATCCGCCTCGTGATCGACGCTGACGCCCTCAACGCGATCGCGCTTGCTCCGTCCGTCTTGGCGGCACGGCATGCGGCCGGGTTCCCGCCCGCGGTGCTCACCCCCCATGGCGGCGAGTACGCACGGCTCGCGGGTCGTCCGGTCGGCGACGATCGGGTCGTCGCCGCGCGCGACCTGGCCGCCCACCTGCACGCGATCGTGTTGCTGAAAGGTCCGGGTACCGTCATCGCCGCACCCGACGGACATGCGATCGTGAATCGGACCGGCGGACCGGCGCTCGCCACCGCGGGAACCGGCGACGTGCTCACCGGCGTGATCGCCGGTCTGCTCGCCCAGGGTGTCGAGCCGTTCGCGTCCGCGGCGACCGGCGCCTACGTGCACGGACGGGCCTCTACGGCGGCGCTGACCAGCCCTGACATCGTCGCTTCCGACCTCGTCGGTGCGCTACCCCGTACGCTGCAGGCGTTACGCGGCGGAGCTGATCCTTGGGAGAAGTGAATGTCGTCGAGCACTCGGGCGCCGGCGTGACGACCGCGTACCGTCCCGTCTGGGCGGAAATCGATCTCGGCGCGGTGCGCGCCAACGTCCACGCGTTGCGGGCCCACTGCGCTCCGTCCGGGGTGCTCGCCGTCGTCAAAGCCGACGGATATGGCCACGGCGCGGTTCCGGTCGCGCTCGCCGCACTCGAAGCCGGCGCGATCGGGTTGGGCGTCGCGCTCGTCGAAGAGGGAATCGAGCTGCGCGAAGCCGGCATCGAAGCACCCGTCCTCGTGCTCTCAGAGCCGGTACCTGAAGCGGCGCCGAGCGTCGTCGGCTACTCGCTCACACCGGTCGTGTACACCCTCGCCGGCATCGACGCCCTCGCCAAGGCCGTCGCCGACCGGGGCGCCCGAGACCGGCTCGGCGTCCACCTGAAGGTCGACACCGGAATGCATCGAGTCGGGTGCCGGTCCGACGAGGCGATCGACCTCGCCGCCCAAGTCGTCGACCGGCCCGAGCTGGTGTTCGACGGCGTCTGCACGCACCTCGCCGTCGCCGACGAGCCCGGCAATCCGTACACGGCCGAACAGCTCACACAGTTCGGTGCGGTGCTCGATGCGCTCCGAGCCCACGATCTGGCGACCGGCACCGTTCACGCCGCGAACACCGCGGGCGCGATCGATTGGCCGAACGCGCGTTTCGACATGGTGCGGGTCGGTATCGGCTGCTACGGCATCGCGCCGGCCGACGACCTCGAAGGACGGCTCGAGTTGGCCCCGGCCATGTCCGTGAAGGCGCGCGTGTCGCACGTCAAAGCGCTTCCGGCCGGCGCACGACTGTCGTACGGGCTGCGCTACGAGACCGACCGCGCGACTCGCGTCGCGACGGTACCGATCGGCTACGCCGACGGAGTGCCCCGCGAACTTCCCCATCACGGCGGGAACGCGATCGTGCGCGGTCGCCGCTGCCCGATTGCCGGCACCGTGACCATGGATCAGCTCATGCTCGACGTCGGCGACCTTGCCGTCGAAGTAGGCGACGAAGTCGTGTTGATCGGGCGGCAAGGCGACGAAGAAATCACTGCCGCTTCGTGGGCGCGTGCCATGCACACCATCGCGTACACGATCGTGTGCGGGATCGGTCCGCGTGTCCCGCGCGTCTACGTCCCGTGAGCCGGGCGCGGGCGCTCGCAAAGGTCGCCGGCGCCGCGCTCGGCGCCGCGGGCGGGCTCGCCGGCGCGAGCTACGCCGGGCAACGGCTCCTCGTGCGCCGACTCCAACACCGACCCGACGGCGACGCGGCGCGGGCGCTCGACGCTGCGATGTACCTCGACCGGCGACTCGCCGCGTTCGACGGCGGATCGATCTATCTCGTGGAGTCAGGTGACGGACCACCAATCGTGCTTTCGCACGGCGTCACCAATTCGATCCGCACATGGTTCCATCAGCTCGAGTCGCTCCCGTCTTTCGGGTTCCGCACGATCGCGTTCGACCACCGCGGCCACGGACACTCCGAGCTCGGAAGCGCCGGACACTCGGTGGAGAACCTCGCACAAGACATGCGCAGCGTCGTCGAAGGTCTCGACTTGCGCGGTGCGGTCCTGGTCGGCCATTCGATGGGCGGCATTGCGGTGGAGGCGTTCGTGACCCGCTTCGCCGACATCGCCGCCGAACGCGTCGCGGGCATCGTGCTGCTCTCGACGTTTGCCCGGACGCCGCTCGGCTCGCCTTCCACCCGAACGAAGCGTCGCATCGAACAGATCACGAACCACGCCCCCGACCTGAGCTGGATCTGGTCGTCGCCGAACCTCGGTTTCCTCGTGGCGCGGCTCGGCTTCGGTCGGGATCCGCACCCCAGCCATGTCGAACTCGTCCGCCAAATGTTGCGCGACTGCCCGCCCAGCACCCGTCTGGAGGCACCGCGGGCGCTGGTCGGGCTCGACCTCACCGGCGATCTCCCGAACGTCCACATCCCGACGATGGTCGTCGTCGGAACCGCCGACATCCTCACCCCGCCCGCGCAGGCGCGCCTGATCGCGCGGCTGATACCGGACGCACGACTTGAGGTGTTTCCCGGCGGCGGCCACATGTTGATGCTTGAACGCACCGACGAGCTCGATCGCCTGATCGTCGACTTCGCACGCGAGGTCGGCGCCCGCCCGGCCGGTACCGACGGTCAACACCCGCCCGGCGCCGTCGACGTCGCGCGCTGACCCGCATGTTCGTGATCCCGGTCGCGGGCCTGCGCGTCGGTCATTGGACCGGCGCGGGGACCGGCGTCACGGTGGTGCTCCCACCCGAAGGGACGGTCGGTTCCTGCGAGGTGCGCGGGGGGGCGCCCGCGACGCGCGAACTGGCGTTGCTCGAACCGGGACGCACCGTGAACCGGGTCGACGCGGTCGTGCTCGCCGGAGGCTCGGCGT
>Ga0182024_10016519_pt1 | contig 13992 bp, 13 predicted proteins | sample P32metaG_FD_120480 | JGI IMG/M metagenome (GOLD analysis project Ga0182024, IMG submission 120480) | Permafrost microbial communities from Stordalen Mire, Sweden - P3-2 metaG (Illumina Assembly) | ecosystem: Environmental > Terrestrial > Soil > Wetlands > Permafrost | place: Sweden: Stordalen... | reverse complement strand
GCAGACCTGGGCGGCGTCGGCCATCATCGCGGGGTCGCAGCCCACCAGCTGGGCGGCGACCGGCGCCACGTCGCCGGGGAAATCGAGGAGATGCAGCGCCGCGTCGGTGCTCCGGACCACCGCTTCGGCGGCGACCATCTCGGTCGACACCAGGCCGGCGCCGAACTCGCGGCACAGGGCACGGCAGGGCGCGTCGGTGATACCCACCATGGGCGCGACCAGCACCGGTGAGGAGAGTTCGAGACCGCCGACCCGAACTGGACCGACGGCCGTCGCCGCGACTGCCATCCCCGCATGGTACGGGGCAGGTCGGCCCGGCTCAGCGATTCTGGTCGTGGATGAGCCGGAGCCCGTGGAGCGTCAGCCGCTCGTCGACGATGTCGATCGCCGGGATGAGCCTCGCCAGCGAAGGCGCCAATCCCCCCGTGGCGATGACCTTGGGCTGCCCCTCCATCTCCTTGCGGAACCGCCCGACGAGCCCCTCGACCAGGCCGACGTAACCGAATACGATCCCCGACTGCATGCTCCCGGTCGTCGAATGGCCGATCGCCTCCACCGGAGCAGTGAGCTCGACCCGGATGAGCATCGCCGCATGGTTCACCAGGGCATCGTGGCTGAGCTGGATGCCGGGCGCGATCGCGCCGCCGAGGTAGTCCCCTCTGGCGTCGATGGCGTCGAAGGTCGTCGCCGTTCCGAAGTCGACGACGATGGCGGGCCCCTGATACAGGTGGTGAGCCGAGATCGCGTTCGCGATCCGGTCGGCACCCACGCGCCGGGGATCGTCGTACTGGATGCGGATGCCCGTCCGCGTCCCCGGCCCGACGATCATCGGCGGCTGGTTGAAGTAGGTGTGGGAAAGTTCATCGATGCTTCGCGCGAGCGTGGGAACCACGCTGCTGACCCCCACGGCGCTGACCTGCGCCGGCGACAGGTCACGCTGTCCGAGCAGATCGACGACCACGAGCCCGAGCTCGTCGCCAGTGAAGCGATCGTCGGTGTGGATCCGGAAATCGGCGACGAGCTGCTCGCCGTCGAAGACCCCGACCACGATGTTGGTGTTCCCGACGTCGATCGCGAGCAGCATGGCGGCGAGTGTAGGCATCATCGGCCCGTGATCGCGCTCCTCGACATCGGCGGCACCAAGATCGCGGCCTCCGCAGGGCGCGGCGCGGCGATCGGCGCGGTTCGGCGGATCCCGACGCCCGTCGAGTCCCCGCTCGCGACGCTGCGCGGGTTGGTCGAGGGGGTGATGGGCGGCGTTCTCCCCGAGGCGATCGCGATCTCCGCGCCGGGCCCCTTCGACCGGACGACCGGGGCGCTGCGCAACCCGCCGGGCATGCCCGGCTCCTGGCACGGGCTGGAGATGGCGTACCTGCTCGGTCAGCGCTTCGACTGCCCGGTCTTTGTCGAGAACGATGCCAATTGCGCCGCGCTCGCCGAGGCCCGCCTCGGCGCCGGCGCGGGTCACCGCACCGTCGTGTACTGGACGGTCTCGACGGGAATCGGGTGCGGCGTGGTGCGCGACGGCCGGATCGTCGTCGGCAGGCACGACACGGAGGGGGGCCACATGGTGCTCTGGCCGGCATGGCTCGGCGGACCCCCCTGCCACTGCGGTGGCGCCGGCTGCCTCGAGGCGCTGGCCAGCGGGCGAGCCATCGCACGCAGGTACGGGATCGCCCCCGAGCACCTGAGCGATCCCGACGCCTGGGTCGAGGTCGGCCGCTGGATCGGGCTCGCCACCGTCAACGTCACCACCGTGCACGATCCCGACGTGGTCATCTTCGGCGGTGGCGTCTGCGCCAGCTGGGGCCGGTTCGCCCCCTCACTGTTCGAGACGATCCAGCGCTACCTGCTTCTCCAGCCACAGCCCGAGATTGCCCGCGGCACGCTGGGCGAGGATCGATCTCTCCTGGGTGCCCTGCTCGTCGCCGAGGACAACGGCGAGGACCCGGCGAGACTGCTGACGGCGCGGTAGGCTACGGCGCCATGCCCTCGGTCCACCTCGTGTGCGACAGCACCGCCGACCTCGACCCGGCCTTTCGCGCCGCTCACACGGTGCGGGTGGTGCCCCTCAAGGTGATCTTCGGCGATCAGACCTTCGCCGACGGAGTCGACATCACCGCCGAGGATTTCTACGCGAGGCTGGCCGCCCCGGGTCCATTCCCGCGAACCTCACAGCCCACACCGGCGGAGTTCGAGGACGTCTTCCGGGAGCTGGGTGCGGACGGTGGCGCGATCGTCTGCACCACCATCTCCGCCGACCTCAGCGGCACCTATGCATCCGCGATCCAGGCGCGAGCGGCGCTGCCCGAGCTGGACATCCGCGTGGTCGACACCCGCAGCGTGGCGGTCGGTCACTACGCCGCCGTGCGCGAGGCGGTGCGGGTCATCGAAGCAGGCGGCGACGCCGACCGGGTGGTGGCCGCGATCGCGGCGGTCGGGAGCACCGACAAGGTGCTCTTTACGGTCGAGACCCTCGAGTTCCTGCGGCGCGGCGGACGCATCGGCGGGGCGCGGGCGTTGCTCGGCTCGGTGCTCGACATCAAGCCGATCCTGGAGATCCGCGACGGGGTCATCGAGGCGGTGGGGCGGGTCCGGACGTATCCGCGCGCGATCGACCGCGTCGTCGACGAATGCAGGAAGGCGGCCTCGGCGTGGGGCGGCGCCGAGCTGGTGGTCGCCCATGCCAACCGCCCGCGGATCGCCGCCGAGCTCGTCGAGCGGATGCGACCGCTCGTCTCGGGCGAGCCGGCGCTGACCGTCGTCGGCCCGGTGGTGGGGTGCCACAGCGGACCGGGCGCGACCGGCGTGGGATTCCACAAGCCCATCGCCTGAGCTGGGCGCCGGTCAGACCCGCTTGTGCTGCGACGCTTCGGCGTCGACGTTCAACTCGGCTTCGAGAAGCGTCATCGCCTTGACGAAGAACGCGCGTTCGTCGGGGCTCAGCACTCGCAAGCGCGTTCGTCGGGTTAGCATTCCCGCTCAGGTTGAACGCGTGAGAAACATCGCCACGATCAACGCCACGGACGAGGGAACCGCGGTCCAGGGCGTCGACGCCGACGAGGCCGGGAGGAGAGCCCAGATCGTCCGCGCCGCGGCTACGGTCCTGGGCCGCCAGGGCTACGCGGAGACCTCCCTCAAGGACGTCGCTCGTGAGGCGAAGGTCGCGCCCGGACTCCTCCATTACTACTTCGAATCGAAGGAGGAGCTGCTCCTCGAGGTGGTGACGGTGACCGAACGGCAGATGGTCGCCAGCTGGAAGGCGGTGGTCGAAGCGGTGGACGATCCGCTGGAACGCATCGTGACCGGTCTCGACCACGCCGAGGCCCGCTGCGCCGATCAGCCCGAGTTCTTCCGCATGCTCATCGACCTCTACACGGTCAGCCTGAGCAGCCCCGCGCTCCGAGTGCGCTGTGCAGCGCTGCGCACCCACCTCATGGACGAGGTCGAGGTCGAGCTGCGCCAGGTGCTCGGGCGGCTGCCTGCGTATTCGCTGGTTTCCCCGCGCGAGCTTGCCGGCGCAATCCTCAGCGCGATCGACGGCATCGCGCTCTCGGGCCTGGTGGCGCAGCAGCAGGCTGCAGCCCCGTTCCGCGCCCTCAAGGTGCTCCTGCTCTCGCTGGTGGTGACGGCCTACGTGACCGCCGGTCAGGAGCCGCCGATCGCGCGCCTCGGGGAGATGCTCAGCCGCCACCCCTGAGGCGCGGGGCGATCAGCCGGCGCCGACCGGAAGCGGCGGGAGGATCGCCACGGTCGCCCCGATCGGGCCCGGCTCCTCACCCTCGGCGCGACCCCAGAAGCGCGAGAACCTGCCGTCGTATCCGACTGCGAGGCCCCCGTGAAACGAGATCGGCACGTCGTCCCAATGCGGGGTGTGCCCGTGGACCACTCGCCGCACCCCGAAGTGGTCGAGGTACCGGCGCAGGCGCTCCGGGTCGTCGAAGCCGTGCCTCCCGATGGTGTAGCGAAGGGCCTGGAATGCGCCGCCCGTGGTGGCGAGCCAGGCGCGCACCGCCGAGTTGACCGCGTCGACGGTGTCGCCGATCTCGGCGTAGCGGTCGTCGTCGGTGTGCTGCGCCAGGGTGCCGTCCTCGAGCTCGACGAGAAACGGAAGCGCTCGCAGCCATGCCTCGAGCTCGGCGTCCGACGCCACCGCGTTGAGGTCGGCCCAGTCGCCACGCCGGCTCAACCACAGATCCTCGATGCTCAGCCCGTCGCGGGTGCGCCAGGCGCCGAGCTGGTCACCGCCGCGCGATCGCTCGACCATCACCAGCAGGAAGAGGTCGTGGTTGCCGAGCACGGAAGACGAGTTGCGACGGGTCATGGCGAGCCTGGCCGCGGCCGCACCGCCACCCGCGCCGGGTTCACCGCCCTGGAAGAAGTCGCCGAGGAAGACCGTGTCCACCTCGTCCTCCGGGTACGGCTCGAGCGCCTGCCGGAGCCGGTCCACGTCACCCTGGACATCGCCGACGATGAGGGTGGCTCGGGTCACGGATCTCAGGATACGTTCGGTCGCCGGTTCAACCGCCCGCCGCGGTCCTCCGGGTGCGGGCGATCAGTGCGCGGGCACGAGTGAGTTGCCGGGTGACCGAGCGGGGCCCGGGACCCCCCGGGACATCTCGGCGGCGGAGCGCCGCATCAGGGTCGAAGAGCTCGAGCACGCTCGGATCGAAGCGATCGGAGGCCGCCCGCCACTCACCGAGGCCGACATCCGCGAGCGTTCGCCCGGCGGCGACCGTCCGCGCCACCACCGCACCGACAATGCCGTGCGCTTCCCGGAAGGGCACGCCGTTGGCGACGAGGTGCTCGGCCACGTCTGTCGCCTGGAGCGCGGGGTCGGATGCCGCTCGGCGCATCGCGTCGATGTCGAACTGCACGACGGTGATGAGCTCGGTGAGCATGCGGACCGTGGCCGCGGTCGTGTCGACCGCGTCGAAGAGCGGCTCCTTGTCCTCCTGGAGATCGCGGTTGTACGTGAGGGGCAGCCCCTTGAGCATGGTGAGCAGGGCGACGAGATCACCGATGACGCGACCACTTCTTCCCCGCGCGAGCTCGGCGACATCGGCGTTCTTCTTCTGCGGCATCAGGGACGAGCCGGTGGCGTGGCTGTCGGGAAGGCTCGCAAAACCGAACTCCGCGCTCGACCAGAGCACCAGCTCTTCGCCGAGGCGCGAGCCGTGCACCATGGTCAGCGCGCAGGCGGCGGTGATCTCGACAGCGAAATCCCTGTCGGCGACAGCGTCCATGCTGTTGGCGGCGATCCGCCCGAAGCCGAGCTCGCCGGCCACGCGGTCCCGGTCGAGCGGCAGCGTCGATCCGGCGAGGGCGCCGCTTCCCAGGGGAAGCTCGTCGCAGGCGGCGCGTGCCGCGCCGAGGCGCAGGGCGTCACGCGCGAACATCTCGACGTAGGCGAGCAGATGGTGCGCGAGCGACACGACCTGGGCGCGCTGCAGATGCGTGTACCCGGGCATCGGCGCCGTGCGATGCTCCGCCGCTCGCGTCACCACTGCCTCCTGCAATCCGGCAATCGCGACCAGCAGATCGGTGCAGGCACGCCGCGCCCACATGCGGAGATCGGTCGCGACCTGGTCGTTGCGGCTTCGCCCGGTGTGGAGCATGCCCGCGACCGGTCCGGACAACTCGAAGAGCCGGCGTTCCACCGCCGTGTGGATGTCCTCATCGCCGGGGGCCACCACGAACGTGTCGCCCGACAGTTCCGCCGCGATGGCGCGCAGCCCCGCGTCGATGGCGCGATGCTGCGCGACGGTGAGCACGCCGATGCTGCGCAGCATACGTGCGTGAGCGCGCGATCCGGCGACGTCGTCGGCGCCGAGACGGCGATCGACGGCGAGGCTCGATGTGTATGCCTCGACGCGTTCCGAGGTCGGTGCGCTCAGCCGGCCCGCCCAGACCTTCGGTGCGCGCGCGGCGCGCGCCCGCCGGTCAGGCGTCGCCACGCCGTCGCGTGCGCCGCTCGACGTGGAGTGGTGCGCTGTCGTCGAGTGCTCCCTGCACACGCGTCTGGGTGCGCAGCGGCAGGCCGAACAGTTCGATGAAGCCGCGCGCCGCCGCATGATCGAACGTGTCGCTCACGCGGTCATAGGTCGCGAGATTGTTGCTGTAGAGCGATCGGTCCGCGCGCCGTCCGACGACCTGGGCGACGCCGTCCTCGAGTCGCATCCGTACGGCCCCGGTCACATGCACCTGCGTCTCCTGGACGAACGCGTCGAGCGCGGTGCGCAGTGCTGAGAACCAGAGACCGTCGTAGACGAGCCGCGCCCACTCGTCGCCGACGATGCGCTGGAATCGCGCGACGTCGCGCGTGATCGTCAGGCTCTCGAGCGCGTGATGTGCCGCGTGCAGCGTGACCGCTGCCGGTGCCTCGTAGACCTCGCGAGACTTGATGCCCACGAGGCGGTTCTCCACATGGTCGATGCGGCCGATGCCGCATGCACCGGCGGTGGTGTTGAGCTCCCCAACCAATCGATCGCCTTCGAGCCTTCGGCCGTCGATGGAGACCGGGACACCGCGCTCGAATCCGATCTCGACGACCACACCCGGGGCATGGTCATGCGCGGTCCACTCATAGACATCGTCCGGTGGTTCGACCCATGGGTCCTCGAGCACGCCGGCCTCGATGCTGCGGCCCCAGAGGTTCGCATCCACAGAATACGGAGACGCCCTGGTGACCGGGACCTCGATGCCGTGCTCGGCGGCGTACTCGAGCTCCTGCGGGCGCCCCATGTCCCAGTCGCGAACCGGCGCGACCACGCGAAGCTCCGGCGCGAGCGCGCCGACGGCGACGTCGAACCGCACCTGGTCGTTGCCCTTCCCAGTGCATCCATGGGCGACGGCGGTCGCGCCCTCCTCGCGTGCGACGTCGACGAGCAACTTGGCGATGAGCGGGCGCGCCAGCGCGGTCGCGAGCGGATAGACACCCTCGTAAAGCGCACCGGCCGCGAGGGTTGGAAAGCAGAAGGCGTCGACGAAGATACGGCGGGCGTCGGCGACGTGAGCACTCAGCGCACCGGTGCGCAATGCGCGGGCCACGACGGCGTCGACGTCCTTAGACTCACCGAGGTCCGCCGTCAGCGTGATCACGTCGTAGCCGAGCTCCTCCTGCAGCCAGCGGCTCGCCACCGAGGTGTCGAGGCCGCCGCTGTAGGCGAGCACGCAGCGCTCGCGGACGGTCACGCGTCCTCCTCCGACATCGAGTTGAGACGAAGCAGCAGACGCTGCGCGGCGGGGCGCGACCGCGCGATCACCAGCACCGTGTCATCACCGGCGATGGTGCCCGCAACCTCCTCGAATCGCGAACCGTCGAGGGCGCCACCCACCAGCGGTGCGCATCCCGGCGCGGTGTGCACGATGCCGAGGAGATCGACGAATTCGATGCCCTGGACGTGCTCGCGGATCGCGTTGCGCAGTCGCTGCATAGTCTGCTCCACGTCGAGCTCCGCGACCGGCGCCATGTAGCGGGGGCCGGCATCGTCGTGGACGCGGAGCAGGCCGAGCTCGCGGATATCGCGACTCACCGTAGCCTGGGTGACCGGGAACCGTCTGCGGTTGAGCTCGGCGACAAGGTCCTCCTGGGTACGGATCACCCCACCCCGAACCAGTGCGAGGATGGCGCGATGGCGCGCCGGTTTCGCCGCCGGACCGATCACGCGGGCGGTGGTCGCGCTCATGCGCCGGCGCCGGACCCGGCCACGGCGTCAAAGGCGCGGCTCAGGCGCAGCACCGCCTCATCGACCTCGTCGCGGGTGATGACCAGCGGTGGGACCAGCCGCAACGTGCGCTCGCCGATCGCATTGACGATCAGTCCCTCGTCCAACGCGGCGGCGACGACGTCGCGGGCGACGTCGCGGCTCAGCCCGATCCCCAGCATCAGGCCCCGGCCGCGCACCCCGGCGATCGGCGCGCCGCGGTCGGCAAGCGCGCTCAGCGACTCGGCGAGGTAATCGCCGACCTCGGCGGCGTGCTCGACCAGACCCTCGCTCTCCACCGCCTGCATCACCGCAACCGCAGCGGCGCAGGCGAGCGGCCCGCCTCCGAACGTCGAGCCGTGGTCACCCGGCTCGAAGACGTCAGCGCGAGGCGCCGCCAGGATCGCGCCGATGGGGACGCCGCCTCCGAGCGCCTTGGCGACGGTCATGATGTCCGGCGCCGCGTCCTCGTGCTGGTAGGCCCACCAGCGGCCGGTGCGTCCCATGCCGGTCTGGATCTCGTCGAGGATGAGGAGCACGTTGCGCTCATCGCACAGCCGCCGGATCGCCGCGAGCCGCCCCGGCTCGAGCGGGATCACGCCGCTCTCCCCCTCGATGGGCTCGAGCATCACCGCGCAGGTCGCGCTGTCGATGGACTGCTCGAGTGCTTCGAGGTCGCCGTAGGGGATGTGCACGAACCCTTTCGGCAGCGGCTCGAACTGCTTGCGGTAGCGGGGGTTCGCGGTGGCCGCAAGCGCACCCATGGTGCGTCCGTGGAACGCGCCCTGCGCGCAGACGATGACGTGCGCACCGTCGCGATGCATCTTCCCCCACTTGCGCGCCAGCTTGATGGCGCCCTCGTTTGCCTCGGCTCCGCTGTTGCAGAAGAAGACGCGCGACGGGAAGGCAGATGCGACCAAGAGCTCGGCGAGCTCGAGCTGCGGCTCCGTGTAATAGAGGTTGCTCGTGTGCATGAGCGTCGCCGCCTGGCCGGCAATCGCGTCGCGCAACGCCGGGTGATTGTGGCCGAGGACATTCACGGCGATGCCGGCGACCACGTCGAGGAGCTCGCGCCCGTCGTCGGTGGTGACCCACACACCGTGGCCGCTGCGCAGGGTGATCGGCTGGCGCTGATAGGTGTCCATGAGCGCGGTCTTCGCGCGCTCTGCCGGGGTGCGTCCGGCAGGCGCGCCGGCGTGTGTGCTCATGGCGTGGCGGTCCTGGTCAGCATGGTGCCGACGCCACGCTCGGTGAGCACCTCGAGGAGCAGGGCATGGGGGACACGCGCATCGATGATGTGGGTCGCGCAGCCGCCGTCGGTGGCTCGGATGGCAGCCTCGACCTTGGGGATCATCCCGTCACGGATGACTCCCGCGGCGAGGAGCTCCCGACCGCGAGCGGCGTCGAGCGCGCTGATCAGGTTGCCGTCCCCGTCACGCACGCCCTCAACGTCGGTCATGAGGATGAGCTTGCTCGCGTCCAGCGCAACCGCGACCTCGGCGGCAACCGTGTCGGCGTTCACGTTGTACGCATGACCGTCGTAGCCGAGACCGATCGACGCCATGACCGGGATGCGCCCCTGCTCGAGGATGGCCATGATCGGCTCTGCATTGACCTGCACGACATCGCCGACGAACCCGAGGTCGGCGCCGTCCGCACCGGAGCGCGGACGGACCAGCAGGGTCGGGCCGTCCTCACCGGAGAGCCCGATCGCCCCTGCACCGAGCGTATGGATGCGCGCGACGATGTCGGGCCCGATCTTGCCGGTCAGGACCATCTTGGCGATCTCCATGGTCGGCGCATCGGTGACGCGGAGCCCGTTGACGAACCGGGTCTCGATCCCCATGCGCTCCTGCCACGCGCTGATCTCCGGGCCACCGCCGTGCACGATCACCGGTCGCATGCCCACGAAGCGCAGCAGCACCACGTCCTCGAGCACCGAATCAAGATCCGCCACGGCGCTCGCCGCACCGCCGACCTTGATGACCAGGATGTGCCCGGCGAAACGCTTGATGTAGGGCAGTGCTTCGATGAGCACCTCGGCACGATGGATCTGCTCGTCGATGGTCTGTTCAGGCATGGTGGTTGTGGTGGTTGCTCCGTATCAGGTGGTGTAGTCGGCGTTGATGCGCACGTAATCGACGGAAAGGTCGCAGCCCCACGCGTGACCCGCACCGTCGCCCGCTCCAAGGTCGATGACGATGTCGAGTCGGGGATGCGAGAGGGCAACGCGGATTCGCTCGGAGTCGACCGGTTCGGGAGCGCCACGATCGAAGACCACGAGACCGCCGATCGCGACCCGGCACCGATCGAGGGTGAAGGTGGCACCGCTGCGGCCGAGGGCGGCGACGATGCGGCCCCAGTTGGGGTCGCCACCGTGGATGGCCGTCTTCACCAGTGAGCTCTGGGCGACGACACGCGCGGCGATGCGCGCCTGGCCGGCATCTGCGGCACCGCTGACAGCGACACGGAAGTGACGCGTCGCTCCCTCGGCATCAGCGACCAGCTGCTCGGCGAGCGAATCGCAGACCTCGAGGAGCGCGGCCTCGAAATCTGCAAGCGCGCTCGATCCCGCGGCCAACGTCGCGCCACCCGCGGCGCCGTTGGCGAGCAGGATGCAGGAGTCGTTGGTCGACGTATCGCCGTCGACGGTGACGCAGTTGAACGTGCTGTCCGTGACGCGCGACAGCACCGGCTGCAGCAGCGCCATGTCGATGGGTGCATCGGTGGTGAGGAACGCCAGCAACGTCGCCATGTCAGGGTGCAGCATCCCAGCACCTTTCGCAGTGCCGCCGATGGTGTACGTGACCCCACCGGCGACGAACGTGGCCTCCGCCACCTTTGCGAGAGTGTCGGTGGTCATGATCGCTCGGGCGACATCGCCTCCTGCTGACGGCGAGATCGCGAGCGCGGCAGCGCGGATGCCTCGCACGACGCGGTCCATCGGCATCGGCCGGCCGATCACCCCGGTGCTGCACACGAGGACGTCGCTCGGATCGAGGTCGAGCGCATCGCCTGCGGTGGTGCACATCACCAGCGCATCGCGGAATCCCTGCGCGCCGGTGCACGCGTTGGCATTGCCGGCATTCACCACCACCGCGGAGATCGGTGTCCCGCGGCGCAGCGTCAACTGGGAGATGACCACCGGTGCCGCTTTGACGGTGTTGCGCGTGAAGACACCCGCAGCGGCCGCAGGCGTGTCCGACCGGATCACCGCCAGGTCGGTGCGTGTCTCGTCCCCATCGCCGCGGATCCCCGCAGCGGCGACGCCGCCGCGAAATCCCTGTGGAGCGCACACGCCGGCGCGTGCCTGCTGCGCGACCGTCGCGCTCATGGCCACAGCACGCGGGACTCCAGCCCGGCCGTCTCGTCGAACCCGAAGCGGACGTTCATGGCGTGCACCGCCTGTCCCCCGCCGCCCTTGCCGAGGTTGTCGATTGCGACGGTGATGACCGCGATGCCGTCCTGCCAGCCGAAATGGATCGCGGCACGGTTGGTCCCGGTCACGCTCTTGGTCGCCGGAGGCTCGTGGACGTGGTCCAGGAACGGGCTGGTGTCGCAGAAGTCCGCATACAGCTCGTGAAGATCGGCCTCGGTCACGCCCGGACGCGGGCGGAGGTACGCGGTCGCGAGGATGCCTCGGGTCATGGGAATCAGGTGGGGGACGAACGTGAACTGGACATCCCCGTCGGCGGCGTCGCGGAGCTGCTCAAGCATCTCGGACTTGTGGCGGTGTCCCGCGACACCATACGCATGCACCGACTCGTTGACCTCCGCAAAGAGATTGGCGACCTTCGCCTCACGCCCCGCGCCGCTGACCCCGCTCTTGGCGTCGACGACGATGTCCGGCTCGATCAACCCCGCGCGCAGCGGCGGGACGCACGCGAGCAGCGTGGCAGTCGGATAGCACCCGGGCACCGAGATGAGATTCGCGCAGGCCAGCCGATCGCGCTGGAGCTCGACCATTGCGTACACCGCCTCATCGAGCAGATCCGGCGAGGGATGCTCGACTCCGTACCAGCGACGATAGGCGGCCGCGTCGTGGAGGCGGAAGTCCGCCGAGCAGTCGATGACCGTCGCCCCGCCCGCGAGCCAGCCCGGCGCCAGCGAGGCCGCCACCGTGTGCGGCAGCGCGGCCATCACGACGTCGGCCGAACCGGGGTCGAGGCTGTCCTCGATGACCAGGTCGACCTGGCTCCCGGGTACCACGTCCGAGTAACGCTTACCGGCGCTGCTGTGCCCGAGCACGCGGGTGAGCTCGACATCCGGATGAGCGGCGAGCAGGGCCGTGCACTGCATGCCGATGTAGCCGGTGGAGCCGACCACGGCGGCGCGAAGCGGTGTTGTCTGAGCCATCGGCGAGTAGTATACGGTCAGGCTGCATACTTATGCAGCCTGACCGCCTGCGCATCAGCGCTTGCGCAGTCCCTTGACACCGAGCGTGCGCTTGCGGGCGCGCTCGATGTTCACCGCGGCACCCACCAGGGCGAGGTGTGTGAACGCCTGTGGGAAGTTCCCGAGGAGATGTCCGCTGCGCACGTCCACCTCCTCGGAGAACAGGCCGAGGGGCGAGCTGAAGTGGAGCAGGCGCTCGAATCGGCGCTCGGCCTCCTCGAGGTCACCGATGTGCGCGAGCGCGTCGACGAGCCAGAAGGAGCTGAGAAAGAACGCGCCTTCCTCGCCGCGCAGCCCGTCCTCGCTCTCGTCCATGCGATATCGGTTGACCAGCACCCCCTCTCCGAGGTGTTGCGCGATCGCGCGCACCGTTGAGTGGAGGCGCGGATCCTTGTCGCGGAGAAAGCGCACCTGGAGCATGCGGAGGATCGAGGCGTCGAGCGCGTCGCTGTCGAACTCCTGCGCGAATGAGCGGCGGTGCTCCGAGTAACCGCGCGAGGTGATGGCACGATGGATGCGCAGACGCGCTCGACGCCACGCCACCTTGTCGTACGGGAGACCGTAGCGATCGGCAATACGGATGCCCCGGTCAACCGCGACCCAGCACATCAACTTGCTGTACACGTACTGGCGCCGCTCGCTGCGCACCTCCCAGATCGAGGAGTCGGGCTCCTCCCAGCGGCGAATCGCGATCTCAACGATGTTGCTGAGCTCCTCCCAGAGCGACTGACTGACGACGCTGCCTCCAAAGCGTGCGAAGACGTAGGCACTGTCGAGCACCTCGCCGTACACGTCGAGCTGCAGCTGGTTGACCGCTGCATTGCCGATACGCACCGGCCTGGAGTCGCGATAGCCCTCGAGGTGGTCGAGGATGCGTTCGGGCGCATGCGCGTTTCCACTCAGGTCGTAAAGGTTGGGGATGTCCGTTGATTTGCGATCGGCGAGATGCCGGTGTGTGAGCCAGTCGAAATAGGCGGTTGCCTCACCGGTGAGTCCGAGCTGAAAGAAGGCGTAGAGCGTGAAGGCCGCGTCGCGCAACCAGGTGAATCGATAGTCCCAGTTGCGCATACCGCCGATGTCCTCGGGGAGGCTCGTGGTCGGTGCGGCGATGATCGCGCCGGTCGGCGCATAGGTCATGAGCTTCAGCGCGAGCGCCGATCGCCAGACATGCTGCTGATACGGGCCGTGGTAGTCGACCTGGCCGACCCATTGCCACCAGTAGCGCTGACTCTCGCGCAGCATCGCTCGGGCACGTTCGACGCTCCAGGGTCTGGCTTGACACTTCCCCGCCACGCCGCTGTGCAGGGCGAAGGCAACAGCGTCGGTGGCGCGCATGTGAAAGCTGTCGTCGGGGCCGTCCAGCTCGACGGTCGAGCTCAGGCACAGATGGAGCTTCTGGGCATTCGCATGGAGTTGCCCATCCTCGAAGCTGAGCGTCACCGGCAGGCGTGCGAACCCTGGCGCGGGATCGAACACATGGTGCATGGTCATCTCGCCGGCGAGGCACTCTACCAGCCTGATCACGCGGGCATGGTTGTGGGGCCGTGCGTGCTGGACGACGCTGTGCTCGTCGACCGGCATGAAATCAGTCACCACCACCACGCCGGTCCCGGTGGCGAAGACGGTGTCGAGGAGATTCGTCCGGTCGCGATAGCGCTGGTGCACCTCGTGCGGCTCGTCCGGATGGAGCTGCCAGCTCCCACCCCGCCCCGCGTCGAGGATCCGGCCGAACACGGCGTCATCGTCGAACCGAGGCAGGCAGAGCCAGTCGATGCTGCCGTCGACCCCGACCAGCGCGGCGGACCGGCAGTCGCCGATCAGCCCATAGGCCCCGATCGGGAGATACCCGTCGATCCGCTCGTGCGAGACGGTGCGACCCTTGGGCTCCTTG
>Ga0182024_10016518_pt1 | contig 13993 bp, 10 predicted proteins | sample P32metaG_FD_120480 | JGI IMG/M metagenome (GOLD analysis project Ga0182024, IMG submission 120480) | Permafrost microbial communities from Stordalen Mire, Sweden - P3-2 metaG (Illumina Assembly) | ecosystem: Environmental > Terrestrial > Soil > Wetlands > Permafrost | place: Sweden: Stordalen... | reverse complement strand
GTTCGTTTGGCACAGGTTCGTTTGGCACAGGTTCGTTTGGCACAGGTTCGTTTGGCACAGCACTCTCAGCCCGCAATGCACGCTCTTTTCGCCGGCGTTTTTCGGCAAGCCCCAGCCAGCAACCCGCGCCCACCGGCATCGGGAGCCAGAAACTGAACAACCGGTAGAGCAGCACGGCCGCAACCGTCGGGGCCTTGCCGCCGCCGAAGGCTACGAGCGCGATCGTCAGGCTCCCTTCGACCACGCCGAGGCCTCCAGGCGTGATCGGGAGGTTTACTGCCAGCTGGCCGCCGCAGTACGCGAGAAGCAAGCCCTGCCATGGGACGGGGGCTCCAACTGCAAGGAAGGCTGCCGCAAGACAAGTACAGTCCGCCAGCCAGCTCGTCGTGCCCGCTAGAGCAGCCTCGGCCCACTCACGCCGGGTCGGGGCAAACGCTCTCGTCCTTTCGAGGACGACCGCGAGAGGCTCGCTGAGCTGACCGGGCTCACGGTGAAGACGCCTTTCGAGAACGGCTACGAACCTGTAAGCCAGCCGGAACAACCGTCCCCGCATGGCCCAGGCGATCACGACCAGCAGGACCACCACGAGCACCCCGACTATCGCCCCGACAAGGTCGAACGTGGTACCCAACGACGCAGCCATCGACAGGCCGATGCCCGCGAGCGCTGCCAGGGTGGCAAAGGACACCGCCCCCGAAGCGAGTACCACCCAGCCGGAAAGAACTTCGTCGGCCCCCAGCCACTGGTACTGGCGAAAGTTGTACACGCCGGCGAACGCGGCGCCAACGGGGAGCGCCGACTGGATCGCGCTCGCGGCGAAGGTGATGGCCGTAAGTCGCCCGAGGCGCGCGGGCACTTGCCCGGCGCGCAACAGGACCCTTTCGACGGAGGCCAAAGACGTATAGCACCCAAGTTCGGCGACCGCTGCGAGCGCGAGCCACCCCCAGCGCAGCTGCGTGAGGTACGCGCTCGCGCCTGAAAGCTCGCTCGATTTCCCTTTGACGACCCATACCGCGACGCCCAGGAGCGCGAAGCCGGCGACGATACGGAATGGGCGCCAGAGGCGGCGAAGCTGGTGCTTACTTGGCCATCCCATGTCTGGGACATCTTGGCACCGCCCCGCTACAACCTCGGTGACTGCCCGACGGTCAAGGAACGCTCGAGGAGGCCCGACCGAGAGATGCTCGGGTCGAGCCCCAAGTCACGCTCCAGTGCACACGAAGCGATGATCTCTGCCCAATGCCGGCGCTTTGCGGCGGCCAGCGGGCGAGGGCCGGCGCGCTCGAGCATCGCCTCGTCGGGCCAGCAGGTCGAAAGCTCGATTAGCCCGGCCCTGCGCCTGGCTGCCGCCCCGGCCGGCCCGGCGCTCGGCATCCCTGGGCCGGCCAGGGTCACCCACGCTCCTTTCACTCGGGCCGCGCGGCTGGCCAGCTCGGTCGGGTCGCCCAGCACTACAAGGCTCTGGTGCTCCGGGTCGCAAGACCTCAGGTAGGGGATGGTCGTGGCGTAGCCGTAGCTGAGCGAGCCTGCGTGCTCAGGGCCGACCTGGGAGCGCCAAACGCCGGAAGCGCCTCGCCACTCGACTGTCATGCCACGCGTCTCCAGGGCCACGACTGTCCCATGAGTTGCGCTCCGGGCCTGCCCTATCCGGCGCAGGGCCAGGACGTGGTCACCTACCGCGTAGCTGTGCCGGCCCAGCGGTAGTTCCGCGGCGCCGCCGACGGCGCCCAGGCCCAGGAGCCCGCGGGCAGCTTTGTTCAGCGCCTCCACCTCGGCCGGCCCGAAAGCGACCATCATCGCTGCCGGCTCCGAAAGCAGAGCATTGGACCAGCCCGCAAGGAGATGGGCCATCGCGCCGGTGCCCGAGAGGGCACCTCGGGCGAGGATCCCACGGAGAGCCACCTCCGGCCCAGCCCGGTCCGGCGCAATCGTCGAGCCGGTGGGGAACTGGGCCAAGCCCACGACCGAGTGGTCATCTATGAGCTGGTCGAGCGAGCGCGCCAGGCTCGCGCCAAGGCTCGGCACCGTGCCCCCGGGGACAAGGACGAGCATGGTCCTCGTAGAAGACGCCCTTTCGAGCAGGTTTGCGAGGGTCTTCGGGCTCAGGTGGTCCGCCGCGTCGACCACGAGTACCCGCTTTCCGGGCACGCCGCCAAGCTCGTTGCCGCCGCCGTAATTGCCGCCGTAAGTGCAGCCGTAAGTGCCGCCGTAAATCCCTGCGGGCTGGAGACCTGCTGGCTGGAGAGAGGTGAGGGCCCGCCAGCGCCTAGCCGAAAGCTCCGAGGGGCACGTGACACGCACCGTCATTCCCGCCGCTTGCCAGGCTGCCCGCGCCGCGTCGACGCAAGCCGCCTGGGCAAGCCACGGCGCCCTCGGCAACGTCGCGACACCGGCCCCGTCGCAGGCCAGAGCGAGTGCGGCACCCGCTACCTGGAGCGGTACCCGAAGCTCCGCGAGCTCGCCTTCTGCCAGTGCCGGGCTCACCTGAGCGAGGTGAGCGAAACGCGCTTCGCTCACCATGTCCAGCACCCTCCGGTCGATCCCGTCGGCGAGCACGGTCGTCCAGCGTCGTGCAGGCTTGTGCGCCATTTCCACCCCACGGCTCTGCTCGCACCAGTGGCGCGACCACTCTGCTGCCTGGCGCAGGTCGTAACCGCCTGGCGAGATCTCGGCCACCGCGACCAGCACATCAGGCTCCCCGAATACCGAGCCTCGAGCGGCAAGTGCTCCGGCGACGGCCTCCCTCGACGGTGGTGGCGCCGGCAACGCCGGCCTCCCGCGAGCATGCCGGAGCGCCTCGGCGGCCTGGTCAGGGCCCCAACCCGCGGCGCCAAGAGCCGCGAGAGCGCCGCCGCCCACGCCGCCCACCCCGCTGCCACGGACGCCGGCTTGACGAGTCTTGCCCTGCGCGGCGCGCTCCGAGGCGCTCGAGGCCGACCCGAACGAACGAGCACCCGCCCGCAGCCCCAGCGATCGCGAGCTCGCCACCGCGCGCGCCCGAGACGGGACCGACACGATCTCGCCTAGCCCCCCGTTGGTCAGTTCCCATCTGAAACCGAAGCCCGCATCGGTAATGCGCGACCGCAACGCCAGGTGGAAACCGGCCCCGAGAGCCTCCCGCCAACGCCACAGCTCGCTGCTCACGAGGCAGCCCCAGCCCTGGTCCGCCTTGGCGCCGATGTTGGCCAGGACCAGGTGGGCGTGCAGGTGCGGGTGGCCCGCGTCGTTTGCCATGTGCTCGAAGGACGCTGCGACCACCCCTCTCGCCGCCACCTGCTCCCCGCCTGAACGCAACCACGCGGCCCGCTCTTCGAGCACAGAGACGGCGTCGTCCACGGCGCCCCGGAACGCGCCGAGGAGGGGCTCCGCACTGCTTGCCGGGGCGGTCCCCACAAGCAGGGAAACAGACTTTGGTGCGGCGAAGACGAGGTCCCAGCCCTGCCGCTGCCGCAGCCCCGGGCGCGAGGTGAGAGGTACCCCGCCGGGGTCAAGACCCCGCATGACAGCACGGAGATCCGCCACGTCGACACGCCCCGACAGCCCGAGCAGGGGAGCCCCGCGGCCGAGCCAGGTCGAGCAGACGGCCGAGCGTTCCCAGTAGCGGGCGCTACCAGCCGAGGCGGGGTTGATGATCAGCATGGGTTGAAATCATACAAGAACTATGAAAAGATATGGAAAGAGATAGTGTGATCTCTGCCCAGCGATCGCTGGCGGCAGCCGGCCTTATTGGCGCCGAGCGCGTCCACAGCCCACCCAGCCCGTTCAGCCCAGTCAAGGGAGCCGCCATGTACCCGGTACTCACTTCGTTGCTAGCCGCAAGCGGCGGCTCCAATATCCAGCTCGACCCGTCCCAAGGCGGCGACCTGCCGGGCGAACAGACGCTGGAGACCCTGGCCAGCGGGGTGGGCCACTGGGCCCTGCTGGCGGCGATAGTCGGGATAATCGTCGGCGGCGTGATGTGGGCGTTCGGCCATTTTACGCATAATTACCAACAGTCCTATAGCGGCCGCAGAGGTGTCATTGTTTCAGCCGTGGCCGCCCTATTGATCGGAGGCGCCTCTCAGATCATCAGTTTCTTCTTTACGGCCGGCGCCGGCCTCCACTGATGTCGATCATCTCTTTACCTCTGTCCCTCGGCGCGAACGCGTTTTTCTCTGCTTTCACAAAATGGATAGTTGGTGGGGCGCAGTCGGCTCTCACGGACCTGTTGGACGAGATCATGGCTCCCACGACGGTTGGCCTGGGAAGTGGTGATTGGTTCACTTCCGTTGCGGGCGTTATGTTCCCACTCGAGGAATTCCTTGTGGCACCTCTACTTTTGGCAGCGACAATCGGCGCTATCCTGCGCCAGGACATGCGCCGGCTGGCGCGCGCTTGGGGCGTCTACTTACCGATATCCATGCTCGCCGGCGGTGCCGTCGTAGAGCTGACAAGGACCGGCTTGCAGTTCACGGACCAATTCGCAGCCTCGATCCAGCAATTAGTGCTCCCCAACCTGCAAAACATTCTCGCGACAGATATCGGGGTGGGGATAGTTTCAACCATCGCTGACGGCCCGTTCGCCGCCGCGCTCAGCCTGCTCGTACTTTTGGGCGCCCTGGCCATTTGGCTCGAGCTGGTCCTTCGGGCGACGGCCATCGAACTGGCGGTGTTCTTTATGCCGCTGGCCCTTGCCGGCTTGGTTTGGCCCGCCACCGCGCACTGGGCGAAGCGCCTGATCGAGGTGCTCGTTGCGCTAATGCTCGCAAAACCCATTATCGTTGGCGCACTTTGCCTGGGTGGCAGCGCTCTCCAGGACGTGAGCAACCCTGGCGCAGCGGTCAGCGGTGTTGCGATCCTGTTGATGGCAGCCTTCGCCCCGATGGCGTTGCTAAAGCTCGTCCCTCTCGTTGAGGTGTCGGCTATAGCCCACCTCGAGGGTCTCTCCCGCCGGCCTTTCCAGGCCGCGGAACGCGGCGTACACCGTGTCATGGGAGCAGTCACCCCGGCTGCCAGCGCCGCTGCCGCGGCCACGGCGGCAGTAGGAGTGGAGGGGGGCGCGGCCGGGCGTTCGGGCGTGGCAGGTCTTTCGGGCTCGGCCGGTCATTACGCTGCGCAGGTCGGCCAAAGCACCCTCAGCGAAGCGGAGCAACTCGGGCCCGGGGCCACCCCCAAGTTCATCCCGGCTCAGTCCGCTCCTACTTTGACGAAAACCTCAGCCGGCCATGGCTGACGGCGCCTCGTACCGTTTCGAGCCGTTGGAGCGGAGGGGGCTCTTTTTGGGGCTCGGCGTCGGCCAGCTCGCCGTCATCATCCTCGCTGGCCTGGCAGCACTGGCCTCTGTAAAAGCCTGGCCGGGCGTTGGCGGAATGATGGCCGCCGTGGGCTCGCTCGGTTTGGCCGGGGTGCTCTGCCGACCCGTCTCGGGCCGCCCCCCGCTGCAATGGCTGAACATCGCAGGGTTGTTCCTCGCGCGCCGGCGGCGGGTGAGGTTGGCCCCACCGGCTACTTCCCTGACGCCCGCTCGGGAAGAGGTTCATGCTGCCGACGAGCGACCCTGCAGTGCTCTTCGTCTGCCTGCCAAGGTGTTCACTCCCGGCCTGTACCTTTGCGAGCTGCCCGCCGGCCCAGGGCCGATCGGTGCGCTCCTCGATGAGAGAGCCGGTACCGCAGCTGCGATCCTGCGGGTAAGGGGAGGGTCGTTTTGCCTGCTCGACGACGTCGACAAGGAGCGGAAACTGGGAGCGTGGGCGGCGGTCCTGGAGTCTGTCTCGAGCCACCGCAGTTCGCTCGTGCGGCTGCAGTGGTGCCAGCGCGCCTTGCCCGGGGACAGCCTGAGCCAACTCGGCCATCTCCAACGTGCCGGAGACGTCGACAGCCCGGGGTTCGCAGGCCACGTCGCGTTGCTCGAAAGGGTTGGGGCCAGGTCGTGGCGCCACGAGACGTTGTTGCTTGTTGCAGTCCGCTGCCGTGTTCGGGCACGAGGCCGCCAAGGCCGGCTGAGCGACGAAGACGCTGACGCAGTTCGCAACGAGGTGCGTTCGCTAAGGGCACAGATGCGCAACGTCGGACTGGCATGCGAGGGAGTGCTCGACATGACGGGTGCGGCCGTCGCCCTCGGGGCCTTCCTGGTCCCGAGCCTTGACCGCTACCCGGGAGCCCACCCCTGGCCTCTGGCTCTCGAAGAACACTGGGCCGAAGTCCGTGCCGACGGGTCCTGGCACCGGACTTATTGGGTTGCCGAATGGCCTCGGAGCAGTGTCGGTCCGGACTTTCTCAGCCCGCTGCTGATCGGGACGGGCAGGAGGTCGTTCTCGGTGGTGATGGCACCCGTGCCACCCGAGCGCGCTGAACGCGATGCCCAATCTTCCAGGACTGCCCATGTGGCAGATGCCCGGTTGCGGGCCCAGGGCGGGTTCCTGGAGACCGCGCGCCAACGCCGTCAGGCAGAAGCGCTCGAGGGCCGGGAAGAAAGGTTGGTAGACGGACGCGGGGTTTTCAAGTTGTCCGGCTATTTCACCGTTTCGGGCGCAGACAAGGCCGGCCTCGAAGCGGCGTGCTCTGACCTGGAGCGGGCGGCCGGGGCGGCCAAGGTTTGTCTCCGGTTGCTGTACGGCCAGCAGAAGGAGGCGCTCACATGGGCCCTCCCGTTCGGGAGGGGCTTGTGACATCGTCGCGCCCGTTCGGGAGGGGCTTGTGAGGAGGCGGCTCCCACCGGCCCATCGGGGGACCACCGTCGAGCTGCGCACCCTCTACCCGTTCGTCGTGCCCGAGGACCTCGGAGTGGATGGCTGTTACATCGGCCGCGAGGCATCGGGAAGCCTCTTCTGCTTCGACCCATGGGAGTGCTACGCCAAGGGTAAGTTGACGAGCCCCAATGTCGTCGTGTTCGGCCAGATCGGCCGGGGCAAGTCGGCCTTTGTGAAGTCCTTCATCTGGCGGCAACGAATTTTCGGGAGACACTGTTGGGTGCTCGACCCTAAAGGTGAGTACGGAGCGCTCGCAGCCGCTTCGGGTGCTACGCCCCTGCGGCTCGGCCCGGGGCTCGGTCTCCGCCTCAACCCGCTCGATGTCGGCCCGGCGGGGCAGACCTGGGGGGCTGCGCAGACCGTAGAGACCGTGCAGATCGTGCAGCCCGGGCAGTCGCCAGCACATCAACGCCGGGCCGAGCTGCTCGGAGCTCTTCTCGGGAGCTCTTTGGGTCGACCGCTCCTTCCGCAGGAGAGGGCTGCCGCCGACGTCGCCCTGTCGGTTGCCGAAGAGCGAGCGGCGCTGCCCACCCTTCCTCTCGTAGCAGAGGCGTTGCTGCGTCCCGATGAGCAGCAGGCTCGGTTGCTGGGCACCAACCTGGAGGGCCTGCGACAGGATGGCAGGCAGGTTGCCCTGGAACTGCGGCGGCTTGTCCACGGCGACCTCGCGGGGATGTTCGACGGGGAAACGTCGCCCGGGCTGGACCTCTCAGCAGGGGTGGTGGTGCTCGACCTTTCGCGCCTTTATGCATCGCCGGCCCTCGGGTTGCTAATGGTCTGTGCACTCTCATGGCTCCAGAGCACGCTCGTGGTCGGGTCGGCGACCAAGCGCCTTGTGGTCCTCGACGAAGCGTGGGCGCTTCTCAGTCACCTCGCAACAGCGCGTTGGCTGCAGGCGACGTTCAAGCTGTCGCGTTCCTATGGAGTATCCAACGTCGCCGTCGTGCACCGGCTCTCAGACCTTAAGGCTGCTGGCCAGGAAGGCTCTGAGCAGCAGAGGCTTGCAGAGGGCCTCCTCGCGGACGCGGAGACCCGAGTTGTCTTCGGCCAGGCACCCGGTGAGGCCGAGCGGGCCGGCGAGCTGCTCGGGCTCTCCCGTAACGAGCAGGCCCTGCTGTGCCAGCTCCCAAGGGGCGTTGCGCTGTGGCGAGTCGGCCAGAGCTCGTTCCTTGTCGAGCACGAGCTATGCCCGGAGGAACTGGCGCTCGCCGACACAGACGGCGCTATGCGGTAGCTTGCCTGCTCAATTGCTTGCGATTGCGGATGCGCCTCGCTGTGGTAGCGGGAGGAGGGCGCGGTGCTCTCTCCCGGGCTACCGGTCGCAATTAGGGCTCAGTCGTTGGATGGTGCGGGGGACGCTACGCTTTGCCGGGTGATCGTGCGATGATGCCCTCGGTGTTGCGCGGTGTCGGGCTCGGGACGCTGTGCGTGCTGCTGATGGGGCTGGTGGCGGTACCGGTAGGGGTGATGGCGGTACCGGCTAGCGCTGGCGCGGCTATCCCAGCCGGGTCTGTGCTGGCATTTGGGAACAACGTGTACGGCGAGCTCGGGTCCACGACCAACGTCGGCATAACTAAGCCCAACCCGACGCCAACAGTGGTGTCGCTACCGGGCGCGCGGGGGAACGTCACCCAGGCCGCCGTCGGCGATGGCTTCAGCCTGGTTCTGACCTCTACGGGCCAGGTGTTCGGGTTCGGGGCCAACTTTTACGGCCAGCTTGGCAACACGACCAACAACGGCAAGTTCACCGCTAACCCGACCCCGGCGCTGGTCCGGTTCCCGGGGATCCAGGGGCAGGTCACTCAGATCGCCGCCGGCGGTATCTTCAGCCTGGCGTTGACCTCGGCCGGACAGCTGTACGGGTTCGGCTCTGACGGGTACGGTGAGCTCGGCACGCCGCCCGCGCCCGGGACGGCCACCAGCGAGGCGACACCTACGCCGACACTTTTTACGCTCCCAGGGCTGGAAGGGAAGGTCACCCAGATCGCGGCGGGCAGTTACCACAGCCTCGTCTTGTCCTCAACCGGCCAGCTGTTCGCGTTCGGCGCCAACTCGTTTGGCCAGCTCGGTTCGACGACCAACGTTGGCACTTATAAGCCGAACTCGACGCCGACGTTGGTGTCGCTGCCAGGGATCCAGGGCCAGGTCACGGCGATCGCGGCCGGCGTCTACTTCAGCCTGGCGCTGACCTCGGCCGGACAGCTGTACGGCTTTGGCGACAACGTGTTCGGCGAGCTTGGCAACACGGCCAACAACGGCAAGTCTCTCCCTAACCCCACGCCGACGCCGGTGACGATCCCCGGGCTCTCGGCAAAGGTCACCCAGATCGCCGCTGGCGGCTGGCACAGCCTGGCCCTCACTTCAACGGGCCAGCTTTACGCCTTCGGCCGCAACGTTTACGGCCAGCTCGGCAACACCACCAACATCGGCGACACAGGCTTGGTCGCCGACCCGACGCCGACGCTCGTGGCGCTGCCGGGCATCGAGGGCCACATCACCCAGGTCGCCGGTGGCGTGTACGACACCCTGGTCGTGACTTCAAGCGGCCAGCTTTACACCTTTGGGTACAACGGGTCCGGCCAGCTCGGGGTCGCGACAGGGACGTCAACCCCGCACCCCACACCGACGCCCGTCGACCTGCCTGCCGGGACCAGGATCGGCTCGGTCGGCGTGGGGTCGTTTGCAGTCACCACGCTTGCGATCGTCGCGGGCGGCGAGTTGGAGGTGTCTGTGGAGCCGCTGGAGGCCCTCCGGTCCGGCCTGGCCGTGCACAGCGTCCACTACAAGGAGTACCCCGTTGATTTCACCGCGGTCCAGCGCGCGGTCCACAACGGCCCTCCCACCCACTTCGTTTGCCAGTCCGGTTGCGTGGACATCACCGTGAGCGTGGACGACCCCCCCCGGGGCCGTGCAGACGGGGATGCAATGGTCGACGCCTCGCTTGGAGAGCTGCGCCCGGGTGTCCAGGTCTGGGACGGACTCATCTCTACCCCCCCGGTGTACGGTGACGGGTACCTGTGCACGACGGCACTGAACGGGGCCGATGACCAGTGCGGCTCGAGCCTGTCCGAGTTGCGGACCGACGCCCAAGGCGAGGTGCACCTTCGTTACTGGGCCCCGGGAGTGGTCGCCGACGCCAGCACGACTCTCACCGTCACCGCCCGCTGCCGCGCCGATACCGCCTGCACGGGGTCGCCGAATACGTCTGACATGACCTTAACCGTCAAGCCGTACGAGATCTACGAGCACAGCGCAGAACTGGAGGATGTCGGAGAGCTGGTCCATTGGGCCAGCGGCCCGAGCGGCTTCTCCAAGTTCCTGGAGGAATCCCCGCACGGCGTCGACGTCCTGAAGGAGGCGTTGGAGGCGCTCGAAGCATTCGAGAAGGCAGCAGAGGTAGCCAAGGAGGCGCTCGAGGTCGTCGAGGAGGTCGAGCCCATTGCCAATTCGCTCGAGGTCGTGCACTTGTTCGGCGAAGCCTTCGAGGCGCAGGGTATGTTCGCGCTGTTCTTAAAAGACAGCGGCCTGAGCCCGTTTGGGATCGGGTCCGACCCGTTCGAGGCCTCGGCTTCTGGGAACCCGACGCCGACCTTTGTCAGGGAGCTCATGAACCAGCTCGCGGTCCCGTCGTTCCTCAAGGTCAGCAACGGCGGGTTCTGGTGGGCAAGCGCACAAGCGATACGCAAGATAATTGACATCGGCGAATCCCAAAACCACCTTGAGTCGCTTGTTGGTTGGTCCCTCGAGACCTCCGTCTACGAGGTCTCGCACTGCGACCATGAACATGGCACCTGCGGACCGGGCTACGGCAATGAACCCGGGAGGGATGGGGTCAACAACGCCGGTATCCAGCCCGAGCTGGTGTTCGAGCTGAGGCTTGTGCACGACGGGGTCGCCGTCGAGCAGTTGGGATTTGCGATCACCTATGACGCCCTCGCCTGGACCACCACACAACCCTGTTTGCAGGGGGTGATCCAGGACTTTAACGTGGGCGGCCAAGGGGTACTCGGGTGCGCGCCCTCGACCTGACTGCGCCGAATTTTCGCCGGGGTGGTACTCGCCCCAGCCTCGCTGGCGGGCGGTGCAGACCTCGAGGGCTGTGGACATGAACCAAAAGGCACGACATTTTTGGGAGTTATGTAGTCGGTTGGATGACTCGGTTGACTTTACAAAGTACGCCAAACTCGGCAGGTATGCAGCGGGTGCGCTCCCTATGACACAGCTCTGAAGGAGCGCCTCTAGTCGAGCCCAAAGCATCGTTTGGTGTTCAGTAGACCTTCCTCTTGCGGCAACGGGGCTGGCCAGGGGTTCACGTCGGAGGGGGGACGCCCCCGTCGTAGTTTCCGAGGCGCGCCCCTTGGCCGCCGGGTTACACTCGTGCGCCCGGCTCACAGCGAGCCCCGCCAATCGCCTGGGCGTCGGTGCCCAGTGAAAGGACGCGAGCATGTCTCACCTGGGGAAGTCGCACCTCGTAATCATGTTCACAGTGAGTCCTGACGCCGTTGCCGAAGGAGACCGGATCTTCGCCAGCCACGGTGAATGGATGAAGGGCCACCCCCGCGGGGGCGATGTGGCGCTGCGGGACTACACCATTTCCAAGGGCCCGGAACTTTCGAACCCGCTCGACCCGGGCTCGGAGCCGACCGGCAAGACGGTCTTCGTCCTCGATGAGTACTACCAGTCACCGGCCGGGATCGCCGCCCATTGGCAGGCCACCAGCACTTGGGCGGACTTCGCCGCCGCGCTCGACTGGATGGGCAAGGCGACGGTAGTGACGCTCCACAACGGCACCGTTGTCCAGGGGCTCTGGTAAACGGTCGTCGCATTTTGAGGGACGTATCAGAAGCGGCGAGCGGGTGCGGTCACTCGTACCAGAGCACCCGCGAACTGCAGAGTCCACGACCCTCGGTCGCTGCCGGGCTGGAGGTACGCACAGAACAACGACGGAACCAGGCCAGTTGGCTTGGCGCCGACGGGCGCGTCATCAGCATTTATGCAGCTGGTGCGCTCCGTTTATCACATCTCTGAAGGAGCGCCGGCAGTCAGCCCCAAAGCCTCGCTTGGTGTTCAGTAGACCTTCCTCTGGCGGCAACGGGGCTGGCCAGGGGTTCACGTCGGACGAGGGACGCCCCCGATCTCCGACTGGCTTGGTGGTCGTCGTAAGTCAGGGCAGTCCCAGCCTCCGCGACGCTCCACATCCGTCTGGCGCGGTGGACACACCGTGCGTTCCCGAGGCAAGGTAGCGCATATTTGGATGATCCGATCGGACGATGGGATAAACGTGTTAGCGCACGATGGCGGTTGATGTCATCGCCGAGTTTGCGATGTGCCACGGGAGGACCCATGGAACGCGCCGCTTTGGTCGTGGAGGCCGTTCAGCGGAGGTAAGCATTTCATAGGCCCGGCTCGACCAAGCCGTCCGCGGGTGCGGCTCGTGCGCTCGCCCGCTCTCACTAAAGGGGCTCCTAGTCTTGACTGCCCCTAACCCGAATGACAGCATTCACGGCAGGAATCGCGACCTCCAAGGAGCCGATCATGCCCACCGCCGCCAACCGCCGTGTTTCGTCCCCCGTCCCTGCTCGGACCGCTAGGCGTTCATTAGGTCCGGGCCTGGTCGGCGGTGCCGCCCTGGTTGCCGGGGTACTGGCCAGCACCGGTTTAGGAACATCGCCGGCAGCAGCCATGGCCACCCCAGCGACGATCTTTGTCGCCAACGATAACGCGAGCAACATCACCTCCTACCCACTCACCGCCAACGGCAATACTGCGCCGAAGGTCACTCTCTCTGCGCAAATCAATTCTCCGCAGGGCCTTTGCTTCGACTCATCCGGAGACTTGTGGGTGGGCAACGGCAACGGCGTTGTCGAGTACACCAAGAGCCAGCTCACGAAGACTTCGTCGAGCCCCAACGTCGTCATTACGACCCGTTCAGGATTTGCGGCCAGCGGGTCTCGCCTTTGACTCTTCTGGAGACCTCTGGGTGGACCGCTATGGGCTCGACTCCGTCGTCGAGTACGCCAAGAGCCAGCTCGGCAATCCGGGTTCTCCGACCCCTAAGGTCACCATCACCAACAACAACTTCGGCTCCCCATTTGGCCTCGCTTTTGACCACTCGGACAATTTGTGGGTTGCCAACGAGAGCACGGGCGACGTGATGGAGTACACCAAGAGCGAACTCTTTGGAGTTTCGCCGCGCCCCAAAGTCACCATCTCCACCACTGCTCGCCCTTCCAGTCCGGCCGGAGCTGGCGCGGAGGCCATCGTCTTTGACTCCTCCGGCGACTTGTGGGTGGCCAATGGTAACAACGCGGTTTTGGAGTACGCCAAGAGCGAGCTCACCAAGTCGGGTGCTCCAGCCCCTTGGGTCACCATCTCCGTCTCCGCGGGGGCCACGCGCGGGTCCCAGCCAGCCCCACGGGGTCACTTTCGACTCTTCTGGCAACCTATGGGTAGCCAACTGGAGCGGTAACACGGTGGCGGAGTTCACCAAGGCCCAGCTGACGAAGTCGGGGTCGCCAACGCCGCGGAGGACTCTCGTTGGGACCCGTACCGGCCTCAGTGGGCCCCTATCCCTCGCCATCCAGCCGTAGCCGACGCCCACTTTCTACAACAGGCCAACACGTTTCACCGAGCAGGGCTCAACTTGGCGCAGATAATCGGCGTTATGCAGCGGGCGCGCTCCCCTGTAACCCACCTCTGAAAGGAGCGCCGGTAGTCAAGCCCGAAAGCCTCGGTTGGTGTTGTGAAGACCGTCGTCTTGCGGCAACAGGGCTGCCCAGGGTTTCGTATCGGAGGAGGGATGTCGACGATCTCCGACTGGAGGCTCGCTATGTGGTGGTCGTAAGTCAGGCACACCCAGCCTCCACGACGCTCCATCTCGTCGTTCGGGGCGGCTCAGGCGCTGTATGAGGACAGGCCGCCCCCGACCTGAAGGATCAATCTGGCGCGAATCATCACGGCAACTTGGCGACAGTATATTTAGCCAAACCGGACGGCCAGCGGGAGGAGCCCTCTCAGTGAGAAGAGCCGCATTCGTCCTCGTCACCCTCGCCGCCGTCGTCGCGACATTCGCCCTGCCCGCTCCCGTACTGACAGCCTCCGTGGCGGCTCCTGCCCCGGTCCACCTTTTCTGGGCTAACTACATTGGCGGCAGCATCGGGCGCGCCAACCTCAACGGGACGGGGGTCGACGAGGCTTTCGTGGGAGCCGGCGATGGCCCTTGCGGGGTGGCTGTCTACGGTGGGCATATTTACTGGGGCGAGGAG
>Ga0182024_10016517_pt1 | contig 13993 bp, 1 predicted proteins | sample P32metaG_FD_120480 | JGI IMG/M metagenome (GOLD analysis project Ga0182024, IMG submission 120480) | Permafrost microbial communities from Stordalen Mire, Sweden - P3-2 metaG (Illumina Assembly) | ecosystem: Environmental > Terrestrial > Soil > Wetlands > Permafrost | place: Sweden: Stordalen... | reverse complement strand
TGAGAGGAGGGTGAGGGCGCCCATGGCCTTGGCCATTTGATAGCCGAAGCCCCAGGGAGGGCGGGCGGCGATGCGCTGGCTCAGCGGGTCCTGGCCGCTGACCATATCGTGGGACTCGCCGAACCGGACGGCCTGGTACCAGGGGCGGCCCCAGTAGGCGGGGTTGTTCATTTCCGCGGCGAGGTTTTGAGATTCGTCCCAGCCTGGGTGGGCGAGATCGTAGCATGCGTCGCGGATGCGGTAGGATTCGTCGATGCCCCACTGCCCATCCGTGACGCCGGAGGAGGGATTGGAGATGTCCCAAGGCTGGGTGGCGGAGTTTTCGGCGACACAGTAGGGCCAGTTGCGGCCCTCGACGGCGGCGGCTTTTCTCAAGGAGTCGCGGATATTGCCCAGAAATCCCCAACCGCCGGTGGAGACAACGGTCTGGGTATCGTCAAAACGGAAGCCGTCGAGAAAGAAGGTGCGGAAGAGGTAAATCGTGGCCTGCCGGAAGTATTCCTGCATCATCGGATGGCCGCAGTTCATCTTGTCGCCATCGTATTGACCATCGCAGTAAACGTCCGGGGCGATGACGGCGAGGGAGGAGGTGAGGGAGTGGTTGTAAACGATGTCGAGCATCACGCCGCGGCCGGCGGCGTGGGCGGCATTGACGAAGCGGGCCATAGCGGGGGCGCCGCCGTAGAAGCTATCGATGGCGAAGTAGAATGCGGGATCGTAGCCCCATGAGTCCTCGCTGCTGAACTCGGTGACCGGGAGCAGTTCGAACTCGGTCACCGGCAGGGCGCGCAGGTACCCGGTGCGGCCGAGGCGGCTTACCGGGCTCAGTTCATCGACGAGGAGATCGAAGGGGGTCATGGCCCCCTGTTGGAGGGTGGAAAAACGCTGGGCGTGCATCTCGTAGATGAGGAGATTGTCCCAGCCCAGGGTCTGCCAGGGCTGGGCGTGCGCGGCGTTGTAAACCGAGGCGTAGTCCAGCACCTGTGCCCAGGAGGTGGTGTTATCATTCGGGTCCTGGCCGGGAGTTGTGAAGAGGGATCCGCCGTCGAAGACGGCGCGGGCGCCGGGGTCGATCACTTCCATGGCGTCGTTGAAGAAGAAGCGATATTTGGCGCCGGGGGCGGCCTGGGCGGCGGGCAGGGCGCACCACCAGTAGTAATTGTCCTGGGTGAGGCTCATGGGCACTTGCTGGCGCGTGAGGGCTCCGGCGGCGCCCGGCGCCGCGAGGATGAGGGTGGCGCAGACGGCGTGCGGGGCGTGGACGATGAAGTAAACGGAGCCGTCCAGAAGCGTGGCGCCGTGCGGCAGCTCATGCGCATCAAAGATGCCGCAGTCCGCTACGGGAGCGCCGAAGGCCGCCTCCATGAGCGCAATGCGGCTGGGCGGCGGCTCGGCAAATTGAGCGGGGCCGCGTGAGCACAGGCCATAAATTCCCTCGGCGGCGTAGAGCTTCGCGGTCGCGGCGGTGGGGGTGAATGTCCTGCTGGTATCGAGCTGGCCATAAGGTTTCGACTCGGTCCCGGCAGTGGGGATGAGATTGAACGAAGTCTCGGTGCCGGGCTGGACATCGGGGGTGGCGAGCCACGTGCCATCCGGCTGAAGCGCGGCGGGCACCGTCTGGTAGGGGGGATTGCCGCCGCTGGAGACGCTGACGCTGAGACCGCCAGTGAAAGCGGAGGCGGCCTTGGGCATGATGGAGAGGGGAAGCGGATTCATTGTGGTGACTCCTGGCGGCCGCTGACGGCGGTGTTGAACTGGGATGCGTGGGCGCCAATTGGCGTGCCTTGCGTATCCTGAGGTACGTTGATTTCCATAGTTTTCTCCTTCACACTCCGAACCCGTTACTAGCGCTCCAAGCGTTTGTATTTATTCTCCGGGCGAGTGATGTCAACGCGGATTGATCGATTGACACAGATTGTAACAAACGACCTTCCGGTAAACCTCGTGTTGCGCCCCGCCGGGGGACAACCTGCGAATCCGGCCTATCACTCGTCATCCGGACCACCATAGCCAACAACCTCTACCGTGATGATTGATGCCGGCCCGTCGTCCGGGTTGGCTTCCGGGTTTGGGTTGGTCAAGGTCTCTGCCTCCGTATTGATCGCCGCGCCCGAATCAGCGGCGGAGATGCCCGCGAGGTTCGGCGCGGCAAGGGTAACGGGAGGGGGAACGCCGGAGGTCGCGCCGCCGGCCTGGATATTGTTGGCGTTCAGAATTTGAACCGCTGACACGTTGAGATTGCCGGTCGCGCGGATGCCCGCGTCCCCGGCATTGATGACACCGTTCGGCGCGATGAGGTCCACACTGCCCGGCGGAACACCCTGAACGGTGGCCAGCACGCCGATGCCGCCCCCGGTGGCAAGGCCGGCCAGGTCTGTCTGGACATTGGCGCTTTGCGGGTCCACCAGGACCCGCGTGGGAGGCGCGGTCTGGACGGTCTTCGCCGAGTTGCCGGCCGCGATATCGCCATTGGAAGACCAGATGATCTCATTGCCGCCGCGTAGGGTGAAGATGCGGGAGACCCCGATCTCGACGCTGTCATTGGTAAAGATCGAGATGTCCCCGCCGTCCTCGGTAATAATGCCGGGCGGCGCGAGCGTGGCGGCGGCGGTATCCGGCGACATGGTGAGGCCGCCTCCGGGCGCCAGCAGGGAGATATCCCCGCCGCTGTCGGTCTGGATGTCGCGGTACTGGGTGAAGATGCCGCCACTCCAGGACTTGCCGGGGAAGAGATCGGCTATTGCCCGGAAGCCGGCGGTATAAGTTCCGTAGCCGGGGCTGCTGAGGGTGTTGTGATCGCGGCCCGCATCGCGGAGGACGAGGAAGAAGATGTCGAGGGCAAGTTCATCCTGTTGACTGGAGTCCAATTGATCAAACGGAACATCGGTCAACCCCGGGATGTCCCCCAGCTCCTCGCGATAGCGGCTGCCGGCGGGCCCGGTGACAAACGCCGCGATGAAGCTCGAAAAATCCATCTGCGATGCGTCGAGCCCTGTCGAGCCATACACCCCCGCCGCGGCGATCACCCCGGCGCCCCCAAATGGCAGGTACGGGTCGCGCGCATTGCCCACGGAAGTAATGCCGACGCCGGTGCCGTCCGTGTTGTTGCCGCCGCTCCCCAGGTCGAGATTGCCGCCGGCCAGCACCTCGAGCGTCCCGGGGCCGTTGATCTGGATATCGCCGGCCGTTGGGCTGCCGCTGCCCGGGCCGGAGACCCCGGGCTCGAAGGGGTCCAGTTCATTGCCCGGCGCCTGCGCCTCCAGGCGCAACGCGGAGGCATCGTCATAGAGGATCACGTCACCCCCGGCGGAGACGACGGAGATGTCATTCTGCGCATCATTCTGGATGTAAAACGCGATGTCGGTGATGTCCTGGCCGGCGATCACGCGGCTGAATTTCCCCGAGTAGAGCGTCAGCCCGGAGATGGACCCTGTGCTGGCGTAAAGATGCACCGGGTCCGTATCGCCGGCATGGAGCAGCCCCTGGGTGTGGAGCGCCTCGCGCGCCTGGATGGAACCATGCTCGTCAATGTACGAGCCGGATTCATCGAACATCAAATCCAGCGAGCCGTAAAGGGTCTCGTCCGTATCCAGCCATGACACCGTCGCGGCTGGGCCGGAGAGCGACAGCGGGTCCGCGATACGGGGGATGTCCGCCGGGTTGGCATCGGAGAGATTGACCACGGCGGACGCCCAGATGGCAATCCCGTCAGCGATGTTGTTGACCTGAAGGCCGTTGATGGACCCACCGGCCACCAGGTCCACCGTCCCGCTCGGTGACGGGCTCAGCGTGAGGCTGCCGACGAGGTCCACATTGCCGGAGAACGCGGTCGCCCGCAGCGTCGGCGGCATGAGGGAAAAGCCGGTCGCGAAGCTCGCCACGTGGGTTTCATCCAGCCGGAGCCACGGCTCGCTCTTCGATGCGAGGGAGCCGGCGTTCTGATACGTCAGGAAAATGTTCTGATACCATGCCTCCAGCGAGCCGGCGCCCGTGTCGGAGCTATCCTCGATGGTCACATCTCCGTCCAGCGATGACACGTTGACAGCATCGGTCGAGGCGTAAGTCGAGAAGTAGGTTTTGTCCAAGTAACCGTTGTTGATCCCCTCCGGCAGGAGGAAGGGATTCGCCACCGGTCCCAGCAGGACGCTGCCGCCCGCGGCAATATCAAACGAGCCGCTGCCAAGGAAGAGCGTCGTGGGCAGCCACGAGGCGGAGTCCGTCGCCCCCTCGGCGGCGCTTTGGGAGACGGAAAGGGCCGCGCGGGTGCTGTTGGTCACGATGTCCGCGCCTGCGTCGAGCACTCCCTGGCCGCGCTCGACATAGTAAACGCCGCCATTGATGTCGTTGCCGGCTTTCACGGTCAGGTCCCCGCCCCCAAGTTCGACAAGGCTGGCTGCATTCGGCGCGCCACTCGGCATGCGGGCATTCGTGGGGATGACCGCGTCGATGTTACTGACATCGGCCCCGGCGGTGAGCGTCACGTTCCCGCCGCCGAGCGCGCCGACGTCCTCGAAGAAATTGCTGAAATCGATCCACCAGCTCGTGGACTCGATATCCGCGCCCGCCTGCACCTGCCCGAACTCCCCGGTGGTCGGATCAACCCACCCGCGCCGGTAGAGCCAGTTCGTCGGCATTTCCTTGCTCGAGTCGGCGACGAGGCCGCCGCTGGTCGAGAGGTAATCGGCGATGTCATTCTGCGCAAGGATGGTGACATTGCCACCGCCAAGGCTGTACTGCGCCGGATAATTCGGCGACTGCGACGCGCCGAGCGTCGTATTGACCGGGCTGGATTGCGGATTGTCAAAATTCGCAATCGCCGGCGCCTGGGAGCCGGCGGTATAGACGGTGGCGATGGGGTTGAGAATCTGCACGTCGCGCGCCGCGTAAATGCTGATGGAGCCCGCGCCCGTCCGGATGGTCTGGTAATAATTCGGGATGATCGAGGACCGCTGGGTGAGATTGCCGGTGGTTGGCAGTGCGGGGCTGCCCTTGCCAAGCAGCAGCGAGCCGGACCCGGCCGCGACATTGCCGAGCGGCTGCAGGTCCCGGTAATCCGCGCCGGAGAAATCCGCGCCCGCGACCAGCCGGTAGGACCATGACGAGGCGCCGGCAGGCAGCAACGGCGCATCCCAGAGCCCGTAAATCGAGGGGCCGCCGAAGCCGTCGCTCAGGCTCGCCTTGTAGTTGAACACAAGATTTCCAGCCGCCCGCAGGGTCAGGTCCCCGGCCGCGCTGTCGGGTCCGTAGCGGAAGGTGGAAAGGTCCCAGTTGCTCGCGAGGGTCAGGTTGCCGCTGGGATTGATGATCTCGGCGCCATCCTCGATCGTGGTCACGCCCCCAAGCGATGCGTTGTTTGCCAGCAGACGGTCCAGCATCGCGGTGTAACCCGGCGTCGTCTGGCCTGCTGCGCCGAGAAACGCAATCCCATCCGTGTTGATCTGCGTCTCAAGCCCGCTGGTGATATTCCCGCCCGCGGGCTGGTAAATCTTGTAGCCTTCGATCTGGATGCTCGACGCGCCGATGATCGTCCCGTCAATCGCGTCCACCTGGAGGTCATCGCCGGAGGCCAGTTGCGGGGCGCGAAGGTGCAGCGTGCCGGTAAAGTCGCCGAGCGCCGCGCTACCGGCTGTGTTCGCGGCCACGGAAAGGTCAATGGTGGATCCGTCCTGAATATCGACATATCCAGTGGTATCGATTGCGCCGTTGGTTTCCGAGCCGGCCTCGAGCGATACCGCGCCGCCCTGGCCCGCGTCGTTGAATTGCTGCGCCGCGACGCTGAGCTTCGAGCCGGGGTCCAGGATGACGCTGCCGGAGGCGATCAGGTTAATGGTGCCGCCCGTCTGGCCCGATGCGTCCACGAATCCCGAGGAGGTTACGGTGATGGAACCGTCATCCGCGGAGACATTGTAGTTCGCGGCATCCGCGAGGCCGTCCACCGCGATGTCCCCGGTCGCCGCGCGATAAGTGCGGGAAAGGATGAAGTTGCCCGCGTTCAGCACTGCATCAATCCCGGCAAGACTCGGCAGGCTCGCTGCGTGCAGCGAGAATGTGCCACCCGCTCCGTGCAGCGCCAGAAGCGAGCCGGAGGCGGCGGAGAATGCGCCGTTCGGGTCGCTGACGGTCACACTTCCGGCATCGCCGCCGCCGGCAGGCGCGCTGACATTGACCGTGCTGCCCGCGGCGATGGCGACATTGCCGGACGTTGCGACAAGGTTAACCGTCCCCGCGGAAGTGTATTCCGTCAGGTCAAAATATTTTTCGGCCACGCCCGCGACATCCACGGAAGCTGCGGCGGCGTTGCCGATATTCACATCGCCCGTCGTGGCCTCGATGGTGATATTTTCGCTGGGCAGCGTGATGGCGGTGTTCTCCTCGACGGATGCGCCGGTGAAATTCATCGTCGCGCCGAGGCCGCCGGAGAGGGTGGATGTCCCGGCGGAGCTTTGCATCGCAAGGTCGCCCAGCGCCGTGATTCCCTGGGAGACGCCCTTGGCCGCGGTGATGAGGGGCGTGGTGATGGTGACGTTGCTGCCGGCGGAGAGAGCGCCGGAGGTTTCCCCAATCACTCCATTGGTCGCGTTGAGATCGAGGGAGGCGAATTGATCGACGGCAATGGCGCCCTTCCCGAGCTGGATCACGGAGGCGTCAACGGCCAGCGTCCCTTGATTCGGCGCCACCGCGCCGGGCGAGACGCCGGAGGCCGCGTTCTCCAGCAGGACCGTCTGTGCGGAGAGCTGCACCGTGCCGCCGGCGTTATTAAACCCGCGTATCTCGCCGGCATCGAGCGATAGCGTCTGAAGCGTGGCCTCCCCGCCGGAACCGGCCCCCAGTTCTCCCGTGCCGTAGAAATCGATCGAGGAGTAGCTTAGCAATGAAAGGCTGCGCATCCCTTGCAGGCCCTGGACGGCCGCGCTGGAGAGCACCAGCCCGGTGGTAGGCTGGACCGCGCCGGGATCGTTGAGCAGGATGCTGATCTGGCCGCTGTCCAGCGAGAGGGACTGCCCGCGAATCGTCGCGCCGGAGCCCAGGTTCGTCCCCGCGGTCGAATCAAGAATGACGCCCCTCCCGGTGATGCGCGCTCCGGATGCGATGGAAAGCGTGGGCACGGTCGAGCCGTCCACGCCGGAGCGCAGGATCGCGGCATTGGGATCGCTGCTCACCCGCAGGAGCGCGCCGTCGCCGCTGCCGGGTGTCGAACTGTTCCCGAGCAGCAGCGTTTCGGCATTCGAGGTTTCGCCACCCGTTTGCTCAATGACGGCGCCGGCATCGACGGTGAGGTCATCGTTGGCGGCGAGAATGATATCGGAGCCCTCCAGCGGCGACCCGGCATTATCAACCGTAAGGTTGGAGGTGGTCACAGTTACCGTGGTGCCGTTCGATCCCACAGTGCGCATGCCGCCGATGAGGAGGCTCTCCGCATCAAAGGAACTCAGTTCGCTCGCATCGAGCAACAGCGTGTTCGCGGGCGCGGTTTCCCCCGCCGTTCCAATGAGGATATTTTCCGGCGAGCTGATATCGACCAGCCCGCCGCTCCCGCCCGCGTCGGAGCGCGCCAGCACCGCTCCCTCGATGTTCAGGCTTTGCGATGCGTTCAGGATGAGGTGGCCGGAATTGGCCGGCGCCGTGCTTCCTCCGAAAGTTGCGCTCGCGAAGGTAAGCTCGTATTGGGCGCGCTCATTGACGACGGAGGCGGGCGCGATCTCGAAAGCCCCCGCGAGGCCCTCTCCGCTCTTCACACCATCGAGGCTGCTGAATTCGTACCCGGCCACAATCGTCGAGCCGTCCGGCTCGGCGACCGAGCCGATGGGACCGCCGCTTTGCGGGGTGATGAGGAACGCGCCCGGCATCAGCGCATACCGAGCCGGCAGTAGCGTGTAATAGCCGGCGGCGAGACCGCTCCCGGCATTGAGATAAATCCGGTCTCCCGCCGCGAGGCTGCCATTGACGTATCCAGGATACCCGTTGATGAGATTGGCCGGGTCCGCCGAGTTGTTGTTGGCCGCACTGGGCGCGTAATTCGCACCGTATCCCGGGATGACCGCAAAGCTGTTCGAGGAGGCGAGGATGTCGATCGTCCCGCCGTTGCCCGGCACCCACCGATAGGCGAAAAGGTCTCCGCCCCCCCGCAAGTCGATGACAGAGCCCGCATCCGTGATGACATTCCCGCCGGAGATTTGAATGGACTTCGCCGGCGCGCCGGCGCTGGTGATATCCGCGCCGGAGGGATCGATCCACGTCGAGCCGTTGGAGTTGATGCCGTAAGGGATGACCAGCGCCTGGCCGGTGAGCGGATCAACGGCCGAGACAGAGGTCACGCTATGCGCCAGCAATGTGATGTTTTGCGCCGCCTGCACGCCCACGCCGGTGATCGCATCCACCGGCGCGCTACCGGAGCCGTTCCATCCAAGATTGATGGCGCCGAACGGTGCGCGCAGCGTGCCGCCCTGCGTGATATCGGTCGCATAGATATTGAGCGCGCCGCCGGCGGAGAGAGGCAGATCGCGCTGGCCGGAGGCAGCAATGGTGACAGAGCCGTTCTCCTCGGCGCCATTTACCGTGTAATCATACGCCGCGATGGTGAAGGAGACCTCGGTGGGCGGATAGATTTGACCCGCCTTCAGGAAGATATTGCCAGCGACATCCAGCGTGCCATCCCCGGAGATATCGCCGTTGTCCGCGAGGAAATTGGCATTGCCGATCCCATCGAGCGACAGGTTGCCGATTTCGATGAGCCCCGCATCCACCGTCAGGGAGCCCGCGCCATAAGTGGGCGTGAAGTAGTACGGCTGATTGGTGGTATCGCGGAATGGCGACTGCGCCTCGCCTGGCTGGAGCGGCGTCTCGAATGCCTGCCCAAGTTCCACCACCGGCGCGGCGAGCTTCACCGCGCCATTCGCTTCGATCACCCCGCCGCTCGCAATATTCAGACTGTCCGCCGCTGTGATCGAGACCGGGCCGGAGAAATCAACGACGCCGCCAAGTGAGAGGGAAGAGAATCCCCCCCGCGCGAATGCATTGACGCCAAAGTAACCCATCCCCGCCGGCGCCGTCCCGGATGCGTTGTCGATGATCTCGCCAATCGCGGTGCCATTGATGCCATCGTGCGGCGCTGAGAAGCTGAGACCCTCCTGCGTGACAAAGAGATTGACGTCATTCGGCTCGGGGGTCGAACTCGCGCTGTAGTATCGGCCGGAAGAGACTTGCAGGCTCCCGCCCGCCGCCATCGCGCCGCCCGCGTTCCCGCGCAAGGTCGCATCACTGAAAAGTTCCTGCCCGCCCGTCAGGGAGATGGTCCCGCCGTTGCTCTCGAAAAGATACGGTGTCCGCTCGATGCTGACCGGCACGCCGAACAAGCTGTCGCCTCCCGTGATGCCCGCCGTGGCGAGCGAAAGCTGCTGCGGCGAAACATCCAGCGTGCCGCTCGCGCCGGACACATCCATCAGGGCGCCGGCCTCGGCAATGATATTGCCGGAAATGGAAATCGAGCCGCCATTGAGCACCTCCCCGGTGCGATAGCCGTAGGCGTTCGGCGTCAGCAGCGTGACTCCCGCCGTCGAGAGCACGCTTTGCGTCCCGAGGTCCACTGTTGCCACCGCGCCGGTGGCATTGGCGAACAGCGTCGTGGAATCGAGTCCGCCGCTCACCGTGATGCTTCCCCCCGGCGCGTAGATCGAGCCGAAGATCGCCACGGTATTGCCCGCGATGTTCACACTACCCCCGGGGTCGGTGCGGATCACCGCTCCCGCGCCCATGTAGAAATCGCCCCGTGCGGTCAGGCCGGAATTGTTAGGATCGCGCACGCCCTTCGCGTCGAGGGTGATGCTCACGGGCGCGCGCACGCCCTCGGGTTCCAGTGTCACGCCGAGGCCGAGTTGCCCGCCCGCATCCCCGAAGGGTGTCTCGATCAGGCTCTCGGCCGCCGGTTGAATCTCCGTCCCAGGCGCAATCACGACACCCGCATCGTACGTGCCGGCCGTGGCCCCGGCTTTCCCAAGGCCGATGAGATCGTAGTTTGTGAAACCACCCTGGTCGAAGTAGCCGGCGTTCAGAAGCAGCGTGCCTGCGTTCGCCGCGACGCCGCCAATCTGGATGAGCGGCGCCTGGATGGTCAGCGATCCCCCCTCGCCGCCGGAGTACGCTTCAAGCCGGGCATCCATTGCGAGGCTGCCGCCCACGACCCCCGTCTGCCCCGGATCCTGCCCGGTGATCACGGAGATGGCGCCCCCGGCCCCATACGCCGCTTTTCCCTGCGCGTTCACCTCGACTCCGCCCGATGCGTCAATGCTGCTGCCGGCGAGGAGATCGGCGGTATAACCGGTGATGGTTACTTTCCCGCCGGCCGTCAGCAGTGGTTGCGTATCCGCATCGGCGGAACTCAGCCGGTCATCTACGATCAGCCCGGCAACATCCAGCGATGCGTCCGGCCCGAGCGTGAAAATGCCGGTGCCCGGGTTGGGCGGTGGCGTGGTAGGGTAACTGCCGAACGGCGACAGGTTATAGGTGGTGAAACTGATATTGCCCCCGGGCGCCGTCACTGTGCCGGCAATGTCTATATTGGCCGCTGACATTGTCACCGATCCCCCTGCCTCCGCCGTCAGCGCAACACCGTCCGGGACTGATATTTCACCGTCTTTGTTCTCCACGGTCAGGCTTCCGAAGCCATCGGATGTGAGCAAGCCCGGCGAAAGCTCAATTTCCGCGACGCGATCCGGGCTCAGCGGGAGCGGATCGCCCGAGGAATCGAGCGCAAACGCACCCGGCGCGGGCTGCGAGGGGTCATTCTCGAAAACGATGCGCGGCGGGGTTGGAGAGTCCGTCTGGACGCTGCCGCCGCTCGCGGTCTCGCCTTGCAGCGTGATCGATAGCGACGCCGGCGTTGCCGGGACGCTGCGCTGGCGCGGTCCGGAGATGACCGCGCCGAGAAGCTGGCCGTCCAGCGCCATGCTCGGCGCGATGATGCTGATCGAGCCCCCGGGGCTGCCTTCGAGGTAGGTATCCTCGTAGTGCGCGTTGGTCAGGGCCAGCGGGTCGCCGTACGTCGCAGAGGTCCCGTAGGTGGCGTCCGTGACCGTGTAATTGCCGGTATAAACGCCGGTATAAATTTGATTGGGCGTGGCGTTCGAGATGTCCACCACGTGCCCGTCGGAAATCAGCTTCGAGGTATCGACGACGCCGGCCTGGTAATTGATCCAGCCGCCGGACACGTCAATCTTCGAGCCGGTTTGCATCACGACCGAGCCCCCCGCATCCAGCGTTACCGCCCCGCCCGCGGTCGTCAGTTCGCCGGCCGTGCGCTCGATCAGGGCCACATAGCCGGAAACGTCCCCCAGCGGTGTGCCTACCCATTCGTACCCGTCCCATACTCCGGTATCGCGCGAGTCGATGTTCAAGGTTATGTCGGCCGCGGGGCCGCCGCGCTCGAGCGGCGAGTCCGCCAGCTCCGCGCCGCGCAATTGCACCGCGATGATATTCTGGAGCACCGATGCCGATATATCCGTCGAGCCCGCCACGTCGATCGCCGCGCCCGAATCGAAATAAATCTGGCCGTCCGAGTGGACAAAGGTGCTCGACGATGCGCTCGCGCCGAGCACCAGGTCCCATGTGCCGGCGTTGATCGCAACCTGCGCGTTCGGCGCGAATATCTGCGCCTCACCGGCGGCATGGACCGCAAGTCCCTGGATGTTGATCTGCGTCGGCAGCGCCAGCGCGTTGCCGGTCACGGTGGCATCGCTGGACCAATCCGGCAATATCTGGATGACGCTCGACGCCCCGAGCGTGACCTCGCCGGTCGAGGCATTAAGGAAGGGCGGCCCGTCCGAGGGCTCGCTGGCGTTGTAATTGGTGTTTGCCACCGCTCCGTAGTCTGCCAGCAGATCCACGCGGCCATTGAGCGATACGGACGTTCCTCCCTCGATGCCTCCCAATTGATTGACGCTCTCGCCCGCTATCGTCACATCCGCCCCGGACCCCTCGATCAGGCCCGCGTTCGTTGCCGAGCCCTCCCCGGCGCCAACCGCGCCGACGTAAACATCCAGGCCGCGCAGGCTCGGATCGCTGGTGTCATGCGCCGCAAAGCCCACCTGCTCGCCCGCCGCGAGGATCGTCTGTCCATCCGGCGTCGAGATCGTGCCGTCGTTGGTGACATTCGGCCCCGCCAGGATGACCCGGCCGCCCACGTTGTCCGCGTCTGCCGGCGACGAGATGCTCGCGCCCGCCAGCACGGTGACGTCGCCGTCCAGCCCGCTCGGGGTCAGGGGCGCGGAGGGGGTGAATCCGGGGGTTCCATTCGCCCCGGCGGGAATGGGCATCGAGGAAAAAAGAAACTGAATGTCCGCGCTGCTCAGCAGTCCGCCTTCCACCAAGTTGGTATTGATCGGCAGCGACGACGCGACCAGCGTGTGGACGTTCACCTGGCTTGCCCCGCCGAAGATGATGCCGTTCTGGTTGATGACATAGACCTGCCCGGGCGCCGATATCGACCCCAATATCTGCGTCGGCTCGCCGCTCGGGTCCGTTACCAGGTTGAACGCGATCCAGTTCCCGACGTTCCCGTCTCCCTTGCTCTGGTCGAAAGTGACATGGGTGTGGCTGCCGACGTTGAACGTCGTCCAATCCAGCACGGCCTGCTGCTCGGTTTGCTGGATCGTCACTTCCTTTGTCCCGCCGCTCGTGGTTTGCGTCGGCAGGTCCGCCCCCTGCCAGACGCTGGAACCAGCCGCCGCACCCGGCGCCGGCTGCAAGCCGCCTGTAATCAGTCCGTTGGGAATAATGGGTAACTGCTTGCCGGTGAAATTGGGATCCGCTCCAGCGCTGGCCTGGGCGGCGGCGCGCGCGGCCTCTCGCACGGAGGTCTGCATCGACTGGATCGCGGTGATGATCCGCGAGGTGTTCGCAAGTTCGTCCGCCGCATTCTTCCGCGCCTCATCCGCCGCCGCGGAGGTGCCCGCGCTGTAGCTTTGCGTGGGCGAGGCCACCGTGTATCCAGCCCCTCCGCGAAGCAGGTCGCCGCCTCGCACCGGAAGCGCAAGCGATACCAGCGCCGCCAGCATCCACCCGCGCCGGCGGGAGGGCCGGCGGATGAACGTGGTGTATAATTTTAGCGGCTGGAGGCTGGCCTTCATCGGACGGGCCGCCCGGTGTCCGGCTTGCGAGCCCAAGGTGGATTGTTTCTGGTTCTGGCCTCCGCGGTGTAAAGGCGGTCAGCGGGCTTCAACTATACTCAAGCAGTATGAGATGCAAATGGAAACTCGGAGGGCGCGCGCGAAATCGTCGCGCGCCGCCATGCCCTGAAACGCCGATAAATCCATTATGTGCTTACTGGGAGAAGGTTTTCGGCCTCTTGAAATAGGGTGAGTTTATTTCGAAAATATCTTTCGAAAATCCCTTGACGGCTTCCGGGACGACCCATACTCTGCGCCTATTCCACATTGATTTAGTAGAGATTTAGAGCGACCCAATCCAGGAGCCCTTATCCGGTGGAACCCTTGATCTGGGCGACCCCGCGCACCGGGGAGTCACGGAAACGGCGGCGCATTTTTTGCGCCCCCTCGAACCGCAGCCACCAATCAACCCAAATTGACCATTCATGAAAATCACCTCCTCCTTGGCGGCCATCCTGGCCGTCTCTCTCCTCGGCGCCTCCGCATTGGCGACGCCTCCCATCCTCTACATCTCCGGCGCCGCCTCCTACCGCCCCCCGATCCAAAAGGCAATCGAGGACAGCCTGAAGCCGGGCTACGTCTTCGGCTACTACGGCAGCAGCCATTATAAACCGAGCGCCTCGATCTATTCGGGCACCCTCGCCTCGACCAGCCAGCCCGTCATTGTTGAGACGTTCTATACCGGCGACGTTTCCGGGGTCACCGACCTGGCCCTGCAGCACAATATCACCGGATGGATTCCCACGGACCCGACCACCCTCTCGGAATTGACCACCGGCGGCTTCAAGTTCTCCAGCTACACCGCGACGTCCGCCGTGCCGGATGCCACGATC
>Ga0182024_10016516_pt1 | contig 13993 bp, 13 predicted proteins | sample P32metaG_FD_120480 | JGI IMG/M metagenome (GOLD analysis project Ga0182024, IMG submission 120480) | Permafrost microbial communities from Stordalen Mire, Sweden - P3-2 metaG (Illumina Assembly) | ecosystem: Environmental > Terrestrial > Soil > Wetlands > Permafrost | place: Sweden: Stordalen... | reverse complement strand
TCTTTTTTACCAAAAGAAGTATCGAGAGATCGCCGATACTCTGCACCTCGCGGCCGGCAATCCCGAGGAAACTTTGAAGCGCATGTATGGCCAAAGGCTGCAGGACGAAGAGAAATCCGGATCGAGTGACTTATTTAGCATGGCCACGCAATATACATTTCTCGGCCAGAACGCGAAGGCGCTGGATGCGCTGGACGGAGCTTACGCGGAGCGTAGTATCATGATGCCGCTTTTGAAGACTGAACCAGCCTTCGCGGCGCTGCATGGGGAGGCGCGATTTCAGGAGCTGGCGCGCAAGCTGGCGTTGCCGTAGTCTTAGGCTGGCTGGTGAGGAACCAAGCGTCGGCATTGAGTGTATCTCATGGGCTTGCAGCCCATCCAATGGAATGACAACCTTCGGCCAGCGGGTGGGGCGGACCCCCTGGTCCGCGCGGGTCCCCCTGGACCCGCCACCTCAAGCATCGACAAATACCAGCAGCAAGCCGACGTGGGCGTCAGCCGCGGACCAGGGGGTCCGCCCCACTTTGCATTCATCCATCCGAGACCAGGTGTTTTCGACGGTGCGCTAATCGCGCGGCACCAGACGAATCATGCTTAGGTTGACGGTAAAGACGCGATCGTCAGTGGACACGCTCCAGGATGGGCCGGCATTCACTTCGACGTGATATTCCGGGCTTTCGGGCAAATCGGCTTCCACGATGAATAAGCCAGACCGGTCGAGTTTCCAGCGGCCAACCTCGTGTCCATTTGCGCGGGCGGCCAGCTCCACCGGATGCCCTTCGCTGGCGTGTCCGCGAATCCGCAACCGCTGCGGCCCGGGCTTAACCCGCACCAGGTGGGCCGCCGCATGCTCGCCGATCCAGCGATACTTGTTTCCGAAGACGCCTTCCAGGTCATACCAGCCTTCGAGCAATCGCTCGGCATGACTGGGCAAGCAGAAGTCGATCACGTCTTCGCGATCGCCCGGATAAAGCTCGGCGCGTTCAGAAGCTGGCAGCAGATTGTACACGCCGCCTTCGTTCGGCGCGCGATAACTGCATTTGGAACATCGCAGCGTATCGGTCGCGTCGCGATTCATTGTGGAATAGCAGTCCGGGCAACGAAGCTGCATCTGGAAATCGGATTGATTGAACCCGACGGGAGAAGATGCACCTGCCTTGCGGCAAACAGCGGCCAGAGTGCCTCCCAGCAATCGCGCGGCGCGCCACTCGGACATCGCGGCGCTCTTGACGATCCGTTCACCCCACCCGCGCTCCGGCACGAACATTTCATATTCGGCGTCAACGAAATGCGTGCGAATCAGCTGGTGCCACTCCTTGATTCCCATGGTGTGATTCTGCCGGATGCCGAAGCTTTCCTCCTGGTGCGCGCCGATCACATCACGCACCAGGTATCCGAGCAGACCCCAGTCGGCCAATCGGCGCTCCCAGGGTTTCATGGTGTCGTAGTAAGGACAGCGGTACAGGCTGAGGGTCAACTTCCTCTTCAGAGGTTCTTCGGCGAAAAGGAAAGTGCCGCCCGGCGCCAGCACACGTTTCACTTCCAGAAAGACGCTCTCCATGTTCATGAACTGGCTGAGCATCTGAAACGCCATCACGAAACGCAGCGATCCATCGGCGAAAGGCAAATTCACTGCGTCGCCGGCCACGCGGATGGGAGCGCGAGAAAGGCGCCAGCGGTCCTGCAGTGCAACGCCATAGCGCAGCGAATCGGCGGAAATATCGAGCGCAAAGCCGCTGGCGCCGAATTCGTTGGCCAGCATGTAGCTGGTGTGGCCGACGTTGGAACCGATCTCGAGGAACGGGGTCATCTCGCCGATAAAGCTCAGATGGTTCCGGATTACGGCGCCGCGGCGGACGTTCTGTTCGGCGTAATGCGCGATGGCACGCTCGGGCTGGCCCAAAGACGCGAAATTGTGAAACTCCACTTCCGCGCGCTTCACCGCGAGCGATTGAGCTTCCATCAAAAAAGCATCTCCAATGCCAGCGAGCGAAGATCGGGCAGCAGCACGTCCGGCGAATGGGTGCGCAACTCTTCGATAGGCACCAGGCCTGTGGCGACGGCGATTGCGCGAATACCATTTGCTCTCGCGGCGCGCACATCGTTCGGATGGTCCCCGATCAACGAAATGTGGCCCGCGCGGCTGATCCATTTCTCCTTGCGCGCGCGGCGGACGGCAAGACGCACCAAACCGGCGCGATCCTTGGCAAGCTCCGCGAAAGCGCCAAACCGGAAATACGGTTTGAGCCCCGCGCGCTCCATCTTCCTCCAGCCGATCCGCGAAAGGTTTCCGGTGACCAGGCCAATGACAACGCCACGGCGTTCGAGCGATCGAAGCACGCGCCGCACGCCGGGGCACACTTTCCGTTCGAGACAAGGCACGGTGCGAGTATAGATTTGCTGGGCACGCTCCACCACGGCCGGCATCGCTTTGCGGATGGCTGCTGGTTTCATTCCGGCTCGAGTCATCATGGTGGTGAGAATATCGCGGTCCAACATGCCGGATACCGGCACGCCTTCGGTGGTGGTGTCCACTCCCACGCTGCGGCGAATGGCCTCCACCAGGGCCTCGCGATGATGTGAGCCCGCGCGCCGGAGCAGCGTACCGTCGATGTCGAAAAGCACTAAAGCATCTACTGGTTCCAATCCTTTACTATAGCGGGCGAGAGCCCATTCCGAGCCGCGACCGGCAGGAAGCGCCACCAAGACAGCAGCAGCCTTGCCATCTGGTTACGCTCCGTTCCCGTCGCGGCTCAGTTATGCATACCCGATGCGCTGTCGCGTTGCGCGCGGGAAGGGGTGAGTTACAATCACGGCATGGATATCGATTTCCCGAACGGAAAGAAACTTCGTTTGGTGATCGGGGACATAACTAAGATCCGCGTGGACGCCATCGTCAACGCCGCTAATTCCGGGCTGCGCGGCGGCGGCGGAGTGGATGGCGCAATCCATAGGGCCGGGGGCTCGGCCATCATGCGGGAGCTGGATGAAGTCCGGGGTAAGACTGGTGGATGTCCCACTGGTAGTGCCGTCGTCACCGCCGCGGGCGCGCTACCGGCGCAGTACGTGTTCCACGCAGTGGGACCGATCTATCGGGATGGGCGGCACGGTGAACCAGCGCAACTCGCCGCGTGTTATCGCAAATGCTTGGAGCTGGCCGAGGAACGCAACGTGCGCACCATCAGCTTTCCCGCCATCAGCACCGGCGCCTACGGTTACCCTGCTCAGGAAGCCGCCAACATTGCCCTAGAGACCGTTGCCGCCCATTTGGATGGGGCCGAAACGCGGGTCCGAGAGGTTTTGTTGGTATTATTCGATGCTGGTTTTTATCAGCTTTATCAGCGCACGGCATCGCACTCGCTCTCGAATTGGATAAAATAGAAATTGATGCAAGTGTTGCTGGCCGGCGATCACAAATTCCTCCTGCTCGAACTCGATCCCGACTTCGTCGGCAATATCGCCAAGCAGGCCGGTTTTGAATACAAGATCGAGGACAACAAGCGTTGGCTTGGATTGGACCTGCTTGCGGCCGACCGGCAAGCGCCGCTGTTGCTCTTCGATGCCGCCGATCCGGGCAACCTGGGCTGGTTCTCACGCTGCCAGTTTTATGTAGACGGGCAATCCGGCGCGGTGCTGCAAACGCCCATTTCCGTTGCCAACCAGAAGGATCGCTCCGGCCGCACATTGCCGCATTCCATCCGGCTCCAAATCGCCAAGGAACTGCCGGCTTCGTTCCGCCTGCCGGGCAAACAGCCAGTCAACGAACAGCTGGTCTACCAGGTACTCCACAACCTTCTGAATGCCCTTTTGAACACGGGCGTGGGAGTTTGTGGCGGGTCCGCGGTAAAACCGCTGGCCGGCCGCACGGAAACTATTGGCACGCGAAATTAAATCGAGCGTTGTTTCTTAAAATTCTAGGAGAATTATTGAGAGGCGCCTGCAGTACTTGGCTGGGATCCAGATGCAGTCGTGGGGCAGACCCCCTGGTCTGCGCGGGTCCCCCTGGACCCGCTCCTCGCCAGTGAAATCAGCTACCTTCAAACCCAACAAGCCGACGTGGGCGTCGGCTGCGGACCAGGGGGTCCGCCCCACCACGACTTCAGACGGTCAGGACTGAATTGAGCGATCCTTGGCGGTAGCCTTCCAGATCGATGGTGACGTAGTGAAATCCTAGCGGCTTGAAGATCTCGACAAATGCCCGCGCCATCTCGGGCGTCAAGGCGCGCGCCAGTTCGTCGGGGGCTATTTCGAGCCTGACCAACTCGCCATGAAATCGCACGCGGAATTGGCGGAAGCCCAGCGCACGGATGGCTTCTTCTCCAACTTCCACCGTCTTCACGTTTTCAACCGTCACTGCGGTCCCGTACGGGATGCGCGAACTCAGGCACGCCGAAGCCGGCCGGTCCCAAGTAGAGAGGTTGGCCAATCGCGACAGTTCACGGATCTCAGCCTTGGTCAATCCGGCATCCACTAGCGGTGCCTCCACCTGGTGTAACTTGGCGGCACGCTGTCCGGGCCGGTAATCGCTCAGATCGTCAACGTTCACGCCGTAGACGATGTGCTCGATCCCTCGCTCGCGGCCCAAGGCATCCAGTTCGGTGAACAACTCGTCCTTGCAGTGGAAGCAGCGGTTCGGATCGTTCTTCACATAATCGGGATTGTCGAACTCGTGAGTTTCGATGTACTCGTGCCGGAATCCGCATTCGCGGGCGAAGGCTTCGGCATCGCGTTTGTGCGATTCGGGAATGGACGCGGAGTCGGCGGTGATTGCGATGGCATTGCCGGAGAGCACGCGATGCGCCGCCCAGGCCAGGTAAGCGGAATCGGTCCCACCCGAATACGCCACCATCACGCGCCCCATGTCAGAGAGAATCGAAAACAGCTTCTCCTGTTTCTGAGCGAGCGATGCGGCATCGAGTTTGGAAGCGCCCAAGCTCACTAAGGTTGCCATACGTATTCAGTATAGCGAGCAAGGCACCGGCTCCCTTACGGTCGCGGTTCGGTAAGGCAGGTCAAAAAGTGGTTTCATAGAAGCTATGACCTGGAGACCCCTTACCGGCTTGATTTTCGCGTCCGCATGCCTCGCGCAGCAATTGGCCCTGACACCGCCCATGGGCTGGAATAGTTGGAATAAATTCGCGGAAAAAGTCGACGCCAAGGCCGTCAAGGAAATCGCCGACGCCATGGTGTCCAGCGGAATGAAGGATGCCGGCTACGTGTATGTGAACATCGACGACACCTGGGAGGGAAAGCGGGACGCGCAGGGAGTTCTCCAACCCAATGAAAAATTCCCCGACATGAAAGGGCTGGCCGACTACGTCCATTCCAAGGGCTTGAAGATCGGCATCTACTCCTCGCCGGGACCCCAGACTTGCGCGGGCTTTGAAGGCAGCTATCAACACGAAGAGCAGGATGCCCGTACCTGGGCCGCTTGGGGCATCGACTATCTTAAGTACGATTGGTGCAGCGCCAAGACGGTCTACAAGGAAGAAGAAATGCCGGCCGTTTATAAGAAAATGGGTGACGCCCTTAAGGCCAGCGGGCGTCCCATCGTTTTCAGTTTGTGCCAATACGGACTGCGGAAAGTTTGGGAGTGGGGCGCGGCTTCGGGCGGCAATTTGTGGCGCACTACAGGCGATATCGAAGACGTCTGGAAGAGCATGGCTACGATTGGCTTCGACAAGCAGACGGGTCTGGAGCAATACGCGGGGCCGGGGCACTGGAACGATCCGGATATGCTCGAAATCGGCAACGGCAACATGGATGAGGTGGAATGCAAGACCCACATGAGCCTGTGGGCAATGCTGGCCGCGCCGTTGCTTTCGGGTAACGATCTACGGAGCATGGCGGACGAAATCAAGCAAGTTCTGACGAACCGCGAAGTGATCGCGATCGACCAGGACAAACTGGGGAAGCAGGGTTTTCGCGTTTCGAAGGAAGGCCGTACGGAAGTGTGGGCCAAGCCGCTGGAGGGTGGCGACGTGGCAGTGGCGCTTTTTAACCGCGGGGATAAAGCCGAGCTGATGATTGCCAAGTGGGGCGACGTGGGACTAAACGGCAAACACGTGGTGCGCGATGTCTGGGCCCACGCCGATCGCGGCAAAATCAAGGATCTGTTCGAGGCCGAAGTTTCATCACACGGCGTGGTGATGCTTCGCGTATCAAAATAAGGAGCGCTGAAGATGAATGGGAATCGGATTATTCTTACCACATTGCTTACGGCCATGATTGCCGCCGCGCAAGTTGATCCGCAGCGCCGCAATCGTGAACAGCCGCCACCTCCGCCGCAGCAGCCGGAGCAAGCGCAGGCACTACCGGCGCACCACGGTCCACCGCCGGAAGAAAAGACCATGGTGACCGAGCACAGCGCACGCGTGGGAGGGCAGCAAATCAAGTACACAGCGACAGCGGGTAACTACGTGATCAAGTCCGAGGATGGGACGCCGAAGGCCAGTTTTTTCTATGTCGCTTACACCAAGGATGACGTGGCGGATGCTTCCAAGCGGCCGATGTCGTTCGTCTACAACGGCGGCCCCGGTTCAGCGTCGTTGTTTACGCACATGGGGCTCGGCCCGAAGCGGATTGTTCTTACCGACGATGGGCACGGCATGCCAGCGCCGTACTCGCTTGTCGATAATGAGAGCTCGTTTTTGGATGCCACCGACATGGTTTTCGTGGACGCGGTGTCTACCGGTTTCAGCCGGCCAGTACCGGGCGAGAATCTCACGCAATTCTACGGCACCGTGCAGGATGCCACTTGGTTTTCCGATTTCATCTACCAGTACCTGACCCGCAACGAACGCTGGGCGTCGCCGAAATTCCTGATCGGCGAAAGCTACGGCACCACGCGCTCGGCGCAGCTGTCCAGCATTTTACAGCAGCGTCATCAGATCTACTTGAACGGAATCGTGCTGGTCTCTTCCGTCGCGTTTGCCAATTGGGGCGCCGATGACCGTACTAAATTCTTCCTGCCCACCTTCACAGTTTCCGCGTGGTATCACCACCTGCTGCCACCGGACCTGCAGAAAGAAAATGTGGAATCGGTGGCTCAGGCGGCTCGGCAGTTCGCGCACGGAGAATATGCGGCCGCTCTGGAAAAAGGCGATCAATTGCCAACGTCGGAGTATCAGAAGGTGGTTCACGACCTAGCGCGCTTCACGGGGCTGTCGCCGAAGTACATCGAAGAAACCAACCTTAGGATCAGCCCGCAGCGTTGGTTCAAAGAGCTGCTCCGCGACAAACGGCTAACCGTCGGGCGTCTGGATTCACGATTCACCGGCATGGATGTGGACGCGGCCGGAGACCACAACGAATACGATTCGAGCGAAGCATCCTACGAAGGCGCCTATTCAGCAATGTTCCAGGATTATCTGCGCCGCGAGCTGCAATGGACCACCGACATGTTTTACACCATCACCGCCAACGTCCGGCCTTGGGACCAGGGCCAGCCCGGCCAGGTTGCCGAATCGCTGCGCTCGGCCATGACCCAGCAGGGAACGTTGCGAGTGCTGGTGGCCTGCGGTTATTACGACCTGGCCACTCCGTTCAATGGCATTGAGCAGACCGTGTCGCATATGAATTTGGAGCCGCCCATCCGGAAGAACATCTCGTTCGCGTACTACGAAGCCGGCCACATGATGTACATCGACAAGAAGGCGCGGGAGAAGCTGCACAAGGATGTGGACGAGTTCATCACCTCTAAAAACTAGCGTTTCGTAGCTGCCATCAATGCGGGGAGCACGATCTTCGCCATCATTGTGTTTGGAGGAGTGGATTCCGCGTTGTAGCCACCCGCGGTGAAAACTGCAACCAGATCGTACTGCGGTACAAGGTAGATTTTCTGTCCACCGTTGCCCTGCGCAGCCACTACGTCGACATGTTCTGAGCCGCCTGGAGTTTCAACATTCAGCCAGGGACGCCACCAGAAATAGCCATAGCTGACATTGTCTACATGACTCTGCTCCGCAAGCGATGCGCGTACCCACGAGGTGGAGATCACCTGAAGCCCGTGCCAGCGGCCGCCGTGCGCGAAAAGAATTCCGATCTTGAGCATATCGCGGGGGCGAAGGTGGATCTGCGAGTACTCCTTGTCGGCGTTCGTCAAGTCGTAGTTCCACACCCAGTCCGCGCGCGAAATCCCCAGCGGCCCAAACAGATTGGCCTGTGCGAACTCGGGAAGCCGCATGTGGACTGCGTTCTCCGTGAGCCGGCCAACCACCGCAACGCCGCCCGAGCAGTAGTAGCCCTTGGTTCCAGGCTCCGCGATCATGGGAAGATCGAGCGTCGCCTTCACCCAGTCGGGCGCGTCATGAATCACAGTCTCACGCCCCGGAGAGGTCGAGCTGTGGTCATTGCAGTCCAGCCCCGAACTCATGGAGAGGAAGTTGCCAAGCGTCATCGCGGCCTTACGTGGGTCGGGATTCGCATAGCTGGCGTAGCCCATCTGCGGTAGCACAGCCTCGCCGGTCCCGGAAAGCGCGCCACGGTCGACGGCGATCCCAGCCAGTGTGCTCACGATGGACTTCGTCGCCGAGCGGAGCTGATGCGGGCGCTGGACGCTGTAGCCGTAGAAATACTCCTCCATCACCAGCTTTCCATGCTGGTAGAGGAGGATGCTGTGAACGTCTTTGTATGTGCCGTCGAGAACGCCGCGCACAATGGCATCTGCTGTCGCCGCTCCGAGATCTGAGCGCGCAATGTCGCCAACGGCAATCCCATCATGCAAATCGGCAGGCGGATGATAGCGATAATCCAGAGCAGAGTCCTGTCCTTGGGGGCGCGGGCGAGCCAACCCAGCGGACTCGGGCGTGATGGTGGGGGATACACGGGGATGGAACTTGCCATCCTGTTCGTACCCGGTCACTCTGCCGTTCGCATCGCGGCGGAACGGGATCGTTTGACCGGTGATCGTGGTGAACTGATCCACACCTGAGGGCCGCAGCGCGTACTTGGCTTCGTCTAGAACCGCGAAAAGCCCGTCGCCGTCGACTATTTCAAGCGTATGGCCTGGGGCATCGGTGTAAGTGCCAACATAATCTGACAGGCGGAGAGCGGGCGTTTCTTGAGCCCTTACGCTACCCCCCAGCATGACTAGCATGAGTGCGAGCGATAAAGAGCGCATGCGTCCTCCATTAGGATAGCGCCGTTATTCTGATTTCTTCGTTGACTCGAAGCGGATCTGCTTGAGGCGTTCGGTTTCTGTCGGGAGTTCCGCCTCGCCGGCTGGAAATTGATTGGCGCTCAGAAGGTACGCGAGAACGTCGGCGTTCTGCTGACGCGTCAGCCGCCCGGGCCGATTCTGCGGCATCGAAACGCGAATTCTTTCGAAGAGATCCCCGACGGTAAGGCCATTCCAATTCGCCAGAAACGCGCCTCCGGTGAGCGGCGGTGAGTCCTCACCGCCTGTCAATTGATCGCCGTGGCACGAAGCGCAGTATTTGTTGTAGATCGGATGGCCGCGCTTGGCTTGTTCAGATGTGTACACGCCATCCCACACTGATTGCATCGCGGCGGTCAGAGCCATACACACAATGAATAGCTGACTAGCGCGTCTCAGCGTGTTCATCCGTGGATGGCAGAGTGAATGCGATGTATTCGCCCGAATAAGGACCGCCGCTGACGGCGACCACAATGTACTGCTTGCCGTTTAGCATGTAGGTCATCGGCGATCCGCTCTGCGGCGCGGGCATCAGGACTGTGCCCACTTCCTTGCCGGTGGCCTTGTCGTAAGCGCGCAGCATTGCGCCGCGCGAGTGCTCATTGGTGGTGGTGACCTGGCTGTCGCCTGCAATCACCAGCGTCTTGGTGATCAGCGTGCCAATGCTATAGCCCGCCTGGCCGGTTCGCGGAATGTCCAGACCTTTCAGCCCAGAGTGATTGCGGATTGAGTCGGGCGTTTCGCCATGCGCCACCTGCCAGATAATTTCGCCCTTGTCCAGATTGATGGCCGAGATGGTTGCGTAGGGTGGTTTGATCAGCGGCAAGCCTTGCACAGTGAGTGGGACGTAACCACTACCACCCCCGCGGGCCGGAGCCGGAGCGCGTGATGGAAGCGGCGAATCAGCGCCGGCATTTTCACCGGGGCCGGTCCGCATGCGCGGCTCTTGGCCGGCAGTGCCGGCAATGTAGTTCATGTCCGATACATCCTTCGGCGATTTCACTAAGCCGATCGGCGTGAGGCAGGCGTTGCACGCGAACGCATACACGATGTGAGTTTCGGGATCGTACGACCCACCCGGCCAATTGGTCCCGCCACTCGCCGTTCCAAGCGTGAGCGTTGCAAGCGGCCCATCCAGCTTGCTCTCCACGGGTGGCGTAAACACCGGCCCTATTTTATATTTTGAAATTATCGTCAAAGCCTGGTCGCGCATCGCGGGCGTAAAATTGATCAAGTCGTCCTCGGCAACACCGTTCCGGGCGTAGCTGGGCGGCTTCAGTGGGAACGGCTGAGTGGGCGAATACCATTCGCCGGGCACGTTACCTTTCTCCACGGGCCGTTCCTCGATGGGCCACACCGGCAGGCCAGTCACACGATCGAATACATAGAGGAAGCCCTGCTTGGTGGGCTGCGCCACCGCTTTAATCGCGCGGCCATTCACATTGATGTCGGCCAGAATAGGCGCGGACGAAATGTCCATGTCCCACAGCGGATGGTGCACCAACTGGTAATGCCACTTGCGCTGACCGGTCTTCAGATCCACACACACCAGGCTCTCGCCGAACAGATTCGCGCCCGGCCGATGCCCGCCATAATAATCACCCGTGGGCGATTCCACCGGTAGATAAACCAGCCCGAGCTGCTCATCCACCGAAATCTGCGTCCACACTCCGGTGTTGCCAGTGTACTCAGCCGAACCGTCCAACCAGGTGTTGTATCCAGTTTCGCCCTTCATCGGGATGGTGTGGAAAATCCACAGGCGCTTGCCGGTCCGCACATCGAATCCGCGGACGTAGCCTTTGTTGTTCCGCATGCTCTTGGGTGTCATGCCTTCGCGGAACGCGGCGCCGATAATCACGGTGTCCTTCGCGATTACGGGCGCGGATTGAATCCCGATCTCGCCGGTAGTCAGATCGGGCGCGATGGTCTGATCGTCGTCCAGTTTCAAATCCACCACGCCGCCCTTGCCGAAGGACGGTATTGGTGCGCCGGTCTTGGCATCCAGCGCGATCAATCGAAAACCTGGCGTCGTGTATAAAATTCGCTCTTCTTTGCCATCGGACCAATAGGCCAAGCCACGGCCGGAAAGTTGGCGCGGGGCGGCTGCCCCACGCTCGCCTTCATGTTCGCCGTGTACCCACAGCAGCTCACCCGTGGCCGCATCCAGCGCGATGGCGGCGCGCCGCGATCCAGCCGTTGTGTACACCACACCGTTTACCATCAGCGGCGTTCCTTCCAGCTTGTATTCAGGGCGATTGCCTAAGCTGTCGGTCTTGAAACGCCAAGCTATTTCCAGCTTGCTGAAGTTGGACGCATTGATCTGGTCGAGCGGCCTGTACCTGGTGGACGCGAGATCCGCGCCGTAGGTCGGCCACTCGCTGTCCTTGAACCGCTGCGGCTGGCCGAAGCACGCGATCGCCAACAGCGCGAACAGGGCGCCAGTTTTCAGATGATGCATAGATCTTTCGCTTCAGGCCAACTGCTTCAACTCGTCGATTTTCGCCTTGATCTGCGCCTTCTGCTCATCGGTGACGTCCGGATGCGGGGGACGTTGATAGGTCTGGTGCGTGCCCATTTGCAGGCTCAGCGCATATTTCATCGGCCCGAAGGAGCCTATGCCGGTGGGCCGCATCAACTGTTGCGCCTCTTTCAATTTCGCCAGTGGCGCATCGATATCCTTGCCTTGGCGGTGGGCCGCGAAGACCGCCGCGATTTGTTTGGTGAAGAGATTCCCTTCCATCAGGATGGCGCCCATTCCGTTTTCGATGGCGGTTTTGAGATTGTTGCCGGTGCCGCTACGCATGTTCAGTTTCGGAAACTCTTTCACGAATGCGGCGTAGCCTTCGGCGTTGCCGGTTGAGTCCTTAATGCCCGCCAGGTTCGGATACTGTTCCAGACTGTGCAGCAATTCATGCGTAATGGGAACGCCGCTGGTGCCGGGGATGTGGTAGAGATTGATGGGAATTCTCACCTGCTCGAAAATGAGCGAGTAATACTTGGTCAATCCCGCCAGTGGCGGATTCTTGTAATAAAAAGGTGGGATGATCAACAACCCGTCTGCTCCGTTCGTAGCAGCGTGCTGCGATAGCTCGATGGTCTCCGGGAAATTGGCGGTGCCAGGGCCAACCATAATGGAAAGCCCGCTTCGGTGCTTGAGAGCGGTTTCCGCGATCTTTTTTCGCTCAGCCATGGAGAAAGACGGATATTCGCCCGTGGTTCCCAGCACCACTACGCCATCCGCCCCACTCTCCTTGAAGTAGGACAGCATGTCCTTGTAGACAGCTTCGTCAAATCTGAGATTCTTGTCGCAAGGCGTAGCAGCCGCGACGTAGAACAACACTTTGTCCGTAGAAGTTGTGGGATCCTTGGCTCCTCGTGACGCGGCAGCCACAGCTGTCGTCGCTCCCATGGCTCCTACAAAAGCTCTTCGCGTAGCCTGCATGGTGTTCGCCTCCTGGCTTCGATTAAGCATTGTATTACAGTGCAAGCCTGCACTCTTCTAGATGGAAGAATTCACATCAGGGGGGCTGACCCCCTGGTCCGCGGCCGACGCGCTCGTCGGCCTGCTGGTGATATCGACTAATACTAGAGGTGCGGGTCCAGGGGGACCCGCGCGGACCAGGGGGTCCGCCCCACTCACTCCGGTGAGCGCTTGTTTTGGACATGGAACACGCGCGTTCACAAGAGTGCGAACGCGGCACGCTACGAGCGTGCGCTACAAACTTCATCAACCGCCGAATTCACGTAGGATCTCGTCGTGGGATACCACTCTTCCTGATTCGATGTCCTTGCGTGCACGAGTGATTGCTTCTGCGTCACCCTGTGTAACCGGCTCATCGTCGGGCGTCGCCAAGATTGCGGCACGGAAAGCATCAGTGCTGGCAAGGTACTCGAGAAAGCGCTGCGCCGCGGCGATCTCCGCCTCGGGAATCCGATCGATCAAAGTGTGAAGTCGTTCGCGGGCCATTGCGTTGTGTCCGTTTGTAACCTCTATTGGTTCAGCAGTGGAATGTCTTTCGCAGGGGGCGGGATCGACGTCAGGAACGCGTGGATGTCCGCCAGTTGGGCATCCGTTACTAGCTTGCTGGTGTAGGGCGGCATGGCGCCGGACGGATGCCGGACATACGCGACTAATGCCTGAAGCGGAACTGGGCGCGGGGCGAGTCGCGGGCCTGCGCTTCCACCTTGCCCCACCCGTCCGTGGCACTCGTAGCAGCCCACGGCCGCGTAGAGTTTCTTGCATTTGTCCGCGTCCTGCGCTTGGAGAAGGCCCGCCGCAACCAGCATTAGAAATAGCTTGTGCATTTCTTGCTCCCTAGCGCGGCTGCGTCACCACGTCGATCATGGCGGGCTCACCGCGCTTCACCACTTCGATGCCACGTCGAAGAGCAGCCGCAAGATCTTTCGGATCGCTGACCGGCCCCTCGCCGTACATACCCATGCTCTGCGCCAACTTCGCGTAATCGACAGGTGGATCATCGATCGTGGTGCCGGTTCGCGCGCGATCCACCCCACGATTATGTTGGTTGGCCATGATTTGCACCTGCATGACTTCCTGATGATAGCCACGATTGTTGTGCATGATGTTGAGCAGCGGGATGCGATGATGCGCGGCGGTCCATAAAATTCCCGGTGCGTACATCATGTCGCCGTCGCACTGGATGTTGACAGTGAGCCGGCCATGCTTGCGATTCGCGAGCGCGGCGCCCACCTCAGCCGGCGCGCCATATCCGATGCCGTATCCGCCTTGTCCCCCGATGTGATGGTAGTGCTTGCTGAAGTCCCACAGCCGTTGAGGCCAACCGCTGACGAATGCGCTCTCGGACACAAACGACC
>Ga0182024_10016515_pt1 | contig 13993 bp, 10 predicted proteins | sample P32metaG_FD_120480 | JGI IMG/M metagenome (GOLD analysis project Ga0182024, IMG submission 120480) | Permafrost microbial communities from Stordalen Mire, Sweden - P3-2 metaG (Illumina Assembly) | ecosystem: Environmental > Terrestrial > Soil > Wetlands > Permafrost | place: Sweden: Stordalen... | reverse complement strand
TTGTCTATTATGCTCGCGGCGCACTGCTAGGAATCCCCCGGCTCCGGGCCAGCGGCCCTAAAAATGCTCCTTAGGATTCTGAGGGAAATGCGGCGGTGTTACCTCCCAGCCTGGTAAATGATCTTTTGATTAAAAACATTGCCCAGAATGGGCGTCCTGCTTTTGCGCGCCGGCTCACGCTGTGCCGGACCTGCGATTTAGCGTGTCCCGGCTTTGCCGATTGCACCATCGATAGGGTGAATTCACCCGTTTTGGGACACGCTCACCCAGAACCCCCGGCTTGGACGTTCCATGTGAACGTATTCGAAGGGTCTTCTGACATCATTCATCTTCACCCGGCGTAGGCCACGCCGATGATGACCTACCGTGTCCAGCACGCGATCGTTTCGAGTCAGCGCAGCGCAGCGGGTATCACCACAATCGTGCACATACCTATAGGCGGCGTGCTGGAACTGCGAGAGGAACCGCGACGAGTAGGCCTCATTGAGGTCGTCTGGGATGAAAAACGGCTCCGGATCTTGGCGATGGACCTCTTCGACTATGCCGAACGCGTGGCGGCGACATAGCCCCAGCTGAAACCGTGACAACGTGGCGGCTACGGTTCTCCGTGGTGCGGTGGGCCGTCTTGAGAGCAAAATAACCCCACTACAGTTTACCGAGACAGATGCCGATGGAAGAAGTTAACAAGAGGCTTTTAACCTTTGGCCTCACGGAAGGCCCAACCGCCGAACTCAGTTCCTTCGGTTGGGCCCTTTCCACTGTATAATTGCGGTGGGCGGCTCTCACGCGCCCGAGGCTCTGGCGCCGTCCATGAGCCGGTGGCAAAGCCTGTTATCGCTTTGCCACACATCCTGCCTAATTATCCGAAATGTCACCCAACAAAAAAGGCGCCGAGGGACGAAGTCCGCTAGGCGCCTGATACAAACGCAGGTAGTAAATTCTCTTCGCTGAAGCTCCTTCATTATATCGCGGGAATCAAATCGAGGAGTCCACGCAGCTCGTCTTCGACAAGCTGATCGGGTTGCACACCGTCCGGCAGATCCACCACGTCCACTTGATAGATGACCTGCCGCAGCCGGTCCGCAATTCCCTGCGCCGCAACCTTGCCGGCCTCATCGCCGTCGAGCATCACGATGACATGCCCGAAATGTTCCGCAAGAAGTTGCTCCTGCTTCTTGCTCATGGTTGAACCCATGAGCGCGACGCACGGAAAACCCGCTTGCGTTACTTTCATGCAATCGAAGAAACCTTCGACGAGTACGATGGACAGATCGTCCTTCACCCGATGCAGATTAAAGAGTTCGAGCGACTTATGAAACCCCGCCGGAAATTTGTAGCGAGGTTCCGTTCCGTCGATCGAACGGCCGGCGTATGCAACGAGTTCACCCTGCGCGTTGTGGATCGGAATTACAAACCGGCCTTGCATACTCCCCTTTCCGGAAAATACTCCCACGCCGAATGTCCGAGCAATCTCATCGGTCAGCCCCCTCTCGTTCACATACGGATGAGCGTGATCTATTCTTTGAAGCGTGAAAGAAAGTGGTTTGTTCGACTCGCTCTCCTCCACTACTTCCTGATCGTTCTTTTTTGAAACGAGTGCATCTTCCGGTTCCTTGCCCGCGGAAATGTCCGCGAGATGTTCCTTGCCAACCAACCGAGGTGGATCACCCGCGGCCGGAACCAGAAACCAGGTTTGGAGTTTGATCGCTGCATCCCGAACAGAACACTTTTCCATTGCGGCGACAAAATCGAGAACGTTGCCGCCGACCCGTCCGCGTGACTTGATGCAGGATTGTGATTGGCACGCCCAGGCGCCGCCCACACCTTTTGAGAGGGTCGCCGTGAAACTCTCGGTGCTTGTTTTCGAGTTGTGGGTCGGAAGCGGGCACTTTCCCCGGAGGGTATCCGGGCCGACCCGGCGTAGCGGAATACGGTAATGGTCGATGGCCATCTGGAGTGAAACTGTCTTTTTTATTTCGTCGAAGCTTACCCAGTCCATGTGATGTTTTACTCCTTTCTTTTGAGTACTGGGTAAACCCTATGCCGCATCCCCTTACCTGTCAAATCTCTACGTTGGTCATCTTCCTTTTTGCTTCAAACCGGGTCGAAATGTGGGTCCCGAATCACCCAAGCACAGCTTCCTGTAGCGTCAAAGTGCTACCGCACTTTCACTCTACACATCCCGCACTTTGACGCTACAATCACCGCAGTTTCACGCTATGAATACCGCACTTTGACGCTAGAGACCCCGCACTTTCACTCTACACATCCCGCACTTTGACGCTACGAAAAGCGCTGCAACGCCCACTGTATCAACAGTTTATGATTGCTTAACTCTTTAACTCTGTATAGACTTAATAACATCATCAACAACAACCCCTGTTGCTGCTGAAACTTTTTCAAAAAAGAAATGGAGGTGAACAACCACGACATACGGGAGAGCCACGTCCCGGTTCAGATACCCCAGCCGGAAGCGGCCACCCTCGATATCATCCGCACGGAGACGGTGCTTTCTAGACTGCCGGTCCACAACCTCGCGAAGAAGGGGAGTATCAGTATCCAGATTCTCAAGAAGACCTCTACCGGAGAGGTGGAACTTCTCTGGCGGATCTCGCCGAGCCGCGACTATGGAGAGCCCCGGCAGCTCGCCTACAAACTCGACACCATCATCATCAATCAACGGATTGACGAAGCGGGGAGACCCCTGCCAAAACTCTTGCGTTTGGGAAGTTTGAATGACATCTGCGCCGAGCTCGGGCTCACCCTCGACCATGGCACCAACGCAAAAAACATTAGAAACGCTTTCCTTCAAAATGCACTCACCGGCATCACCGCGAAATTTAATTACAAAGCAAACGATGGAACCGAGCGCCGCCTCGAAGCGGGCTTCACTCGCTACAGCGTCATCTTCACCGGCGAAAAACTTCCCGACGGTCGGAAGGCGGATGCGGTGTATATCATTTTCAACGAACCATTTTGGGAAGTTCTGAACAACGCGCCGGTCCGCCCGCTCGACCGCGCGTACATGAAAGAACTTCCGCCGGCTGCGCAACGGTTCTATGAAATCGTGAGCCGAAAGATTTTTGCCGCCCTCAAGAACAATTATCCGTATGCAAAGATTTCCTACTCGGAGTACTGCACGTTTTCAGCGCAGCTTCGGCACAACGAACGGCAACGGGTTCAGGATCAGATGGCAAAGATCATTCGGCACCACAAGAAATCCGGTTACATCTCCGCCGTGAAATATGAAGCAACGATCGACGAGCAGAACCAGCCTGACTGGATCATGTCCCTCACACCGGGTCCAAAAGCGTACGCCGAATTCGCCGTCGCGCATGGTCGCAGACCTCGCAAGTCGGTTGCGGCCGCCGGGACTGAAGTAGGGAACCTGCAATCACCCAGCCCACGGTCCGCACCGCGCGAACACCCGCGAAAGTCTCTACCGACCTCCGCACAACCGACGTTCGATCCCGAGCTCGTCGCCGAATTCACGCGGCGCGGCATCACGGAGCAGAAAGCTGTGGAACTTCTCTCGAAACTCCAGCCCGGCCAGGATATAGTTGCGCAACTTGAAAGCGCGGAGCAAACAGTGCATCAGCTCCAAAACACCCTCAATCCCGTCAAGAACCCCGCCGGCTTCTATATCCGCCTCATTGAACGCAACACTCCCGTGCCTGACGGCTTCGAAACTAACGCCAAGCGCAAGGCGCGTGAGGAAAGGGAACGGAAGGAACGGGAACGACGCGCAGCCGAAGACGCCCGCGAAGAGCTTGAATGGGAATATAACAGGTATTGCGCCGCGGAGGTGGATCGCTACATCCAGGGGAATCCCGCCGAGTTTGAGTCTCTCAAGAATGCAAAGGCGGCCGAGGAGCGCGCGATGCGCCCGACGTCCTGGCCTGGGCTCACCGAAACTTCCGCTAAAATTGCCGCGAAAAGCGCCATCCAACAGAAGCTGCCACTCCTGACCTTCGAGGAATTCGCGGACCGCAAAAACCAAGCCATTGATTTTTCTTTGAAACTAGTTGCGGTCTCCCCGTCCGCTGATTCACCCCCCGCAGATCTGCAACCTGAACTCTTAAATCCGGATTCGGCAACTGAAGCACTGATGGAGACTGAGCTCGCAATCGAGAATTTACCGCACGCCGCCGAGGAGGCGAAAGACACGGCTCCTGAGCCGATGATCGTCGCACCCGCGCCCAATGAAGTAATTGTTGATCAGGCTGGCCCGGCGAGCATCGGAGATCCACCCACCGCCACCGCGGACAGGGGAGAAGTGATCCAACTGTCGCCCGAGTCGGCAACTCCGCCAAGTTTCGAACCCGAAATCGAACTGGCCGCCGAACCGATGGAAGGAAAACCTGAAGCGATGCCACCGGGACTCGCCTAGTTGGACGGCCAACAGACTTTTTCAAAAAGGTGACTTGCCCGAACGGAAGAATCCTTTATAGTTATTCCAACCCCCAGGCGGGTCTCACTCAAGATCCATGCCAGAGACCTCATCCGATCCATTTAATCCGGTCCCATCGAATGCGAACGACGAGATGAGCAAGGTCAGAGCATCGATACCGCCGAAGGACCGGTGTTCGATCTGCGATGGTTTCGGTATGATCATGGACCGGTTTCTGCGGACCTATCGCGTCTGCCAGCAATGCGGCGGGACCGGAAGAAATAAGCTGGCGAACGACAAGTCCCGCCCCTAAGAAAAACGATTCCACACCAGCACTCTCTCACCCTCTGTATCCATGTTGAACTCATTTAGGAAGCAACGGCCCTTATTATTCTCTACCCTCCTCGGGATCATTGGAATCGCCTTTGCGGCACATATCGTATTCGCCGCACCCTTGAACTTCTCGTCGGCAGAATCGATCTCGATAGTTTCGCCGGCCACGACCCTCACGATCGCCACTGGTTCAGCGGCCGATGTGTTACAAGTGAACGCGACGAGCGTCGTGGTAACGCTCTCATCATCAACGGGCGGCACCTTCACCCTTATCTCGCCATCGTATGATTTATCGGTCGCAACATCGAGCCCCGGCGGCACCGTGGCGACCTCTTGCAGCACGCAAGGCATCGTGAGCACGACGATCTCGCAATCGACCGGATCAACGGTCTACACGATCACGCCGAGTGAAACAACCTGCTCAGGGAGCGTCGGCCTGCCCGTCATTAACTCCTTTTCGGCAAATCCGTCCTCTATCACCGCGGGGCAATCGTCGCTTCTTTCCTGGACCGTGACGAACGCTTCCACAACTTCGCTCGATAACGGCATTGGGAACGTGACGAATGAAACTTCCACATCAGTGAGCCCATCGCAGACGACGACCTATACGTTAACCGCCACAAACGGTAGCGGTAATTCAACGACAGCACAGGCGACCGTTACCGTGACCGCGAGTTCCGGCGGTTCGGGCGGAGGTGGCGGTGGAGGCGGAGGAGGATCGGTTGGCGTTGCCGCGAGCTATGGTGCACCCGGCCCAGTCGAATCTCCATCTGCGACAGGAACGCTCCTTACTGCATCATCCTCCGTGGCCACAACGACGATCAGTTCCGGCACGTCGAGTGCTGCTCTTGAGGCCCAGTTGCAATCGTTGCTTGCCCTACTCGCAAGCCTAGAATCCCAGGCCGCGAAGCAAGGCATAGCAGCGCCGAGCGTTACAGCGACGCCGCCCCTCTTTACGAAAACGCTGTACCTCGGTGTATCCGGTTCGGACGTGTCGCACCTGCAGGAGTTCCTCGCCGAAGATCCCGCCATCTATCCCGAAGGCAAGGTCACCGGTTATTTCGGCGTGCTGACCTTGAAAGCCGTGCAACGGTTTCAGAAAAAATACGGAATAGCGAAGGCGGGTGATCCGGGCTATGGCTATGTCGGTCCATTAACGCGAGCGAAGCTGAACAGCCTCATCGAGCAGGGGATGACTCCATAGCTTCACGTACCATTCCACAGTCCGATGTTGCAATTTCGCGGAAGTCCTCTATGATTCATGTAAACAAACCAACTGGAGAGGATGCATGATTCACCAAGAAACTTAAAACGACAGCTCATAACACTCGCCATATCAGTCGGGGTTGTTACGCTCACGGTCGGTGTTTCGGTTGCGTTCGCGTCCCTTATCTTCAGCGGCACAGGCATTACGGGCGACTCAAACAGCACCGTTGATGCAACGGGTACGATCACGATCGGCGCTTCACAGGCGACCGGCATCACGATCGGCCGATCCGGCATCACGGCATCGTTCCCCGGAACCGTCACAATCACGGGCACGACGACCTCCATCCAGAATCTCGTTATCAGCGGAACCTGCACCGGATGCGGTGTCGGGAACTTCAGTGCAGGCGGTGATCTCTCCGGCTCTTCAACATCTCAGACAGTCGTCGGCATCCAGGGAAAGCCGGTCTCTTCGACGGCGCCTTCCGTGAACCAGGCGTTAACCTGGAACGGAAGTTTTTGGACGCCGGCAAACGTTTCAAGTACAGGTGGCATCACCGCTATCAATGGCTTGGTGAACTCGACAACCTCTTTCGTGGGAGCTGGCACCGTTACCGTTTCCACGTCATCGCCGAATATAATCACGATCACCGGCACCGGGTCCGGCTCGATCACAATCAATAGCTTGACGACTTCTACCTTCCAGATCCAGGGCACGGCGAACCAGATCACGGTCGCCACGAGCTCGCCAAACATCATCAGTTTGAGCTTGCCTCAGAGCATCGCGACGGCGAGTGCACCGACGTTTGGAGGACTTGTCCTTAACGGCAATGCCACGACGACAAACCTCACGATCATGGGCCTCGGTTCTTCGGGGACGCCGTGCCTGAGCGTGAATATCGCGGGGAACGTCGCAACGACAACCTGCGGCGGCGGCTCATCCCAGTGGACGACATCGAGCACTGTGATCTATTACAATGGCGGCAACGTCGGAATCGGCATCTCATCCCCGAATGCCTTATTGACCGTAGGGAGTAGTAGTGGATTTACGGTCGATGGCTCGGGAGATGTATTGCTTACTACAATTCGAGTAAGTCCATCGGACGATCGGGTAGTCATCGGAAACGCCGCCGGGCAAAACGATGCGGGCAACGAGTCGGCAGTTGATATCGGGTATGCGTCTGCTGAGAATGCGACATCAGATACTTATTCGGTACACATAGGACGGCATTCTTGTAGTAATTGTGCTGGCGCCGATGCTGTCCAGATTGGTCACGCGGCAAGTCAGTACGGATTTAGTTCTAGCGAGGCAGTTTCGATCGGATATTTGGCCGACCAGAACTATAACCAAAATGCTGGCAACGATACTTATGGCGCGGTTCACATTGGAGCTAATGCGGGCATAGAGGCGGTGCAAACACCGTACTCCGTGATGATTGGGGATACCGCCGGAGGAAATGCGGCCAGTGCGTGGGATTCCGTGTTGCTCGGACCCTATGCCGCTGAAAACGCGACGGGCACGCTTGATAATAGTGTGATGATTGGGAATTCTGCGGGAATGAACGCGAACAGTAAAGGATCAATATTTATCGGACAAGATGCTGGTGAAAACTTGAGTACCAACAATCGACTCGTGATCGACTCGAATCCGACGTATGCCGCAAGCGGCACTACGGCTTTGATCTACGGGGAATTTGATAATCGAGTCCTGAGATTTAACGCGACTACAACATCGCTTACTGGCAAACTCGGGATTGGTACGACGACGCCCGCTACCCAACTTTCTGTGGCGGGTACGTCCACCTTAAACGGCTTGATTTTGCCGAACCTCTTGAACGCGCCATGCCTTATAACAGATGGAAACGGCGATGTTGGATCGGGGTCGTGCAGTGGCGGTGGCGGAGGAACTCCGGGAGGTTCCAATACGCAAATTCAATATAACAACAGCAATGCGTTTGCTGGCGATGCGAACTTCACATGGAATTATGCGACGGCGCAACTTACCATTGCATCAAGTTCGGGTTCGTTCCTCTTAGGAACTTCGACGCTTCCTGCAAATGCGCTGTTTGCCGTCGCGGCACCTTCAAACATCTTCACGATATTAAATAGCGGAAAAGTTGGAATTGGTACATTTACTCCATCTTCGGCTTTATCCGTAATAGGATCAGGGGCGACAAATGGGAGCACCGCCTTGACTGTTCTTAATAGTGCCGGAACATCTCTTTTGAACGTTGACGACGCTGGCAATGTCGCCATATCAAATGGAGCATCAGCGGGCGCAAGTTCTGGAGCCGTGGCTATCGGATCGAATGCAAGTAGTTCTTCTTCGGGAGCGGTGGCGATTGGGAATTCAGCCATTGCGTCCAATTCAGGGGCGGTGTCTCTTGGACAGAGCGCGGGTTCAAGCGGTAATGAGTCGGTTGCTATCGGGCCAAATTCAAACGCTTCCGGTGCGACCTCGGTCGCTGTAGGTAGGAGTTCTTACGCTCAGAATACTGATGCCGTGGCATTCGGCTCTAAAGCGCAAGCTGCGAATACAGGATCAGCCGCCATAGGATTTTCTACCGAGGCCAATGCCAACTATGCCGTCGCCATCGGTTCTGGCCTCTCTAGCGGGACTCAAATGGATGTTTCAACCGCAAATATGATCGGCCTAGGCGATAACTCAACGATACCGACCCTCGTGATCACGGGTGGAAGTGGGGCGGGAACTTATGGCAACGTCGGTATCGGGACATCAGCACCTGCGACACAGTTGCAGATAGCCGCTTCCTCCACGATACGCCTCGGTGTGTCTAGTACAGCGTATACGGGTTGCATTGAGATGTACGATTCGGTGAATACCGCAACGCTTGAATATATTTACACCGCAAGTGGCGTATTGACGGCTACGACGACAAAGCCGAGCTTCTGCCAGTAGTCGGGGTTTTCGTCTCGCGTACTGTCGCCTTCCGCCCTAAAGTGCGACTACGACCTTCCGACCCACCGTGCAAATCCTTATTTTCCTAAGCGTGCATAACAGGGGATTGCGCCATCCTGTCGTTTCCTCTTGAACCACGACAACCGGCCCAACCGGAAATAAAGATTGCTGATGGAATTGCCGATTGTCCAATTAGGAGTTTTCTATGCGTCAGCTTCTCGGACATTCCGTCGTCGTCAAAACCTCCGTCGTGTGTCTCATAGTAACGGCCCTGCTTCCCCGATTCGACATCGCACAATCGCTCGACTTGAGCCGGCCGGACACATACCGGACGCGCTTCGCAACCACTAAGGGTGATTTTGTAGTCGAAATTCATCGGGAATGGGCGCCTCTTGCCGCAGAGCGCTTTCATGCCCTCGTCACGAATGGGTTTTACGACGACGCTGCCTTCTTCCGCGTGGTTCCGAATTTCATGGCGCAATTCGGCATTCCGAGCAGCCCGACGGTCGGCGCAGCTTGGGCGCACGCAAACCTGAGGGACGAGCCGGTAAAGCAAGGCAACACGCGTGGCAGGATAACATTTGCGATGGCTGGGCCGAACACGCGTACCACGCAAGTATTCATCAACTTCAGGGACAACAGCAACCTGGACAGTCAAGGGTTTGCTGCGTTTGGCGAGGTGATCGAAGGCATGGACGTCGTTGATACGATCTATGGTGGATACGGCGACATGCAGGAAATGGGTGGCCACGGCCCATCGCCGGGCAAGATCGCGAGCGAAGGCAACGCCTATCTCGACACGTACTTCCCGCAGTTGGACAGGATCAAGACAGCGGTGGTTGTCACGGCACCTTCCCCAAGCGATACGGAAGCACATAAGTGTCTGCGGTATTCGCCGACGGCTATTGCGCTCACTGGAACTGTTGCATCGCACCAGGGCCTGCAAAGCTGGTGGGGGCTGAAGCTCGATACGCCGATCTGCACGGTTGCCGACAACTCCGACCCCTATATGATCGCCTATCAGGACGTTCGGGAGACCCAAATCATCGTCTTTCAAAATGAAGACCTCACTCCCTACAGCGGGCAGCGGATAACGATCTCTGGGGAATTGCTTCCCATGGTGAATGGGCACCACCAGACACGCGTAATGATCGGATTGAAGTCCGTTCAGGTTGCGGGACGGAACGCGAACGTGCCGCAGCGCAAAGCGCAGGCGAGACCGACATACCTGCCAGACGCATTCCATGCTTCCGTCACTGTCCTTGCCAAACCCATTGCGCGGGTGACCGCCCAAGCGTGGGACCGAGATCCCAATGCCTTTCTTGCCGAATCTGACGCCTATGTCACTCATATGTTCAACGGCCCGATGGATGTCATGTGGGTGAGTTGCCTGGCCGGGTATAGAATTGCCGACGCAAAGAGCACGACCGCTTCAGCCGTTTTCCCGATGGACGCCGACAATCCCAAGAATGCGTATTGGGGTGTCGCCGTGAGCGACAGCAAGCGCACCAATATTACCATCGGGTGCGTGAGAGCTACGAAATAGTTCGTTGTTGCCTTCCGCCCTGCTTCGGGACATCGGCCACGCTGTATCCTTAAGTCATACGGATTTAGTTGGCCCAAACAAAAACAAAACGGAAGCTCGATGTGAATATCGCCAGAAGACGGCGCAGACGTGTCTTCATTCTTGGTGCCGGGGCATCCGCATCCTGTGGAATAGCCGTCGCCCGGGATATCCTGCGCGAGTCCATGCAACGCCTCTCGAAGCGAGACGCTGCACAGGCTGACCAAGTCCATGACTTGCTACGTTATTTGTATCCAGCGTTCAGCGAAGATCTATCAAACTACCCGAACGTTGAGGATTTTCTGAATCTGGTCGAGATGGCCAAAGAGTTTCACACTGAAGCCTACATCGAAAACAAGAAGTGGTCGGTGGTGAAGCTTCAGATAGTCACGGAGATTACTCTACGTGCGATCACCGAATACATCTGGGCGTTCATGGCGGAAGATGACCGTCGGCGGGTTCTCTCCGGACTAATTTTGGAAGTCGTACGGCCTGGCGATGTCATCATCAGCTTCAATTGGGACTTCATGATCGATCTTGCTCTCGAAGACCAAGACGAAAACAGCTCTCCGGTGTATTCGTACTCTTCATCTCGGGATTCCGTCGTGCTACTTAAACCGCATGGTTCCATCGACTGGTTTGAGAAAAACAAGCTTCCTGCTGACAAGAAGCTCATTAAGGAGATGCGACATAGGGCAACGGGAGTCTACTTTTATCCATACTTTCAGCTCGCCCAGAATCCCGACTTGCTAGAGTATCCTGCGTTCATCGTGCCTCCGCTCTCGATAAAAAAGTTTGGCGGATTTCTTCAGAGAGTGTGGAGGGATGTATACCGTGCTGTGGCAGCGGCAAAGGAACTCTATATTATCGGGTATTCCTTGCCCCGCGAAGATCAGTTTGCGAGACTCGTCATTGGACGAGCGATTACACGGAACAATGCGACTCGCAAAGGCAGCCGGAAGCGATTGCCCGTTTTCGTGATCAATCCGGATGAGGGTGCGATGGTCACCTTCGCCAAGCTTGTTGGCACCGGTGTACAATTTTTCCAGACATCGCTCCAAGATTACGTCAAATGGCTCCGCGAGCAGCGCCAAGGATAGCGCTAACGGAATCGTTGTTGTGGTCAAATCATAATCCGTTCGACCTCATCCAGTGTAATCTCGTCACTCGTGCGCCGCGATTCGCTTGCGCTTCTCAATCGTCCCGCCTTTCTCCGGGTGCGCTAACTCTGTGCGCACGACAATTAATGGATCGTTGGTGGCTTTGTCCCAATTCTGAGTTCGACGTCGCCCGAGGGAGTTCCTGAGTTCACAAACATAGTTCTGCGGTCGACCAAGCCAAGCTGAAAGAAGGTATCCAGGAGCAGGATTGCGTCAGGAGGAACACGTCCTGCCCTAGCGTCGGCTTCGTTGACCGTGATCTCAATGCCCGCCGGATCTTTGTCCCATACGCTCTGTCCTACCCCCGCGTCTTCAATACCAATCCATCGAGCTTTCCTGAAAATCTCAACAAACTCCATGGCATAGCTCTTGGCCTCGGAGTTTCCAAGCGGAATATTTATGCTTATTTTGTGGCCCGGCAGAGGCGAGACTTTCGCCAGAATGGATGTCTTCTGAGCTTCCGTTAGATGGCGGTTTGCCATCGTCTGAAGGCAGTCATCAAGCTTCTTGAGAATCGTGGCTGTATCTAGTTGCTGATTGCTGGCAATTGTCTTTAGGAGTTTCCGAAACTCGTCACCCTGCTCCGTTCCACAGGTCTTGATGTTGATCGTGTTGCCAGAACCCGTTATGGCGGGACTGCAAGGCCCCTTCGTTGTTGCCGGACCGGTCGTCTGGCTCTGGCAAATTGCAGTGGACACAAGGCAGAATAGCAGCGCGATTGGCCTCATCGCGTCATGCTATCACTTGTCAGGTGGCGATGCCGGAATCTTTGGCTGAGACGACGGTTCACATCCCGCATTGACCTTGTTCGCATCGCCAGTGATAGCCGGACTACAATCGCCGGACGTAGAAGCTGGTCCGGAGAGATGAGCGGGCTGTGTTTGGTTAGTGCCACTCGTAGCTGTGCCTGTCCTAATGGCCTCATTGCGCATGTGGATCTGATGCGACAAGAGGAAAGCAATGGCTGTTACTCCAATGAACAACGCTGCTCGTGATTGCCAATCCCATTTCATAGGGTTTAGAAGCACCACAGCCGTCACCATAGTTGCGAGCACCGGCAAAATGAATTTCTCGCCAAATACAGGCACGGACGACTCGCACCAATCCTTTCCGCACTAAAGCGATTATAACAGCTCGCGAAATAAGCTCCGCAATATCCGTGCTATGCAGTGCCCATGCAAGACCCGGATTCAAATCGCGATCCGCTACACCTCCTTCGAAACAAGGACACAAGGACAAGGGATCACTTCCACAGGACTTCTGTCGCCTTCCGCCCTACAGTGCGACAACGGTCCTCCATGCTTCCCGACTAGCGCTGATTCTCCGACATGACGATAATGGGGGATTGCGCCATCCTGTCGCATTCTTTTATGATCTGCGCCGAGAGCGTTTCCTCGCGTCTGGAATTCCAGAGAAATGCGTGATCCGGCGTCCTTCCTGTAGGGGGGCCGTCTTTCCACGACAACCCAGTAAGCTTTTGCAATTCGCTAAAATCAGCTATTCTTCGAAGTAATGAAGATCGTCGGACGCAACAAAGGAATATGAGCGGTACCACCACTTCTTCGGCAGCAGGTCCCTTTCACCGCCATGGCTTAAGTTTCAAGAAACTAGACCTCCAAATCCATACTCCTGGCTCTCAGTGTTTTTCCGACAAGACAGTCACGCCCGAGCAAATCGTACAGGCGGCCATTGCAAAGGGACTCGCAGCGATCGCAATCACAGACCACAACAGCGGTGAGTGGGTTGACCGGGTTAAAGCAGCGGCAGCAAAGACCGATTTGGCGGTGTTCCCCGGTGTCGAGATCACTTGTATGGGTGGGAAGGGCGGGATTCATATCATCGCCCTCTTTGACGTCTCAGCCGGCACGAGAGACATCGAGAGTCTCCTCGGCGAATTAGGCCTCAAGCCTGCGGAATATGGGGATCGGGAAACGTGCGTCAAGCGCGATCCCATCAGCGTCATCCGGACAATCCGAAGCCGGGGTGGCTTGGCCGTGCTTGCACACGCGAATTCCAGCAAGGGTGCTCTGAACGATATGCAGGGTCAGCAACGGACCGCCCTCATCCAAGAGCCAGGTCTGAACGCAGCCGAAGGCACCGACTTCCAGGACAAAGATGCTGAGCAGAGGCATCGCCGAGTTGTTGATTTGCTTGATGGCACCGACCCGGTCTACAAGAGGAAACTCGCAGTGTACCAGGCCTCGGATAATCCGAGTGGAGCGGGTGACGGCAACCACGGACTTGCAGGAATTGCCACCCGCTGCTCGTATTTCAAGCTTGACCATCTGAAGCTCGACGGTCTAAGCCAATGCTTCGTAGATCCGGATGTTCGAATCCGGCAGGACTTTGAGTTCGCCATATTCTCTTACCCGAGGCTTGTGCGGATGCGCGTGGCGAGCGGCTTCCTGGATTCCGTTGAA
>Ga0182024_10016514_pt1 | contig 13995 bp, 10 predicted proteins | sample P32metaG_FD_120480 | JGI IMG/M metagenome (GOLD analysis project Ga0182024, IMG submission 120480) | Permafrost microbial communities from Stordalen Mire, Sweden - P3-2 metaG (Illumina Assembly) | ecosystem: Environmental > Terrestrial > Soil > Wetlands > Permafrost | place: Sweden: Stordalen... | reverse complement strand
TTGCAGCTCGGCAACTCGCTCGCCCTACAAAACAGCACTCTGAATTATAACAATCAAGGCGGCGTGCTCAGCTTTGGCACGCTCACCAGCGCAACCTTTGGGGAATTGTCGGGCGTTCAAAGCATGGCTTTAGCCAACGCCTCCTCAGCCTCCCTTGCACTTACCGTCGGCAATAGCAATATAAACGAAACCTATTTAGGCGTCCTTAGCGGCAACGGCTCTTTGATTCAAACCGGCACAGGCACGACTACATTAGCCGGCTTCAACACTTACTTGGGCGCAACCACAATAGCCTCGGGCACGTTGTCCTTGACCGCGACGGCGTCTAATCGTCGCGCGATCGTGTCGTAAACTTGTTCGTGCGTGACACTGGTCAACAACCCACCGAATTCGATCCGCACAGCAATTCTCAAAAACCAGTACGTTTGATGGAAGAGCCACAGCGTGCCGAGAGCTTCCGCTGGCTGCAGAAGATGGGGATGCCTGGCGCTGTGAATGTTAAGGAAGAATCAACGCCGACCGGCAATCAACCCGTCTTATCGACAGCAAAGACGCTGTCGAAGCCCTGCCGGGCAACTAAATTGGATATTTCGAGTGCAAACGAATAATGCACCTTGTATTCCCTCTGCCACCGCCTATGGTGTGAGTGGGAGAAGTGTCCAAATGAACAGTCGGACGCTGCTCCGTAGAATCGTTGAGTGCAGTTTCGGATGACGAGATAAAGAGCACCCCGGCAATTCTGGGTGGCTAATTAACGAGTATACCGACGCGACTGATCACTTTAGGGTGGTCGTTCGCGTCGGTTTTTTATTGGCTTGAGATGGCGCGACGGACGCGTCAACTCAGGCTGCTAAGGAGTGGGAAGTTTGTGGCGGAAACGCGACGGGGCATTTTGTCCCGCAACGTCATAGACTTTGTTTTTTAGGAGGAATCTAAGATGCCAGTGAAAACCAAGCACGAATCGACCCAACACCACCAGCTTGCGGCAGGAGAACATGAGGCCGCAGCGCACCACCACCGAGAAGCGGCGCATCACCACGAGTGTGGCGAGCACGACAAGGCGAAGCAACACGATGCCTGCGCTCATGAGCACAGCCAAGAAGCGGACAAGTCTTCCAAGATGGCACACCAGCACTCGCAAAAATAGGCGGTGCATCGCGGCGGGGCGATGAAGGAATTGTCATGTTGAGCCAGTCGATCCAAGCAGAGATGCGCCGACTCCAGTTGCATCCAGTGAATCTGGACGTTGTGTCAGAGATTGATGGCAGCATCTTGCTACAGGGGAGCCTACTGCGGAGTTGGCAAGTGCCCAAGAGCATCGACGGACAATGGTTTCTCAAGGTATTAACGGGCTTGCCCGATTTGGCGGGCCCCGAGGCGACAATGGATGCCTTCTATGAGGCATACACGGCGGAAGGCATCCACAATGTTTGAGCGCGCGGCCCGCACATCGAGGATGTCTATGAGAGGAAGTGAATCTGGTGCACGTTGGCCATCCATTGGCATAACAAGTAACAGATCGTGAAGTTTGTGACGGAAATCAGACGGGTGTTTTGCCCTGAAACGTTGCCGATTTCGTTTTTTATAAGGAAGTTTTCATGTTAAAGAAAGTATCGTCTGTGTTTCTACTAATCGCAGCGCTGGGCGCTGCAATTGCCAACGCTCAAGATCGGACGGAGCCGAGCGCGATGCAGTCGAAAGTTATTACCGTTAGGAAGGTCGTCCTTGACCCAACAAAAAAGTTGGATGTAGTCGACACGGCTAATGAGGTGGGCTCATTTAGCAAGCTGTCGTCATTGCTCAAAGAAGCCGAGCTTGTGGAAACATTAAAGGGAACAGGTCCGTTCACCATTTTTGCTCCTACGGACGAAGCCTTTGCCAAGCTGCCCAATGGCACGGTCGAATCCCTGCTAAATCCGCAGAATAGGGCAAAGCTGACAACGATTCTCAAGTATCACGTGGTTCCCGGAACCATCATGGCTGCCGATCTTGCCAAGATGAAGTTTGAAAAGACCATCAATGGTGAGTCGCTCACCATCAAGACTGAGGGAAACAGCGTCATGGTGAACAATGCCAAGGTGACGCAACCCGACATCGCTTGCACAAACGGTGTGATCCACGTCATCGATACCGTGTTGATGCCGAAAGAATAAGTTCAGTGAAGCAGTGCGGGCTACGCTCATCGGAAATTATCCGGCCAGACGGCCATTAAATGAGTATACCGACATGGTCGATCACCTCAGGGTGATTGGCCACGTTGGTCTTTCTTGTTGCGGTAGCAATCGTTTGTAAGGCGAGCACCCCCGCATGCCGGGATCTCCTTCGCCTCGTGATCTGCTCCCTTGAACGTCTGAAGAGCCGACAAGCCGTAGCTCGCGACCCGGTCCCGAAAAACCACCAATTTTGACCTTCACGGCGATTCTCAAATACTCCATCCGTTTGATGACACGGCAACAACGTGTCGAGAAGCGAGATTGTAGTAGACGTCTTCGCAGAGTTGCCGTTCCGAAGAGATGCCGTAGAGGTAGGCCACCAGTTGCATCCGGAAGTAAACTTCCGGATCGACCGACGGCCGCCCGAGTCCATCGGCGTAACACGCGGCGGTCGAGTCGCGGACAAACGCCGTGTCCAGAACACGATCGATCTTCCGCAATAAATGGTCCTGCTCGACAAACGACTCCAAGTCGATGACCGTCTTGGCATGTCGCTCGAAGACATGTACTCCTTGCATGGGGTTAAGCGGTTTGAAAACCTTGCGGCTGCTGTTGCAATGCACGTGGCGCATTATAATTTCTGTCGTCGTCACAGCACGCTACGCATGACACCGGCGATGGCCGCGAACGTCACCGGAACACTGTGGAGCCTGGAAGATTTGTATAATCGAGTGATCGGATGTTCCATGATTGCAATTATTCTTCCGCTTTTCGTTCTCTCGCTTATTAGCTTACTGATGTCCTGGGGCTATGCCACACAAGCGATCATGAATCGAAAGCCTGGAGTCCCATTTTTCCCAGGTAATCAAGAACGTCCTGGCAACGTATTATTTCGGCCACATCAACTAACAGAAAAAGGGCTGTGGGCCCGGAAGCAGTTCTTTATCTGGCTATCTATTTTTGTCGGCACACTGGCTGCCAGTGGGATAGCCGCGATATGTTATGAACTTCGGCACTAAAACTTTTTCAAAGTGCATCACTACCCAATTCTCGTTGGTTGTTGCACACGGTCGGTCAGCCCGATTATTATGAACAAATCTATGCCCACCAAGCGATACAAAATACCCTGGACGCCCGAATTGTTGGCGCTATTGGGCAAAATATCTGACGACCAACTTTCCCGACGTATTGGCTGCTCGGCTCGGGTGGTCGCACACCGTCGTCGTCAATTGGGAATAAAAGCACAATATTTTAGAACAAGCTACCCATGGGGCACAACGGAAATCGATTTGCTGAGAAACTTCACCGACAAAGATATATCGCGAATCACCGGTCGCTCGCCCTCAGACATTGCTGCTAAGCGCCAGGGGTTGTAAGCGAGTTGATCGAGTTTCTAAATTTGCACTCCTATTCGTAAAGCGTGTCTAAAACGCAATTCATTTATGATTTTCAAACGACACTACCTCGGCATAATTACAGCGCGGCACGCGTTTTCTTGCGTAGCAGCGAATTTATTTTTCTTGGCATAGAGGAGGTTTCACATGGGAGATCCACCTGGCCTATTGCGTCCGGCGGGGCCTCAATCTATCCCCTGAAGATAATCGCTGCCGACGTTGCAAAACCGCAGTCCCTGAGCCGACACTTACTTGGCGAATGGTCTTCATTCGGCATGATCCTGTTATTAATTTTCAATCGCTGAAAATAACTAGCTTAGTAGAATCGCGGCCAAATCCATCAGCCGGGACTAGCCAAGCTGCATATAAAAAACCCTCGGCGCGGCGGCTGAAAGGAAAGACTGCAGCGCCATGCCGTGAAACTAATCATGTCGCGCTACTGCCGGTGCTTCGGCCTCTTCGCGCAAACGCATTGGCTTGCAGATTGGCACGCCGAATTGTGTATGGATAGAAGCCAACGGGAACCGTACTTTCTTGCCGACCTTTTAAGGAATGAGAGTCTAGTTGATCGCGCCATTAGTGCCATTGCAAGCAGTCTGGTATTCTGCTTAGCAGCGCCGAAGATTGGTTCGATATAGTCGCTGTTACATAAAGCGGATGTAACGAAGTGTTGCGGTATCAATGAAATCTGTTCGCGCCAAGAGCAACCATGCAAATTAACAAACGTGAATTGTCGATGGGTCAATTTGTGTGCGTCCTTAGATTCGCGTCGCTTTTGTTTTTAACCGTAACACAAAGTTTTGCGGCGGATGATGTGAACTGGCAACCTGTCAAAGGGCCGTTGATGACGCGTTGGGCAGAGGAGGTGTCGCCCGATAACTTCGCCAAAGAATACCCGAGGCCACAAATGGAGCGGCCGGAATGGCAAAGTCTGAACGGTCTTTGGGACTATACAATTAGGCCGAAGCTAGAACCGGAACCTACTGCATTCGATGGTAAAATACTGGTTCCATTTTCCATTGAATCTTCTCTTTCCGGCGTCATGAAGCAGGTCGGCGACGCAAACCGCGTTTGGTATCGCCGGAGTTTCGAGTGGCCCGAGCGATGGCGCGGTAAGCGTGCAATTCTGCATTTCGGCGCAATCGATTGGCAAGCTAAAGTTTTTGTGAACGGCCACGAGGTCGGAACTCATCAGGGCGGCTATACTCCGTTTTCGTTCGACATTACAGAGGCTCTGCAACCGTCGGGCAAACAAACGATTGTCGTTTCTGTCTGGGACCCAACCGATGCCGGCGCCCAACCGCGCGGCAAACAAGTCGCCAAGCCTGGCGGCATTTGGTACACATCGGTTACGGGCATTTGGCAAACAGTTTGGATCGAACCTGTTGCAGCCACTTCGATCGCATCGCTAAAAATCCTTCCGGATATCGATGCTGGGGTCGTTCATGTCACAGCCATAACCCGTGGCCCTTCCGAGAATGTTGTTGTCGAAGCGACAGCGACCGACGGAAAATCTCAAATTGCCATAGCAACCGCAGAAGCCGGCAGATCATTTCCACTTTCAATACCTAATGCGAAGCTGTGGACGCCCGATGCGCCATATTTATACCATCTCAAAATTGCCCTTAAGCGTAATGGCGAAAATGTTGACGAGGTTGCGTCCTATTTAGCAATGCGCAAAATTTCGCTCGTAAAAGATCCGAACGGTATCCAGCGACTGGCTTTGAACAATCATCCGCTGTTTCAATTCGGTCCACTCGATCAGGGTTGGTGGCCCGACGGACTGTATACAGCACCGACAGATGCGGCACTGAAATACGATATCGAACTGATGAAGCAGCTTGGCTTCAACATGGCTCGCAAACATGTGAAGATTGAGCCAGATCGCTGGTATTATTGGTGTGACACACTTGGATTGTTGGTTTGGCAAGACATGCCATCGGGATTTCCGACCCATATTGAACCATCGAAGGACACAGGATTTAGTCGCACCGCGTCCGAGGCCAAGGATTTCGAGGGCGAACTAAAAGAAATGATCGATACACTTTATAATCACCCAAGTGTCGTGATGTGGGTCCCGTTTAATGAAGGTTGGGGCCAATATGACACACAGCGAATTGTTGAGCAGATCAAGCAATACGATCCGAGCAGGCTTGTGGACGATGCGTCGGGATGGACGGATATGAATGTCGGCGATGTACACGACATGCACAACTATCCTCGCCCCAATTCACCAAAGTCTGAGCCCGGGCGCGCCGTGGTATTGGGCGAGTTTGGCGGTCTTGGTTTGCCAATTGTCGATCATACCTGGCAAACGCAGCACAATTGGGGTTATCGCAGTTTTAAAACGACGACAGAATTGAATACTGCTTATCTCGACCTGATCGAACAACTTCACGTTTTGGAAGGTTTCAGGGGTTTATCGGCCGGAGTTTATACACAGCTCACGGATGTTGAGTCGGAGGTGAACGGATTAATGACCTATGACCGTGCAGTGCTGAAAGTTGATGCAGATCAAGTTGCCGCCGCAAATCGACGCATATATACAGAGCCCCCGCCGGTAATTAAGGTGATTGTTCCGACGTGCCACGATGAGGCCATTCAATGGCGCTACACAATGAAATCACCGCCCGACAATTGGTACGCTGCAGATTTTGACGACACCGTTTGGCTGATCGGTCCCGCTGGCTTTGGAACAACTCAGACGCCGAATACAACCGTCCGCACAACATGGGATAGCACGGACATATGGATTCGCCGCACCGTGGAATTGCCAGACAACCTAAAATTGAGCAATCCCGCGATTCTGATTCATCATGACGAAGACGCGGAAGTCTACATCAATGGACATCTGGCGATAAAAGTCACGGGCTTCAATACGGACTACGAGCCGGTAACGCTCGATCGGTCCTGCACGGAACTATTACGGCCGGGAAAAAATACAATTGCCGTACACTGTCATCAAACCACTGGCGGCCAATTCATTGACATAGGCATCATCGACGTCATCCTCGAAGATCGATAAAACAGGTCCTTTATCCTGCCCGACGGCATGGGTCATGCGACCCCCAAACGAGTTAGAAAAATAGAAAATCCGTTAAACGAAGGCTCACTCCGATGTGGATGCACAACTCGAAAAGTGAACTCGCAACTCGAAAAAAGAGGTCAGCATTCGTTTATTGACTTGCTTTTTGCCACAGGAAATAGTTAAGATAAATCGCAGGCTTAAATAGCCATATTTGATGGGTGGTCGAATTATGGCACGCATTCACACGTGCCTGGGGGGAGTGGTAGCCGAATAGCTGCATATATTCGGTGGAGGCTGGCCGCATTGATTCTCTTTCTTAGCGCTAGTTTTTTGTCCAAGCTGATTCGGGGCATAAACAAATCTGCACGGGTATTACTTTGTTTACACATAGGAGCTTCGCTGTGAATCAGAAATGCAGGCGATCTATTGCGGCCGGTTTTACGCTCGTCGAGCTGCTCGTCGTCATTGCCATCATTGGCATTTTGATTGCGTTGCTTTTGCCCGCCGTGCAGGCTGCGCGCGAAGCCGCGCGTCGTTCACAATGTCGTAATAATTTGAAGCAGATAGGCTTGGCGGCGCAGAATCATCTTTCTGCTTTCAAAGTCTTTCCCACCGCCGGCTGGGGATGGACCTGGACGGGAGATCCGGATGCCGGTTCTGCGGGTAATCAGCCGGGAGGCTGGCTTTATTCGCTGCTGCCTTTCATGGAAGAACAACAGATTCACGATATGGGCAAGGGAATGACTTTTCCAAATGGAGGCGGGGGCGGGACAGGCGGGAAATACGATGTTTTGTCCCAAATGCAGGCGCAGGCAATCGCGACGATGAATTGCCCGTCGCGGCGCGGCGCTACGGTTGGAGCCGTTTTCGATACTAGCAACGGCGCGAACTACAACGAAACGTTGTGCACGACCTTGGGCGGGGCGAAATCGGATTATGCGGGCAACGCAGGAACCGATTTTAATGCCAACGTCCCCGCCGGCCACGGCGTCCTCCCGCCCACTGTTTGCTGCTCGTATCCATATCAACCGGGCGGGCCTGCCGCGAACGGTAATATGACTCCTGCACAATATTTTGCCACCAAATATGGGAACACGGGTGCTTTTTTCCCTGGGGTCCCCATTAGCCTGAGGCAAATACCGGACGGTCTCACAAAAACATACTTGGTCGGAGAAAAGTCGCTACAGCCGAAGCAGTATGATTCAGCGGGACTCAATGTTAATGACAGGAACTATGGGGACGACAACACGATGTACCGCGGATACGATTACGACAGCGTTCGCTTTGCGTCTAATTACTCGACGGCTAACGGCGTACCGACTCCGGCGACAATCGCCGCAGACCCGCCCGCACCAAACGCAAAAAACCAATTTTTCCCGCCTGTGCAGGATGCAGATGACCCGGGGGGAACCGCTGATCCGCTCTACACGACTTATTACGTTGCAAACTTTGGCGCTGCGCACCCGGCTGGTTGCCAATTTGTGATGTGCGACGGCTCCGTGCAAACCGTCCCTTACACCATCGATCTGCTAGTCCATTGGGAGCTGGCAAATCGCCAGGACGGGATGTCGGTGGAACTCCCATAAAATGTGCTTCCAGGGAGCTGCCTCCCGCGACGAGTCATTTAACTAAATAACAGATTTCCCCTAAAAGCTGGGTATCGCTCGTTGTAACGCTTGCCTAATATATCCACAGTCTCAGGATTCCTTCTTGAGACCGCGCGGAACAAAGAGAAGTGGCTGCGGTTGTTAGTTTTTGTCGGCAGTTTTAGTTGCCATTTAACCGTCTGTCGCCACAGTTCCATTCGTTGCTTGGTGCGCGGTCGTTTATTTGGTGCAGAGGTGCAGCAGCGTTTTGTTGCACACGGGGGACCAAATTTCATCTGGGAGGACTCGTATGAAAGTCAAAGCTCTAGTGTTGTCTTTGTCGGTCGTCGGCATTTGCTCGCTTGTAATGTCTCAAGCTAGTTTGGCGCAGAACCTGTGGACCGATCCCAGCGCCGAAGGGCAGGTAGGGGCGCCCAATCCGAACCCAACAGGTATTCCCGGTTGGTCGTTTTTCGGCGGCGCAGCATTCTCAAACCTCGTCGCGCACACCGGCACCGAGTCGGTTAACACTCCTGGCGGTACGGGCGGCTATAGCGTCCCAGGCACGTACCAATCCTTCTTGGCTACGCCTGGCGAGCAGTTCACACTGTCAGGCTATGTGTACACGCCCAATCTGCTGGTCGCTGGCAGCAACGACTTTGCGATATTGCAGCTCTCGTTCTTCTCCGGTGCTGGCTACGGTAACACCGCTGATGGACCCGCGGTGGGCGTGAACGTTGGGACACCCGCAGGCGGCGGTGGAGTTGCGCTTCCGCAGGCCCAGTGGACATTTGCCAGCGTGACGGCGACTGCTCCGGCCGGAGCCACCTCGCTGCAAGCATTCGACCTGGACATTAACGCAGACGCAAATGCGAATTTCTTCTTCGATGACATGAGTCTGACGGCCGTTCCCGAGCCCGCTAGCTTGTCGCTGCTGGGCATGGGTCTGGTCGGTTTCGGCTTGGTTGCTCGTCGCCGCTTTCGATAGATCGTTATATTGATTTCGCCAACCGCGCATGGTCATCAGACCGTGCGCGGTTTTTTTGCGCGCTCGATGCCGGCCTTCGCTCTCGTCGGTTCTCCGACCTTGGAATTTTGATCGCCTGCCCCTTCTAGCGAGCTATCCCCTTAAACGCACAGAAATGTTAGTATCAGGGCTGGTATTCTTGATTGCGGCGTTTGGAACGATGTCGCTCAGAGGGGGATGACTTTCGGCTGTCCGGGGTCCAGCGGTGTCTGTGCGCCGTCCTTTCGTGGGCCATCCGCGTTGCACCGATGCTCAGTCGACAGTGCGTGAGGGGGAACCGATGATTCGCCAAATCGTATCGATGTCGAATCGGCATCGCGCAGCGCGCGAGTTAGCGTCTCTTACATTCTTACTACTGGCTGCTGCAACGATTAGTTACACTGCCGACAGTTCTGCCGCCGAGCCCCCCGCGGCAGTTCCTTCGCCTACCGGTCAACCTTGGGTTCAAACGTTTTCCGCCGATTTCACCTTGCCGACCGCCTCGCTCGAGGGCTGGACCATCGAGCACGGCACCGGCAGCCAATACGGACTGGCCGGCTGGGGAAACAACGAAGCAGAAACTTATACCGACGATCCAGCCAATCTAAACATCTCTGGCGGCGCGCTGAACCTTGTCGCCCTGGTAAAAAACGGCGGAAAAGATGTCACCTCCGCGCGCATCCATTCTCAAAAACTATTCTCGCAAGCGTACGGCCTGTTTCAATTCACAGCCAAGCTGCCCGCCGGCAAGGGAGTGTGGCCGGGGCTCTGGTTGATGCCCGCGAAGAATGCTTACGGCGGTTGGCCCACCTCCGGCGAAATCGATGTAGTGGAGTCCGGGGCAGCCAATTCGGTACCGAATCAACAAGTTCAAGGTACCTTTCATTCCGGCAAGAACTATAAGCAGGATCAGTACCAAACCGCGTTCTTTAACACGACCAATGACCCGAATTTCAATACGACGAATTTCAACACCTACGATTTGCTCTGGCTCCCCGGACCCGATGCCAACACGCCAGGCACGCTGAAATGGTACGTCAACGGGCACCTGTACGAAACACGTTCCGGCGGGTGGTTCAAGCCTGCCGGCGCGGAAAATGCAACGGCGCCCTTCGATCAGCCATTCCATATCATCATGAATCTGGCGGTCGGCGGACCGCACACGCCCTATACCGGCGGCCAGTTGCCCGCCGACGGAACGTACACCATGCAAATCTCGCACGTCCAGGTATTCGCCGCACCCAGGACAGAAAAACAACAGCCTGAAAAAAATTGATTCACCCCTCTCCATCCGGCAGTCAGCAACGTCAAACAGAATCTTCGCATAAACTGATCAACAGAATTGGAACAGAAGCATGAGCACAGCGCATTGGAAGTCCGGTCACCGAAATCTCTCCACGCAATCTGCTTTTATACCCGCGCTGGCTGCGGCGCTTGTCGTGGGAATTGCCGTTCCAGGTTTTGCCACGGAACCAGCCGCCGCCGTGACTGCCCCCAACGGCCTCCCCTGGCTGCAAACTTTTTCCAACGATTTCACATCAGCAAACGCGCAAACCTATTTAAATCAATGGACAGCAAACTGGGGCACCGGCGCTCAGGATGGACTAACCGGCTGGGGGAATAACGAATGGGAGTATTACAACGACGCTACTACCAGCGGCAATCTTTCCAATAGCAACTTGTATGTTAACAGCAACGGCTTGAACATCACCGCTATTGTCCCCAGCAATTTCACTACGCCCGACGGCACCAGCACTCACCACCCAGTCAATTCTACGGAGATCACGTCGGCTAAAATCGACAGTTCGAACTACTTTTCGCAAACATACGGCTTGTTTCAATGGACCGCCTCAGCGCCCTCAGGCAGCGGCCTATGGCCGGCACTGTGGATGATGCCGAAGAATAGTTCTTACGGCGGCTGGCCCAAGTCCGGCGAAATCGACGTCTTTGAATCCGGCGGCGGCGGTCTGAGCGCCAACCATCAAGAGCAGGGCTCCTACCACTCCGGTCCAAGCTATGACATTAGCGCAACAGCGGTGTACGGCCCAAGTGGCTATGACACTCGAACTACCCATACGTACGACATGCTGTGGCTTCCTGCTGGGGCTACATTCAACCACACGACCTATCCCCATGGCGTATTGTCATGGTACGTAGACGGCGCGCTTTATGAAACGCAAACAGGAAGCAACGCCGGTACAAATAGTACAGGCTGGTATAATCCCGGAGGGTCGGGGGCCACAAATGCGGCCCCATTCGACAAACCGTTTTACTTCATCATGAACATGGCCGTGGGCGGTCAGTATCCGGGCTATAGCACCCCCAACAGTCGTCCGCCCATCGCCGCCGGTAGCTACACGATGACCATTTCCGATGTCGAAGCCTTTTCCATTCCGATTGCCGGCGACATCAATCGCGACGGCCACCTCGACGCTAAAGACGTCACGGCCATGGAAAGCGCCCTGACTGATCCTACGGACTTCGCCACCGCTAACGGCATCACGACCGCGCAACTCTCGCTGATTGGCGACGTGAACGGCGACGGCAAATTCAACAGTGCGGATGTGCAAGCGCTGCTTAGTGAGTTGAAATCCGGCGGTGGTTCAACCAGCAGCGTCCCGGAACCTTCAACGTTCGTTCTGCTGGCGTTGGGTGCACTGATGGTCAGGAAGCGAAAGATGATAGACGGGTCTGTTAGCTCAAAGAACCCGGCGCTTGATCGCCGCGCTTGACGGTAATCCAATGACGGTAATCCAACTAGGGGAAATTTCGATATGATCCTAAACATTTTCACGCGCCGAGGGCTATTATCTTTGTTGCGGTGGGCGGGTTTGATTCGAAACGCACAAAATACATGGCAAAATGTTCACAAAATGATTGCATTCGCTGTAGCGCAAGATTAAAACAGAGCTTATAGTCCGGGAATCCAATAGGCTTACATTTCGGGGGATTCTTTTTGACGAGGGGTGTTCAGGGGACCTGGATATTGTCGGCTAGGTATTGGACGCAGTCGGGACGGTTAAAAAAACGACGATTGCGACCTTGGATCGGTTCCAGGCTGAGCCCCTATTTGTCGACCTTACACATTTCACAGGTCATAGGCCGAAAGGAAGAAACATGCCAACGCAATTGAAACGGTTCCTATCTTTGTCGTTTGTGGTCATCTGCACGCTCGTGATGTCACAAGTCAGCCGCGGGCAAACCAACTTAATAGTCGATCCCGGTTTCGAAATTGGGACAGTAACTACCAATCCAATCACCAGCTACGGACAAGGTTGGGCATTTTTTGGTGGGACACCGTATGAGGGAGAACCTACTGGCCCTCCTGATAATTTTATGATCCCAGCGGGTGGTCAGCCCACAGTTCCGCACAGCGGCACTTGGGATCTGGAGATGCCCGGCGGGGGTGGCCTCTATTCCGTTCCAGGCGCTTACCAACTTTTCCCGGCCAGCGCGGGGCAAACGTATACTTTTTCCAGCTGGGTGCGTACACCCAACGTGTTGGTCGCTGGCAGCAATGACTTTGCGATCGCACAAATCTCGTTTTTCACGGGGCAATATGGTGGCACGGGTAACGGACCGGCGGTGGGCGTAAATTATGGAACACCCGGAGGCGGCGGTGGGATAGCGCTTCCGCAAAACACGTGGGAATTTGGCAGCGTAACGGCCACGGCCCCGGCTGGAACCGGATCGGTCGGCGTATATCTGCTGAACATCAATGCCAACTCGAATGCATATTTCGCGTTCGATGACACAAGCCTGACGTTATCTGGTACAGCGCCTCCAGCGCCGGGCGATTACAACAAAGATGGCCATGTCAATGCCGCCGACATTAATGCCCTGGAATTGGCGCTAACAAATCTGACGCTCTACCAAAGCACATACAGCGTGAGCAATTCAGATTTGGCCGCAATCAATAACATACCGAACGATAGTGGTTCCAGTCTAAACAATTCTAAAATGCAGGCACTGGAAAACCTTCTCATTGCCGGTAACGGCACCACCAGTGCCGTGCCCGAGCCCAGCTCGTTTATTCTGCTGGCCCTGGGTGGACTTGGTTTTGCGGCGGCGAAAAAGCGATCCGCGGGATAGTACATTCCTAAGAATTGCGCAATTTCTTCCCGCTGGTTGTGACGTTCTTTATAAACAATCCTGGACTTAACACCGTGGCATTGTTTGACGAGTAGCACAATCCGCTTAGTAATTGCGACCCCCCTCGCTCTTGGCGTGCTCGCGGCGCCAGGGGCTTTTTTTCTAAGGCGCAACGCTCGCCTCACACGGTTCACTTACTAGCAATGCACAGCGGTTGCGATCTGGTGAGCAATACTCTCCGGCACTCAGAGCTTAGGTTGCCCGAAGTACACTGAAATGCGAGATTGAGTCACTGAGGGCTGATCAGTTGAAATGTGCTATCAAGGGCATATCGCCGACTTACGTGTGACACGTGTCAAGTAATGACCGGTTTTGAACCGCTTAGCGCGAGTCGGTCACATCGAGCGGTGTAGGCATTGTCGGAGCGGGTCCGACGTGCGATCCAAGACATTTCTGATACGGACACTGCGAACAAGGTATTACACCGGTTCTCTGCAGAGAACATGTGTAATACCTTAATAGCATTGTCGGCCCATTTATGAGGTAATGCTCGGTTGATGCGATGAACAGGATCCGTTGCGTAGCTCACGCAGGTGTCGCCAGACTGCGATCGTCTCAAAAACGGTGGGGCCCTGTTGAAAAACAGCACTTTTGAAGAGTTGAGATTCGGCTTGATTTTTTGCAGTAGTTCGGGTCTCTGTGGGCGATGTGTTGGGAGCTTCGCCGTTCTCCAGGA
>Ga0182024_10016513_pt1 | contig 13995 bp, 16 predicted proteins | sample P32metaG_FD_120480 | JGI IMG/M metagenome (GOLD analysis project Ga0182024, IMG submission 120480) | Permafrost microbial communities from Stordalen Mire, Sweden - P3-2 metaG (Illumina Assembly) | ecosystem: Environmental > Terrestrial > Soil > Wetlands > Permafrost | place: Sweden: Stordalen... | reverse complement strand
TTTATGGTTTCGATGATGGTGCGCAAGGGATCGCCGGCCGGGGCGTCGGTCATTGAGCCGCTGGTGGGGGACAACGGTAGGACTGTGGATGGCAACGAGGCGGTGGTGGGTAGCGCGGCGGAGGACAACGCGTCGCTGGATGGAATGGAATTGGACGAAGAATCGGTCAAGGCGCAGCGCATGGTGGATCAGGTTCAGCAGATGGTGCAGTCGAATCCCGATGCGGCCGCGAATCTTGTGAAGCGTTGGTTGAACAAGTAACCGGAAGGGGCCGCCGTTAAGAGAAGCGGTCCTGAAGTGATATGGCAGACCTGAGCGGTGTTCGGAAATCCGCGATATTGCTGTTGTCGCTCAGCGAAGAGCAGGCCTCGGAGATTCTCAAGCGTCTTCCTCCAGAGGGAGTGGAAGAGGTGAGCCGCGAGATCGCGGGCATTCGGGAAATTTCCGTGGATACCCGAAAAGAGATTTTCGGGGAGTTTTATAATTTGGCGCTGGCCAATTCATATCTGAGCGAAGGGGGACTGGAATACGCCAAGGCGCTGATCCGCAAATCGCTGGGCACGGCAGACGCGGATCGCATCATCAAGCAGGTGACGCAGCAGGTTCAGACCACGCCTTTTTCGTTTCTTCAGAAAGCGGAGAGCGAAAACCTTTTGACGTTTATTCAGGATGAGCATCCGCAGACCATCGCGCTGATTTTGGCGCACCTGGCTCCGCAAAAAGCAAGCGAGATTCTGGTCGGCTTGCCGAGCCAGAAGCAAATCGAAGTCGTCAAGCGCGTCGCCAATATGGAGCAGACGAATCCCGAGGTGATCAAGGAAGTGGAACGCGGCCTCGAGCACCGGCTGTCGGATATTGTCAGCCAGACGTTCGAAAAAGCCGGTGGCGTGGACACGGTGGCGGAGATTCTCAACCTGGCCGATCGCTCGACGGAGAAGGGGATCATGGAAGGCCTGGAGGCGGAAGATCCGGACCTGGTGGAGCAGATTCGCCGGCTGATGTTCGTCTTCGAAGACATTCTGCTCGTCAACGACAAGGGGATTCAGTCGGTGCTGAAGGAAGTGGACAACGAAGAGCTGGCGCTGGCCCTGAAGACGGCGAGCGAGGATTTGAAACAGAAAATTTTCAAGAATATGTCCGAGCGGGCAGCACAGCTTATTCAGGAAGACATGCAATATATGGGGCCGGTGCGGGTGAGCGATGTGGAATCGGCCCAGCAGAAGATCGTGGATATCGTGCGGCGGCTGGAGGACGCGGGAGAAATCATTATCGCCGGCCGCGGTGGCGAGAAGGAAATGGTCGTTTAATGCGTTGCACGGGCGTCTCGCCCGTGTAATTCAGCATTGAACGTGCGGTGATTAGAAACACGGCCAGGATAGCCGTGCCACAGGTGCGTCATGGGACTGATCAAATCTCCGGACATTCCAATCAGCGTGACGGCGTTTTCGATGCGGGACATCGAGGCGGCGGCGAAGGGAGTTCTGACGCGCGCCCGCAGGCAGGCGGATGAACTGGTTTTGGCCGCGCGGGCGGAGGCCGAAAAAATAAAGGAGCAGGCGCGGGAAATCGGTATTTCTGAAGGCCAGAGGCAGGGCCGATCCGAAGGATTGGCCGACGGGCAAAAGACGGGACATGCGCAGGCGCTGGCGGAGCACAGCGCGGCGATGGAGAAGCTGATCGTCGCGCTGACTGAAGCAGTCAAGGCTCTCGACGAAGGACGCAACCAGCTTCGGACGCAGGCGATCAATGAAGTGGTGGGCTTGGCGTGCGCGATTGCGCGAAAGGTGACCAAGCGGCAGGGGGCGATGGACGAGCAGGTGTTGCGTGACAATTTAAGGCAGGCGCTGGCGCTAGCGGTTCACGCGGCGGACGTGCGAATCATGGTGAACCCATCGCAGCTTAAAACGCTTCAGGATGAAATGCCCAATCTCCGCCTGGCGTGGCCGCAGCTTACACATGTGGAACTCATGGACGATTCGTCGGTATCTCCGGGCGGAGCGCGGATTTTCACGCGGCACGGGAAGATCGACGCCGATCTTGATGCGCAGCTCGATCATGTCATTGCCGAGCTTTTGCCTCAGGAAGCCGCGGGGGCGAAGTGAGTTTTCTCGCATCACAACTGGAATCGGTCGACGCGGCGATGCCCTATTGCGTCACCGGCCAGGTCCAGGCGATCGGGGGATTAACCATTGAAGCCACTGATTTGGCGCTGCCGGTGGGATCGCTTTGTCGGATCGTCAGCTTCGGAGGTCGCGAATCGATCGCGGAGGTGATCGGGTTTCAGCACGACCGGACGCTGCTGATGTCGATGGAATCTTCCAGCGGGGTTTCGCGCGGAGATCGCGTGGAAAATCTTCCCGCGGCGGCGGCTTTGAATTGCACGGATCAGATGCTGGGCAGAGTCTTCAACGGCTTCGGACAGCCGATCGATTCCAAACCACCGCTGCCGATGGGAACGCGGCGGCGGATCGACCAGCGAGCCGTGGCGCCGATGTCGCGGATCAACATCGATCAGCCGATTGCCACCAGCGTGCGCTGTGTGGACGCGTTGCACACCTGCGGGCTGGGGCAGCGGATGGGAATATTTTCCGGGCCCGGCATTGGCAAGAGCACGCTGCTGGGGCAGATCGCCAAGCACACGAGCGCGGATGTTTCGGTGATCGCGCTGGTGGGCGAACGCGGGCGCGAGGTGCAGGAATTTTTGCAAAAGACGATTGGCGAAGAAGGTCTGCGCCGTTGCGTGGTGGTGGTTAGCACGGGGGATGAAGCTCCGCTATTACGGGTGCGCTGCGTGAAGGTGGCCTGCACGATTGCGGAGTATTTCCGCGATGAGGGGAAGAATGTTTTGCTGCTGCTCGATTCACTGACGCGCATGTGTCATGCCCAGCGGCAGATTGGGCTGGCCGCGCGCGAACCACCGGCTACGAAGGGATATCCCCCCAGTGTATTTTCAATCTTACCCCAGGTTCTTGAGCGCGCCGGCCGCAGCCAGCGCGGATCGATTACCGGGTTCTACACGGTTTTGGTCGAGGGGGACGATTTTAATGAGCCGATCTCCGACGCGGTGAAGGGGATTGTCGATGGGCATCTCTGGCTAAGCCGATCGCTGGCGAATCGAAGCCATTTTCCCGCGATCGACGTGCTGCAAAGCATCAGCCGAGTGCGTGGAGATGTGATTCCGGCGGATCAAACGAAGCAGATCAAACGAGTTCTGAACCTGTGCGCGGTGTTTCAGGACATTGAAGATCTCGTGAATATTGGCGCGTATGTTCCGGGGGCGAATCTGGAATTCGACCTTGCGGTGCAGGCGCGGCCGCGAATCGTGCAGTTTCTCCAGCAGGATTCGGCCTCCCCGCTGAAGCTGGACCAGTCGGTGAAACAGCTAGGCGAACTTTCCGCGTGGATCGACCAATTGGAAAAGGCACTGCGGGCGCAGGCGATGAAGGCAAGGCCCGCGCAGCCAGTGGCGGCGAAGTAAGTTTGAGCAGCGATGGCGAAATTTATATTTCAACTCGACGGCGTTCTGCAGCATCGCACGAACGTGGAGCATCAGCGCAAACGTGAGCTGGCGGTGATTCAAGCGCAAATGACTGTGCTGGACGCGGAATTGCGGGCGCTGGACGTATCGGTGCAGAATTCAGTGGCGGATTTGCGCACAAACAGGCTGATCGGGAAGCTGGATTTGCCGTTCCTGACCGCGCATCGGCGCTACTCGCTGGCGATGCAGCGCAAAGCGATGGGAATAGCGGAGAAGATGGCGGGGATCAAGCTTCAGGTGGATGCCGCCAAGCGCAATCTCGCCGAGGCGTCGAAACAGCGGAAAATCCTGGAGAAATTGCGCGAGCGGCAAATGGGCCGGTGGCGGGAAGGGATTGAACGCCGCGATGTTGCGGACATGGATGAGATCGCGATGCAGCTCAGTCAGGATCAACCGGCTCAGACCGAAGCGGAACTCGCATGAAAAAGCTGATCACGGTTTTGATGTTTACTCTCGCCCTGAATTTTCTGGCGGCGGCGGGGGGCGTTGGCTATTTGTTTCAGACCGGTAAACTCGATAAGGCCAAGATCGCGCAGATCAAGGAGGTTGTACTTGGCAAGGCGGGGGCTCAGTCGACAACGCAGCCCAGCGCGGCCACGAACAATCCGGCAAACTCCAAGATGAACCTGTCGAATCTGATGGCCAAGCAGAGCGGCCGCTCCGCCGTGGAGCAGATTGAATTTCTAAGCCGCACGTTTGATGCGCAGATGCTGGAGTTGGATCAGAAGCAGCGGCAGGTAAGCGATCTGCAGAAGCAGGTTGACCTGGCGAATCAAAAATTGGCGATGGATCGGTCCGCTTTGGACAAGCGCGAGAAAGACCTGGCGACGCGCGAGCAGGAAGCGCAAAAGCTGCAGGATGACGCGGGGTTTCAGAGTAGCCTAGCGCTGTACAACGCGATGCCTCCCAAGCAGGTCAAGACGATGTTCATGTCGCTGAATGAGCAGACGGTGCAGCAGTATATCCAGGCGATGGATACGCGCACGGCGGGGAAAATAATCAAGGAATTCAAGACGCCGGACGAAACATCTTTTATCCAGAGAGTGCTGGAGCGAATTCGCCAGTCACAGGTTTCCTCAACCGACGGTAAATGATCATGACCACGGGCATTTCAACGGTGTCACCGAAACTCGCGCCGCCGCCTCCGGTACAGGACAATTCCGCCCCACAGGCGTCTGACGGTGGTTTTTCGCGGCAATTGAGCAAGGCAAAGTCGAAGCCCCCCGCGGCAGCGGCAGCGCAATCACAACCGGCGAATCAGGCCGCGGCGAATTCGGGGACGAAGAAATCGCACGCAAAGTCGGCGGATCGAAAAGACAATTCGAAATCGCAGCAAAAGCAGCAGAATTCAACCGACGCTACGTCGGATTCAGACACGGAAACACCGGCGCCGTCGGCGGATTCCAACTCGAGCGGCGAGGATCGGGCGGATATTGCCGATTCCGCGCAGAATGCTCCGCCGCAGTCCCAACCCGTTTTGCCCAAGGCGGTGGTCGTCACGCCAAACCCCCCGGTGACGGATGATGCCGCCGCGCCGCCGGTTAAAACGACTGCCGCGAAAGCGAGTCAATTGGCCAAGACCGCGCAGGATGCCGGGAATTCTCAGTCACAAGCCAATGCATCTGCGGCGAACCCCGCGCTGCCAACAGTTCCGAATACAAATGCGGACGCGACAACTGCCACAAATGCTCAGCAGACTGCCGGAAATCCGAACGTCCCGGCATCTCCGACGGCTCAATCTTCCGGCGATGAGTCGAGCAATTCGGAAACCGCAGCCGCCGCGCCGACGCCAACGAAGGTTAAAGCGCTGAATTTTGACGGCTCCGATCCGGCGGCGGATGCGGAGGCGACGGATACGCAAGCCAGTTCAGATGCCCCGGCCAGTGCGGCGAGTGATCCGCAATCCCCTGCGGGCGCGAAGCCGACGGATTTCGAATCGGTGGTTCAGTCGGCGGCAGAATTGCTTTCCGGTTCGAGCGGAGCACCTGGGCAAACAGCGGTTCACGCGGCGCATGACGGAGTTGCCGCACCCGCGGCGCCATCGCAGACGCCGGTCGCGCAATTTGCCGAGAGCAATCAGCCGTCGATCGTCTCCAATATTCGCGGAAATCTTTTGCCCAACGGCGGAACGATGAACATCACACTGAATCCGCCGGACCTGGGCGCAATGCAGATTACGGTGCGGATGGACAGCGGGACGATGTCGGCTTCATTTCAGACCAGCAGCGATCAGGCGACTCGTTTATTGACGCATTCGCTGGGGCAACTCAAGAATGCCTTGGAAATGCAGGGGGTGAGCGTGGATCGGCTTCATGTGCATCAGGTTTCCAGTTCCGAGGGAACCAGCGCCAAGGGGGGAGAATCGGAAAGCGGCGATGGACATGCGTCGGCGGACGGCCGAAACGCCAACGACGAACAGCAACGCCGGGAAACGCTTCGGCGAATGTGGCGCCGCGCTCGCGGTGAACGCGATCCGCTGGACCTTGTTGCATGAATTCGCGCAGCTTTCGCCGATTTTCCGCGCATGATTCGCGCGTCTCCAGATTACCCAGTCGGTTTATTGAATTTGGCGTGATCCTTCTGCCGAAAGGGATTTCATTATGAGCGCAATCAACTCGCTTCTCGGTTCGAACGGTTCCTCCTCTTCTTCAAGTTCCAGCTCGTCCGGGGGGCTGGCTTTGACCCCGAATGATTTCGTTAAGTTCCTGGTCACGGAATTACAGAACCAGGATCCGACGAATGCAACCGACCCGAATCAAATACTGACGCAGGTGAGCGAAATTGGCCAGCTTCAGTCTTCGACGACGTTGCAAACCGATCTGACCGGCCTGGTGCAACAAAACCAAATTTCTTCCGCCGGCGGGCTAATTGGAAAACTTATCCAGGGCACCGATGCGAATCAAAATCCACAGACCGGAATTGTCTCTGGTGTGCAGGTTACCAGCACGGGCGTCAATCTGACCCTGGGCTCCGGCGCGTCAGTTCCACTGAGCAATGTGACCGCGATTACCAACGCGCCTACCGTGAGCACCGCGCCGACGACGGCCACCGGCAGTAACGCGCCGGCATAGGCGGTTATTGAATATGGGTCCGGACTGCGCGCGGCATAATAGGCCGCGCCCGCCCCGACGGAGTCGCGGCGGATGAACGATCAAACGGATGTCCTCGAATCTCAGGCGGGTCTGCAATGTCATTAGCCAGCTCCTTATTCACAGGGTTAACGGGACTCGACACCAACCAAACATGGTTGAATGTCGTCGGCAACAACATCGCGAACGCCAACACCACGGCTTTCAAGGCGAGCAACGTCAGTTTTTCCTCGCAGTTTTATGTGACCGACCGCGCCAGCAGCGCGCCCAATGGAAATTTCGGAGGAACCAATTCAAGCCAGGAGGGCATGGGCGCGCAGATCGCGGCAATTTCCACGGACTATACACCGGGCCAGATTCAAACCACCGGCGTGGACACGAACATGGCGATCAGCGGCGACGGTTTCTTTGTGGTTAATTCCACCAGCGGCCAGCAGTTTACCCGGGACGGTACCTTCACATTGAACGGGAGTCATCAATTGGTGACCGCCGGCGGTGAATATGTTCAGGGTTATGGCGCGGACGCGAGCGGCAACGTCGTCCCCGGCGCGCTGCAGAATTTGACGATTCCGCTGGGCTCGCAAACGGACGCGGCCGCGACACAAAATGCCACGCTGCAGGGTAACCTCAATGCCGGTGGCACGGTCGCCAGCGGAGCGACGATTCTCACGAGCCAGGCTTTCACGACGGCCGCCGGCACGGCGCCGACCGCCGCAACCGATCTGACGGCGCTGCGGTCAACCGCGATTCCCCCGACGGCCCTGCTGGGTGTTGGCGACGTGCTGACATTGGCGGGAACGCAGGGCGGGCGCAATTTGCCGTCGCAGTCCTTTACGGTTACCGCGACGTCAACGGTCGCTAATCTCCAAAATTTCTTGAATCAAGGCTTGGCGATCAACACCTCGGTTGCCGAACCAGGGAATCCAACGCCCGGAACCACCTTGCAAACGTCGGGGACGACGGGCCAGCTGACGATCATTGGCAATACCGGCACGGAAAACGCACTGACGCTCGGCTCGCAAGGCCTGGTGGACAGCGCGACGGGAACGAATCCGTTTACGATGGCAGCTGGAACCGATGGAACGTTCACCGACAATCCCTCCGGCGAAAGCACCAATACGACGATCTCCGCGTATGACTCCTTGGGAACGCCGGTGACAATTAACCTGACGACCGTACTTGAAAGCACCAGCCCCACCGGCGGAGACACATGGCGGTTTTATGCCACGAGCCCGGACAATTTAGCCAACAGTGGCGCGGTGGTCGGCTCGGGGACGCTCACGTATGACAGCTCCGGCGCCTTGGTTTCTTCAACCGGGACGCAGCTTTCGATCGACCGCACGGGCAGCGGCGCGCAAAGCCCGCTGAATATCAATCTGAATTTCGCGGGAACAACGGCGCTTGCAAGCACCAGCTCGAACCTGGTCATGAGCACTCAGGACGGTGAGGGCATCGGAAGCCTGACCTCGTTTTCAGTGGGTGGGGACGGCACGATCACCGGGCAGTTCTCGAACGGCCTGACCAAAAAGCTGGGACAAGTCGCCCTGGCGAATTTTAACAATCCCAACGGATTGACCGCGCTCGGAAACAATCTTTACCAGACCGGACCCAACAGCGGGACGCCGCTGATCGGAGCGGCAACGGCCAACGGAACCGGCAGCGTCGAATCGGGCGCGCTGGAGCAGAGCAATGTGAATCTGTCGAAGGAATTTATCAACCTGATTATCGCATCGACCGGCTTTAGCGCGTCAAGCAAGGTTATCAGCACCAGCGACCAGCTTCTGACCCAGTTGCTCAATTCGCAAATATGAGGAATCGCCATGATTACGCTCACTCGTCTTAACGGGCAGGCCTTTGTAATGAACGCGGACAAAATCCGATATGTCGAAGCGACCCCGGACACCGTGGTTTGCTGCGATACGGGCGAGAAGATGATGGTTCGGGAAACAATTGCGGAAGTGACCCGGCGGGCGATTGATTACGCACGAGTGATCCGCAAGCCGATCACCGACTGATTGATCGAGTCAGGTCCTTTTCGAGCCGATAGATTATGGCAGGGTCATAGGCGCCTGCCGTTATCGGACGCAAGAAAAGGACGCGCGGAATCATGGCAGAGAAAGAAAAGAAAGCGGAATCGGCCGCTCCCGCGGAGAAGAAACCCCCGGCCAAAGCCGAAGCGGCTCCCCCGGCAGCGGCCGCGCCGCCCGCCAAGGCCGGGTTGCTGACCAAAACTCCGGTATTGATGGGCGGAGCGATGCTGATCGAGGCCGTCGTGCTCTTTGCCGGCTTCAAATTCATTACCGGCGGCGCGAAAAACGTCAATGCCGCCGACTTGACCACCCCAGCCAAGAAGGTGGACGGGGTCGATGGGGACAAATCGGGATCTGTCGATGCGAACACATCGGTGGAAGTTCCGCTGCTGGAATCGCGGTTTCCCAACAAGCGAAACGGCAGAACCTTCCTGTATGATGTAAAAATATCCCTTTCGGTGAAAAAAGAGTCGGCGGACAAAGTAAAAGCGGTCGTTGCGGAGCACGACGCCTTGATACTGGACCGAGTCCGCACGATAATTGCCGAGACCGATCCCGAAAAACTCGGGGGCGGCGCCGAGCCTGGCCTGGAGACGCTCCGCCGGCAGGTGAAATATCAGTTGGATGAAATCGTCGGTGATGGAATGATCGACGAAGTTTTGATTCCGCAGTGTATTCCGTTTCCTGCGGATTAATAAGGGTTCGACCTTCAAACGGCATTCGCCGAGGCCGCACCCGATCGCCAAGGATGGTGACTCATGGCAGAACAAGCGGTCCCCGAGGGCTCCCCTCCACAACAAACTACTGAACCGGCCGCACAGGCGCCATCGAGCGAGCCCGCACCGGCTGCAACTGCGCCGATCGAGTCATCGCCGCCGGTGGGCGAGACTGCCACTGCAGCGGTCACAACAGTTGCGGCGGCAACGGCGGCTGAGGACGCTCCAGCCGAGACGGGGGGGGATCCGTCTGTGTCAGATGATGGACTATTGGATAAAGATTCCATTGATGCACTTCTCAAACAGGCGAATTTTGAAAGTCCCGATGCCAATGCGGCCGAATCCTCGGGGGGCCCGTCGATCGAAGAACTCCTTCAGCAGGCCAACCTGGAAGACGCCGGCGATATGCCGGGCGCCGCCGCCGAGGCGTTCAAGCTGCCCAGTTTTCAGCAGGTGATGGCCGATGCCCAGGTTTCGAGCATCGACCTTCTGCGGGATGTGGAGCTGAACGTCAAAATTGAGCTTGGCCGCAGCCGAATGCTGGTGGAAGAGGTTTTGCAGCTGACTGAGGGAAGCGTCGTTGAACTGGACAAGCTGGCAGGCGATCCCGTGGATGTATTCGTAAATGACCGGTTGGTCGCCCGCGGGGAAGTTCTGGTCCTGAACGATAATTTCTGCGTCAGGGTCAACGAGATTGTCCCGGCGGCCCAAGAGGAGGCGATGTGAGGCGCAGCCTGGGTGTCGCGGCCCCATTCATCGTCGCGATGGTCCTGACATATTCGCTGCCGGCGCGCGGGGACACAAAATCCGCGCCGTTGACCGCAAGCGAGCAGGCGCTGGAATCCCGGCCGATCTTCGGGGGAAATTCGGGAACTGCGTCGACGCGATCGGATTCGATTTCCACATCGGCGGGGACATTCGATATCTCGCGGGTTGTTTTGGCGCTGGGCGGTGTGCTTGGATTAATTGTCGCGCTTCGTTTCGGCGTGAAACGATTTTTCCCCAGCGCCGCGGTGCAGCGCGGCGTGAGTTCCGTCAAGGTTTTGGGCAAGTGTGTGATCTCGGCCCGACAAAATCTGCTGGTGGTTCAATTTGGAAAGCGACTGATTCTGGTGGGCGATGCCGGCGCGAACCTCAATCCCTTGTGTGAGATCACAGATCCGGATGAAGTCGCGGGAATTTTGGCGCAGGCCCGCGACGAGACGATCTCGGTCGCTCGGCGGTTCGAATCGCTCTTCGGACGGGCGCGCACCGAGTATGGAACGGAGCGCGAACCCCAATCGACGGAGCCCTTCGACGATTCCAATGAAATCAAGCCGGATGATCCGGCGCTGAAGGATACGCAGAAGGAACTTTCCGACCTGCGCGCGAAAGTGCGCGACGTGGCCCGACAAATCGGCAGCGCATAAACTGCGCCGAATTTGTTTGGCGAATTTTCAAATTCTATTCGAAAAATTTTAAGAATCTCGCGACCGCGCTACCGGTTTGCAAAATCGCGTGTTATATATTGCGCTAAGTTAGTCCACGACGAGAAAGGATGCTCTCGTGAATCGGATTCTTTGCGCTGGATGCGCAATTTTGGCCCTGCTGGTTTTCCCCGCGATTACTCGGGCTGATCAATCCTCCGGTACGGCGAATTCCTCCTCGATCATTTCTTCGGCGACGTCAACTGACGATCCGTTTGTGGGCGCGCAGCGGCAGCTTCCCGATGTAAGCAAGCGTGAGAATTTTTCAGCGGCAATGCAAATTGTCGTTCTCCTGACGGTGCTTTCACTGGCGCCGTCGATCCTGCTGATGATGACCAGCTTCACGCGGATCGTCATCGTGCTGGCGCTGTTGCGACAGGCGCTGGGAACGCAGCAGCTTCCGCCGAATCAGATCCTCGTCGGGCTCGCAATGTTCATGACGTTTTTGATCATGTCGCCGACCATGCAACGCGTGAACGACGGCGCGCTTCAGCCCTATATGAACGGGAAGATGTCGCAGACGGACGCGCTGGCCGCCGGCGTGAATCCGATTCGGGACTTTATGATCAAACAGATCGTTGAAAGCCATAATGAGCCGGACGTGGATTTGTTTATGGAGTTCGCGCATCAGCCGCGGGCCAAAACCTTCGGAGATGTCGGCACGATGTCATTGATTCCGGCGTTCATGCTGAGCGAGTTGAAGACGGCGTTTCTACTGGGATTTCGCGTGTATCTTCCGTTTGTGATCATCGACATGGTGATTTCATCGGTGCTCGTGAGCATGGGCATGATGATGTTGCCGCCGACGTTGATTTCGATGCCGTTTAAGTTGTTGTTGTTCGTTTTGGTCGATGGCTGGCACTTGATTACGGCCAGCCTGATGGGTAGTTTTGTCATGTAGCCCATGGATGGGCTGAATTCGTGACACTCAAGGAAGGGTGCGCATGTCTCCCGAACAAGCCTCTCAACTGGTTCGCAATACGCTTTTGCTGGCGATGGTGATTTCCGCCCCGATGCTGGCCATTGGACTGGTGGTCGGCATCGCCATTTCGCTTTTGCAGGCGCTGACGCAGATCCAGGAGCAAACGCTCACGTTCATTCCAAAAATCGTCTCCATGGTTCTGGCGGCCATCGCGCTGATGCCATGGATGACCCATCGGCTGATCCAATATACCTTCGACATGTTTACCAGTGGGCATGTTCGATGATTGAGAAACATGCTTCAGTTGGCGTTCAATTTCGTTCCGGTTTACATGCTGGTGCTGTTTCGCATCGCGGGCATGATGATCATGGCGCCGCTGCTGGGAAGCACAGTCATTCCCAAACGAATGAAGGCAATGATGGCCTGCGTGCTGGCGGCATCGATCGCGCCAACTCTATCGGTAAACGTGGCGATTCCGCAGAGTCCATGGACACTGGCGGTCGCAATCGCCGGCGAGATCGTATTCGGCGCCGCGATCGGCTTCATTCTCAGCCTGATCTTCGTCGCCGGACAATGGGCGGGGGAAATCATCGGCCAGCAAATGGGCCTGAATCTTGGGCAGACGTTGAATCCTCAGTATGGCGGGGGCGGCTCGGTAGTCGGCGACTTATATTTCTATCTTTCGCTGCTCATTTTTCTTTCCATCGGCGGTCATCTCGCGCTGGTCAAAGGGGTATTCAGCAGTTTCACGGCTTTGCCGCTGCTGTCGGTTTCGATGAACCGGCCGCTGCTCGAAACGATCATTTCAGTTTTTCAAGGCGCGACGGTGCTGGCGATGCAGTTGGCGGCGCCGATGCTCGTGACAATGCTGGTCGTGGATCTGGTGCTTGGATTCATCGGCAAAACCGTTCCGCAATTGAACATCATGACCGCGGGAATTTCCGTGCGAGCGCTGGTGGGAATGCTGGTGCTGATCGTCGGATTGGGTTTGAGCAGTTCGATCATTCGAGACCAGCTTTTGCGCACGACGGATGTCGTGTGGAAGGCGTACGGCCATTGAGCGACGGGTTGGTTTATGGCAGATAATGACGGCGACAAAACCGAACCGGCCACCCCGCGGCGCAGAATGGAAGCGCGCCAGCAGGGACAGATTGCGCGCAGCCATGATTTGACCAGCTCCGTTTCGCTGATCGGAGGCCTGCTGCTCATGAAGTGGTTTGGCCCGCAGTTGATTCTGGCGCTGAAGGAAATTGTGGCAAGCCTTTTGTCCGGCCCTTCGATGGCGGATTTGGGGACGAAGCTCATCGGCGTGCAGGTGCTTCATTGCCTGGGGCGGATTTCGACGGCGATGGCGCCGATGCTGGCCGGGGCCATGTTCCTGGTCATCGTGGTCAATATCGCTCAGGTGGGATTGAATTTCAGTCCGCAGCGATTGGCGATCAATTTCGCGGCCCTGAATCCCGCTCGGGGATTCAATAAGATCTTTGGCTTTCGCCAAAGCGCGCCGCAGCTTCTGATTAATATATTGAAAGTTTCGCTGGTGGCGCTGGTGGGGTGGTCGGCGATCAGCGGACGGCTCGGGCAGATCATCGCCGTTCAACAACTGGGATTCCTGCAGATTTTCGCGATGTCGGCGGACATTGTATTTTCCATCGGCATGCGCGTGGGCATCCTGCTGCTGATCCTGGCTATCTTTGATTACATCTATCAGCGGTTTCGCATTGAACGGTCGTTGCGCATGACCAAGCAGGAAGTGAAAGACGAAATGCGCAGCATGGACGGCGATCCGGTAATGAAGAATCGCCGGCGTCAGGTGGCGATGCAGCGCGCGATGCAGAGGCTGAAAAAGGACGTTCCCAAGGCTGACGTCGTCGTGACCAATCCCACGCACTTCGCTGTCGCGCTCAAATATGACCAGTCAAAAATGCGTGCCCCCAAAGTCGTCGCCAAGGGGGCGGACTTCATGGCGCTGCGCATTCGCGAGCTGGCGTCGGACGCGGGCGTTCCAATCATCGAGCGCGCTCCCCTGGCGCGGGCGATCTATCGAATGGTGGATGTTGGCGAGGAAATTCCCGAAGAATTTTACGCCGCGGTCGCCGAAATCCTTGCGTATGTATATGAGTTGTCCGGCAAACATTTGGTGGCGCGATCTGCCGCGAGTGCGGTGAACTGAAAAAATGGCCACGATTGCCTCAAATCCTCTGATGGTGAAGCTTCACGATAACCGGGGGATG
>Ga0182024_10016512_pt1 | contig 13995 bp, 11 predicted proteins | sample P32metaG_FD_120480 | JGI IMG/M metagenome (GOLD analysis project Ga0182024, IMG submission 120480) | Permafrost microbial communities from Stordalen Mire, Sweden - P3-2 metaG (Illumina Assembly) | ecosystem: Environmental > Terrestrial > Soil > Wetlands > Permafrost | place: Sweden: Stordalen... | reverse complement strand
GGGACTGGCGTTCGTCACGTCGGAGACAAAAGATACAGGCACCGGTGAAAACTGGCTCTGGATCTTCTTTCCGATGATGCCGAATCCTACGTCGGGCATCGTCATGGCCGTGCGCGAAAGCGACACCGTGCCATCGGATATCAGTCCCAAGGAAGGGCTGAAACTGTTGATGTCGCTCGGCACACTCATGCCGGCGACCGCAGCGTTTTCGGTTCCTGCCGTGCCACCGCCCGCGGTTAAGTCTTAACCGCGGACCGGGGGTGCGTGCTCAGTCTCTTGTCAGAAAACCCATTTGTTCAACTCAAAAGAACCGGTTAACCCGGTAGGAGAAAATTACCATGGCTTGCAGACAAATCACGTACAGTGCCGAAGCTTCCAAGTTTGGCTTTGGCGAATTCCCGTCGATGACCTTCGAGGAAGTCGGCAGTCACATCGGCGCCGCTCTTGCGGCCGGCAAGGAGATCGTCGACCTCGGAGCAGTCCGGGTTACGGTCAATTACCTCACAACCATGATGCGCTTTGCGCGCAAAAATGGCTGGTTCAACGACAGCTTCGACCTCTGCGTCGGCGACCACGACTTCGACATGAACAAGCCCACCCCGGGCTTCAAGTGGAACGAAATCGTCACGCTGCGCGCTAGCATCCGCGAAGCTCGCGTCAATGCCCGGAAAGCCGCCGCTGCCAATCACAGCGACGAGCAATACTGGACCGGCGAAGCCGACAAGGCTGCCGCTCGCGTCACCGAGTACCTCCGGACCGGCGAATAACCGACGGAGGAAACAATCAGCTGCAACGGCTGGCTGTGGAACAGGGCGAAAAGCCTTACCACAGCCAGCCTTGCCTGCTTTTTGTTTTTTGTTGTTCTATGTCTGCATATAGTATTACGAACTTTGCCCCCTCGACCGGTTGGATGGGATGTGGGATGGGTTGGATTCAAAACATCAAGCAAAGGCAATGTCATTTCGAGCGGAGGTCGCGAAGCGACTGCGCTACGTTCGCTTCGAAATGACACCGGTGGGGAGGCAGCGAAAGTTGGAGATTGCCAATCGCCGTCCGATCAACCGTTCTACAAACGCTGTTTCTCTTCTGTTCTTAGCGCCAAACGATAACTGGCTGTGATAGCTGAATGAGCGAATCGAATTGGCAGATTCTTGACGCGCTAGCTGCGAAAACATTCGCACCGAAGCCCCAAGATTGGGCAATCCTTCCCAGCGATTGAGTGCATGCCCTTTACACCAATTTGATTGGTTCCTTGAGCAGCAGCCACTAAAGTAAGGTCCTTCTCTTTTCGTTCCTCAAAGGACCGCCGCAAACCTAGTTCCAAAGCCTTTTGCTTCCTAAAACCCTATGTCCCCCGAAAAGCCTGTATCGCTTTGTTGGGAAAGTACTCTCTCGCTTGACCACATGAAACGCCGTTTACAGCAGGCGTTGGAGGATTTACACATGCTCGACCAAACCAAAATTGTCGTCGTCACTCAAGGGGAACTGATTCCCTTCGATGGAAAAGTAACAGATGGGCTGGCGTTCGTCGACGAAAGTGCCGTGGCAGGTGTCTCCACGCCTGTCTTGATTGACAGTCAATCAGGACGCGACGAAGTCATAGCCGGTGGCGTAGTTGTCGATGGCTGGCTGAAGATCGAAAGCCACTCGCCCAAAGCAACAGCCGAAACACCCGTCCTCGCCAAAACAAAGAATGCTAGTCTGTCCGTACCGGAGCCAGTTGCTCCGACGTCGAACAGTCGCGTTCTCAGCTTCCTTGCATTGGCGCTGTGTGCCATCGTGTCCGCCATGCTGTTTGCGCTGATTGGATATGCCACGATGCACTCAGAAATCGCCTCGTTCGTTTCTGGCGTTGTCGGCTTGATCGCCGGATCTTATGAGGGCTGTCGTCTTCTCAAACGCATTAGGCAGTCGAGAGAAGATGGAGCCGTCCTTCGGCATACGATCAGCGTAAACCTGTCGATCTTGCTGGCTGAGCTGGATGAACTTTCTGTCGCAGCCGCGAAGGCAAAAGCCTCACCGGAAACGACTACGGCAAGGGCGCTTTTGAGTTCGGCAGCAGGTGCCGCCCAGGCAACGCAGTCCAGGCTATCATCCGCTTCGAACAATGAGCTAGGAAACATGCTCGAGCAAGTTTTCCAGGCCATGCTCCAATCAACTGAGGCGCTAAGGCTACTTGGAGGCTGCTCTCCAGCGCGCGTCAACGCCCGTTGAAAGGCACAATTGCCCGGTTTGGGAAGCGGCGAATTCGCAGAGATCGTGAATCGCCGCTTTGATGGCCCATTCACTTAAATCAGCTCTCTGTTTTAGGGAGCTGATTTTTGGGGCATGTTAACTATATGATGGCGTGATGCGTAAGGCAATGCCCGACGGCTCCTCGGCACGTGCTTGGTGTCTGCATTGACCAGTCCCAGCAACAGCGGAAAGTTTGTTCTAAGTGCTAACGCCGATGGTGGAACGCCAATATGGTGATGTATGGGCGCTGGGATTGCCGCCATTGCTGCGATCCATGGGAGAAGCGGCTAAGACTGTTCGAAGCAGTCCAGTAAAGTGTGCAGCGTGTCGTCCACTTGCATAGTGCGTCAACTCACTGCAGATTAGAACCGCAAGCCCAACAGCATTGACTCTAGAAGCTTGGCCAGCCTTGGCGCGTTGCAATCTCTGCGGCAAGATCCCCATGCTATGGGGGATTCCTCGGCTGCACGCTTTGAGTTTGTCGGTGCAAATGTGGCAGGTGGAACCCTGAAGCTCTCCTTGTCTTTTATCTTTGAAACCTGTAGCAATTAGGTATTCCCGTTTGCCCACAAATTTCTCCCAAGCTCCAGCAATAATTCCTGCTGCCTCTAATCCAACTCAGGAGCTGTGCTCCCGCAGTTGATCCGCTGTTAGTGGAACTTTTGATTAACCGGAGCCTAGCTCCTGCCGCGCGTCCGTGGGTCCAAGACGTGCAGTGACGACCAAGTTGGATCTGGTTTTCCTTGAAGGGAGCCAAGTGTTTCGGCCCTCAGGGGCGGAAAGCGAGTGTGACAAATGTTCAAGAATCTGTTGAGCAGCGTGGCGCTGCTCCTTTTCGCGTTTTCTCTCAGTATCCAAAACGGCTACGCACAGAGTGTCAAGCCATCCCCACACACCAGCATCCAGCAATCGGCACCGCCGCAGACCATCGCCGATGCGTTTCAATTGCTCGCCACCAAAGAGGTGGAGGCGCGTCAAAACCACGAGCAAATCGACACCGACGAGCTGGAAGACCTCTACGGATACATCTGGTCGGTCGTTGGCGACCAATATCCTGACGCCACCAAGCTGAGCGACTGGGGCGCCTGGAAGCACCGTTACGATGGATTGCTTTGGAGTTTCGACGACCTCGACGACGCAGTCGCGGCAATGCTCGCCAGTCTGCACGACCGTTGGGTTTCATACGCAAGTCCGGCGATGATCGCCAGCGTCGACTTAAGTAGCGTTGACCTGGGCGTCTGGCTCCAACCCACGGACAACGGCTTGTTCAGCGTCGTTTACGTGCAAGGTCTCAGCCCCGCATATCACTTGCTGCGCAAGGGAGATGTGATCGAATCGGTGAACGGCACATCCTTGAAAGGGCTAACCCAGTCCAAGGCTGAGGCGCTGCTGCAAGGGAAAGTTGGTACCGAACTGAATCTCATTTTCGACCACGACGGCAAGAGCGATTCGGCCAAGGTGACCCTGGTCAAGTCCGCAACAGCGGAATCCGAAGCGCGCGTCTTGCCTGGCGACATCCTCTATCTGCGCCTGCCGGAGTTCTCCACCGAGGCAGTGAACAAATTGCGCAGCCAGATCGATCAAGCGATCGCCGGCCAGCAGGGTGACATTACCGGTATGATCTTGGACTTGCGCGGCAACCCGGGCGGGTTGGTCGACGAGGGCAAGAGAGTAGCGTCGATGTTCATCGGCGGTGGTGGCATCATCATGCGCATGCAGGAGCGCTCGCAGCGAGTGTTGGAAGAGCAAACTTTCCGCGCCCTCTCCTATCAGCCATACCAGCTCGTCGATGCCACTGCGCAGTTGCTCAAACGCATCGACATCTTGCAACACCGGCAGATGATCGTACTGATCGACGGCACATCGGCCAGTTGCGCCGAAGTGGTGACCGCGGCTCTGCAAGACAATCACCGCGCGGTAGTTGTTGGCGAAACCTCATGGGGAAAGGGTGTTGCCTGGAGACAGCGCTATCTGCCCAACGGTGGATCATTGCGCTGCACCTCAGGCGTGATCACCTCTCCGAATGGGCGCAGCTGGGCAGGCATCGGACTGACGCCCGATGTCCTGGTCGTTTATCCACGCCGCACCAACGTCGACGTGCAGCTTGCCGGCGGCATCCACGAGCTGTACAAGCTCGCCGCCGCGCCTGGCAAGTAGCGAAGATGCGGACGGTATGCCAGTTAGCGCTGGTATTCCGTCCGCACCTTTCTCCTTCATCGCGGACCTACTTCGCTGGATAGTACTTGGCGAAAAAAGGGAAGGTGGCAAAAGAGCTTCGGCCTTGCGGCTTTGGCTCGATCGCCACCTTCGACTGTTGCCGCGGACCTATCCCGGCACACTAGCTCTGGCAGGAAACCGCTGCATTAGCAGCACGCGATCTCCTCGTCGGTCCAGAGCGATTCGGCAACGGGCCGCCCGGTCTTCGCGTCTTTCAACGCGATATGGTAAACCGGACCGGCCGACCACGGGTCGCACTGGACGTACTCCTCGTACACCTTTCCGCCCGGCATTGTGTACCGGTGCAGGTCGGCGACGTGGGGCCTCCAGGCTCCGTGGATGATGCCGATGACCTTGGTGCGCGCCTTGGGTACGTTGGCCCAGCGAGAGAAGCGTTTCCGCCGCCCGTCACTGAACGTCATAACCCCGGTGATGCGCACCTTTTCGCGCTTGAGGACGGTCTTCTTGGCCCAATCGTTGAGCCCGCGATACTGATCGAAACGTGCCATGATGCACTCCTTCGGTTGTTGGTGGACATTCCCCGCCGGCCCAATGCCAACGGAGTTCTCAAAGGCGATGGCGCTCAGCACATGCGCACTGAGAGATTCGGAAGAAACAGCTGAACGGCAGTTCTGAATCGCAAAAAGCGAATGCAGAATTGCTCGTCGAAGTGGCATCCTCCTCCCGGAAAGGAAAGGGACGCTACATCTTTCATGACCGCAATGGTGACCGTTGGAGTGACGTTGCTCGTCAGTCCAGCGAACTATCGTTGGGACAGCATGCATAAATGCGCTAGTCCGAACGAACATTGGTCATCGTGCTAATAGCTGTGTATCCGAGTCCAGACACAAACCGAACGTGAACTTACCAGGCATGCCTAACCAGTCAACTGGAAGTGCTTGCAAGACGCCGATTCCCCATCAGTCAATCTTGCCTCACTCGTTTCCTGAAGCGAGTGGATTGGTGGTAGCAATTGCATGCCCGAGAGCACGTTTGCACCACATGCACAATTTTTGCACCAATCGTTTGTTTGATTGTAAGTCTTGGAGTGTTTCCGGGATATTGCTCCGACTTTAAAGCTTGAAAGTGCATAGGACCTTCAACTAACACCAAGCCACTACAACCAAGCAATATGCAGATCGTGTTAACCAATGTTACGCCAGCCCGGATCGGCAGTTCGAGGCGGTTCTCCTTCCGGCGTAAAGTTTAGTGCAGTCGGCCAACCGACAAAGATCGATCGATCTCACTTACTTAACCGCGCTATCGAGATCCCATGTCCGCAATCTCGACGAATGTTAGTCATGACCGATCTGAAGCTAGTAATCGTTATGCCACCAAATGCGATGGCTGCGATCGGGAACGTTCTCATCTCGTCAGAAATTTGATCCAACCACCAGCACTTGAGTGACAGGACGATGCCTGCTTATGCAGCCCTGCACCTTGGTTGAGATATTTCAATATCACACGGATCTCACGATACCTAGAACACTTAGGCCAGGTGCAGATTGTATCGTAGTATCAAGTTTGGTTGAATGACGTGCGACTCTCAAGGCGTGCCAGTGCACCATTGCGACGGTTTGAACGCAGGGATCAGATTGTTTTGTCTCTCTCTTCAAAGCTAATAGAGTTTTCCTGACTAACCCCATCTCTTCCTTCAGGACAAACCGCCACAGCTCATACGCAAACCAATTCTTCTCTCTGCATTTTCGTTGCTGAAACCCGCGGGACAGGCAGCATCAGAGACAACGAATCAGTGAGCGATCGCTTGGCGAGATTTGGGGTTTATCGGTCGACAGTGTGCGCATTGCGCCACTTTCACCAACCGGCGTTTCACCGTGAGACACCGGCAACCAGTCTCTTTTGGAGGGTTCTGCAATGTTCATGCTGGTTCTGTTCTGGTTTATCAACTTTGGCATCAGCCTGCTCAATGCCTTCGGCTGCGCTTCCGCCTGGGCTGAATCCAAAGCCGTGGGCGGCTGGCAACGCTTCATGGTCTGGATGGGGGCAGGCATGGCTGCAATCGGCTTCTCCTGGTGTTACTGCATGGCTATCGTCGGTGGACTGTACGGGGTCGGTGTGCTCGACCAGGAATCGGCCAACTTCGCTTTCTCCACCGCCTACGTGGCCTTGGTGCCAGGATTGCTCGGCATCGGGCTGGTGATCACAATCGATTCGTGGGTGGTGGCGTTTCGGCGCGGCGGCTTCGTCAACTACGGCGTGGCTGTGTGGAACACCTGGGCTCAGGTGCACAACACCATGAACGCCGTTAACAACTTTGGCGCCGCCTTCAGCGCAGTTGGTGACGGGCTCGGCAACATCGTCTCCAAGCTCAACAAGGGCAAGGATGGTTGGAAGCTCGTCCTGGCGTTCTTCGCCGTCGTCTTGTCCCTGGGGCTCGGTGTGCTGACCACATGGTTCATCATCCACCGATTTGCCGGGATCTTTGCGTTGCCTGAGGACATGACGCGGCGCCTGGAAGAGCACAAGGAAGCGACGAAGTAACGCGTCGACAACCCGACGACAAGGTCGTGCGATGCAATGCACGACCTGAAAGAGCGCACATGGTGTGCGCTCTTCTTTGACAGCGGCAGAGTCCGCAACTTAGAGGATTCTTCATGGAAAAGTTCCTGGTCAGCACCGGCATTGTCATCTTCCCCATCTGGGCGGAAGGTCCGCGTCAGGCGATCGACGCGCTCAAGCAGGAGATTCGCTATCGGATGGGACTTGTGCCCTTCCGCTCGCACTTCAGCCGCGAGGCGCTGGCTGCGCTCGATCAGAGCGAGCCGGAACGCACTCGACTGAATCAGCTCGATATCGGGCTGAGCCTGATCGAGGCGCTGGAGGAGGGTCGCCTCAACTTCCTTGTTTTCGATGGGGCGCATACCGCCATTCTCGCCGGTGAACTCCAGGGGGAGTATCAGCAACCCGCTTCTCGGAAGCTGGCGCGGCTGCAGTCTCTGCACGTCTCGCCGAACCTGCATCATGCGCTGCCGCATGATCCGGAGTAAGTAGTCCAATTGGCTGCTTGGTTGCTAGAGTGGCTGCCTGGTGCGGTCACGATAGCAGCCAGGCGGCTGCCTTTGAATATGATTCGATACCAAATGCGGTACCGCCTCACTTTTCTTTTGCCTTTTTGCCCGGACTCTACTTGCGTTGATAGTATCTTGAAACATGGAAAATTGGCTCCCGAAAGCTTGCCACCGCTCGTGGTGCCATGTTGATCAGCACTCGTCTTATGATCATGCTTTGGCTCTGTCTACGTTTGCCGGCTGGCATCAGAACTTGCGTCCCTCTTCCACCAGGTCACGGACACTACAGTTAGCCCCCAATCTTGGACCCTGGGTATCTCTGTAGTGCAGCATTTCGTTTACCACTCTAAGGACATCGGGCTTGTTTGCTTCCCACGGAACAACGATAGAACGCGAGCAAAAACACAAGACACAGAATGAAGGCTAACGTGGGCATAAATCCCCCTCAAAGTAATGGCGGCTTGACCGCCTTGGTAAGACCGGACGATGCCTGAGGAAACGCTCCCCAGGCATCGTTCCGATCGCATGTGTAACGAGCGAGCATCAAGCCGCTCTCCGACCGCCGATGCCGAAGACATACGGCACGGCGATGAGCGCGGCGGCTGAGGCGACGGCTGGAATCAACCAGCGCATCGCCGGTGGCAGAGTGTCTGTTGCCGTGGTGACAGCGTAGAAGTTCGCCGACAGCAGCACGACAACGGAACCTACCATTCTCAAAGCATGGCTGTGAATCCTCTCGGACCCACTGCGAAAGACGAAGACACCGCCCCGAGCAATCCGCGAAAGATCGTAGAGGGCCAGTGCCACCGCCAGCAGTGCCAATGGAGTTTCGGGCACGCCGGCTTCACCAGCCCAGAGCGCTCCCAGTCCGCCACCGAGCAGCGCAACGCCGGCGATCACTGCCACGCCGTCCGCAACTTTCAGCGGCAGTGTGCGTTCACCCGCAGCAGTTTTCGGCGCCAGCCGCTTGAGCTTGAGGGCGATGACCGCGCCGGAAACGGTCAGGTAGACGGCGAGCATGGTCAGCACGTGGAGTCCCGATGGAGACGCCAGTAGCATCGGCAGAATGAAGACAGCCAGCACCATCACGCTGCCGACATAGATCCGGCCCGCGACGCGGTGGACCAGTCGGCCTTTGGCAGCCAGCAACGCCACCACGCCGGCCAGCAAGACCACGACCCCCGCCGCGCGGTGCGCATGGGAGCTGATGTTGGCGATTGGCGCAGCGCCTGTGGTTGGCTGTCCGTTGGCCACTTCGGTTGTTGACGGAATCTCGCCGCGAGTCAGCCGCACTCCCAGCTCGAACGATCCCGCCGTGAAAACAATCAGCATCAGGCAACCCAACAGTCTCGGTTTCATGTAGTTCTCCCAGAAAGAGTGAGGGACTGAGTCGATGGGTTAAGCGACTCAGTCCCAAGGGTTTCAAGACCACGCGCTCACCGTGAGCGCGTGGAGGTTTTTTGCAGGTGCGGAGGTCTAAGTTACCACCGCGTGAACCGGTCGGAAGGCGGCAGATAGCCAGGCTTAGCCTGGGGCTGGACGGGTTGGTGGGCGGCTTGCGCTGCCTGCCACGCCATGGCGTAAAGCGCTTGCATGCTCACAGGCGGCTGCTGGCACGGTCCGTAGAACGGCACGGCCACGAAGGCGCCGATCGCCGGCGTGGACGTTGTCGGCGCCGACTGCGGGGCGGTGAGCGACGGCGGGTAAGACTGCCCGCTGGCAATCTGCTGCTGCAGCTCCTCCACGTCTGAGTCGTCCAAGCCGACGCGATCGCAATAGTCAGCATCGGCGAGCAGGTTCAGCAGGGCGTCTTCGTTTTCGGGCTCGAACCGAAACACGTAGGTGTGCGCACCCTTTTGCTTTGATACTATCCGAGACATCGAACAATCCTCCATGTTGAAGAAAGGGGCGTCCGCAATTTGCATGCAGAAGCCCCGTTGAACTGAACACACACTCTCTCTCTTTGATCATTGTCGGCGGGTGGAACCTGTTCAGCCGTTAAACTCAGCTGTCCAGGCACTTCCACAATTCTTGATAGACTTCGCGCCTCGCCCTCACATCTTCCCAGAAGCCTTGTCCTGAGATCATGATGTAAGCATCGTTGCCGTCGCCAGGACCGTAAGCGTTGGGCTGTCGGCCAAAGACTTCGAAGCCATGCGCTTTGTAGAACGCCTGTGCCCTCAGGTTTGTGCAGAAGACATGCAACCACATGCCGCGCCAGTTTTTTGACGCAATCAGATCATCCATGAAACGCATCAGCTGGTCGCCGACGCCTCGGCTGCGCCAACCAGGCTTGGTTGCCATCTCGGCGATGTAAGCGGCTTCGCCCCAAGGCGAGTACAGCAGAAGACCGACAACCTCGTCTTTGTGTTCAGCGACCAGCCCCGTCACTGCACATTCCTCAAACATCCTGGCGAGGCGGTCAGTCCATTGCTGGTCGCCAAAGCTGTCTTGCATGATCTGCGCGAGTGCTTCTTTGTCACCTTCCACCATCGCTCTGACGGTGACAATGGGAGAGCCACCGCCTGCATGGGCGGGCGTCCGGCTTGTATCCGCGGATTCGGCGGAGAGTTCAGGCGCCAGGCTGAATGCAGAATCTGCCGCTGAACTGTAGTCGTCGAGCGACATGTTTTTACCTCCTCTAGTTTTGTTTGATGTTTTCTCCTTGTGGGAGTTGGGCAAATCCCGCTGGGAAGGCTTCAATACTGAGCTAGCAGGTCAAGCCATGACCTGCTAGCAGTGCGTCTTCTCACTCGACCTGCTCCTCGAACAGGTGTTAACCTCGACCAGTCTCGACGGAACGCAGGAAGCGTTGCAAGACATCGATGTACTGAGTCGGCTCTTCCAGATGAGCCATGTGAGCGCAGTTTGGAAACAGCGCCCAGGATGCTTGCGGCAAATTTTCGGCCAGCGCCGCAACACAATCTGGCGTCACTTCATCGTGCTGGCCAGACGTGAGCAGAGCTGGAACTGGAATTTCATGCAGGCGTTCGAGCACGTTGAACGAGCGCAGCTTGCCCTGCGCCACGATTTCATTGGGACCCCACAGCGCTTCGTAAGGTCCGCGGCCGAACTTGGCGCGCGAACGCAGCAAGCATGCGGGAGCCTTTTTGAATGGCGAGCAATGCCGGAATTCGAATGCGGCCACCGCCCTTTGATATTCCGGCGAGCCTGGTTCGGCGGCTTTGAAAGCGGTCCTGTGCGGCTCCGGCAGCGCTGCGCATAACCGCCGAGCCTCACGGCAGTACTGCGGTGTGCTGGCGATGGCGCTGGCCAGAACGATGCTCTTGACACCGGATGGCTGATGCAACATGTAATCCAGAACGGTGCAGCCGCCGGCAGAATGTCCCAGCAGATGAACTCCGTTCAGGTCGAGCGCATTGCGCACGGCGTCCAGCTCCTGGCGGCACAACGACAGCGAATAGATGGAACTGTCTTGGGGAACCTCGGAGTTGCCGCAGCCGATCTGATCGTAAAAGACTACGCTGCGCCCGTGGTTAATCAGCGCCGCCAGCGGTTCGAGGTAGTCGTGAGGGAATCCAGGACCACCATGCACCACCAGCAGTGGCAGGTGACCGGGCTGGCAATTTCCGTACTGGGCATACCAGAGCCGATGTCCCTTAACAAGACACTGTCCCTGTTGCGTTGGCTTGCTTCTCAAGACGAAGTGATTGGCCATCGATTTTCCTTTCCAAGTAAATGCCATAACCGCACCACGAGTCTCTCCTACGTAAAGGTATACGTCGGGGATCTTGTGCTGTTAAGGCAGGTGTTCTGTTTTGGTGAGGTTTGGCTTGAAATGGTGATGAAGAAGATATCTAATAGTTGCTGTGAGCGCATGGAGCAAGCAACAACCTTTAAGCAATCTCTTTGCTTTGTTAGTAATCCTTGCTGATTTTCTCTCTTTCAGGATCGCGCGCATCCGTGAGGTTCTGTGAGATTCTCGTGAGAACGGCTGGTCGCACCATTGTCTTGGTAGTGATGCATTGTGCCACTATATGCGGTGCCCTGATTGCAGTGGTGGCAACGCGGTAGGTGTCATAGCTGAACCACCCTGGGAGCACCGGCTTCCAGCCGGCTTCTAGTCGCGACACTGCCAGATGCCGCCAGGATGGCGGCGCTCCCAGGGTGGTTCCCAGGCAAGCGCCCTGCCGTGGTAGTCAAGGTGATGGAGCCTCGCCAATATCTTTTATGAGAGATCGTTAGCTTTCATCATGAGATCGGCTTCTACGGGCTTTATAACGTTATTACTGGCTTGAAATGACTCTTGGAATCTTATTAGTCTTCCTGCGTATCTTTCATCACCATTCAGAGTCCTTTCCCAAACCCAATACCTAACCCAACTGTCAGCCGACGCGAACCTCACTTCACGTGTTCGTGATGCGGTGTTGATTACCTTTCAGTTCTGCGCGTTCGCCAGAGCTAGTTTTCGAATGAATTAGCTCAGCGGCGCTGCTAGCTGAGCGTGGAGGCAACCTATGTTTCTCATCACATGGTTCCGAGCGCTCATTGCGAGACTCGGACAACCGAAGCACGACAAAGACAAAGTGCTTCATATCGGACTATCGATGGGGACGTTCAATCCCATTCACCTGTGGCATTTGCAAGTGGCACAGTGTGCGTGGGTACAGTTCCTGCTCGATTTCGTGCTGTTCATCCCCAACGGACAACCGCCCCACAAAGACGGCGTCGTCAGCAAAGAGTTGCGCTTTCGCATGGTCAAAGGCTCGATTCGTGGCAACAACAAGTTCCGCGCCAGCCGCATCGAACTTGACCGCGAAGGCAAGTCTTTCACCGTCGACACCTTGCGCCAGCTGATCGCTGAATACGCAGCGCAAGGCTATAAGGTGCAGCTTTACTTGATCGTTGGCATGGACAATTTGGAGAAACTCCACCTCTGGCACGAGTCGCCGGAGATCTTGAAGCTGTGCAAGCTTCTGATCGCGCCGCGCAACTCGCGACTGATGACCGTGGAGAAAATCGCCGAGTTGTTCCCCGGCTACAAGCAGCACGAGCACTGGGACATCATCGACTGCCCCGACTCGGACATCTCGTCCACCATCATCCGCCAGTGGATCGCCTCCGGCAAGTTCGCCGCCTGTGCTGACTACCTGGTATCGAATGCGGTGCGCCGCATCATCATCCGTTACCGCCTCTACCGCGACAAACTCGCCGCGTAACCGGCACGGTCAACTTTCACTCGAACGCGCAGGCCTGCCGTGCTGCGCTGAAAGAAGGACAACTATGACTAAGGCAAATCGTTCCGAGACAAAGCGCGCTCGGCCACCCGAATCTGCCGACGCGAAGATGCGGCGGCGTTTGGCGTCCAAGCGCAAGTCAATGTGGAAGGCGCTGCAACGTGCCTTCTACCTGCTCAGCGGCATGCCGCTGGCATTCGACACATACAAGCGCACCATGGGTGAGGCTGACGACGACTTCGCTTTGAAGTTCGCCGGCTACTCGCTCACGCCGCGCAAAGGGCTGGCCGACTGCAACCAACTGATCATGGCCGGCCATGAAGTCATTCAAGCGCAGTGGTTCTTCGAGCCGCTGCGGCGCTCCAACCTGGAGTTGGCGCGCTACCACTGCCGTCATGCTTCGGCGGTCAGAGCGTTCCCCGACAAACTGGTGGACAAGTTGCTCGCCGATCAGCCTGGCGAGCGCATCACCTTGCCTGTCACCATCTGGGGCTTCCCGGGCGGTCAGGCGTTCCCTGTGCTGGCCGACAAGCCCAAGGTGCCGATCCTGTCCTACGAAGGGCTGGGCGGCATCGTCTCGATGTTGGAACCGGCTCAGTGCCGCTATTCCACGCCGATGATCCAGGCGACTCTGGCGCGGCAGATGAAGGAAACCACGCCGCATGATGCCGAGTTCGGCATGCGTGCTGCGCCAGACGAAATCAACAGCATCGCTTTGCTGCTCGCTCGCTACATCGGCAGCGGCGGCACGGCGCGCCTGACCTCCAACGATCAGGCGGAGTTCATGTTCCCCAAGCTGTTCCGCGCAATCGGCACGATGGGTCATGAGCTGATGTGCTGCCACCAACGTCCCGACAAGAGCCTGGCGCAGGCCGAGTTCGAAGCGATGGACAACTTCGTCTCCCGCATGAAATCGGGCATGCTGCTCACCGACCTGGTGGACAGCGAAACCATCGGACTGCTCAATGCGATCAAGGTGCTGGCCAAGCATCGCGACGCCACGAAAGCTGGCATCCGTCTCGACTCCGGCGACATCCCCGGTCAGTGCGTGCTCTATTACGGCGCGCTGAAATACGTGCTGCACATCAATGGGCGCACGATTGTGTTCGAGAACGAGGTGACGCACCAGATGGCTCGTGAAGTGCGGGAGTACTTCCGCACCAACGCGGGCTTCGACCCCGACATCCTCTTTCCGGGTGCCGGCGGTTACTGGTGGCGCGTTCACCGCGACATGGTCTCGATGGCGTTCAAGCGCACCGCCACCGAGGAGTTCGGCAACGTCAAGTTCAGCAACTCGCCGGGCAAGGAGTCCCTGC
>Ga0182024_10016511_pt1 | contig 13995 bp, 9 predicted proteins | sample P32metaG_FD_120480 | JGI IMG/M metagenome (GOLD analysis project Ga0182024, IMG submission 120480) | Permafrost microbial communities from Stordalen Mire, Sweden - P3-2 metaG (Illumina Assembly) | ecosystem: Environmental > Terrestrial > Soil > Wetlands > Permafrost | place: Sweden: Stordalen... | reverse complement strand
GACGTCGTGGACCCGGCATCCCATCCGCTCGACGGGCCGCGCGGGAAGCTCGTCCGCGCTGTGCAGCAAGCGGCGCTGCTCGAAGCACATTGCGAGACCTACGCCGCAGCTCATCCGTACCACCTCACGTGCAGGTTCGAGAAGGACGCCCACTACGCCTACCTCGATGGCACGCCGCCTCCGCTGTACCTCGGCCTGATCCTCGGTGAGATGATCCACGATCTCCGTTCGGCGCTCGATCAACTCGCCTGGCAGCTCGCGGTCTCTCACGCTGGAGAGGCAACGCTCAGCGATCCCCGCATCGGGAACCTGATCGTCTTCCCGATCACGGACACGCCCGAGCGGTTTCGGAATCACAAAGCCGCGCCTTACTTCGACCAGCAAGCGCTTCAGCTCATCGAGAGCCGCCAGCCCTACCAGAACGCCGAGAGCCACCTGGTCAACCCGCTCGCGATTGTGCGGGAATGGTCGAATGACGACAAGCACCGCGTGCTAACCCCGTCGCTCGGCCGGATCGCCATCGATGATCTCCACTTTCGATCCGACGTCCCGATCCAAATCGACGACGTGGAGATGTGGGTACCGCATGCCTCGATCGTCGATCCGGCGGCTCCACTCTTCAGAATCCCAGCACCAGAAGCAGCACGGATCGAGTTCGCGCCTGCACCCGCACACGTCTGCTTTCTGAGCTACGCGACCGGCGAACCGGATGTCCTGCACTGCGACCGACTGCGCCAGCTGTGTGTACACGTCTCTGAATGCTTGGTCGACTTCGAGTCGCTGTTTGTAGCCGTCGACTGGTCCTCGCGGACTGAGAGCTGGATCACGCCCGATCTACCCAGCTAGGACCCCGTTCGGCCCGACGGGCAGGCGACGGTAAGAGAACGCGCGAGGCGGCCCCGTCAATGGCCTCGAAGATGGCGCCTGGCGGCACCTGCCGCGTTGCAAGGCCTACGTGGACCTAGCCCCACGCCACGAAGTCGACCGGCGGTGCGTCCAGGTCCCAGCGTTCTTCAATGCGAAAGACGGTCGCGGATGTTTGGCATAGCGTGGGGACGAATTGAACCCGCGATGTGAACCCGCGACCCTTCGCGGTCGCGAGTTGTATTGACGAGTGATGTCAGATCAATTTTAGCTTTCTAGAGCCAATTTGTCTCCGTCAGGTTCGCCGACGCACCGGGCCGCAATGGGTTTGGTCGGTCCGAGCAGCCGGCACGCACAGCCCCAAAGGTCGCGGGTTCACATCGCCACCCGCTACATACAAACACTCCGACCACGCAGCACACGAGCATCGGTTCGGGCTCATCGCCGTACGCGCCTACGCCCCCGACAGCGACCGCGCCGATCTGCTGGCGATCGTACCCTCGGCCCTAACGCCTCGCCGTACCCGACATCACGTTGCTCGGTTCGAGCTCGTAGCGCCCACCACCCCTTGCCTACAGAGCGGAGGCAAGGGCGACCGAGAGCCCAGAGCTGCCAGGGCCCTAGTGCCGAGAGGGGTCAGGAGGGAGCTTTGAGCCGAAGCCTTCCGGTCGGTGATGGTCCGTACCCGGGGAACTCGTCGCCGAAGATGATCCGCCACTGCCGCATCGACTCCGTAGCGTCCCCGATCGTCTCCGCCTCGTTAGCCCGCCGGGCATGGTCGGCCGCGTTCGTGAAGCTCTGCTTGATGTTTTGAACTTGGCCGCTCGTAAGTGTGGCCGCGAGATTGCCACTGTGGCCAGCCGGGTCGTTGACCGAGAGCTTGCCGCCCGCCCAGTTGAAGAACGCAGCGACGCTTTCGCGCGAGTTGGACCCTAGGCCTGTGAAGGTGGCCTGAACGATCATCTCCAAGTGGAAGGACTTCAGGCGGCTGCTGTGTTCGCGATTCCAGCGCTTGAGAAGACGAATGAGCGGCTTGAGGTGGTTGTCGAGTTCTTTGTTCCGCTGAACCATGAAGTTGTGATGTTCGTACGGGTCGGTTCTCAGCCAGTTGCCGTCGCCGCTGGGGATGACGTAGCCTTCCTGATTACGGAAAATGCGGTTGTAGAGGGGAAACGCAGGAGTGATATCCACGTGCGGGCCCTCGGTGTAGAAGAGGCGGACGGCTTGTCCGCGGGAGCCGACGGTCTTCACGTTGTAGCCGTCAAGTGCCTCGCGCACGCGGTAGAGCAGCTGCTGCGAGTTGTGACTGTATTGAGACCAGACTTGGCTGTCATCAAAGATGGCAAACACGTCTATGTCGTCAACCGGGCGGATCAACGTCTTGCGGGCTGCAGAGCCGATGACTGTTGCCTCAATTAGAGGCATCGAGGACTCCGGCGGGTAGGCCGCGTTGAGGAAGCCCGCGACCGCCTCTCGGCGAGCGCCGATCGTCCCCTCCTGGTTAGCGGTGGGTTTGAGCTTGGCCGCGAACTCCGTGAACGCTTGAGCGACAGTGAGTGCCATGTCTACTGCTTGTCGACCTCGTAGGTTTGTCGGCCCTTGGTGATGTTGCGTCGCCCGAGCAGGTAAGCGAGGAATGCCGGAACGGGAGCGGTGCCATTGATCGTGTTCCGGCGTTCGATCAGCTCGCCCAGCTGCTTTCTTGCCTCATCCCGAGCGAGGTCCGGCAGATCGATGGTCCGGAGTACCCGGACGTCGCCTTGAAGGTCGAGGTAGGCGTTGGCAGAGACTCGGGACTGCTCTGCCCGCTGGGCAGCGTTGATCGTCGTCATGATCGCCGTCAGGGCGGCCGCCACTAGGGCTATGGCCGCTCCTGTCCGGGCGCTGACGGCGCTCGCGAGGACGGTCGTCCCGGCCACGGCGGCGAGAGTGGCTGCCGGGATTCCAAGCGCCAGGTTGAGGCTGCGCCAGAACTTTGCGGATGAGAACTGTGTCTGGGCGCTATGCATGGCGGCCTCCTCGATGCGCGAGAGCTCGTCGGAGATGCTCTGGTCAGGCGATGGGATCACGGAGCTTCCTCCGGCACGATGCCCTTCGTAAAGTCCATCATCGCCTCCGCTCGATCGATTACCGCCTGCCACGACTCTTCAACGCTGGCGGGGCGTGGCCGCTCGCGCGGTGCACCTGCTCCCTCGTTGAGGTAGACCGCGAGTTCGAGGTCGCGAAATGGCTCTCTCGCGTTGCCAGCCAGCAGCGTGGGGAGATGGTGCCCGTCCTCGACGAGACCGAGGAGCTGCTCGAGGTCCTCGAGGTCGAGAAGCGTGGGAGGCTGGACCGTCGGTTGCTCCAAGCGGCCGGCGGTCTTCTCGCGCACGTGATGCCAGAGCAGGCCGTTCTGCACGATACCTCCGGCTGTGACAACAACGGGCCAGATGCGCTCAACGCGACTGAGATCGACCTCGGCCGCGCCCGCGGGGATCTGCGCATTGCCGCTGATCAGGGCCGCTATACACCCGTCGAGCTGGACGATCTTGGCGATGAGCATGCGTTTGAGGTCCTCGGCGACACTGCCCGCCGAGCCGCTGAGCAGAGTGTCGGCACGGAGCCTTGATACGGAGACCTCAAGTAGCACGAGGTCCAGTCCTAGATCGATCGCGACGTCGGAGGTCTTCGCCTCGCCTTTCTTGCCGTAGGGCTGCTCGCCGTAGACGCGCTCGCTCCCGACTTGCCGCTCGCCGTAGCTGGACCGGACGAGGCTGAGCACGTAGTCCTCGAGAAGTTCGCCTGCGTAGGCCGTGTAGCGGCGGCTAATCTTGCGCTTGGGGTCGCTTGCCGAGCGCTTCTGCGCACTGACGAGCAGGCGGTAGTGGAACCCGCTGGTCAGCCAGCTTTGGATGGTCCGGGGCGACAGGAGCAACAGGCTGCCGTCGTCCGTCCGCAAGAACGGATGGCGCATAATCGGGCGCGTCTCCCAAGCAAGTTCCTCGACCCCGCTCCCGTCATCGAGGAACTCGGCGGCGAGCGTCGCGCGGTCAGCTGAGATCAGGTCGAGCAACTGGCTCTCACGCTCGCCGAAGTCGAGCTTCGCGATCAGGTCGTCAAGGTGCTCGGGCGCGATGCGCGGCCGGGTGCCGGCCTCCGTGTCCTCGTTCCAAGTGTTCGTCATCGCCGCGACCGCGAAGCCGATCGTGAGCTGCTCCTCGATTGTGAATCCGTAGTCGCCCTGCATCCACTCATCGAGCGGACATCTGGGATCGGTCATCTCGGGCTTGCGAGCGATGCGGGTGTAGATCTCTTGGGCGCGGGCCAGCTCGCCGAGCGGTCTAGCCTTCGCGTTGTAGGCTCCGTTCTGGACAAAGAAGCCGAGCCAGTCCTCAACGCCGCGACTTTGCTCCCCTGCGACCTTCACCGCGGCTCCGATGAGCGATCCGGCAGCGATGATCCCTGCCGACACGAGGCCGTGCTCGAGGCGGTTCATGCCATCGCCAAGCGCGCCTTCTCGAGCGCGTTCGATGACAAGCCTCTGCAGAATAAAGATCTGCTGCTCGGACCAGAGCTCGGCATTGGGGTGCCTGGCGAAAAAGTCCTCAATCCGTCGGTAGATCTCATCGTTGTAGATTTCGCGCGCCAGCTCGAGCTCCGCATCCCGTTGGCCGTGTAGCCCGAACGCCTTACCGGCTGCTTGGGCGAGCGCGAGCATCGCCGGCTCAAACGGGAGTTCTGCTGCGAGATCTTCGAGATCGCTGACCGAGCTTGCCGTGCCGCCGATGGCGGCCTCGTCAACGAAGATCTCTATCTGGGACATGAAGTCCACTGGCTCGTGCATGATCGCTACGGGCTTGGGCTCGGGCAGATCGCGCGGGAGCAGGAGGCCCGACGAACGTCGTTCCCAGCGCGGCACGTAGAGGCGTGGCTCTCTAACCATTGCCGCATTGTTGCGCCGTGCAACGACGGCGTCGGACGACCGGCCTCCGGCGACGGGGTTGGACCGGCAATCGAATCGGAAGCTCGAGGAACCGGGCGCTGAGGGAACCATCTGCATTTACCGGTCCGGCTCGGGCGGTCCTGATTCTGCGCGTCGGTGGCGGGTATCGAGCCCGCGGTCGACGGCGTGCATGATCGCAGCCCCCGCGACGAACGCACCGGCGATGGCGACGGGGATACTTCCAAACGTGTGGCGGGCCCAGGCGATTGCCGCTACGGCGCCGGAGGCCGTGGCAAGCGCAGCCGCGACGGACGTCACGGCGAGGGCGAGCGTGGCGGCCATGATCGCTACGGTCTTCATGACGACGAGTTCTCCGGCAGGATGAGTAGTGGGGCCAGGTCGGGATTGGCGAAGCTGCCGAGAAGTAGGTATTCGTTGATCGTCGTCGTGCCGAAACGAGCTTTGCTGTCTCTGATCTTGCGCCGGTGGATTTGGACCAGCGAGGCCTCGCGGAGCTCGTCAAGGCCGCGTTGGAGCGTGTCCGGGCTGATCCCGTACCACGAGCTTTGCGGCTCGGTACGAAGCTGAAACCAGGGGCTGTAGCGAGACTTGTCGAGACAGATGAGCAGCACGCTGGTGCCGGCGAGGCCGAGCCTGGTATGCCAGCCCTCGCGGAAGAACGCGAGCGGGAAGTAGAAGAAATCCCGCGAGCGCGTGTAGTCCTCGCCACCGCCGTCCTCGTTGAGGAGGTAGGCGCGCACCATTCGCTTGTAGCGCTCCGTGCGGACTAGTTGGTGATCCTCCAGCCAGCGCCAGCTGCGCGAGACGGTCCCCTCCGCGCCCGTGTTGGTTTTGTCGAGCATCCGCGCCCAGGTGGCGGCAGGGAACGCGGCGTCCCAGGGCTCGCTTCGCGCCCGGCAGTGGAGCAGGAGGTAGAGCTGCAGCGCGAAGAGCCGACGCTCGCGTACGAAGTGCTGAAGCGACCCGGGAGCCCGATCGCCACCACGTTCCTGTAGAAACGCAGACCGGATGGCTGGTCCTCTGCGTGTCTGGTCGCCGAGCAGTTCCTCGCGCGTCGACTCCGGGGTCGCGGGCTCGTCGTCTGGCGGTGGCGGGACAGGAAAGTCGGCGTCGGTCACGATCCGAAGTAAAGCACCGACGCGCGAGTTTGATCTCGCCATCTGGCTTTCTCGTTTGCGCTGCCAGCGGTGATGTTCTGTTTCTCGGCCGCGCAGGCCAGCTAATGCCGAGGGAATGCACGAGATAAGGCTAGGGAACGCTGAGACCCTGACCTGCGCCCTCGGCATCGCTCCTTGACGGCGATCGAGTGTCGCGCGATGTGATCGTGGGATTTCTCGTCTGTGTTGAGAGGATCGACATCCAAATCCCCCGCGCGGCATCGCGCGGGGCTCGGTATCGGTCGAGCTACACCAGTGCCGGTAAGCGTGGGGAGAGCCTAAGCGGGCCGCATCCTGAGCGGCACGAACGGGACCTCCGCACTCACGATGACGCCGGGTTGTCCCGGTCGTCCCGTGTCGCGGTGGCGTGATCTTCGAGGTTGCGAAGTGAGCGCTCGAGGAGGTCGCGACGCAGCTTCTGCCTGTCGTCGAGGGTGTCGATGTCGTTCATCGCGAGCGTGAATGCGTGCTCGCTGGTGTCTCCGCGGACTCTCGCGAGGAGGTAGATGTCCCATCCCAGGGCGTCGAGCCGTTGGTCGGCGGGCATCTGGGCCTCGTCCTCTAGTCGCCCCTCGACTGCCTCTCTGTCCCCGGGGAAGCTGTACACCCGCATTCGGCGAGCGAGCGGGGCGATCGCCTCGGCGCCGCGCCGACCGATGAGGTGCGCCGCAGGGGCAACATTCGCGGTCCACGGTTCCTTCGGCAGATCTAGCGCCGAGGACCCGGCATGGGCCATCTGCAACTCGTAGATGAACCCGTCGATCGCCGCCGAGTTCCACGACTTCTGCTCCCACCACCCCAGACCACTCGCCTCGCCAGCTGCCTTTACCGCGCCGGCGAGTCGTCTGAGGGCGGGCAGCATATAGCGCACCCGCATCGGCGGGGACATTGCGGCGTGCGTGATGAGCGGCTGGATCGCGGCGAGCGGCTCGACCAGCTCATCCGCGTCCTGCCAGTCGGTGAGTGCCTCGCACTGGTCGGCGTAGAGACCGCCGAAGCGACACTGTGAAGCGATCTGCTCGGGCACATCCGCGTCGGTCAGCCTCGCCATCTCCCATCGCTGCTGCGCATGGGCGTGGTGCTGAAGATCGGTGGCGAGCCACGACACCGACCTCGCGATCGCCGCGCGGTCGTACTCGTCGAGGATGCCGTGGGCCCACCGCCGCTTGGCCTCCGTCCAACATGCCTGCAACGGAAACGAGTCCTCGTCATCGGGGGGAACTTCGGTGAGGAGCTGCCAACGGCCGAGCGATGCGAGCTTGCCAATGCCGATCGCGAACAGCTCCTCCTCCGACGGAGGCTTGCTCTCCTGGAAGAGGAGTGGCTCGATGCGAGGTGAGCGGAGCCGGGACGGTCGCTCCGCGGCGACCCCGAGCGCGCCCGTCAGCGCGATGTCAACGGCGGCGGCAAACTCCTCGCCTACCTGCAGCGGTGCGTCGACGACGAAGCGTCCGTGAGCGGTCTGGCGGTGATCGTCGGGGCCGACGTTGAAGCGGAGGTCGTCGAGCGACTTGATGATGTCGGCGTCATGGCTGCGCAGCGCGCCAAGAATGTCGACGATCGACCGGTGCTCCGAGCGCGCGAGCGCGGCGTCGAAGGACTCGCCCCTGCGCAGGACGACGGGAAGGACGATCGTGCCGACCGTCTTCCCGGGTGCCGGACGGACAGCCCGACCCACTGCCTGGATGATCGAGCCCTGCCCACGGCGGGTGTCGAGGAACGCGATCGCGTCGATACCAGGGACGTTGACGCCCTCGGTCAGCAATCGCACATTAGAGAGCAGCCGATACTCATCAGCATCCTCGCTCTCGAAGCGCTCGAGAAGCTGTATCCGCTTGGCGTACGGCATCTTGGCACCGTCAATGTGCTCAGACCACACCGGGCCCTGCGGATGCTCATCCTCGACGAGTAGCTCAACAGCGATCGGGAAGTGCTCGCTGAAGCGTTTGGACTCTTCGATCGTCGGATGAAACGCGACGATGCGTCGGCATCCGAAGCGGCGCATGGCTCGGGCGCACGCGATCTGCGTCGCAAGGCGCACCGCCTCGAGGTTGTGCTCGCCGCGGTCCGCGGTGACGATCCGCCGCCTCTTGATGAGCTCGTGCACTTCGTCGTCGTCGATCGGGATGACCGCCACCTGATATGGGCAAAGCAGCCCTAGCGCGATCGCGTCCGCGAAGGAAAGGTGGTGAACAACCCGCCCGAACAGGGCATGGTCATCCATCGAGGCGAGGCGCACGTTCTTGCTCGCCGCCCGACTCTTGTCGCGCGTCCCGTAGACGGTCGGTGTCGCGGTAAAGAACAGCCGTCGCGTGGCGCGGATCGCGTTCTCATCGAGGATCGTCTTGTGCTTTGACCCTTCAAGGCCGGCGCATCGATGGGCCTCATCGGCGATCGCCAAATCGAAGGAGAACTGCGGTACCGACTGCATCGCCTGCGCCAGCACCGGCGAGGAGTCATAGGTGCAGAGCACGAGCAGCGGCGAGTCCTCACGCAGCCTGTCGGCGATCTCCGCAGGATCCGTCGTCCTGGCCGTACCGAGCTCGTCGCCGCGGATGATGTCCTCGGCGTCCGCGGCCGCCTTGTCGCTGCAGATCCGCAACAGCCGCCGCTGCGTCGCCGCGTGGCGAGGCCATTCGCGTGCGCACTGGCGAAGTAGCGGGATTGTCGGCACGAGCACCAGCACGTGCCGCGCTCCCAAGCGCTCGGCAGCCCAGATCTCGACCAAGCTCTTACCGGTGCCGCACGCCATGATCACCTGGGCCCGTGATCCGCCGCCCCGAGCCCATCGATCGATGGCATCGAGGGCCGTCAGCTGGTGCTCGCGCGGTCGCGCCGCTGCGGGAACCACGGGGGCCAACTCGGCGATGGTCGCGGGCCACTGCACTGCGCTCTCGTGCATGCGCGAGCGCAGACAGGTGCTCACCGGCTTTTCCTGGTCGGCCATCACATCACGCGCCGACCGTGCGAGTTTGTCTGTCGAGGCGATCAGCAAACGCGCGTCGATCCCGACGCGGTTGGACTCACTGAGGAACGTATCGATGTCACGCTTCGTAACGGTGTGCATCAGGCCGTAGTGCTTCGCCTGCACGGCGTCGGTACGGCCGCCGAACGTCCGCGCTACAAGATCAATGCCCCGGTCCGGACCCCAGCGGCCCGGCCATTCGGCCCATAGCCATACCTGCTCGTATTCGGCTCTGAACTCGGGGTCGTTCTGCAAGAACCAGCGGCACAGCAGCTCAAATGCACGGCCGTCGCGGTCAAGTGACCCGAGCAAGCAATCCAGCCTGGATGCTTCGTGCGCGACAGCCATGGATCGAACACTAGTTCGGTGGATGGACACTTGCCTAAGGGGTCCCGACCACCGCCTATGAGAATGGTTGCTCCTGCGAAATGTTGCAGGAAGCGTTTTTCTTGCAGGATTAGCCCGTCCTGCGTATAATAGGTGACCTGCAATGGTTTACAGGACACGGTATTGATGCAGGCAACGGTCCTCGCAACCGAGCGCGAAGCGTATCGCCGGCTCCCCGAGCTGCTCGCCGAGCTGCTCGGCGAAACGGACACCCGCTTTGACGTCGAAGAGCCAGCTAGCTCGCACTCTCGCGGCCCAGACCTGCTCGTCTCCGATGCACGTGGGCGGCGATGGGCGGTGGAGGTCAAGTCCTCGAGCGGGCCCGGACGGGTCGCGGACGCGGCCCGGCAGCTGCGTGAGTATTCCCGCGACGACGCCGTGGCGCTACTGGTCGTCCCCTACATGTCCTCCTCCGGCGCACGAGCTGCAGAAGAGGCAGAGCTCAACTGGATCGATCTGTCAGGCAACGCCCACATACGCGATAGCGACCTCTACGTTCACGTACAGGGGCGGCCCAACCGGTACCGCTCGCCCGGGCGCCCGTCCTCGCCTTTTGCTCCCAAGAGCGCTCGTGTTGCCCGCACGCTGTTGATTGACCCCAGCCGCTGGTGGCGACAGAGGGACCTTGTCGAGGCCACCGGCCTTGACGACGGCAGCGTCTCGCGCACCGTGCGCCGACTCGATGACGAGTTGCTCCTTGAGCATCGTGATCGCGAGTTCCGCCCGCGCGACGCCGATCTGCTTCTTGACGCCTGGGCACAGGACTACCGCTTCGACCGCCACGAAATCCTGCCCGGTCATCTGACCGGAAGCGGAATCGAGCTTGCGCGCAGCCTGGACGAGCAACTTGGTTCGCTGGATGTCCGCCACGCTTTCACCGGCCTCCCAGCGGCATGGGTCCTCGACCACTTCGCGAGCTTTCGGCTCAACACCGTCTACGTCGAGGGTGACCCGCACGACGTCGCTGAACGCATCGGCATGCGGACCGGGCAGAAGGGAGCCAACATTCAGCTCGTTGCGCCAGACGACGTCGGGGTCTTTAGCGGAGAGCAACGACAGGACAGCCTCGAGTGCGTAACGCCCGTGCAGGTCTATCTCGATCTGCTCCATCTACCCGAGCGCGCCGATGAGGCCGCCCGCCATCTGCGCACCCATCACCTACGCCAGCATGCCGACTCCGGATAAGCCCCGCCAGATCGGCGGCTACCGACGCGAGGAGACTGAACAGGTCGAACAGGCCTGCCTCACCCTCGCCGTGACTCTAGGCGCACTTCTCGGGCAACTATGCATCGTCGGCGGACTGGTCCCGAGCCTGCTCATCGACCAGCAAATCGGAGGGGATCCCGAGAGCGAAGAGGGTCATTGCGGCACTAACGATCTCGACGTCGGGCTCGCCGTCGCGTTGCTCGACGACAAGCAGTACAGCGAGATCAGCCGACGACTGCGTCAGGAGGGCTTTGAACCCGACGTCAACGACCGCGGGAACCCCACTCCGCAGCGCTGGAAACTGCGCAACCTCAGAGTCACGGTCGACTTCCTGATCCCGCCCATCCCTGGAGCCGAAACAGGCGGGCGGATACAACCGCTTGAGGGCGACTTCGCCGCCCTCGTCGCCCCCGGCCTCGAGCTCGCCTTCACCGAGCGCCAGGAAGTCCGGATCGAAGGCCTCACTCTGCAAGGCGAGACGGCGAGCCGCATGATCCCGGTCTGCGGCCCAGCCACCTTCGTCGTACTTAAGGCCCTAGCGTTCGCCGACCGTGGCGAGCCCAAGGACGCCTACGACCTCGTGTACGTGGTGCGCCGCTGGCCCGCCGGCATCGCCGACATCGCCGACCGTCTCGCGCGCCACGCGACCGACCATCGCGAAGTGATCGAGCGCGCGCTGCGCGCCCTCGCCGACAACTTCGCCGAGCCCGCCAGCCTCGGGCCCTCTCGCGCGGTCTCCTTCGAGGGAGAGACCATCACCGACCTCGACGCCGCGCGGGCCGATGCCCATGGGTTCATCGACGATCTACTGCGGCGTTGCCGTGAGCGAGGGCTGCTCGCCGAGTAGCGGCTGACCAGAGCTATCTGTCGACGGCGACCGTCCAAAGCGCACTCAGCGAACGCGCCTCCTCCCCGCCGCGGCGAGTCGGAGGAAAGAGCGCGTCGATGAGCGACGCGTAGAGGGTCGTCAGCAGATGCCCGGGGCAGCCAGGCGAGCGGCCACTCCGGGGGGGTTGGTGCAGCGTGCCTGTAGATGAAGAACTCGGGTGTGGCGCGCTGCGCCCCGGACTAACCCCACGCCACAAAGTCGACCGGTGGCGCGTCCAGGTCCCAGCGTTCTTCGATGCGATAGACGGTCGCGGATGTTTGGCATAGCGGGGGCGGGATTCGAACCCGCGACCTTCGGGTTATGAGCCCGACGAGCTACCAGACTGCTCCACCCCGCGTCGCTCCTTATGTTCTAGCAAAATCGCGCCCGCCATCCGCGCCTGGCGGGTCGGTCGGCCCGCGCGGATCGCGTCGTTGAGACACACAGCCTCTAGCATCTCGCCCGTGCGCGGAGCGGTCGTCGACATCGGAAGCAACTCCACGCGCCTGCTCATCGCTGATGTCGACGCCGCCAACGAGACCGTCGCGGAAGTCCTCAGACGCTCCCAGGTCACCCGTCTCGGCGAGGGCGTCGACTCGCATCGCTCCCTATCCGAGCAGGCCATCGACCGTGTTCTCGACACGCTCGCGGAGTATCGCCGCGAGATCGATGCATACGGCTGCGAGGCGAACTTCGCAGTGCTCACCTCCGCCGTGCGAGACGCCGCCAACGGCGCCGCGTTCGCCGCGCGCGTGCGCGATCAGTTCGGCCTCGACGCCCGCGTGCTCACGGGCGAGGAGGAGGCGCAGCTCACCTTTCTCGGCGCGATGTCCGACCGACCCAGCGGAGATCCAGCCGCGGCCGAGCCCACCGTTGTGATCGACATCGGCGGCGGCTCCACCGAGTTCATCGTCGGCCGTGGCCGCGCTGCCGGCTTCCACGTGTCGCTGCCCGTCGGCGTGGTGCGTATGAGCGAGCGCCACATCCACTCCGACCCACCCCCACCCGAAGAGCTACAAGGCCTCGCGCTCGACGTGCGAACGATCTTCCTGTCCGGCCTCCCGCCGCAGGAGCGCGCTCCCGTCAAGCAGGGCATCGGCGTCGCCGGAACTGCGACCTCGGCCGCGGCCATCGACCAGGAGCTCGACCCCTACGACCCCGCGCGAGTCCACGGCTACAGGCTGCTGCTGGGAACGGTCGAACTGTTGCTCGCCCGGGCGGCGGATATGAAGGAAGAGCAGCGCCGCGAGCTCGTTGGCCTCGATCCCGATCGCGCGCCGACGATCGTCGCGGGCTTGATCGTGCTCGCCGAGGCGCTGCGCGCCTTCGAGCTCGACGAGGTCACGGTCTCCGAGCACGACATCCTCTTTGGGGGCGCCATGCGTCTCGCGGGCATCGCCTGAGGACCGCAGCGGCGCGGTGCGCGCCGCTCGCAGGAGGTGGAACGGAGGCTCCCCGCGGCCCGCTCTCAGGCCAGGTTGGACCGGCGCGGGTAAACGACACTCGGGTCGGTGAGCACGTTCACCAGCGCCGGCCTTCCGGCGGCGAACGCGCGCTCCAGCGCGGGGCGCAAGTCCTGTGGGCGCTCCACGAGCTCGCCGTGCGCACCGAGGGCCTCGACGACCTTGTCATAGCGGGTCCCCGGCCGCAGCTCCGCGGCGACCGAGTAACCGTAGAGGAACTCCATCGGGTGCTTCTCCAGCGCCCAAATGCCGTTGTTCCCCATCACGCCCACGACATTGACGCCATGTCGCACCAACGTGTCGAACTCCATGCCCGAGAATCCGAACGCTCCGTCGCCGAGCAGCAGCACGACCTGGCGCTCGGGTCGCGCGAGCTTTGCGGCCAGCGCGTATCCCGGTCCGGTTCCCAGGCAGCCGAACGGGCCCGGGTCAAGCCAGCAGCCCGGCTGGTAGCTGTCGATCACCCGCCCCGCGTACGAGACGTAGTCACCGCCGTCGCCGATCACAATCGCGTCCCGATCGAGCACCGCGCCAAGCTCGGCGTACAGCCGCATCGGGTGTAACGGCTCCCGGTCGTCCTCCCGCTCGGCGCGCTCGGCCTCGCGCCGCTCGGTCTCCACCGCCCGCAGCTCCGAGACCCAGCGCTCGCTGGAAAGCGCCTTCGCTCCGGCGGACGCGCGCATCTCCGCAAAGGTCTCCGCGAGCGCGCCGTAGCACTCGGCCGCCACGGCCCGCGGATGCGTGCGTTCGGGTTCTGCGACGTCTACAACCACGATCTCCGTCTCATCGCCAAACGCTCCGCCAAAGCCGAGGCGAAAGTCCATCGGCACCCCGACGACCAGGGCCACGTCGGCGCCCTTCAGCGCCTGCGAGCGCGCGCGCGAGAAAAAGAGCTCGTGATCGGCCGCCACGCATCCGCGCGCCAGACCGTTGAGAAACACCGGAATCCGCAGCGTCTCCGCCAGCTCGAGCAGCGCCTCCTCGCCGTGGCCCCAATACAGGTCCGTCCCCGCCATGATCACCGGGCGCTCGGCGGCCCTGAGCAGCTCGGCGGCGCGTTCGATCGACGCGCCGCTCGCGCCTTTGCTCGCGCGCGCGGGCAACCCCTCCTGCATTCCCTCCGGCTCGGCAGCCTCCAT
>Ga0182024_10016510_pt1 | contig 13995 bp, 13 predicted proteins | sample P32metaG_FD_120480 | JGI IMG/M metagenome (GOLD analysis project Ga0182024, IMG submission 120480) | Permafrost microbial communities from Stordalen Mire, Sweden - P3-2 metaG (Illumina Assembly) | ecosystem: Environmental > Terrestrial > Soil > Wetlands > Permafrost | place: Sweden: Stordalen... | reverse complement strand
TCCACCCCACCCGACGCGCTATCAGCCAAACCACCCACCACCGCCACCCCAGCCGGATCGACCTTATGCAACGCCGCCCGCGACGCCGCATACACCTCCGCATAATCCGCCGGATCAGACAACGCCGTATCCGACGGATCCGGCCAATGCAGATGCGTCTCATCCTGAACAAACTCCGGCTGAATATTGGGCTCATCCCCAATCTCAAAACTCTCAACCGGCAAATACCGCAACGTCGGATGAGCCGACCAGAACGACCCCCCCGGCCCATACCGCTGCGCAAACGCCGTCACATACTGAGCCATCTCACTCGCCGCCGTAGCCGGAGGAATCGTCGTCTGATCAGTGCAATGCGACGTCCCCGACGGACAAGGCAACCCCAAAACCGGATAAAGCCGCACACCCCCAGCAGCCAAATCAGCGACCTCCGAATCCAAATCAATCCCCTCAATCGCCTCCGACCGCATCACCCCCACCCCCGAACCCGACCCCACCGAAAAATCCGACGGATACAACACACCACCCACAGAATCAAAAGACACATACGACCCAAAACTCGCATCCGAAAGCCCCGCCGCACGAGCCACCCCACCAGCCCCAACCACCACCAACACAAACCCCAAAACCCCGCACACCACCCACCGCAACCACCAACCACCCAAAACACCAACCCGCAAAGAAATAACCACTCCGCCTCTACCGAGAAACACGCAACCTCAATCCGTGCTGAGCTCCCCTCGAGGAACTACAAATCGCCGATAGCGCCCGCACCCAGAGCGCACCGCACTCCGAGCCGCGGACATCCTAGCAAACGCCGCCCAATCCTTCGCAGATTTGCGGCGCTGATCAATCAGGTGCTGCACCAGCGTCGGCTTCAGATCTGAGGTAGCCGACTTTTGCTTTAGGTAGCGAGACGAGCGCGCTGGACGGTCTTGAGCGTATGCCCCTTGGACTGCGTCGCAGAGGCTCTGAAGGTGAGGGTCAACCGTCCCTTGGATGTGCGCTGGTATCGACGGCCCAACGAGTTCAGACGGACACGCACGGTCCCGCTGCGGCGGCCCGAGCGACGAAACTCGGTCTTGCCCGACCCGACTTTCCGGCCGTGCGCGTAGACGGCGATCTGGCAGCGCTCGATCGTGCCGCGACTGACGCTGCAGGTCACCTGCACAACCTTCAGACGCAGTTTGGATAGCCGCAGCTCTAGTCGCCCAGGCGCTACGACGCTCGCGACCGTCGCTCGCGCAGCAGTCGATGAGCCAGCGGAACTCGAGACCATCCATGCCACCGTGGAGCTCCAAAGGCTGGGCCCCCCCTGACCATTACTTTGGAACGCATGGAGGCTGTGCCAGCCCGGCGGAATGTTGGTCACCGGCACCGCGGCGGCCCCTTGCCCATTGACTGTCGCGGTGGAGCACTTCAACCCAGTGATGCAGACCGTGGCAACGTCACCCGGTGCCCCGCCGACCTGCACGGTCAACGAAGTGCTTGAGGTCGCGCCACTTCTCGGGGTCATGATCACCGGAGACGGAGGAACGACACTGAACGTCGAGCTTGCCGAAGCTGGACTTACGTAGGCGTACGAATCCGTGTCGGTCGCGTAGACGGAATGTTGGCCGTCGGTGAGCACCCTTTGGACGGTTAGTGTCGCGGTGCCGGCGCCGTCGGCGGTCGTAGTCCCTGCGAGGGTCCCGTCGATGTAGACGGCAACCGTCGAGCTCGCCGCCGCCGTGAACGAAAACGACGGTTGAGGGTCAGTCGTTGCTCCGCTTTGCGGGGTCACGACCACCGGAGGCGCGGGTTCAACGGTGAACTTGATGCTGCCCGAAGCCGGGCCGACATTGCCGTAGGCATCTGTGTCGATCGCGTAGACCGAATGCTGACCATCCGTGAGCGGCTGCGAGGCGTTCAGTGTCGCGTTTCCGGCGCCGTCGGCGGTGGCCGTCCCTGCGAGCGCCCCATCAATGTAGACGGCGATCGTCGAGTCCGCGGTCGCTGTGAACGAGAACGTGGGTTCGGGAGCGTTGACGACTCCGCCGCTCGCCGGCTGTGTGAGCACCGGCGCCGCGGGCGCAGTCATCACGGAGGTGAAGGCTGCATACGCGGGCTTTGGCGTGTAGTCCTGGTTGAGAAGTCCATAGTGCGCCCCAGGGTCGGTAGCGGAACCTCCGATGTCGTCGTGCAGCTCATAGACGACTCCTGCTTCCACATATGGCATGCCGGCCAGGATTTGATAGCCCTGCTGGATGTAAGTGGCCTGATCCTGAGGGCTGGTGTCCAAGGTGTCCCAGCCAAACTCGGTCACCCAGATCGGGGTGTTGTCGCCGTGCTGGAGCTGGAGCGCGTGAATCGCCTCCAGCCCGGCCTCGAACTCAAATCTGACGTCGCCGGAGGCGGTCGCATCAGGCGGGCTGCTGCCGCAGTAGGAATGCACCGAGATGCCGTCGTAATACCCCTGGATTCCATCCCGGTAGAGCTCCTGGAGGAATGGGAGGTCCGTGCCGGCCATCGCGCCAGCGAGCACCGGTACGCTGCTGTCGCCGGCTTTCGCGGCGGGGTATGCCGCCTTGAGCAGCTGAGCGTAGTCCGAAGCCGGATTCGATGACACCCAGTAAGCGGTCCCGTCGGGCTCGTTCCAGATCTCGGCGGCAGCAAGATCACTTCCGTAAGTGGAGGTGATGTAGCGGACGAAGGTTGCGAAGTCCTGATCATTGCTGGGCGGATACCAGCCGACTCCTCGGTCCCACCAATCTCCGTGACATCCCTGCTTCAGCGAGTCCGGCGCCGAGGACGCCCAACAAGGAGTCGTGAACAGGATTCCGATCACCTTCAGGTGAAGTTGGTTGGCGTAGGCCATGAACTCGGAGAGCTTCTGGCTGTACCACGCGGTGAGCTGGCCGGGTCTATTGCTGTCGAGAGTCGCCCAGGCGATGTCCAGGCGGACCACGTTCGCGCCGGCGTTCTTGGCGTCGTTGAGGTCCTCATGCATCTGCTGAGTGGTCTCGGTCGCCCAGAGGGAGTGGACCTGCGCCCCACGCCATGTGGTTGCGACCTGAGCGGCCCGTGCAGAGCTGGGGACGAGGAACAGCACGGCCAGAACGCCGATTAGTGCGAGTAGACCAAGCCCTGATCTGGACCGGAGAGGCGGCTGTTTGGCTGCGAGAGGCACGACGACCCATCGTCAGCCGGGCCTCGCGTCCCCCCACGATGAGTCTGTGCGTAGACAAATGGTCGGCCTGGACCCCGCTCGCTGAGCGTGCTTGGCCGGTAACTGGAGCACTTCGAGCTGCGCCTTGGTCCGCCAGACGCGCTCGTAGCCCTTATCGAGCAGCAGGTCGGCCAAGCGTGGGCATGACGCGAGTGTCTCATCCGGCGCCCGCTTGGTCACGCAGAGCTTCGAGCACAGCAAACGTTTCGCCCAGCATTCGCCCCTGAGAGAAGATCGCGGCGCGAGCTCTGCCTGAGGCACCCATCGCGGCCATCTCGTCAGGATGCTCTATCGCCCAATTCAGCTTGCGCGCCAGATCAGCGGGATCCTGCCGACGGAAGATCAAGCCGTCGATGCCGTCCCGGATGGTCTCGGGGGCACCGCCGGCATCGGAGCTGACCGCGGGTACGCCATGTGCCAACGCCTCGACCAGAGCAAAGGAATGGCCTTCGAACCTGCTCGGCAGCAGGAACATGTCAGCTCCATCCAGCATATGGTGAACGTCACTGCGATGGCCCAGGATCCGCACGTGATGTTCCAGATCGCGGCTACGAATCGCTGACTCGAGTTCGGCGCGGAGCTCTCCGCCGCCGATCCATACGAAGAACACGTCAGGGCGCCCGTCCAGCACGCTCGGAAGGCTCTCAAGAAGATCCGTGTAGCCCTTCTGCTCGGCCAGGCGACCGACGGTGAGGATGACTCGTGCGTCACCGGCCATTCCCAGCCGGGTCCGCAGAGCGAGGCGAGCGGCGGTCGATTGCGTCGAGTTCAGTTGCACGACGTCCGGAGCCCCGTTGTAGATCGTCCTGACGCTGCCCGGGGGCACCGCGAAAGTGGCCTGGATGGCCTCGCGGTTCTGATCAGACACCGCGATCCACTGCTGGCGGCGGCGCTGCGCCCAGCTGCACACCCCTCTCCACGATCCTGCCGGGACGGCCCATGGTGCCAGCTGAAAGACCACCGCCGTGGGCAGCGAGGCCAGTGCGGTGGCGATCACACATCCCATGCCGAGTGTCGGCCCCGGGAGCACGACCATCGCCACGTCAGCACGGCTTCGTGCCAGCAGCCAAACGGTCGCGAGAGCTTGGCCGATGACACCCCACCGGTGCAAGGCGCGGATCGGAGCGTTGATGTATGACGTTCCGGGCCGGGATCGCAACTCGTCTGCGATGCTGCGCGTCCGAGCGGAGAGCTCGAAGCCGACAACGACCTCCCAACCGTTCTCCACCGCGCTGCCAGCAATGGTCAGCAGATATTCCTCGGCGCCTCCTCGGTCATGCGTCGGCGAGAGGATGAGCAGTCGCGCGCTCACTCCTAGCCCTCTGGGCGGACTGCTACGCATTCGTAGCCAAGCGGGAGCAGGTGACGCTCGTCCAGGTGGTCGAACGCGGGAAGGAGGGACGCGAGCAGGAGAAGCAGGTGCCGGGCGGCGGCTAGCTCCGCCTCGCGGCCATTGTCGGCATGACCGACCGCCCAGGTCCCGATTCGCGACAGGCTCGCCAAGGTCGTGAAGTATCCGTTGCGCGGCCTGATCGACTCGACCGAGAACCCCGCGCTGTTGAGGAGGTGGCGCAGCCCGTGCGGGGTGTAGCGAAAGTAGTCGTGAGGCTCTTCGTGGAGCTCACCGACCAGAGGTACCGTGAGATAGAGTCGTCCACCGGGGCGGGTGACTCGATGCAGCTCGCGCAGGACGCGTAGGGGCTCGGCGACATGTTCGAGCACCTGCGTGCTCAGGACGGCGTCAAACGCGCCGGCGCCGATCGGCAGCGCTTCGAGTGAGCCGCAGATGTCCGCTGCGGCTGCCTGCTCGTGAGGAGAATTCGCCCAGTCGGCGGTCACGTAGTCGCAGTGCGCGAACAGCTCACGGTACGGTGCGTTCCCTGCCCCGGCGTCGAGAATGCGGGTCCCTGCCGGCAACCCCGGTGCGAGGGTGCTGACAAAGGCGAGCAGGCTGTTTCGCTCCTCGGGTAGCTCGTCGATGAACGCACGCAACTGGGGTGAGAGGAGCGCCATCGAGCTGACCCGCGCGCTCCGCCTCTGGCGCCCCGCGCGGAGGATGCGAAGCAAGACCCGGCCGTCCTGGAGTAGGTGCCAGCTACGACGTGAGACTTTCCGCAGACGAGACATCAGCCGGTCCCGAACGCTGAGTGGACGGTTCTGGTCACCATGTTCAGCGTGGCCTTGAGCGCGCCGCGGTCAAGCGCCAGGAGAGCAAGGACGAAGCAGAGGACGCCCGGCGCCCCCATCGGCGACGCGTATGTCGGCGTCCAGCGCCAAAGCCATCAGATGGGCGCTGCGGGTGACGCTGCGCAGGTGGTCGAGATTCGGCGTCATGACATAGCCGCCTCGGCGCTCCAGCGAATCAGCGGTCAGTCTCTGGATGAGGGTCGACGGCGTGTACATGTCCAGTGGCAGCCCCATCAGAGTGATCTGAGCACGCCGTGAGCTCGGCCCAGGCCGTAGGTCGGGCTGTACGCGGCGAATCGGTTGGCGACGCCCGAAGCCGCTCCACTGAATCGGGTCGCACAGAAGTTCGATCATAGCTCATCCCGTCGACGACGGACCGGCCCAGGCGGGCGATCCCGGCCGATATCACTGCGATCCTGACCGCCAGGGCTAACGAGGTCGTAGTGGTGCTGCGGATGTGATCAGGGGCGCGTGTCCGCGCCCTTGACCGACTGCCCGTCGATGATCGCAGCGGTCGGCTGCGCCTAGCGCCCTTCGGCCTCGCGGACCGCCCTGCGCAGCTGGTCATGAAGCGCATCCAGCGAGCCGTCATCGCGCCAGCGAGCAAAGTGCCAATACACCGTCTCCCACGGCGGGAAGTCCTTCGGCAGATGACGCCACGCGCAGCCCGTGCGCAACAGGTACAGGATCGCGTTGACGACCTCGCGGCGAGGGTGCGTCTCATGCCGGCCACCAGGCTTCACCGACGACAGCGACAGCTCAACCAACGCCCACTGAGCGTCGGTCAGATCTGATGGGTACCGCGTCTTGCTGAAATATCGCAAATTCGCCAACACCCCCTCACCCAACCTCTTTTCAAACACGCTCTTTGAGGAACCTGCATCCAGAACCTGGCGCCCTCGGTCTCCAAAAACCACATCCGAGCCCTAATCTGATCTAAAGGTCTTGTTGGAAGCAGCCGATTAAGCAGGACATCGGACCGCTGACGCGAAGCGATATCGCGGAGGGAAAGGAGAGGGACCGTGCTTGTCACGCTGCTGGTTTTATGGCTGGTGGTCATTCCTGCGCTCACGGTCCTGGGGACGTACGCGATGTCGGGCTTCGTCGCGCGCCGCGCGGCCGCCGGCCGGGCGCGGGTTCTGTGGGGCCCCAACGGTGATCAGTTGGCCCCGCGCTCCCACCGCCACGCAACCCCGCGGTCGCGCAGCCACGCCCGGCGCTTGGGCGGCCACGCCGCGGTCGGTCGCTAGTGGTCCGTCAGCGTTCATCTTGCGTCACAGCCCGGTTCTGCCTGTGACGAGGCGTCAAAATCTTCCAACGGATCGTTCCGCATCTGCACCACTCGAAAGCTGCCCCAGATGCGCCTGGCTCTTTTAAAGTTTAGCAAGATTACGAATGTCGGACAAAACGTCCCATATGTTCAAATGGCGCATGTTTCGGAACCGAAGGTCGCCCGCTGTCCAGGCCCCCAGCGGCCGGCCGGCGCGTCGCTTGGAATACTGCTGGCGGAAATGGCGGCCCACATACATCAGGGTTAGCCGAGCAGCTCGCGCCCTATGTGCTGCGCCGGCTCGAGCGCTATATCCACCTGGCGGTCGCGAAGGAGGCGGGAGCAGAGCTGCAACTCGACGTGCGCCGCCAGTACCGCAACATGCGGGAGTCCTTGATCCGTGGCCAACGTCGTCACGCCCCCCGAGGCGGCGATCCGCGCCGATGGGCTGTGGCGGTCACCCACGCGCCGACACGGATCCGTGACGGGATCAAGTCGCTGTCCTCATGGCAACGGCCTGTATCGCGCCCGCGAAGTCCAAGGCCCTGTTAGTCTCGTATAGGACTCACGGCCGATTCGGCCGAAGCGCCCGCAGCTATTCTCCTCCGGGTGATGAGCTCAAACCGGACAGGCGAACTTGGGGCGTATCCCGGACCCGAACCGATGTATTCAAATGCCGCGGGGATCTCCGCGGTCTCGGAGGATCTGCGGGCCTTCGTGGAGGAGATGCCGTACGAGCGGCGATCGATCGTCGCATTCGTGCACGAGCAGTCCCGCGAGGCTGACCTCATCGCGACGGTCGACGCACTCCCCCATCAGGACGCCACGATCGAAGCCGTCCTCCTGACCCACGTGCTCGAGTATGTCGCCGATCCGGCCGGGGCGAGGTGGCTCGGGTACTCCGGCCGCGCGGTGCCATAGTCCCGAGCGTGCCGTTCCTGTGGGAGCTACATGAGCTTACGTATGACTTCTGGCGGTTCACCCCACCGTCACTCGAGTTGCTGCTCGCGGATGCCGGGTTCGAGGAGCTCGCCCAGCGCGTCGCCGCCTGTTGACTTGGAGCATCGCGCCATCGGCCGCTGCGGTCGGATCACCATCGCGCTGCCACCCGTTGACCTGCGAACTCCGAGGCCAGTCTCTCCTCGGCGCGGATCCTGAGTAGGCGAACGAGGTGCCTTCGCATGAGAGTCGGAAACCGATCCTTTATGTCGCCCCGTGGGTCGACATCGGCGGCTCGGACAAGGGAACGATCGACTGGTTTCGCTTCTTGGATCGCGATCGCTTTGCCCCGAGCCTGATCACGACGCAACCGTCGCTCAACCGTCGACTGCCCGAAGTCGTTCCTTATGCCGATGAGGTGTGGGAGCTTCCCCAGCTGATGCACGGTGACGAGTTTGCTCGCTTCATCGTCACTTTCATAGTGACGCGTGGGGTGAAGGTCGTGCACATCATGAACTCGCGGCTAGCTTTCGAGCTTCTACCGGAGATCGCTGGCCTTTCGGGCCACCCGGCAGTGGTCGTGCAGCTGCACGTCGAGGAAACCGATCACTCCGGGTACGTCCGCTACGTAACCACGCGATACGGGACGCTCGTTGACGCATTCTCGGTCTCCAGCCAGGCGCTCAGTGATCGACTCGGCGACTACGACATTCCGCCTGTCAAGCGAAGGCTGATCCGCACTGGCATCGACGCCGAACGCGAATTCTGCCCAGCCCGAGTCAGGCCGACGGGCGCCCTCGACCGAGATCGCTTTCACATCCTCTTTCCGGTCCGGCTGACGGCACAAAAGGATCCCCTGCTGATGGTCGACGTCGCCGCGCAATTACATGGCGTTGGGTTGGCATTTCAAATTCACGTGATCGGTGATGGCGACATGACGACCTCGGTCCGGGAGCGGGTGGCGGCCGCTGGACTTCGCTCCGAGGTGATCTTTCACGGCGAGAACGCCGAGATCGCACCGTGGTATGCAGCCTGCGACACCGTGCTCCTCACGAGCGAGTACGAGGGCGTGCCGTACGTCGCCTACGAAGCGATGGCGATGGCGACCCCGCTCGTCGCGCCGCGGCTGCCTGGTCTCGCCGAGATCGTCTCCCCGGAGACCGGCGTGCTCGTCAGTCCACGCGCTGACCCGCGAGCCTACGCCGCCGCAATCTGCGACCTTGCCGCAGACCCGCAGTTGCGAAGGCGGATCGGGGATGCAGGCCGCAAGCGGACACTGTCGTGCTTCTCGCTGGAGCGAATGGCCGCCGAGCATGGGGCGTTGTATGAGGAACTGCTCGCCCGCCGGCCGGACGTCGAGCAGCCCCGGGCGCACACGTTATCTCCGGAGGCGGCGTATCCGGCTTCGGGTGCCGCGCTTCGGAACCGTCGACCGGGAGCGACGCCGCTAGTTTCCGTGATCGTGCCGTGCTTCAACCACGGGCAGTACCTGGACGAGTGCTTACGATCCATCGCGGAACAGGACTACCACCCGATCGAGGTGATCGTGGTAGATGATGGCTCCACCGATCCGCAGACCCTGGAGCAGCTGGCGAGGCTCGAACGCGACGGCGATGTCGCCGTCTTGCAAATGCCGACCAACCGTGGACCGAGCGCCGCTCGCAACGCTGCGATCGAAAAAGCGAGCGGACGCTATGTGCTCCCGGTCGATGCTGACAACCTGCTCCTCCCCGGCGCCGTCGCTGCGTTGGTCGAGCAGCTCAGCAGCGCGGACGAGCGGATCGGCTTCGTCTATCCCCACTGCCAGTTTTTCGGCAACCGCACCGATCATCGGGAGTCGCCTTCATACAACCTGCACGGTCTGCTTGCGGGCAACTATTGCGACACCTCGTCGCTGATCGACCGCGAGGTGTTCGACCGCGGGTTCCGGTATCCCGAGGACATCGTGCTGGGGCATGAGGACTGGGATCTGGTTCTCTCGCTGGGCGAGGCGGGAATCTACGGCGAAGCCGCCCGGACGACGACACTGCTGTATCGCAAGCAAGGCTTCACGCGGTCTGACCTGGTCGATGCCGCTGGCGTGCCGTTCGGCGAGGTCGTCGCCCGGCGGCACCCAGGGCTGTTCGATCCTGCGTCGCGCGCGAGACTCAAAGCGGAATGGAACCCGGCCCTGACCGTGATCGCCCTCGATCCGCTCGCCGAGCCGGGCGACGACGCGTTGCGCCTTGTCGTCACCGGCGCCGCGCGACAAACCTGCGAGGACTTCGAGCTGGTGATCCGAACGACTGACGAGCTCTGGCCGACCGAGTTGGGGCGCCGGCTGCGAAGGGTCCCGACCGCACTGGCAGCGTCCCGAGCGCAGGCCCTGTCGCAAGCTTTGGAGATCGCACGCGGCCGCTGGGTGCTCGCAACCTACGGCTCCCCCGGAGCACTGCTCGTCGATCCTGCCCTGATTGAGAAGCTGCTCCGGATCCTGAACGTCGCCCGTCACGTCGATGCGGTGGCGTTCGGAGAGGCCGAAGCTCCGCTCACCCCGTTCCGGCTGCTGGACTTCGACGGCGCCCGGCGGGCGGTGCTCAGCGCCGTGTGCTGGAAGACGGTCGGAGCTACCGCACCTCCCCCCTCGCTCGATGTCGCCGGAGATCGCCCGCTGGAGAAACTTGCCCTGTGGCTCTCGGCGAATGCAAAGCTGCAATGGCGTCACCTGCCTCGGCGCGATCGCCGCGCGCTGGCCGCCGCCGGCGACGGCCCTGCCGCCGAGGTCGGGACTCCCCGTGTGGCTCGCGTCCGAGACCTCCACTTCCGGGAGGCGTCACCGGAGCTTCCGCATATTCCGCCCGGGATCGCCACCCCACTCCGTTCTTTGGTCCCGTGGGCGCCACCGCAGGCCCGCCTGCTGTGCCGACACCTCGAGCATGAATCGGGGCACTATTTCTTCACGAACGACTCCGCACCCCCTGCCGGTTGCCGTCTCCACTACATCCTGGGCTGCGTGCGCACCGTGCCGCTGGCCGGAACGCGCTCTCTGAGCATCGCGGAGAGCGACGGTGAGTCGTCAATCGCGCTCGGCGACGCTCTGGACCTCGACGCACCGGAGTTGCTGGGGTTTGTCGAGCAGGCGCCGCTGCCCCTGTTCGACTCGCTGGACATCGGTCGCCATCGCACGACCGGGCAGCATGTACTGGTCGCCGGCGCGGAGGATCCGCTCGCGGGTCTCGTGGACCCGATCACGTGCATCGGCTACATCGAGGCCTACCCCATCAACCCTCGCCACCCTCCTCACCTCGACGCCGCCTACGGACTGGTTGGGCTGGTTCGCGCCGTCGACCACGCCGCCAGGCGCCACCGCTACGGCGCGGGAGAGCTACCCACCGGCCAATTCGCAGGCGAGCTGGGAGCGCTGCAGGTCGCTCCCGCCGGCGACTGTGAGCCTCTGTGGATCGACGCTCAGGGCCGCGTTTTCGCGCCGGGACTCGCCGTGGTCGATCGCCGACCGTCACTCAGCAACGCGATGGCGTGGGCCTACGACCCGCTCACGTGGAGGAACTTCAGCTCGGCGGCACCGAAGCTACGAGCTACAGTCCGGCGCGCGAGTGACCTGGCCGGGATGTTCGTCGCGAAGCCACGCACCTCGCGAGCTCATCCTGGTAAGCCCGCCGGCTATCTGTCGCGATCACCGGCTGGACGGAGTGTCGCGCTCTATGCCTCGGTTCACCCGGTGACGGGCGATCAGCTGCTCTCCACGAACAAGGTTGAGCCACACAGGATGGGTTACACGGATGCTGTGCTCTTAGGCTACCTCGGGGCCAGTGCTCCTCTCACCGGTACGCTGGGCAGCATCCGCGTCTCCGTACCGTGGGCGACCCGGTTCGGGATGCCTGCCGTCGGAGTCTCATGAGCAAGTCAGTTGAACACGAGCTTGAGGCGCTGCGCCAAGCGGCGCAGCGTTTCGCGATCGAGGTTCAGCCGGGACTGGCACGTCCCGAGGCGATCACTGGCGGCGACGGTGCAATTGCACCCGGCCTGACACGCGACGAGCTGCGCTGGGCTGAGCTCGACCGGCAGCTTGGGCCAGAGCTCGCCGGTCGGCGTGTGCTCGTCGTGGGCGGCGACGAGTACGACGCACGAGCTTTTGCGACGCGGGGCGCGAGCTACGTGCTGGTTTGCACACCGGCAGACGCAACCTGCCCGCCCGCAAACCAGGGATCCGTCGATCGGTCGGCCGAGCCGGCCGTGGATGTCCGTGGCCTCGGCTGGCAAGCTCTCGATTTCTCGAGCCACGGGACCTTTGACGTCGTCTACTGCGATGGGCTCCTGCACCGAGTGCTCGAGCCGGTCACGCTGCTGCACACCTTGCGCAGCGTGACGGCGCCCCGCGGCACGCTCCTGATCGGCTCGATGATCCTGGCTGACCCCGAGCGATCGGAGTATCTACGGTTCATATCGGATCGCCATGCGGGAGACGGCACATGGCGGTTCATTCCCGGTCGCCTGGCGTTTCGGTGGTTGCTCCACACGGCCGGGTTCGAGGTCGTGAGCGAGTTCGGTGAGCAGGAAGGCCCGCGCGATCGAATCCCTGTGGGCAGCTTGTATCTCCGAGCAGTCGTCAGCGATTAAGGGCGCTACTGCGCTAGGCCGCCCCGAACCCCCGAGCGCCGCCCGCCGGCTGCCGGCGCGAGATCACGCGGTCGACGAGTCCGTAGGCCAGTGCCTCCTCCCCCGTGAAGTAGCGGTCGCGCTCCATGTCGGCGTGCACACGCTCGACCGGCTGGTCGGTGTGCTTGGCGTAGATCTCGTCGATCCTCGCGCGTAACGCGAGCACCTCGCGCGCGTGTATCTCAATGTCGGCGGACTGCCCCTGGAAACCACCCGAGGGCTGGTGGATCAGGATCCGGCTGTTAGGCAGCGCCATCCGCTTGTCGGGCGCGCCGCCCGCGAGCAGCAGCGATCCCATCGACATCGCGACGCCGTAGCAGATCGTTTGAACGTCGGGACGGATGAACTGCATCGTGTCGTAGATCGCCAGGCCGGCGTAGATCGACCCGCCGGGTGAGTTGATGTAGAGATGGATGTCCTTGTCGGGGTCGTCTGACTCCAGGTGGACGAGCTGCGCGACGACGAGGTTCGCGATCTCCTCCTCGACCTCGCCGCCGAGGAAGACGACGCGGTCGTTGAGCAGGCGCGAGTAGATGTCAAACGAGCGTTCGCCGCGAGCTGTCTGCTCCACGACCATGGGTACCAGCGGCATGGGGATCTCCTTCGGTCCGAGTGCTATGGTGCAACCGTCAGGTTGCGGTTAACCTAGCACACACGCAACTCATTGGTTGCACAATTCTCAGGAGCGCCCGATGACCGATCTGATCGAACGCGAGCTGGATCTGCCCGCCTCCCCGGCCGACCTCTGGCGAGCGATGACTGACCCGGCGTGGCTCTCAGTCTGGCTCGCCGATGAGGTGGAGCTCGAGCTGAGACCCGGAGGCGACGCCCGGTTCCTGCTCGGCGAGGAGCTTCGCACCGGCTGGGTCGAGGAGGTCTCGGCTCCCGAGGCCGTCGATGGCGGCCCGCCCGGCAGCGGGCGGCTGGCTTTCTGGTGGGCCCGCGGCGACGAGCCCGCCTCCCGGGTCGAGCTGGTGCTGACCCCGATCTCCGATTTCCACACGCGGCTGAGGGTCGCCGAAACGCGCCCGCTCGAGGTCCTGGACCTGGTCGGCATCCCGCTTCCGGGTCACGGTGGCGGCCGATACGGTCCCGCGCTGGTGGCGGCCTGACGATGTCAGACGACCGTGCGGGCGCGGTGTTCGGCGCGCTCGCCGATCCGATGCGCCGGCGGCTCCTGACGGCGATCGCCGAGCACCCCTCCACCGCGACGGAGCTGGCCACCAGCCTGCCGATCTCGCGCCAGGCCGTGGCCAAGCACCTGGTATCCCTTTCTGACGCCGGCCTGCTCGAGCGCCAGCGGGCGGGCCGCGACGTCCGCTATCACGTCACCCCCGCTCCCCTCTCGAGCGCGGTGTCGTGGATGGCCGAGGTCGGTGGCCAGTGGGACGAGCGTCTGGCGCGGCTGGCCGGCACCTTCGATGAGGGCGCCTAATGGGGTGAGATTCCCAGGTACGGGACAGCCCAACCGACGATCTTCTGGAATGCCGGGGCGGCCACCGAGCCGCCGAAGATCGAGCCGTGGGGCTCGTCTACGACGACCAGGCCGAGGAGGTCGGGGTGGCGGGCGGGCACCATGCCCACGAACGAGGCCACGTAGTCGGTGTCGGAGTAGTGCCCGTGGATGGCGATGTTGGCCGTGCCCGTCTTACCGGCCATCACGTAACCCGGGATCCCGGCGCCGGAGGCGGTGCCGCCCTCGCCGTAGACCCCTACGAGCATGGTGCGAAGCTCGGCC
>Ga0182024_10016509_pt1 | contig 13996 bp, 15 predicted proteins | sample P32metaG_FD_120480 | JGI IMG/M metagenome (GOLD analysis project Ga0182024, IMG submission 120480) | Permafrost microbial communities from Stordalen Mire, Sweden - P3-2 metaG (Illumina Assembly) | ecosystem: Environmental > Terrestrial > Soil > Wetlands > Permafrost | place: Sweden: Stordalen... | reverse complement strand
GCCCGCCGCCGCAACTGATCCCGATGCCGGTGTAGTTGGAGCTTTCCAACTCGCCATAAACCACCGCCAAACCCTCGGAAATGGGATGCGCGTCGTAACCCATTTTTGAAAGCATGGTTTTCAAACTGGCTTCATGCTCGTTCACCTGCTCGGTAGCACCCAAAGGAGCTGCCGGGACGCTGAAGCACAAGCGGCGTCCTTGTCCCTCGCCTTCACCCATCACCAGCCCAACAATTTGGCGAACCAGCGTCAAACTGCTGGCCTCGTCCGGATTCAAAACGCCGCGCAGCATGGGCCGCCCGGTTTCCTTATGGAACAGATTGGCGAAACGCTCCGATTCGTCGCCATACACCGTAATCTCGGAGTCCTGCACCAGGTGCGGAATGCGCTCTTTCTTCAGAACGCCCTGGGTCAGCTTGGAAAAGGGAATGTTGACGAAGGCGTTCAGTTGCGTATCGAACTGAATATCCTTGTCCTGGCGCTGGGCAGCGACGATGCGGCTGGTGCCGACGTCGAGCCCCAGTGCCGAGAGAGTTTGCGTATTTGAAGCAGTCATCAGTTGTACTCCTGGTAGGCGCCTTTTCCGCGCAGCGCCCGGATCGCGTCCCGGTATCGTTTCTGTAGTTTTCCGCGATAGCGTCCCACCGGCAGGTTTTGCGCGGCGGCGTCGTTACGAACTTCGGTAATGGAGGCATCCAGACCGGCGGCCATGGATGCCGGGCCTGTTACGACCTTTAGGGCGTCGGCATTAAACCCGAACAACTCGACGCTTGGCAGCCCGAGTTTGTAATTGTCTCCGAGACCCAACTCGGCGAAAGGCAGGTTCGCGGCCCAGTCCTGGTGATAACCCACGCCATAATTGGCCGGGTTCACCGACACTTGGGCGTGCGCAACGCAGTTGGAGACCGGGATGTCATAGCGGGAGCGCAACATATCCGTTAAGACGCGTCCGGCGTAAACCTGTGCGGCGTTCACAGCCGGCTCGTCTGGGTTGGCCTGGCTGCGCGCTTCGAAAGCGACTCCAAAGAAGCTTTGATTGAGATTGATGTAGATCCAAATGTCGTCCGCCCACACCGAGTTTCCGGCGTGATTGGCATAATCGCTCTCGCGCACAATGCGGAAAATCCGCCCAAAACGATCGATTACAAAATGGTACGAGTGACGGCTGCTTACGTATTCGAGCAGCCCGAGGCCGGCGCGTTGCAGCGAACGATTCTGGCTCTCTTCAAAAGGTGTCCAGTGGCTCTCAGTGGTGTGATAGACGATGCCGGCTGGAGCGCTGCGCCATTCGCCACCAGAAGCGACAGCATCGGCATGGGCACGGGCGAACGCCAAATAGCGGCGTGGCTCGGTAAACGTGGCGTACTGTTCTTCGATCCGAAGGCCGTTGCTATAAAGATCGAATTGCGGTGTGGTCTGAACCAGCCAGACGGAGGCCGCTCGCACCGGCGTCTGTTTGCCGGGCGGCAGCATGGCAGTAGTATCGGTATCCGCCAAAGCCGCTAAGAGTGTGATGACCATTACCGAGGCTCTCCGAAATATTGACGCTCTCCGAAACGGGTGTGCGCCCCCTCGCCGGCGTATGGCCCGGCGAACAGGCCTCTCCCCAATATTTCGCCGCAGAAACTGCAGCCGGTCGACCGGATCGGCGAAGCATCGGGCGCGCCATTCCAACGCCCGAACCAACACGCCTCGCCAAACCATACGGGTAACCAGAGAGAGATTGCTCCCGGAGCAGTAGTGCCGGAGATTGGGAAACACTCTCAACGAATCGCGGACCAGGACTCGTAGGAACGCTGGTACCCGCAGCAATGCCGGTACAAGTTGCTGCGATTAAACTGAGCAATTGTTCAGTGATATTGCACCTTATGGTGTTAGAATTGAGCAACCGCCTTCAGCACGAAGGGGAGGGATCATGTTTAGGAAGTTGTTGCAAGCTACTTCGTCGGAGCGCCGATTTGGGGCTCCCGTCGAAGAGCAAAATGACCCGCCTGCCAGGCCGTCAGTGCCAGGTATCAGTGAACGCACTCGGGCCGATTCGTTCGACAATACGAAGCTGTCATCCTTCGAAGAGATTTACCACAAGTCGTCGTTTAAAGCCGCAACTTCCACCGCCGCGTGGGACATCATGAAAGTAGCGGACATGACCGCGAGCGAGCATTTGCACGGTTTGTCGCCGGCCGCCAAGCACAGCGCGTTGATGATGGCGCTGGAGTCGGCAGGCGTCGCGGTTGAGGATATGTTGCAGGACGCGGTGCAGCGCCAGCGTGTGCTCAACGATTACGAAGACGTCCAGCGCCGCCGTTTAGAAGAGTTCGAGAAGGTCAAGCTCGGAGAAAACGATCGTCTGGGCGAAGAGATGGAAGCCATGTGCGCGAAGTACCAGATGCGAATCGCCAGTGGCCGGCAGGAAATCGATCGCGAACGTGCGACGTTTCGCGAATGGCAGGAGCGCAAGGATAGGGAACAGCGCCGGATCTCTGAGGCCGCTTCGGCTTGTGTGTCGAGCGAATCTTCAGGGTCGAGCGACGCCAGCATCTCGCGCCTGTTGGAGAAAAATTCCGGAAGGCTGAGGGAGTCGGCCTAGCGCCGGTCCCTGGATGAAACGAGTGGTGAAAACGAGGTCAATGAAATCGTTAGTTTAAGTGGCGAATAGTTTCTTGTCATTGAAACGTAGCCTATACGCCATCAGGGCCTAACCGCCGTGTGCGAAGAATGGTAGAAGCCATGCAACCTGAATCGAGCGCTGGTTTGGAACGGAGATCGAAATCCCGATTCCCTTTGCGGCTCAGCGTTAGATACCGCACGCTCTCAGGCGGCCCATCGCTGGTTGGCGTCGGCCGGACGGTGAACATGAGCAGCCGTGGTTTGCTGATTGCGACCGACGAAACCAAGGTGCGCACTGGCGCGCGTCTGCAACTGATGGTGGATTGGCCATCCCTCTTGCACGGCATCACGCCGCTACAACTCATCGTCTCCTGCCGTGTAACCCGCTGTGAGCCGGAAGAGTTCGCCGTAGAGCTGGATCAATATCAGTTCCGTACCAAGAAACAGCGGTCTCCAAAAGCGTCTCTCGCTCCGAACTAAACCGCGCGCTGAGCGCGTGCTCGCTGCGCCCACCCCTCCACTTTGCGTAAGCTGGAATCGATGGTTCAAACGAAAACTCCGCCATTTCGCGCCGATCACGTCGGCAGTCTGCTTCGTCCGCCAGAGCTGCTCCAAGCCCGCGAGGATGAAAAGAACGGCCGCATCAGCCCAGCTGATTTGCGCCACGTCGAAGATCAGGCGATTCGTGAAGTTGTGCGCCGGCAAGAGGACTTGGGCTTGGAAGGCGTCACCGACGGCGAGTTCCGCCGGTCTTCCTGGCACATGGATTTCTTATATCAGGTGGGTGGCACCGCTAAGGTGCAGGACAACGTCAAAGTTCAGTTTCGTAACGAGCAGGGCGTCATCGAATTTACCCCGGCCGCTTTGCAAATCAAGGGCAAGCTCAAGCTGGACAAATGCATTTTCGGCGACGACTTCGCGTTCCTGAAGTCAGTGGCCCATGCCACTCCGAAGCTCACCATTCCATCGCCCAGCATGATGCATTATCGCAGCGGGCGCGCCGCTATCGATCCGGCGATTTATCCCAACATCGACGAATTCTGGCACGATCTAGCCCAGGTCTACGCGCGCGAGATCGCCGAGCTTGCGAAACTCGGCTGCACATACTTGCAACTCGACGATATCAGCCTGGCCTACTTGAACGATCCGGCCCAGCGCGAGCAGGTCAGCAAGATGGGCGAGGATGGCGAGCACGCGCATATCCGCCATATCAAGACGCTCAATGAGGCGCTGGCCGCGAAGCCCGCGGGCATGTCAATTTGCACGCATCTTTGCAGAGGCAATTTTCGATCTTCCTGGGCTGCTTCGGGCGGCTACGACCACGTGGCCGAAGCCCTTTTTGGAGAGCTGAACGTGGATGGCTATTTCCTGGAGTTCGACGACGCGCGCTCGGGAACATTTGCGCCGCTGCGTTTCGTCCCCAAGGGCAAGAAAGTGGTGCTGGGTCTGTTGACATCGAAACGCGGCGAACTGGAAAACAAAGACGATCTGAAGCGGCGCATCGACGAAGCCTCGAAGTACGTGCCGCTCGATCAGATCTGCCTCAGCCCGCAGTGCGGCTTTTCATCCACCAGCGAAGGCAACGCGCTCAGCATGGATCAGCAGTTCCAGAAATTGCGTCTGGTTGTCGAGACGGCCCGCGAAGTCTGGCGGGATTAAGGTCTGGCCGATTAAGGCTCACTTCAATTCCGCGATCATGGCATCCACTTGCTGGACCGCCAGGCCGCCCACCGCCCAGTGATAATCGGTAGTAAGCACTTTCGATATCTCGTCTTTGCTCGCGCCGGAGCGCACCATGCCTTGGATGCGATCGCGCATGGCCTGGAAATTATCGCGGAATTTCATGATTCCTGCGCGGTCTGAAATCGGGCCGTGACCCGGGATGGCGATATCGAAATCCAGCTTCAGCAGACCATCCAGCGTCTTGGTCCATTCGAGCGCGCTACCGCCGTTGGTATAGTCGATAAAGGGCTGCGGCGGAAACGTCAGAAACAGGTCGCCGGTATGGATCACCTTGTCGGCGGGAAAATACCTCACCGCATCGCCGCCCGTGTGGCCGCGCCCGTAATAATGAGCCCGCACCTCGTGGCCGCCCAGATACACCGACATCTCGTCGGTGAACGTTACGTGCGCCAAGCCCGGCTGCTTCAGCAGCGCCATGTTCGCACGCGCGTTGCGATGTGAGACCACCTCAGCATTCATGGCAAGCATTTTGGCGTTGCCGCCTGCATGATCGTCGTGCTGGTGCGTGTTCAGAACGTACTTAATGGGCTTGTCCGTCACGGTGCGCAGCTTTTCCAGAATCTCGTCATGATTGCGATCGAACATGTCGTCGATCAGAATCACGCCTTCCTGGGTCACTTGAACCGCGACGTTGCCTGCGCCCACGCCCTTGGTGACGCCGATTAGATATAGATCGTTTTTGAGTTTTTGAATGCCGATGGGCGGCGCAGGCTGGGTCTGCGTGTAAGTGAGCCACGCCCCTGCTAGAGCCGCAGCTATCGCGCATCCTCTGATCAGCATCGTCCGACGCATGCGGGGCAATGTATCACATTTTCCGGATACTCTTAAGTTATGCGCCTCTCGCTTTTACTGCTCCTGTTCGTCGCCGCGTCGGTTTGGGCTCAAAGTCCGCCCGCGTGGGTGCAGAAGAGCAACCAAAACGCGCAGTTGCTGATTGAGATTATGGCGCGCTACTCGCCCGAGGACGCCGCGGCTGAAGGCGTGCCTGGATTGGACGAGCAGGTGAGCAGTTCCAAGCCCGATGAACCCGAGCGCTTCCGCAAAGACCTGTCTTCGGCGCGCGATGAATTGGAAAAGCGGCTGGCTGCGGAGAAGGATCCGTTGGTCCGGCAGGATCTGGAAATACTCATCGCGCAAGCCAATCGCGATATTCGCGCTTCCCAAGCGCGCGAGCGCATCCTGCTACCGTATGCCGACGTTGCGGGCACCATTTTCTATGGAATAAAGACCCTCCTGGACGACCAAATCGGCGCTGATCGCCGCCCGGCGTCGGTGGTTCGCTTGCGTAAGTACACCGGTCTCGATCCGGCCTATGAACCGCTCACAGTTCAGGCCGAGAAACGCTATCGCGAAATGCTGAAGACGCCTGGGCTGGTGGGGCCATCCAAACTCGCGGTCAATAAGAACCTGGAAAACACGCAAGCCTATATCACCGGGATCGGCTTGCTGCTCGAAAAATACAAGATGACCGGCTACCAGGGCGCGTTCGCAAAACTCAAAGAGCAGCTGGCGTCATACGACAATTTTGTTCGTACCGATGTGCTGCCGCAAGCGCGCGACGACTTCAGGCTTCCACCCGAGCTCTATGCCATCTCACTCGAAAACTACGGCATCGATTATGCGCCAGATGAATTGACCCGCTTGGCGCACGAAATGTTCGGGCAATTGCAAACCCAGATGCAGTCCATCGCGGCCAAGGTCGCGAAAGACCGCCATCTGCCGTCGCTGGACTATCGCGCTGTGATCGCCGCGCTGAAGAAAGATCAGATTCCAGGCGATCAAGTGCTGCCGCATTATCAGAAGCGGCTGGCGGAAATCGAAGACATTATCCGACGCGAACATCTGGTGACGCTGCCCGATCGTCCTGCGATTATTCGTCTGGCTTCGGCGGCCGAGACCGCCCAGCAACCCGCGCCTCACATGGTTCCTCCGCCATTGATCAACAATCATGGCGAGCGCGGCCAGTTTGTGCTGCCGCTCGAAACCACCGGCAAAGGCGGGGCGACGCTTAAGTATGACGATTTCAGTTTCGCGGCCGCATCCTGGACGCTGACTGCGCACGAAGCGCGCCCCGGCCATGAATTGCAATTCGATGCGATGGTCGAGCGCGGCGTATCGCTGGCTCGCGCGCTGTTTGCGTTCAACAGTACCAATGTCGAAGGCTGGGGACTCTATGCGGAATGGTTCACGCTTCCTTACATGCCGGACGATGCGAAATTGGTTTCGCTCGATTACCGGCTGCTACGCGCCGCCCGCGCTTTTCTCGATCCTGAATTGCAACAAGGCAAAATTACGCCCGAGCAAGCCATGCAGGTGTTGGAAAAGGACGTAGTATGTTCGCCGGCTTTCGCTACAGAGGAAGTGGAGCGCTATACATTTCGCTCGCCCGGCCAGGCGCCGTCCTATTTTGACGGATACACACGTCTGCTTGAGATTCGGCAATCTGCTGAAAAAGCTCTCGGCCCTAAGTTCAACCTACAGCGGTTCCACGACTTCATCTTGTCGCAAGGCCTGCTGCCGCCGAACCTGCTGCGCAAAGCTGTGATGGAGACTTTTGTCGCGTCCAACGCAACGCCGTAATCGGTCAGGTGTACCGATATAATGTGGAAATCGAGTTCGAAGTACCCACAGGAGACACTTTGGAAAAAAAGACGTTCGACCAGGGCCTCGCCATTCGCCGCGATATCTTCGGCGCCGAGCTTTCCGACAAAGCCTGGGCAGCGGCAGACGATTTCAACCGTCCGTTCGAAGAGCTGGTAAATCAGTATTGTTTCGGCGAGATCTGGGCGCGCCCCGGCCTGGACCGCAGAACGCGCAGCATTGTCACGCTTTCGATGCTCACTGGATTGAACCGGCCCAATCAGATCCGCGCTCATGTGAAGGGCGCCATCGCGAACGGCGTCACCAAAGAAGAACTGAAGGAATTGTTCCTGCAAGCGGCTATCTATTGCGGCGTGCCCGCGGCCGTAGATAGCTTCCGCATCGCCCGGGAAGTATTCAAGGAGATGGGAATCTGAACGGGTGTGTCAACGCCGTTTACGGTGTTGCTCTCAACTTTCGCGCCGAGCTCGAATCCTTGGGCGAGCAGCTGCATCGCGATCCATACAAGAAGCCTCCCGTCGCGCCCGTGCTCTACCTTCGTCCTCGAAACACCTGGAGCGTCCCTGGCGCGGCGATCGCTCTGCCTTCCGATACGAAGGAACTGAAGATGGCTGGCACCATTGGTATTGTGATCGGTCGCGTGAATCAAATTGCCGGATACCTTGCCGTCAACGATGTGAGCATTCCGCACGCGTCTTACTATCGCCCGGCCATTCGCCAGCGTTGCCGCGATGGATTTTGTGTTATCGGTTCGGAAACGACCGAAAATCCGCCGGAGGAAATTCGGATCTCAATTAACGGTGAACTGCGCCTTTGCGCCAGCACGCGAGATATGGTGCGGACGATCCATCGCTTGATTGCCGACATCAGCGAGTTCCTGACGTTGGAACCGGGCGATATCGTTCTGGCCGGCGAACCATACCATGCGCCTCTGGCGCAGGCCGGCGATCGAGTGAGTGTGCAAGTGGACGGGTTGCCCGCGATCGAAAATCACGTGGTGCCGGAATGAAATCCGCGCGCGTCGCCTATGCGGGTGGCATTCACTACGCCACCGATCAGAACGGCTGCCTGCGATTGACGGACGGGCGCGTGGTCGAAGAGGGCGACGTGGTCTGGCTTCCGCCGGTCCAGCCTGGAACCGTTTTCGCACTCGGTCTCAACTATGCCGACCACGCAAAGGAGCTCGCTTTCAAAGCCCCCGACGAGCCGCTCGTCTTCTTGAAAGGCCCACAAAGTCTCTGCGGCCATCTGGGCAAAACGCGCCGCCCGCACGGCGTGAAGTATATGCATTACGAGTGTGAGTTGGCCGTTGTGATCGGCAAAACGGCTCGCAGAGTTTCGAAAGCGAATGCGTACGATTATGTCGCCGGATACACGGTCGCAAACGATTACGCCATCCGCGATTATCTGGAGAACTACTATCGCCCGAACTTTCGCGTGAAGAGCCGTGACTTCGCCACGCCGATCGGTCCGTACCTGGTGGATGCGGCCGATGTCGGCGATCCAATGAATCTACAATTGCGGACATTGGTGAACGGCCAAGTCACGCAAGAAGGCAACACGCGCGACATGATCTTCGACATCCGCGCGCTGATTGTTTATCTCAGCGAATTTATGACTTTGTCGCCTGGGGACATTATTCTAACCGGGACGCCCGAGGGCCTTGCTGACGTCAATGCCGGCGACGAAGTGGTGACAGAAATCGAAGGAATCGGAAGTTTGAAAAACACAATTATCGGGGACTCCGAGGAGCACACGCATGTTGGATGAAAACAGTATTCGCGACGCAGCTAAGCGGCTGGATGACTCCGAGCGTGCGCGAACCCAGATCCGGCAGCTGTCCATCCAGCATCCGGCCATCACCATCGACGATGCGTACGCGGTGCAGAAAGCCTGGGTGGCGCTCAAGACCAGCGCCGGCCGCGTGGTGAAAGGCCACAAGATCGGCCTGACGTCGAAGGCCATGCAATATTCCTCGAATATTAGTGAGCCCGATTACGGCGTTCTGCTCGACGACATGTTCTTCGCCGATGGCTCCAGCATTCCAACCGAGCGCTTCATTGTGCCGCGCTTGGAAGTAGAACTCGCATTCATTCTCGGGAAGCCTCTTCAAGGCCCGAACTGCACCATCTTCGACGTGTTGAACGCAACCGACTATGTTACGCCGGCGGTCGAGATCATCGACGCGCGCATCCAACAGGTTGATCCGGAAACAAAAGCTACGCGCAAGGTCTTCGACACCATTTCGGATAATGCCGCGGGCGCTGCGCTGGTTGCCGGCGGACGTCCTTTTCGCCCACTCGATACCGACCTGCGCTGGGTTTCCGCGGTCTGTTATCGCAATGGCGTCATCGAAGAATCGGGCGTGGCTGCCGCCGTGCTGAATCATCCGGCCAACGGTGTGGCATGGCTTGCGAACAAGTTTGCGGCACACAATGTCAGTCTGGCGGCGGGCGAATTGATCCTCGGCGGATCGTTCACGCGGCCGGTGCCGGCGCGGCGCGGTGACACCTTCCATATCGACTATGGCGCGTTCGGCTGCATCTCGTGTCACTTTGAATAAGAAGACATGGAAATCAAACCCAACACATTCAAGGCTGCGCTCAAGAGCGGCGCGCGAGCGCAAATAGGCCTTTGGCTCGGGCTGACGGATCCGATCTGCGCTGAAATCTGCGCGGGCGCGGGTTTCGATTGGCTTTTGATCGATGGGGAACACGCGCCCAACGACGTCCGATCGATCCTTGCTCAATTGCAGGCCGTGGCGCCGTATCCCGCGCATCCCATCGTGCGGCCCGTCGCGGGCGACGTGCAGCTCATCAAGCAATTGCTCGATATCGGCGCGCAGACACTGCTGGTACCCATGGTCGAGAGCGCCGAACAGGCGAAGCTGTTGGTGGCGGCCATGCGCTACCCGCCAACTGGCATTCGGGGCGTGGGCGCTGCATTGGCGCGTGCTTCGCAATGGAACCGGGTGACCAATTACCTGCACGACGCAAACGATCAGATGTGTCTGCTGGTTCAGGTAGAAACACGGCTAGGACTGGAGAATCTGGATGCGATCGCGGCTGTGGATGGCGTGGATGGAGTCTTCATCGGTCCGTCCGATCTTTCGGCTGCTCTCGGTCACCTGGGTAAACCCGGCCACGCCGATGTGCAAAAAACCATCGAGGATGCCATCCGCCGCATTCGTTCCTCGGGCCGCGCTGCCGGTATCTTAAGCACCGATGAGGCGCAAGCGCGCCATTACCTGTCGCTCGGCTGTACTTTCGTCGCGGTCGGTCTCGATGGTAATCTGCTCATGCGCGCCACCCAGGACTTGGCGCGAAAATTCAAAACTTAGACGTTTGCCCCAAACCCCTTCCACTTCTACACGTCTTACGATATAGGTAGAAGCACAAGGTATGCGGCCGCCGACTAAATCCGATCTCCCGCAAGGCACGCTGGATCTTCTGATCCTCAAAGTTATCGCCCTCGGCCCGATTCACGGTTACGCCATCGCGCAGCGCATCCAGCAAATCTCGCGTGAAGTCTTGCAGGTGCAGCAAGGGTCGCTCTATCCGGCGCTACATCGTTTGGAAAACAAGGGGTTTCTGGCTGCCGATTGGAAAGAGACTGAAACCGGCCGCGAAGCCAAATACTACCGGCTCACCGCGAAAGGACGCTCGCATCTGAATGCGGAAACGGCGAACTGGAAGCGGCTGGCAACCGCGATCGGTCTGATCGTCAACTTCGCGGAAGGGGAAGCGCGATGAACGAAAGAAAGCTTGACGCCGAGCTTCGATTCCATTTCGATCAATTGGTAGCGGATTACATCCGCCAGGGGATGGCCCTGGGCGAGGCCGTCCGAAACATAACCAGCGTTCTGTTGGGTGTCGGAAGAACCGATCCTTAGACTTTCTGCGGCGTGGCGTTCGCCTTGAGCCTGATCGCGGTATGCGCTAGCTTCGTTCCCGCGCGGCGCGAAGCCAAGGCCGATCCTTTAGCGACGCTTCGCTGCGACTAGCGTTACTTCGCCGCAGCCTTGCGCTTCCAAACATCCCAGGCGCGCTCGAAGCCATCTTGAGGAGCGGTCTTCTTAGCTTCTTCCGGCTCGAAGTAAGTCACCTTCCCGCCCAGCAGAATAGCTTGCTCCTGCACACGTGCGTCGAGATCCAGGTAGACAGCCCGGCCCACTGCGACCTTCACCGTTTCGCCCACCACCACCGCGCCATGTCCACGCATCAGCGCCGCTGGCCGGTCGCTCAGCACTTTGGCTAGAGCTTGTCCGCGCTTGGGGTTCGATACCAGCATGTCGGTCATCCCGTCCACGTCGCGGATCTCGAACACCGGAATCCCCGGGCCGATGAACGCGCCCATGTGCATCACGGCACGCAGCGGCACGGAACTGACGCTGAACGGAATCACGCCCGGCGAATGATCGTGAACGATGGCCATCACGTCCGGACGCGCTTTGTAAATCTCACCGTGAATGAATCGTTCTCGATAGCTTAATCGGGCATCGCCCTGGGGCGTGCTGTCGAGATCGTATTCGATAATATCTCCTGCAGTTACCAGACCCGGCGCCAGCGATCGCGAAAGAAAATAGTGATTCGGATTCGCGGGATTGCGCACGCTCACGTGCCCGTAGCCATCCAGAATGCCTTCCGATGCCAGGACGTGATTGGCGGTGACAAGATCGTCAATGAGCGCCTGATCGCGCGGCGGCTTGGTGGTTTGCGCAACTGCCATAGTGGATAAAGCCAGCAGGGCCAGGAATTTCATGCCTGGGATTCTATCACGCGCCATAATGTTACCCATGAAGGGATTCATCGGTGCGATCGCGTTGGTTGCAGTCTGTGGCGCTGCGTTCGGACAGGACACTCCAGCGGCGCTGCATCAGTTTGCGCACGACTATTATGAGTGGCAGAGCCGCGAGTTTCCCGTGGATGCCAGCGGTGCCGGGTTGCACACTTACGACGGCCAACTGACCGACTATTCGTCCACGGCGATTGCTGCACGCGCGCGGCATATTCACGAACTGTTGGAACGCGTCCGCGCGATGCACAGCGCCGGCTGGTCGAAAGACGATCGGATCGATCGCGTGTTGTTTCTAGCGCAGCTGGGACGTCCCGATTTTGACGCGCGCGTGCTAAAGCCGGAGCAGGCCAGTCCGCTGAAATATGTGGATGAGTGCAGCAATGCGATCTTTTCGCTGCTGCAGAAGGATTACGACACGCACCGGCGTCGCGCACTTTCGGCCGAGCAGCGTTTACGAGCCATGCCGGGGATGCTTGCCCAAGCAAAGATGAATCTGACCTCGCCGGTGCGTTTGTACGCGGAGCTGGCCATAGAATCCGCGCACGACATCGATCCACTCTTTACGCAAAGCCTGATGACGCTGGCAGATGAGTTGTCGCCCGCCGAGCGCGACCAATTGGTTCAGGCGCGGGATCAAGCTTTGAAGGCGATTCATGCATTCGCCGGCGATCTGGCGGCCAGGCTTAACAGTATGCCCGCGTTTCGTCCGATGGGCGTCGACAACTACAATTATTTGCTCCATCACGTGTATCTTCTGCCGATCGATGCCACGCAGCTTGCCATGTTGGGAGAGGCGGAACTGGCGCGCTACAGCGGATTGGAAGCGCTGCTTCCGAATCCTGGGATGGCCAATCCCGATCCATCGCGCAGCCAGAACATTCCGCGCAACCAAACGGAATTCCTGGCGGCTTATGAGAGCCGGTTAAAGGATATTCTGGCTTTCTTGAAAGCGCAGAACCTGATTACGATACCTGGCTACGTGGGAGCGTTCCATATTCGGCAGCTCCCTGAGGCGTTCAAACCGACCAATCCGGGAGGCTTCATGAATCCTCCTGGTGTCTATGATCGGGACAGCAGCGGGATGTACTTTATCCCCACGTACACTCCCGACAGCAAAAACTTTTACATTCGCGCCGCCATTGAAGAGCCGCGGCCGATTCTGGGTCATGAAGGGATTCCAGGTCATTTCCTGCAACTGTCGATTGCGAATCATTTGGCGGATGAAATTCGCCGGCATCATGAGGACAACGTCTTCATCGAAGGCTGGGCTTTGTATACCGAGGAGATGCTGTTGCGGCGTGGCTTCTACCAGCCTGGCTCCGCAGCGGAAGGTCAGATTCTACGGTTATCGCGCTATCGTGCGGCGCGCGTTGGCGTGGATGTGAATCTACATACCGGCCGCTGGACCTTCGACCAAGGCGTGAAGTATTTCATGCAGGCGGGCGGCCTGGACAAGGAAGCGGCCACGGGCGAAGCGGCCGGAGCGGCGAGCGACCCGACACAAAAGATGACTTACATCACCGGGAAGTTTCAGATCTTGCGATTGCTAGGTCGATATCGCGACAAGAAGGGCGCACAGTTCACGCTGAAAGCCTTTCATGACGATTTGCTCGGCAATGGGAGCTTGCCGGTTTCGATTCAGACCTGGATTTTGTTGGATGATTCGAGCGATCTCGATAAGGCAGTGAAGGAGTAGCGGACCAATTGAAGGAATAATGGAGAGGGATGCCGCGTGACACGCTGCTCGACTTCTTTCATGACTTCGCCGCGCTCAATGACGAGTTCCTCATCTATGACGATGGTTTCCGAGCGCGGCATTACCGCTATCGCGAGATTGCCGAGCGGGCGCGGGCGTTTGCAGCGCGGCTGCGTGAAGCGGGAATCGGCCGCGATGAGAAGGTCATTCTTTATGGCGAGAATCGGCCCGAGTGGATTGTCGCGCTATGGGGATGCCTGCTGGAAGGCGTGATCGCGGTTCCCATCGACTATCGATCGTCACGGGAATTTGTAGAACGTGTCCAAACGATTGTCGCGGCGCGCATGGTGCTGACGGGCGATGAAGCCGGAATGTACGATGGCGCAGCGCCGGCTTCATCCGCACAGCCGGTGACGATAACGAAAGATCAAACCGCTGAGATCATTTTTACTTCGGGCGCTACCGCGGAACCCAAGGGCGTGATCATTACGCATCGAAACGTTCTGGCCAATATTGTGCCGGTGGAAGGCGAGGTGAAGAAGTACCGGCGCT
>Ga0182024_10016508_pt1 | contig 13996 bp, 13 predicted proteins | sample P32metaG_FD_120480 | JGI IMG/M metagenome (GOLD analysis project Ga0182024, IMG submission 120480) | Permafrost microbial communities from Stordalen Mire, Sweden - P3-2 metaG (Illumina Assembly) | ecosystem: Environmental > Terrestrial > Soil > Wetlands > Permafrost | place: Sweden: Stordalen... | reverse complement strand
CGAAGGTTCCAAATACGGAATCGACGAGTGGGTCGAGATCAAGTACCTGTGCTTCGGGGGGCTCGATAGCTAGCCGTTGATCTAGGTGCCCGTTCGCGACGAATGACGACGACCGCGAACGCCGCGCTTGCGGCGAGACACACGAGAATTGCGACGACCGAAGCTTCGGGGCCGAAGCTTCCGCCGGTGAGCGCGGCCGGACCCTGTAACGCACCGCGCAGCAGCGACGGCGTCGCCGCATGTCCGGAGACCGATGTGCCGAAGATCGTTCCTTCGGCGAAGTTCCAGCCCGCGTGCAAGCCGATCGGTAGCCACAATCGATTCGTCGTCGCATAGGCGAGCGCGAGCAGAACACCCGCTTCGAGCGCGATCGCAATCGTGCTCAGCACCGAAGCGCCGGGATTGAACGCGTGAAACGCCCCGAACACGACTGCCGATACCGCGACGGCGATCCACGTCCCACCGACCTCGCGCACGACCCGGAACAGAAACCCGCGAAACAGCACCTCTTCGAAGACCGCAGCTCCCGCCGCGTCGGCGATGCCGACGGCGAGCGGCGACCAGCTGTTGAAACCACCGAATCGATAGGCGCCGGCAAGAGCGAGCAACGTCATCGTCAGCGCGAACAACACGAGGCCGATCGCGAGGCCGAATCCGCCCTCCGGCAACGCAGCGCTCGGCGCGAGCTCGTCGACTCGGCGCCGCTCGACCAGCCGCACCCACGCCACATACGTGGCCAGCGAGACCGCGATGAGGATCGGCCACGCGAACACGTCCGCTAAGTGCACGGCTCGCATCGGCATCTGCACCAGCGAGAGCACCACGACGAGCGCGATCATCCCGAGCACCATCAGCCCAAGCCGAACCAGCCGCGTCTTGGTCGTCACGGGCCAGCTACGGCTTGCGGCCGGGCAGAGTTTCGATCGCCTCGACCCTCGTGCGCTCCGCCACCGACGGGCAGAGCGAACCCTCTCTCTGTCAAGAGGGCCCGTCGTATGCTCTTGATACCCGATCCGATCGAAGTTCACGCGCCAGGCGTTTGAACGCAAGCGGGCCCTCAGTTCGCGCCGCAATGTGACGCCGTCACCGTTCGAACCTGAGGCTGCTCAGCTCAGTGCGGCGCTGAGCGCGTGAAAATCGGTGAACGGTTCGTAGCGCACGTGCTGCTCATTGAGGTACCGCGCCAACGTATCGCGAGCGAAGATCCGATCGGCGACGAGCGCGGCGCAACGATCCGAGTATCCGTCGCCGACGTAGACGAGCGGTGCGTTCGGGAGCGCGTTCCGTTTGCAGGCCTCTCCGCAGACGTCGCACGCGGAGTCCGATACCCAGCGAATCCGCCAACCGTCCGGCCGCGCCTCGACGTGATTCGCTTTCACGCGTGCGCGCACGCCTTCGCGCGCGAGAATCGGATCGATCGTCTCGTGGAAGCTCGACGAGAGGATCAGGGGATCGAACCGCTGCACGAACTCCGCAAAGCCGGGACGGACGCGCACGGTTTCGAGCAGATAGCGTACGACGTCGTCCAGCGGCACGGTCATCGTCGCCCATTCACGCTCCATCACGGCGCGGTGCGTCAGCGTTCGCGCCGCCATGCCGGCGTCGGTCTCGGCCATTAGCGGATCGAATACTCTCGGCGGCAGAAACCGTTGCAAGACGAGCACGAGCGAGTCGCGCTCGGTAACCGTCCCATCCCAATCGATGACGACTTGCAAGCCAACACCATGAGACACAGCGCGGAATGTCTCCTCGTGGGCTCAGGATGACAACCGGGACTGGGGCGCGAAGCGCGGCGGCATGAGACGGTGCCGGCTTTGCATGGCGGCCGCTTTGCATTTCGTACGGCCGCACTAAGTGCGAGCACCGGCTCGCGCTTGGTCCGATGGCCGCTCGCAGCTCTACCAGCGTCTGCTCGGCGCGTCGTTCGACCGTTTGCCGGAGACGGTCCGGCGCTTCCACCTGCAGCGCGGCGGCACGGCGGAGTTCGACATGGAGGTCACCTATGAGCCCGGATTGCTGCGCACGATGCTCTGTGCGCTACTGCGACTGCCGGCACCGGCGGCGCGCGCGCCCGGACGACTCGTCGTCACGGTGCGCGACGACCGCGAAATCTGGGAGCGCATCTTCCCCGACACGAAGCTGCGCACCGTGCACTGGATCGACGGCCGGCATCTCGTCGAAGAGACCGGCCCGCTCCAATTCGTCTTCGCCGTCGACGCCAACGAGCGCGGCTTGCGGTTCACCTCGATCGCCTGCCGGTTCCTCGGCTGCCCGCTGCCGCGCGCGCTCGTTCCGCGCGTCGATGTGGCGGTTCGCGGCGACGAACGCGGCTGGACTTTACTCGTTTCGATCGCCGTGCCGCTGCTTGGGCGGCTTGCAACGTACGGCGGCGCGGTGATACCGGTCCGATGATCGCCGCGCTGTGCGTTCTGCTCGCCCTGGCGCTGATGGGCGCGTTCGACACGATCGTGTACCACGAATTCGTCGCGCGGTTACCGTGGAAGCCGGGCGCACGGCGCGAGCTGCAACTGCACGCGGCTCGCGACGTCGCCTATTTCGTCCTGTTCGCCTCGCTCGCGTGGCTCGAGCCGCATGGCTGGCTCGTGCTCGCGCTCGCGGTGCTGCTCGCCACCGAGATCGGCATCACGCTGTCCGACTTTCTCGTCGAAGACGGCACCCGTAAGCTTCCCGCCGGGGAACGGTCGATGCACGCGATCATGGGGATCACCTACGGCGTTTTCGTCGCTCTGCTCTTTCCGCAGGCGGTCGCGTGGTCGCGTGAGCCGACCGCGTTCGCAGCCGCGTCGTACGGTACGCTCTCGTGGCTGCTCAGCCTTTTCGCGCTCGGCGTCCTCGGCTCGGGCGTGCGCGATTTCATCGCCGCGCACGCCCTAAAGAAAATCGCCGCCCTCCCAGCGCGTTCCGAGAGAGCGGCGATATAGGTAGAGCGTCACGCCGGAGTGCTTCAGCCCGGCGTGACGCCATGTCGCGGGGTCGTTACCAGATCTGGCAACTGTCGGCCCGCACCATCTTGTCGCCGGCGACGCAATGGAAGGCCGCCCGGAACTCGGGCATGTTCGAGAGCGTACCGATCACGCGCAAGCGCGGGTTCGGGTGCGGGTCGGTCAGCGCCGCCTGACGGATCGCGGCCTCGGTCTGCGAACCGCGCCACACCTGTGCGTACGACAGGAAGAAGCGCTGCTCGGGCGTGTAGCCGTCGATCATCTGATGCGACTTGGCCTCGGGCGTACGCTCGAACGCCTTGTACGCGATCGTCAGTCCGCCCAGGTCCGCAATCGCTTCACCCTGGAGGTTGACGCCGTTGGCATGCACACCGGGCAGTGGCTCGAGCGCGCTGTACTCATCGACGATGCACTGCGCGCGCTTCTTGAACGCCGCGGTGTCGCTGGCCGTCCACCAGTCGCTCAGGTTGCCCTTTGCGTCGAACTGGCGGCCCTGATCGTCGAAGCCGTGCGTCATCTCGTGTCCGATCACCGCACCGATGCCGCCGTAGTTCACCGCATCGTCCGCCTTGGGATCGAAGAACGGCGGTTGCAGAATCCCGGCCGGAAACACGATCTCGTTGTCGCTGGGGCTGTAGTACGCGTTCACGGTCGGCGGCGTCATGCCGAACAGCGTGCGATCCGTAGCGGTGCCGATGCGCGCGATGTTGCGCACAGTCTGGAACCGGCGAGCCGCAATGACGTTGCTCGCATAGGAGTCGGTGACGGTGAGCTTCGAGAAGTCGACCCACTTGTCGGGATAGCCGATCTTCTTGGTGAACGCGGCCAGCTTCTCTTCGGCGCGCACCTTCGTCTGCGGGCTCATCCAGTCGAGCGTCTCGATGTCGTCGTGAAGAACGCCCTGGAGGTTGTCGACGAGCGCTCTCGCGCGCGCCCGAGCCGCCGGCGGGAACGCCTTCTCGACGTAGACCTTGCCGAGTACATCGCGCAACGACGAGTCGGTTGCGGCGGTGCAGCGCTCCGCGCGCGGTAACTGTTCCTTCACGCCCGTAAGGGTCGTGCCGCGGAACGCGAAACTCGCGTCGGCGAACTTCTTCGGCAGTGCGCCGGCGAACGAATCGGCGACCTTATACCGCAGATACGCCTTCCACGTCGAGACCGGCGTCGATGCGATCAGCGTGTCGTACGCCGTGACGTAACCGGGTATCCCGACGTCGACGATCGAGAACGACGGCGCCTTGTACGTTGCGAAGTATCCGCTCCACGGAATGTGCGGACCCATCTTCGTCAGATCGGCGACCGGGGTCGGATGGTAGGTCGAGAGTGGATCGCGCATCGCCTCGCGCGGTGGGATCGCCTTGGCGATCGCGGTCTCCAGGGCGACGATCGCATCAGCATCCGTATCCGCCGTCGCTTGCGGTTCGCCCAAGTTCACCAGCTGCGTCGCGACGTACGCGTGGTAGGCGGTACGGATGGCGGCGAAGCGTGGGCCCTCGTTGAGATAGTAGTCGCGGTCGGGAAGCCCGGTGCCGCCGAGCGAGATCGCGGCGATCTGCTTGGACGAGTCCTTCGTGTCGGCGCTCGATCCGAACGTGAGTCCACCGTTGACGCCGTCGACGTGCAACTTTCCGATCTCGTCGACCAGCGAGGGAACCGACGAGACGCCGTTGATGTCGGCGAGCATCCCGTCGATCGGGCCGGTTCCGGCTTTCTCGATCGCGGCTTCATCCATGCACGAGCGGAAGAACGAGCCGAGTTTCTGCTCGTCGCTGCCCGGCGGCGCGTTGTTGACCTTTGCCGCCTCTTGCAGGATGGATGTCAGCACGGCGCGGTTCTCGTCCGAGAGCGCGGCGAGCGACCCCCAGGCCGCGTGACCGGGCGGAATCGGATTGTTCTTGATCCAGCCGCCTGCCGCGAACTGATAGAAGTCGTCGCAGGCTTTGCACGTCGGATCGAGGTTGGCGGGGTCGAGCACCTTCATGCCCGCGGCGGGACCGCCGGCCGGCGCCCCCACAGCCATGTGCGGGAGCGAGGTGAACACCAACGCGGAGAGGGCCGCAGCGCCAAGGAGGCGCACGGCAAGACGAATCGGTTGCACCTCCGTATCTTTGCGGAGACGCCGGTAATTACTGCTTGTGCGCTTGGTTCGCGAAGTTGAAGAACCCGAGCCGACCCTTGACCGTTAGGCACTCCCTTATCGCTTGACGATATTATCGCGATACGATAATATGGCCGAGGTGGACTTCAAGGACCGCGCCACGTCCGATCTCTACAACGGCATCGATTCCAAAAGCGCGCGGCGCCTCGTCCCCGCAGCTCTTCGGCAGAAGGCCTTTGACAAGCTCACCGTCCTTGACGCCGCTGTCAGTCTCGATCAGCTCCGCGTACCGCCTGGAAATCGACTCGAACCGCTCCGAGGCGAACGCCAGGGGCAATATTCCCTTCGCATCAACGATCAATACCGTATTTGCTTCCGCTGGACCGTTGCCGGGCCAAGCGACGTCGAGATCGTCGATTACCATTAGGAGTATGCTGTGAACCGCCCGCTTACGATTCCAAGCCATCGCCGGCCCGTTCCACCCGGGGAGATCCTCCTTCGGGAATTCCTCGAGCCGCTCGGGGTTACGCAAGCCGACTTCGCAAAGCGGATCGGTGTCACCGCGGCACGGTTGTCGGAAATCATTCATGGCAAGCGTCCCGTGACGATGGATACCGCGCTACGGCTTGAGCGCGCACTCGGCTTCAAAGCAGAATCGTGGTTGCGCATGCAGCTCGCCGTCGATATGTTCGACGCCCTGCACGGGCCGGCGTCACGGGCCGTAGCGAACATCAAACCGATCACGACAACTCATGGGCCGCGCGTCGTCGGTCGCACTCCGGCACGAATCCGAACGGCGAAACTACGACATGCCTGAGCTGACGGTTACGAGGCAAGAACCCATGCGAGCCGATGCGAGCCGAAATGATTGGACGCGGGGCACGCGGAGAACGGATTGGGTCTACCAGATTTGGCAGCTGTCGGCGCGCACCATTGCCGTGCCGGCCGCGCAGTGGAATGCGGCGCGAAACTCCGGCATGTTCGATAGCGTACCGATGACTCGTAGCCGCGCGACCGGGTGCGGATTGGTCATCGCTTGCTGGCGAATCGCGGCCTCGGTCTGCGAATTGCGCCACACCTGTGCGAACGACAGGAAGAAACGCTGCTCGGGCGTGTAGCCGTCGATCATCTTGTGCGCCTTCGCTTGCGGAGTCCGTTCGAAGGCTTTATACGCGATCGTGAGCCCGCCGAGATCGGCGATCGCCTCGCCCTGCAGGTTGACGCCGTTGGCGTGCACGCCCGGGAACGGTTCGAGCGCGCTGTACTCGTCGACGATGCACTGGGCGCGCTTCTTGAACGCTGCAGCATCAGCCGGCGTCCACCAGTCGCTCAGGTTCCCCTTGCCGTCGAATTGACGGCCCTGGTCGTCGAAGCCGTGGGTCATCTCGTGACCGATCACCGAGCCGATCGCGCCGTAGTTCACTGCGTCGTCGGCGTTAGGGTTGAAGTACGGCGGTTGCAGGATGCCCGCCGGAAAGACGATCTCGTTAACCGGAGGGTTGTAGTACGCATTGACCGTTGACGGGGTCATCTCGAACGCCGTTCGATCGGTCGCCGTCCCGATCCGGGTGGCTTCACGGTCGGTTTGGAAACGGTAGACGGCGATGAGATCGTTGGTGTACTTCTCGGTAATGGTGAGCTTCGAGAAGTCGACCCATTTGTCGGGGTAGCCGATCTTCTTGGTGTAGGCGGCGAGCTTCTCTTGGGCGCGTTCCTTGGTCGGCGCGCTCATCCAATCGAGGGTCGCGATGTCGTCGTGAAGCACGCTTTGGAGGTTGTCCACGAGCGCCTGCGCGCGCGCTTTCGCGGCGGGCGGAAACGTCTTCTCGACATAGGCTCTACCGAGCACGTCGCGCAGCAATGCATCGGCCCAACTCGTGCAGCGCTGCGAACGCGGCAGCTGCTCTTTTACGCCCGCGAGCGTGGTGCTGAAGAATGCAAAGGTCGCGTCGGCGAAACGCTTCGGCAGCGCGTCTACGTCCGCGTACGAATCGGCGACCTTGTAGCGCAAGTACGCCTTCCAGGTCGACAGTGGAGTCGAGGCGAGCAGCCCGTCGTAGGCGGTGACGTACGCCGGCACTTCCACGTTGACGAGGGTGAACGCCGGCGCGTGGTACGTGGCGAAGTACGCCGCCCACGGCACGTGCGGGGCCAGCTTCGCCAGGTCGGCGACGCGCGTCGGATGATACGACGTGGCTGGATCGCGCATCTCTTCGCGCGGCGGGATCGCTTTGGCGATCGCCGTCTCGAGCCCGATGACCGCATCCGCATCGGTCAGGGCGGCGGCGTGCGGCTCGCCGAAATTCTCGAGCTGGGTCGAGACGTACGTGCGGTACGCGGCGCGGATCGCATCGAAGCGCGCGCCGTCCTTGAAGTAGTAGTCACGATCCGGTAAGCCGATACCGCCGAGCCGCACCCGGGCGATCTGCTTAGAAGAGTCCTTGGTGTCGGGGGCCGCGCCGAAGTTCAAGCCGACATCGACGCCGACCACATTCAGCTTGCCGACTTCCTCGACCAGCGCGGGGACCGACGTGATGCCGTCGATTGCGGCCAGCATCGGATCGATCGGCGTCGTCCCGGCCTTCTCGATGCCCGCTTCGTCCATGCAGCCGCGGTAGAACGCGCCGAGCTTTTGCGTGTCGCTTCCGGGCGGCGCATTGGTGACCTTGGCCGCGTCTTCGAGAATCGAAGTCAGGACGACACGATTCTGGGCGGCGAGCACGGCGCTGGTCCCCCAGCGCGCATAACCGGGCGGGATCGGGTTCTTCTTTTCCCAGCCGCCGGTAGCGAACTGGAAGAAGTCGTCGCATGGCTTACAGGTGGTATCGAGGTTGGCCAGGTCGAGCACCTTGGCGTCGGCGGAGGGTCCGCCGGGCGCCCCGATCGCGACGTGTGGCAGAGAGGCGAAGACCAGCGCGGAGAGGGCCGCAGCGCCAAGAAGGCGCACGGCGATACGAATCGATCGCACCTCCGTATCTTTGTGGAGGCAGGCCGAATTACCGCCGGGCAGGCGATTATGCCGGCCCGGCCTGCCCTGTTCGGCCTGGTACGAAAGCCGACGCCGGGTGCGTACGCATCCATGCGATCGTCTCTGCAATCCCGTCTTCGAGCGGCGTCGGGGGAAACGCGCCGATCCGCTGATGCAGCTTGGTGCCGTCGAGGACGAAGCCGCTGTCGGACAAGTAATACATCTCGGCGAGTTCGCGCATCATCGGGTTGAAGATCCCCATCGTTTGCAATAGCAGCTTGGGAGCGTAGCGCACCTTGGCGGTGCCCAGCATGCTCGCCGCGAGGTCGACCACGGTGCGCGCAGTCGTCGCCGTACCGGGAATGTTCCAACGTTGACCGTATGCCTCGTCGCGCGCGGCCAGCGCGATCAGCACCGTTGCCGCATCGGGAACGAAGATGAACTCGCGCTCTGCGTCCGGCACGCCGACGAACGTCCCTGTCTTTCGGGCAACCACGTCGCGCAAAAATACGTTGAGCAAGCTATTGTCCGCATTCGGACCGTAGAAGTCGGGCAGGTGCGCGATCGTTGTCGACATTCCGTGCGCAGCATGCGCAGCCTCGACGAGCTGCTCTTGCTCCAAGCGCCAGCGGCCTTTGCGGGTGTTCGGTTCGCGTGGCTGTGACTCGGGCACCGGCCGGCTGCGCGCGGGCCCGTACGCGTAGACGTTCGCAATGTGCACGAAGCGTTTCACCCCGGCTCGCTGAGAGGCCGCCAGGGCGAAGCGCGTCATGACGGGATGTTGCTCAAAGTGCGTGTACGGCGTTCCCGCGAGATAGAAGATCGTGTCGATCCCGTCGACCGCGGCGTCGAGCCGGTCGCCGGTCAAGAAATCCGCGGTCCGCGCCTCCGCGGCCGGAAATTCGCGCTCGAGTCTGGCGACGTCGCGTCCGACGACCCGGACCGGAACATCGTGCGCGTCGAGCTCTGGAACGAGCGCGTGGCCGACCGCGCCGGCGGCTCCGAGAAGAGCAACGCGGCCGAGAGCGTCCATGAAAAGAGGCTATCGGCGCGCGTGCGAACATCCCTGGGTATGTGAGCGGCGGCGAGGTGTCCGGGCGAGTGCGCGAGTAGAGGCGTGCATGGCCAACGTCGTCACACTCACGCGCTCGTCCACCGACACGGTTTTTAGCCGAAACGATTGGACGCGCGATGAGGTTCGCGCAGTGTTCGATCTGCCACTGCCGGAATTGATCTTTCGGGCACAACTCGCACATCGTGCGCGCTTCGATCCGACGGTCGTGCAGATCTCGACGCTGCTGTCGATCAAGACGGGCGGTTGTCCGGAGGACTGCGCATACTGTCCGCAGAGCGCGCGTTACGATACGCCGGTGAAAGCTTCACCGCTGCTCGATGTCGACACCGTCGTAAGCGCTGCGCGTGACGCGAAGAACGCGGGCGCAACGCGCTTCTGCATGGGTGCCGCATGGCGTGCTCCGCGCGATCGTGACGTCGAGAAGGTCTGCGAGTTGGTCGAAGCCGTCAAAGACGTCGGGCTCGAGACCTGTGTCACGCTCGGGATGCTAACCGCGCCGCAATCGCAGCGGCTCAAAGCGGCCGGACTCGACTTCTACAACCACAACCTCGACACGTCGCCCGAGTTCTACGGCAACGTCATCACGACGCGGACGTACGACGACCGGCTCGCGACGCTGGCCAACGTGCGCAACGCCGGCATCAACGTCTGTTGCGGCGGCATCGTCGGCCTGGGGGAGTCGCGCGAAGACCGCGTCGGCATGATCGCGACGTTGGCCGCGCTCCCCGTGCATCCGGAGAGCGTGCCGATCAACCTGCTCGTCCGTGTACAAGGCACGCCGCTGGCGACGAACGAGGACGTCGACCCGATCGAGTTCGTCCGTACGATCGCCGCCGCGCGCATCACGATGCCTGGCGCGGTGGTGCGTCTGTCCGCCGGGCGCGAGATCATGAGCGACGCGTTCCACGCGCTCTGCTTCCTGGCCGGTGCCAACTCGATCTTCGCCGGCCCGAAGCTGCTGACGACGCCGAACCCGGAGCACGAGCGCGACGCCGCGCTCTTTGCACGGCTCGGAATGGTGGCGTCCACCGCCTGAGGGTTTGGCCCTCGGGCGGCCGGCCCGTACGGAACGAGGAGTCAAATGTCCGGGTGCGCTGTACGGGTGTCGGTGTCTCCGCGAGGCTGGGTGCGCGACCATGGAGTCGTCCCCCCACCGCCCAGGAGTAGCCGCCATGACGATCTCGCCGAACCGCTCGAACCCCTTCTACGGAACCGACTCCGTCGCCGGATCCCTCCGCGCCAGCCTCTCGACCACTGCCACGACGCAGCGTGACGTTGCACCCGCGATCGCCGCACAACGCGCGGTTCCGCTCGACATGAAAGCACTGTATCCCGCGCTGTTTCCGGCCGCGGCAAGGCGCGTCGGCTGGTCGCTCCGCCGCCTGATCCTGCAGCGCTGAGGAACCTGGCCCGGCCAGGGGCGTAACCTGGCTGAGAAGAACGACGCCGCTTGGACGGCGAGCGTAAGCCCAACCAGGTCGAGGCGGGGCGAAGCGAGGGCGCAAGGGTTCCGTTCGGAACGCTCTTGCGCACCTTTCGCATCGCGGCCCAGCTCTCGCAGGAGACACTCGCGGAGCGATCGCGGATGAGCGTCGACGCGATCAGCGCGCTCGAACGCGGTGCTCGCCGCGCGCCACGGCGCGACACCGTCGCGTTGTTGCTCGAAGCGCTTCATCTCGGCGACGCCGAGCGCATCGCACTCGAAACCGCGGCCGCGGAAGCGCGACCATCGCGGCCGCGTCAGCTCCCGCCGGAAGCACGCAACCGCGCGGACAACCGCGATCGGCAGAGTCCGACCTTGCACAACCTCCCGTTTTCGCTCACGACGTTCTACGGACGCGAAGACGAGCTGCGCGCGTTGCTGACGGACGTGATCGAACGGCGGCTGACGACGATTACCGGCGTGGGCGGCGTCGGGAAGACGCGGCTCGCGATCGAGGCGGCATGGAAGCTGCTCGATCGTTTCCCGGACGGCGTGCACCTGGTCGAGCTCGCGCCGCTCGGAGACGGCGACCTCGTCTCGTCGCGCATCGCGGCGGCTTTCGGTCTGCCGGCGCAGACCGGGCAGCTCGCCGGCGATCTCTGGATCGACGCGCTGCGCGATCGCCACGCCTTGCTCGTGCTCGACAACTGCGAGCACGTCCTCGAGCCCGTGTGCCGGACGACGGAACGGCTTCTCCAGCGCTGTCCAGACCTGCGGGTGCTGGCGACGAGCCGCGAAGCGTTGCGCGTCCCCGGTGAACGCGTCCTACGGCTCCAGCCGCTCGCATTCGCCGCCGTGAGCGATGTCGGCGACGGCAACGGCGGACGTGACGGCCCGGCGGTCTCGCTCTTTCTGGCCCGCGTCTCCGACACGCTGCCGGACTATAAGCTGCTCGACAATGACGTCGCCGGTTGGCGCAGCGTCGCGAACGTCTGCGCCAAGCTCGACGGGATCCCACTGGCGCTCGAGCTGGCGGCGGCGCGCGTGTGCACGCTGGGCCTGCCGACGCTCGAACGCGGCTTGGACGACCGCTTCCGTCTGTTGCGCGGCGGTGCGCGGACGTCGCTCCCGCGCCAGCAAACGCTGCAGGCGACGCTGGACTGGAGCTATGCCGTCCTGGATGAGGACGAGCAACGCGTCTTCGATCGTTTGGGCGTCTTCGCCGGAAGCTTTACGGCCGACGCGGCATGCGCGGTGTGTGGCGACGACGATATCGAGCCGGACGAGGTGGCCGACATCCTCTGGTCGCTGGTCGAGAAGTCGCTCGTCGTCGCCGTCGATTTCGCACCGACGACGCGCTACCGGCTGCTCGAGACGACGCGCGCATACGCCCTCGATCGGTTGGAGAACGATGGCGACCTCGTCGATGCCCGCCGCAAACACGCCGAGCACTATCATGCGTTGAGCGACGGATCGCGGGCGCTGTTCGGCCTCTCGTCGTTCGCCGAATGGGCCGAAACGTACGCGCAGGAGCTCGACAACTTCCGCGCCGCGCTTGCGTGGACGATCGACGAGCGCCGCGACGTGATGCTCGGCGCGTCGATTCTGTGGAACCTGCGGCGGCTGCTCGAGTTCCGCAGTCTGGAAGCCGAAGGTATCAGCTGGTGCAATCGCGCGCTCGCCGCGTTCGCCGGCGCGGCGCCGCCCGCAGTTGAGGCGCAGATTCACATGATTGTCTCGCGCCTGCTCCTCTCGCTCGGCGTCTATCACGACGTGATCCCGGCCGCTAGCCGCGCTGCCGAGATCTACCGATCGATCGGGGCGGAATTGCAGTTGGCTTACGCGCTTACGCTGTTGGCGCGCGGTTTGTGCGCCGAGCCCGAGCGCCGCCAACAAGCCGACGTGGTGGTCGACGAAGCTCTTGCGATCTTCGCGCAGTCCGAGCAGCGACCGCTGGTGGACATCGAACCCGGCGAGGGCGAGATGCCGCGTCTCTTGATGCACGAGCTTGCGAACTCGTTCAAGGCGTTCACCATCGACCAAACAGACTACGCGCGCCGTCGCGCGTTCTTGCGAGCAAGCTATGAACGCTTGCGCGTCGTCGCGCCGGGCCACTTCCTCGTCAGCGTGGCGTTGATCCACATGAGCGAAGTCGAGCTCGACTGTGGTGACTACGAAGCGGCGATGCGGTACGCGAACCAAAGCCTCGAGCTCTACCGGGGGCCGGGGTCGTCGTACGGGTACATCTGGGCGCTCAATGCGGCGGCGACGTCGGCGCTCGCGGTCCGTGACGTCGAAACCGGGCGCCGGCATGCCGCCGAGCTGCTCGCGATGACGCGCCGGCTCGGTAGCGCGCCGGGGCTCGCGATGGCGCTGCTGTTGCTGTCGACGATTGCGGGGGAGGATGGCGATTCGGCGCGCGCCGGGGGCCTATTCGGCGCGTGGGACTCGTCAACCGGGAAGACCGATGTGCACGCGTCTGCCACCGCATTCCTGTCCGCGCGCGCACACGAGCTACTCGCGCGCATCCCCGACGACGCGGCGCTGGCCACCGACGTAGCAGCGGGTAGCCGCTGGAGCATCGACCAGGCGATCGACGTCGCACTGCAGGTTGCGGAGCGCCGGTCATAGGCGGATCGCAAGCGACATCGCTGGTCGAAGAGCTGCGTGCCTATGTGCCGTTCGACGCGCGCGAAACGTTGATGCGCGATCGTTTCGTCGCGTTCTTGCGTGAGCACGCCGGCGCGTTCGACCGCGCGTGCATACCCGGTCACGTCACGGCTTCGGCTTGGATCGTCGACCCTCTGCGCACGCGCGTGCTCTTGACGCACCATCGCAAGCTCGGCAAGTGGCTCCAGCTCGGCGGCCACGTCGACGGCGATCGCGACGTGCGCCGGTCCGCACTGCGCGAAGCGACCGAGGAGTCGGGGCTCCGTTCCCTCCGCTTCGTCGATGGAGCGATATACGACATCGATGTCCACCGCATACCGGCGCGCGGAGCCGAGCCCGCGCACGATCATTTCGACGTGCGCTTTGCGTTCGAAGGCGATCCGAACGAGCGGTTCGTCGTGAGTGACGAGTCGCACGAATTGGCCTGGATTCCGCTCGATGCGCTCGCGGATTACGGCGCGGACGAGTCCGTTTTGCGCTTGGCACGTAAGACGCGGCTACTCGTTGGGTAAAACGCCGCCGTGCGCGGCCGGTTCGAATTCAATCTCTACCCGATCACCGCGGATGATGCGGCCTGCGGCAGCGTCGACACGACGCTCGCACTGCTCGGCGCGCAAGGGTGGGAGATTCGTGCGCTCTCGAGTCTCGAGAACGGTGCCGTGCTGCTGGCGCTCCAGCGGCCGCTCGACGAGGAGACACCGCTACCCGATGCAGGTACACTCTCGGCTACCTTGGCCGAACCGCTGACCGCGCCGATTACCGACGCCTAGATATCCCACTGCCAGGCCGTCCACCACGG
>Ga0182024_10016507_pt1 | contig 13996 bp, 11 predicted proteins | sample P32metaG_FD_120480 | JGI IMG/M metagenome (GOLD analysis project Ga0182024, IMG submission 120480) | Permafrost microbial communities from Stordalen Mire, Sweden - P3-2 metaG (Illumina Assembly) | ecosystem: Environmental > Terrestrial > Soil > Wetlands > Permafrost | place: Sweden: Stordalen... | reverse complement strand
GTCCCCTTCGAGGGTGAATCGAGCTCGTTCTTCGAATGGGCGGTCAGTCAGAAATACGTCACGAGCATGATCGAAACGGTCGCGGCCGTCGCCCACCAACTCCAAGGTGATCTCGTCTCGATTGGGGACCTGGACGGAGCTGCGTGGGCCATCAATCAGGCCATGTTGCTCGCCCCGACCGAGATGCCACTGTGGCGTGACCTCGTCGATGTCTGCGAGGCACGAAGCGACGAGGGTCTCATGAAGAGATTCTGGGACGACGCAGAGCGTCAACTCTGGCCCGCCGCGATCAAAGAACTGCAAGCACGACTTGTGGGTTAATGAGTACATCACGACTCCCTCTCGGAAACTAGGGACTGACGAATAATCGACTCAGCCCGGTGTCGACGGCGTTGAATCGTCTTGTAGGGCTCGTTCAATCGAGCGGCGGCATCGGCCAACTCCTCTCCTTCGACTCTCGTCAATCGAATGAGTTCCATATCGGCCCGGCAAACGAGCCCTTCACGGAACACGTTGTCGAGAAGTTCACAGGTAAAAAGTTCGGGAATTGTCAGAATCTCTTCGACGTCGAGACCAACCTCCCACGGAACCATACGAAGTGCCTCGTATTGCCGATTCCGAACTAGTTTCCTGGTCGCGTGATACGTTCCATCGAGCAGCTGATCCACCGATTTCTCACCTTCGGACGTCAAGATGCTGGACAGCAATTCGACGAGGATTTCCGACTCGATATCCAGATCCGAACTCTGGCGACCGATTGAAAAAATCATTTCTCCAATTGCCCGGCGCAGGGCAACCAGCAAGACGAGCGCAGCGTCGCGGTCTCCTCTTGAGAGCGCAGCGAGTTCGTCGAGTGCCATCGCCGGACTCGGATCCGTTCTCGGATTCCACTCCAGAACGAGAGCGAGTTCGAGAACCGTCTCGCACCCTCGGGTATCGAGACCGGCAGTCTCGAGTCGAGAAAATAACGCTCGTCCGCGCGACATCCGAGAAAGAACGCCGAGTTCGATAACGAGTTGGTGAATGGGATCGGGAAAGTTGTTCATGGGTTCAGTGAGCCCGCATGAATTCACGTGAATCCTCCCAAGTGATCCCAAAAGCCAGTCGCGAGAAGGATCCTGGGTTCTCATCGAGAGTCCCCATTGGATATCCCACGAGACATCACACGTTGATCTCGTGCCAACTTTCGAACCTCCGTGCGCGCCTGGTGAAGCAGCTCCGCCACTTCGCTGGCTCTTGGATCGTCGTAGCCCCGGCCGTTGTACACGAAGGATCCCGCTACCGGGTCAGCTTCGTTGAACTGCGCCATGTACTCACGTCGCCTTCCACGGAGATCCTTAAAAGTTGTCGAAAAGTGCCGTGATTTCGTGATGAGTTGACCGGTAAAGCCAAAGGCGTGGGCGTGGTGGCGCAAGTGCAGTCGCTCGAGTTGAGGTCGCTCTGACAGATCCCAGGCGGTCGTTGCCATCCGCTTCAAGTGAGGATCGAGGCGTTGGAGTTCGATCTCTCGACGGGAGTGAAATCTCCGGGCCAGGGCAATGGAGTCGCTCGTTGACTTTGTGGCATATTTCGCCACGTAGGAAGCGACTCGAAGGTCATGACGATCCTCTTTGGTGAGCTCCTGTACGTCAAACTGCCTGCCCCATCGAAGGACTTCTCGATCGAGACCCACCAACTCGAAGTGCACGATTACGTTGGTCAACTTGGCGTGAAGGAGATTCACGTCTATCCACGGCGGTGCTGGTGCGAAGTCATCGCCGGTTCCGTCAACGCGGAGTACTACGTGGAAGTGAACCAACCCTCGACGCTGATACTCAGCGACCTTTAGGTAGCTGATCCTGGCCTCTCGCCGGAGTTGGGGCACGGATATTCCCCGGTACGCCGCCAGGTCGTACCGCATCTGCTCCACTGACCGGTTCCACAGTCGTGACGCGTGCGCGTTCCACGTGACGGCACCCTCATAGTCGAAGCACGACGAACAAAGGGGCGAGCCGAGTTCCGGACTTCCTTCATCGTGGCGCAGAGGGCAGCGTCTCTCAACGCCGTGCAGACACCTACCCCTGGCACTTGCGTGACACGTGCCGTCACTTCGTCGAACATGAACCGAGCCGAACGAAGGTGCCGTCAGGGTCGCAAAAATGCGAGGATGCTCGAAGACCGAGTCTGGCACTCCTTTGCCGCCAACCAAGCCGGCCGACACCAATATCCACGCGTCAGCCCTGTAGAGATACGAGCAGGCCGAGCAGATCTGTTCCCGTCGATCCTTGCACGAAACGCTCAACGCCCTGGTGCCGACCTCGCCCGTCACAAGGTTGACCATTTCGCCAACGAGTCGGATCGGATGAGTGCACGATCCCGCGAGTTCAATTTGACGCAGCAGCATCCGGTAGTTCGCTTCCATCACTGGCCACCCCTTATCGACATTGCCTCAGCCGCTAACTCGACCAACTCGAGATCAGCGAGGTAGTGTGCCTTGAACAACATCGGCAGTCCTCCTTCTGCGAGCACGTAGCCAACGCCCCGCATTGAAGGATCGATTGACGCCGCCGAGCAGCCGCGAGTCGCCCACCCCTGGCCGAGAATCGTGTCGGAGGCGTCCGACGAGGTGCAGCGCATCGCGATTCGGTAACTGAAGAGGTCACGGATCCACGTCGGGACGACCTCGTGGCTGGGTTTTTGGGTAGCGGCGATGACGATGATGCCGGCAGCTCGGCCACGTGAGACGAGGTCACGCAAGGACTCGGCGAATCGATCGCGCGTCTCCTTCTTACCTCCCCGTAAGTAGAAAGCGAGTTCGTCCAAGACAACAACATGCAGACCTTCAGGGTCGTCGGGTTCAAACTTCCGTCGACCAAGAGAGAGCAGCACTTGGTAGCGAAAGTCCATCGTCTGCTGGAGTCGCTCAAGAACTACGACGGCGTGATCAAGATCTGGGCCGACAAACTCATCTGCGACGTCCTTCCAAACCGAGAGCTCCACTTGCTTTCCGTCAAAGAGCGTTAGTGTCGTCGAGGGATCGAGTGCAGCTGCGGCAACGATTGAAGAGAGAATCACGGACTTACCCGATCCAGGCTCTCCCCCAACGAGCAAGTTGTGCTCTGCGAGTTGCATGGAGAGTGCACGTCCGTCTTCGAGCACACCGACAGGAATTGCATCCCACAACGACAATCGCCAACCGTGGCACAAAGGCGACGCGATGGGCTCGCGTCCGAAGGACTCTTTGCGTACCACCACAAGTTCGACATATCCCGCACTCTGGGGAAGGGCGACGAAGCGAACCTCGCGAGCCCGCAGTTCTGCCGCCAGTTCACCGCCGCGCGACTCTAATTCGGCAAAGTGAAGTCCAGTCGGAAGAGCGAGCAAATAACGTCGTCCGAATGGCGTGTCGGCCGTCTTTGCGATACTAGGGGCATAGCCGTAGCGTCCAACGATCTGACAGCGCCACAAAGCATTCATGACGCGACGACGGTCGCTCGCTTCCTTTAATGCGCGCGCCGTGCTCTTTAGAAGTGCTGGAACCTGCCAGCTCGTAAAGACAAGGAGACCGCCGACGGCGATGACGCCAAAACCGTCGAAGACCGTCATAACTTTCATGAGGATCAGAACGGTGAAACCCAGCGACGTCTCGAGGCGCCACCCCCAGACGGCCGAAGCCATCCAGGGGAAGCGACTCGATGAGTTCGACGCGGCCCTAACCATGGTGCGTGGGCCTAAGGAAGTACCAGGCACAAAGTCCGGCGCCGATAAAGAGAACGACGCCGTAGTGCAGGAGTGCCCAGTTAAGTGCCCAGATTCCTAGGGTCACGATCGCCAGTCCGATTAGGAGCCTCGCCATTAGTTAGCCGTAGCCTTCGCGGGCTCGATCTTGTCGGCCTTGAACGAGACACCATGGTTGCCCCCGATGTCCCAAGTCGACGCGATGAGGTTGGTCACTTTCACGGGCGTGAAGTTGCCGACGCCCTTGGGTTCGCTAGCCACCTTGACCGTCAGCGTGTCGTAACTGTCCGGCGAGATCGCGAACAGGTGCACGCTGTAGATCGGCTGCCCGTTGGCGTCCAGCTTCGGCGCCCGTGTCTCAAAATCCAATACTGGTTCAGGTAGACCGGCCGACATGAACTGAACGGCCACCGTGTCAATTGGTAAACGCATTGCTGCTCCTTTAGGGGGCGAAGTTTTCGTCCTCTACTAAAGAAGCCAAAAACAGAGGCCGTTTGGAGACAACATTTGGGCTTCAACTCGGAAATATGTGAAACCTGGACGTTGAGAGACGTAGGTGGATTTTCGGATCGAACCATTGAGACCTTCGGGCTGCCGGGCGCTACGCGCCCGACGCCCGGTCAGGGCGGGCTACTTAAGACGTTGAAACCCACTCACTACGTAACTCTTCTATACGTATTCAAGCAACTACTAAGTAGAGTTTCTGCAGCGACTGTGGTGGAGTTCGTCAATCCGGCGTGAAATTCTGTTCAAACTGCGGTCTCCAATTCGAAGAAGGAGCACCACCATGAGAAAACAGCCTCCAACCGACCCAGCGCAATCAAGTTATCCCGAGGCGCTCGAGGCGCTTAGTTATCCCAAGCGCCTCGAAAAAGTTGCCGCCCTCCTCGTCGGGCACGTCACAAAAGCTGCAATAGAGGATCTCGATCCCGGCGGCGGAAGCAAGCAATTGGCGGACTTCGAGATCCTTGATGCCTCACGTAACAGAATCGGCTTGCTGGAAGTCACAACGACAACGCGCCCGGATCGCGCAAGTCTCCAAGCCCAAGTCCGGAAGAAGAACTGGCAATTTCCCGGCCTCATGTGGTCGTGGGTTATCTTCACGGGCACCAAAGTTGGTGTTCGTCACCTTCACAAAGAACTTGGTCCCCTACTTCGAGAGTTGGAGTTGGCCGGACCTCCCGAGGATTTGGTGCCAGAGTATCCGGGAATGATCGGAAACGAAAAGGGTGCGCTTCCTTCGGACTTAGCGGCGCTCGGTGTTGTGGAGGCATGTGCTTATCATCACCACGACAATCAAAATGAATCCTGGGTCTCCGTACAAAGGAGAGAGCCCGGAGGTTTCTTTTCTGCGGAGCACAACCTAACCGCCGAGATCCAAGCCGAACTCGACAAGCCAGATAATCAAGCGAAGCTCTCGGGGGATCTCGGGCGCGCCGAACTCTTCGTGTGGCTGGATGTGGGACAAGGAGCCTTGTCCGCAATAACCCTGAGTGAGCCACCGTGGAATGTGGATCTCAACAAAATTGACCGTCCAACGCTGCCCGAGGGCGTCACCGCTGTTTGGGCAGCAACTGGACTTGCCGACTGGCCACAACCTGCCCAAACATTGTTCCGCTACGACGGCAGTAGTTGGTCCAACCATGGGAAACCGCTGCTGAAAGATTGAATACCAGAACTCGAACCAACGTTGTGCCCCACGTCGATTCGGTGAGTGTCGCGTAACGCCAAGCGCTAGTTCAAATTTTCTTGAGGTATGCCACGACAGGGATTGGCGTGAACCCGAGACTCTCGTAGAGAGACCGGGCAGGTAAGTGGAAGGCATCACCTCCGGTGCCTATTTCTACGACATCGATACCACTTCTTTTCATTTCTGCCATCGCGTATAGACAGAGCTCTCGACCAACGTGTTCTCGCCGGCACGGCTCCGAAACTGCGAGGAGATGAATCTCGCCGTGGTTGGGTTTGACACCAATCTTCCATGACACAAAACCGATGATTGCTTCGTCGATCTCGGCTATCGCCACATGTCGACCTGACTTTGGGTCGTCAAGCGTAGGAATATCGGTTGCGTAACCTTCTCGCCAGTGGCCGTGTTGGTGTTGAAACACAGTTTCGCCAAGGAGGTCTCGAACGTAGCCCTCGTAAAATGGTTGGAACGTATCGATTGCAATATCGATGAGAATTTGGACGTCGGAGTCTCCGAGCGTTTTGATGATCATGGTTTTACCTTTCGCGTTAACGGTTGGAAAAACGCTGGTCAACTGGTGACCACATACCTGTCTGGTGCAGACAGGATCCCCTTTAGCGAGTGCGAAAGGTCGAAAAACAATTCATGACAACGAACGTAACACCATCGCTCAACTTTCGATAGGACCCACGTCACAGATTCCAGTTACGATGACCCAACGGACAAAGAGCCACCGCAGGAGATGGCTCGGTGCGCGGCTAGGGGAACCGGTGGGTCTTTTCAATAGGAAGCCGAAGGATGGTCTCATGCGTCCGGTCGCGCCCCCACCACCTGTACGTCGCCCTCAACCAGTTCGCCAAGCCACGCCAAAAGCCCCAGCGTTGACCTTCCAAGTCGGCACGAGAGTTGCACCTGTTGCCGAGTCGGGCATCCACACGTGGGTAGAACGTGCAGGCAAGGTCAACATTGGCTCATTCATCATCACGGGTGGCTACTTCTACTTCGGTACCGGTCTCGGTTGTATTGCTGGCTACCGGAGCACGGAACCAGCACTGGTCAACCCAAAGCTTCCGATTGACTTTGCTCACATTGACTGGACGGGAGAGGGGCTCAACTATTGGCCCTCATACGACGGGCTCACACCCGGCGAACGCGCCGCCTACGTCTCGTGGCTCGCCAGTCCTCGCGATAGTCCGAGCACCCCTATTGGCTTTGTCTTTCTATATTTCTACGGACTCGAGCGTCGTGCGCTCATCGACATCCTTCCGCTGCAGAACGCGACGGAACAATTGGCACTCATCGTCGCTGAAGTGAAGCGACTCCGCTCGATCTACACCGAGAGTGGTTCGTTCACTTCCTACACCCGAGACTTTCTCGACCTGCTTTATTTCCTGATGAGTCCAAATGATCTTCCCAGTGGCCCACCTCCAGAAGTTCCCGAGAGGGCTCGCTCCTTTCCACCGATACTGAAATTTGGGCTCGGACGTTACGCCCAGGCTGGATTACCCGTCCCCGCTTACTGGGCGTACGAGTGGTCGAGAGCTCAACCGACGACACGCAACGCACGCACACGAACACCGGATGAACTCAAGCGCCTCTTCACGATTAGGTATCAAGAAAAGTTCGGGAATGGCATTGTCTTGAAGCCGGTCAACAAGGAATCGACAACGTCCTATCGCCCCGCGTCAGCGAGTTTCGGCGGCGAGTTCCAGTTCAAGCAGGCAGTCCCCGATGTGACACTCATTACGAAGCAAGTGCAAGAGATTGGCGCAATCGCGAACCAGTGCTACGACGAACTCTCCGTCTATGGGCGTTACATCGCGCGACACCCAGAAGGAAAGAATACGTTGGCCGCGGCGGCCCTCCTACCAGCAGTCATGGTGAACCACGACTCCTCAAGTGAGGTAGGCAAGTTTGCGCAGTGGGTGACCGACCAACTTGCCGACCTCGACGAGATCGTCGTCGACGGTGCTGACCTCGTGGACCAGTGGCCCGCCGACAATCCGGATCGCCTTTCCAAGCACGAAGCTGCCGCGATGGCTGAGCTTCTTGGCACCTTCGGGGTGGGTTTCGAACCCGATGTTCGCTTCTCGGGTCCCGTCGTGGGGTCCGGTAAAGCAGTGTTGTTCAAACTGGGCACGACGCCATCTATCCCTGGCGCTGCTTGGGCAAGCGCGTCAGCGGTGTTGCAGATGACCGCGAGCATCATCGCAACATCGCCGACCAACGAGGCGCTGTTGGATCAAGTCACAAACCAACTCCAAATCGCTCTCCAACTTGACGCCAGTCAGCACAACCGGCTGCGCGCTCACTTGCTCTGGGGCACGCTCGCCAAGATGAGCGCCGTCACCATGAAACACACCCTCGCCGAGACAAACGTGGCGGCCAAGAAGCACATAGGTGACTTTCTTATTGACGTCGCTGCGACATCGGGCGAGATCGGTCCAGGCCAAGTGACCGCTCTTACAAAGGCCTTCAAGATTCTCGATCTTGAACCTTCGACCATCTACTCCCTCCTGCACGAACGTTCGACCAACGGCGCCACCGAGCCTATAGAGGTTCGAGCGAGTCGACCCGTGACAGCCGGCGAAGCAATCCCGACAGAGCCGAGCAAGTCGACTGGCGTCACGTTGAATCCGGATCTCATTCGTGAAAAGCTCGCCGACAGTGCTCGAGCGACTGCTCTCCTCGGTGACATCTTCGCGGACTCAGATGACGACGTACACGTTGACGTTCCCGCCGATTCGAACGCGACACTGAGCGACGCGCTCAAAAAGCTGGCGGGAGAACTCGCTCGCCAGAAGAACTGGAGCAACGACGCTTTCGCCGCGCTCTCCAAAGAGTGCGGCCTTTTGCCGAGTGGCGCAGTTGAGTCGCTGAATGACCACGCGCTCGATCTCTGCGGCGAACCACTTCTTGAAGGCGGCGACACGATTGAAGTCAACCATTCAGTCCTAGAGGAGATGCTCGCGTGAACGAGGGCCGTCCAATTGTCATAAGGGAACGAGAACGCGACGCAGTCCTCCAGTCCCTGCACGCTGGTGTCGTGCCCAAGACCGGCCAGCAGTACATCCAGGTGGGTCGCGCTGGTGAACTCGAGGCACTCGTCAAGGACATTGACCGAATCGTCGATGGCGGATCTACCTTCCGATTCATCATTGGCGAGTTCGGTTCGGGAAAGTCCTTCTTTCTGATGCTTGTGCGCGCCGTGGCCCTCGAGCGCAAGATGGTCACCCTAAACGCGGACCTGAGTCCCGAGCGGCGATTACTGGGTTCCGGTGGGCAAGCTCGTTCTCTCTACGGCGAACTCGTCTCCAACATGGCTACGCGCGCGAAGCCCGACGGTCAAGCACTCGCGAGTGTAGTTGAGAGGTTCGTGACGAGCGCCAACGAAGAAGCGCAAAGCCGAAGTGTCGACACAAATCAAATCTTCAATGAACGCTTCGAGCGACTGCGAGAGATGGTCGGTGGCTACGACTTTGCGACCGTCATACAGAAGTACTGGGAAGGCTTCGAACAGAACAACGCGGAACTCCAGAACAACGCGATCCGCTGGCTACGTGGCGAGTTCACGACGAAGACTGAAGCCCGCAACACGCTCGGCGTCATGACCGTTATCGATAACACCAACTGGTACGACTACCTCAAACTCCTCGCGAAGTTTGTCCGCATGGCTGGCTACACCGGACTGCTCGTCTGTCTCGACGAACTCGTCAATCTCTACAAACTCAATCACTCGATCTCGCGTAATAACAACTACGAGCAGCTGCTTCGCATGCTGAACGACTCGCTCCAAGGAAGCGCCGGTGGGATTGGGTGGCTGCTTGGAGGAACGCCTGAGTTTCTCCTTGACCCCCGTCGTGGTCTCTACAGTTACCCGGCGTTGCAATCTCGTTTGGCAGAGAATTCCTTCGCCGTTGGTGGTCTCGTTGACCGTACCGGCCCAGTTCTGCGTCTCGCCAGCCTTTCGTCAGAAGACTTCTACATCCTGCTGACAAAATTGCGCAACGTCTATGCCCGCGGTAATGAGACGAAGTATTTACTGCCGGACGAAGCGCTGACCAGCTTCATGGATCACTGTGCGCAACGCATCGGTGACGCGTACTTCCGTACCCCTCGCAATACCATCAAGGAGTTCATCAACCTCCTCTCCGTTCTGGATCAGAATCCCGGTATCTCATGGGAGTCGATTCTGAACGACGTGCGCGTTGCTCCCGAGGCGAATCCCGACCTCGTGCCGTTACCCGACGATCCGCTGATTCACGATCAGTCGCCGAGTTCGCCAGCACCGTCACTCGGTGAATCGAATGACGATGAGCTCAGTTCCTTCAAACTCTGAGTCCGTCTTCCTCAAACTTCACCCCGACATCCAACGTTGGGTGTGGGATCAGGGTTGGACCGAACTTCGCAATGCGCAGGTGCAAGCCGCGACTCCAATTCTTGAAGGCGACAAGGACGTCATTATTTCGGCCGCCACCGCGTCGGGAAAAACTGAAGCCGCGTTCCTGCCGATCTTGTCGGCTCTCGCGTCGAATCCTTCCACGGAACCCGGTGTCGAGGTCTTGTGCATCAGCCCACTGAAGGCGCTCATTAACGACCAGTTTGGGCGTCTCGAACCACTGGCGGAACATGTCGACGTCAAGGTCACACCGTGGCACGGCGACGTGACCGGCAGCAAGAAGTCAGCACTCATGAAGAAGCCGAGCGGTGTGCTCATCATCACCCCCGAGTCCCTCGAGGCGATGTTCGTTCTGCGCGGCAACGAAGTCGTTGGACTCATGCACGCGCTGCGCTACATCGTGGTCGACGAACTGCACGCGTTCATCGGCACCGAACGTGGCGCGCAGTTGCAATCACTCATGCACCGGGTCGAGTACGCGATTCGTCGGCGCGTACCTCGTATCGCGCTATCGGCGACCTTGGGCGACATGACGCTGGCGGCTGAGTTCCTGCGGCCGTACGGAGGCGGCAACGTCAAACTCGTCGTCGCGGACGACGATGGCCAGGCCCTAAAGATTCAACTTCGGGGCTATCTCGCAGTACCGAATCCATTGACTCGTGAAGATACGGAAGATCCTCACGTCGCTGCGGCTGCGTCGGCCGACGAGGTCGCCATCGCACGCGATCTCTACCGCGTCCTTCGTGGATCCAACAACTTGATCTTCGCCAACACCAAACGTAACGTCGAGATCTTCGCTGACCTGCTTCGAGGCATGTCCGAGGAGAACAACGTACCGAACGAGTTCTTCGCACACCACGGCAATCTCTCCAAGGACGCGCGCGAGTTCGTCGAGAAACGACTGAAGGATCACTCACTGCCAGCCAACGCCGTCTGCACCTCGACGCTGGAGCTTGGCATCGACATCGGCGACGTGCGCAGTATCGCGCAGATCGGTGCACCGCCCGCGGTCGCCGCCATGCGCCAACGTCTCGGACGTTCTGGCCGTCGAGGCGACGCCGCGGTACTTCGCAACTACGTCGCAGAGGACGAGATAACGCCGAAGACGGCACCGCAGGATCTTCTTCGCGAAGAGCTTGTGCAGTCCATCGCGATGATCGAACTTCTCCTCGAGCGCTGGTACGAACCGCCAGACCCAAATGACTTGCACCTCTCAACACTCATCCAACAACTGCTCTCAGTCATCGCCCAACACGGTGGTGCACTCGCCCGAGAGATCTACTCAATCCTCTGTGAAACGGGTCCCTTCAAAGGCATCTCGTCGAGCCAGTTTGCTGACCTCCTACGCCATCTCGCTGATGTCGACATCCTGATGCAGTCACCCGACGACACAATTCTCCTCGGTGCCAAGGGTGAGAGCATCGTGAACTTTTACCATTTCTATGCGTCCTTCGCTACGCCCGAAGAGTGGCGACTCGTCACCGCCGGCAGGGCCTTGGGTTCAGTGCCAGTTCTATACGCCATGCAGGTGGGTATGTACATGGTCTTCTCCGGACGTCGATGGCGTGTCGTGAACGTCGACCGCGAGCGCAAAGTCGTCGACCTCGTCCCCGCGCGCGGAGGCCGTCCGCCGCGCTTCAGTGGATCGGGCGCCATGGTTCATCCGCGCGTGCGCGAAGAGATGCGCCGGACCTATCAATCGGCGGAAGTTCCTCGTTACTTGGACGAACAGGCGGCGCAACTCCTTATCGAAGGGCGCGAAAACTTCACTCGACTCGGACTACTCGAGAGTTCCTACGTCGAAACCGCGAGCGGCATATATCTCTTTCCGTGGACGGGCGACAAGATCATCAACACACTGGTTGCAATGTTCAATTTCCTCGACGCGCCAGCGACCGCTTCAGGCCTCACCGTCTTCATTGAAGGCGAAACGCAGGCGGGACTTGAAGTACTGATGGAGCAACTCCTAGCCAGTCCCGTCCACAGCGTGATCGATCTCACGCGCGGTGTGCTGAACAAGGCGCACGAGAAGTTCGACCTCTACCTGACTTACAACCTCCTCGACGAGTCGTACGCAGCGAAATTCCTTGACTTGCCCGAAGCGTATTCAGTTGTTAGTGAATTAATGAACGTGCCTCCATCGTGAGCAGTTCCTCGATCACTTCTAAGGAAGAACAGTGAGCAAAGACGAAGACGGATCGGCGGACCGGAGGAAGCGTCTCAATATGCCTGCCATCACGTGGATTATTGGAAATTCTCGACGGCCCGGAACACTCGGCGCGGCGACCAGCGTGAGCGGAAAGTTTTTACGGAGACGTGCCCGAGCGACGAGAGACAACGAAGACTGGATTCTTTCGACGGACAATGGCGTCCGAACGATCTCGACTGGAGAATTCTTCACTCACATCGCGAATGGAGATTTCTTGCCTGCCACGGTAGAAGTGCTGCCTGACATCGCGCCGAATCTCTTCGATCGCGCCGTGAGAGACGCCGAAGGCGCTCTCACTTGTCTCTACACAGCCCGGGCAAAGTTCACTGAAGTAGCTGCCGCAGGTGAAGGTGGTGTTCCGATCTTCGAATACGCGATGGCATCTCACGAACTTGACATGACGCTACAGATGTCGGTCGTCTCCGTCATTCTTTCGATCGCTACCGTCGAAGCCCAACTAAACAAGTGGGCCGTCGTATTAGGTGGTTGGGCGGAAAACGAAGATCGACTGTCAGTAGGCGAGAAGGTCAAAACACTTGCTGCGAGATTCTCGGTGAGTATTGATCTGGGCAGAGCGCCGTACCAACGACTCAGTGAAGCAGTGAGTCGACGTAATGAGTACGTACACTCGAGCCCTATACCACGGCCAATGTCGCTTACTGGCCGGAACGTAACAGTGCCGGGCACCTCTATCGCGATGGAAGCACGTGAAGCGTGTCTGGGAACACGTCAAGCACTAATCGCTCTCGCCAAAACATTGGGCCAACCACTTCCTCGCTATCTGTCGGCGTGTCCTAATTCCGACCCGCCGACCGAGGAGTCCTGGAGCGGCGCGGTCGTACTCGATGGCGTACGCGAGGATCCGGATTTCCCAAAGCGGAACCTTTGAGGTTCCACCGATAAACGTTTAACAAGATCCGAGCATTGACGATTCGAGTTAAGTCAACTGGTTTTTGATTGTGTGCGCGATGAATGTCGATGGCAACTGTTGTGATCGCGGAAAGTTCAAAGAGTTACGTCAACCAGACCCTACGACGATTTCTCTTTCTTAGGATTCGACAAATTTTCTCTTCGGTACATCGATTCAAGTTCACACCAAGTATTCCAATGGAACTGCTCGTAGTCATTGCGGAGAAATTGAGCGTCTCCTTCTTAACGATTCTCCTCCTAATCACCTTTTGTCGATAGGCGACAATTTCTTGAATCTCCCAATACGACCGTTCCATCTCGAAGCTCGAGCGATCAACGTAGACGCCACAGGGACCATGATCGACAAAGTGCCGCCCCATTGGGTCATCAAACGCTGCGAAGAATTCGCGACTGAAAAAGCGTGAACTCCGTACAAGGTCCAAACCAACGTAACTATAAGAGCTACAGCTATGAAGGGATTCGCCATTGGAAGATTCAAACCAATTGCTCTCTGCCTTTTCCACGCCGAATTGAGAACAATCAGAACTCCAATCGACTCAAATACCAAAGTCGCACATGTCCAAGACGCAAGTTCATCAGTAGCTTCGCGCCATCCGATAACACCTACAGCGGCCGGAACTCCAGAAAGGACTGCAATTGCTATGCACTGAAAAATTCTCAAGACATCGCGCTTCGCGCTCACTATGCTCCTAACAACTCTTCATTAGATGCAGGGTGGCCAAAAGTTAAAAACTTTGGGTTTACCAGCCAAGCAGTATCACCTTCAAGGCAGCGGCGACCTGTACCAGTTCTACGACTGTTGGCCAAAGCTGGCACACTCGTTCCAAACCTGACTTAATGACGGCTCGATTGGGAACTGGGGCTTGTAGTTGATCTTGGACCGAACGAAGATCAGATTCAACGTTCAAGCGTTCGTCCGGAGTCAATGCAGAGTTGTTCTGAACTTCGATCAATAAAACACGGACTACAACCTCGACATTTTGCACGAGCGTTGCATCGTCGATTCGTGGGCTCCTTTGTGTGAGCAATCGCTCAGCAGCGCTTTGGCCGC